>OJSP01002946.1_pt1 | contig 13195 bp, 10 predicted proteins | sample 1599561 | NCBI WGS metagenome assembly OJSP01 (sample SAMN04168659, study PRJEB22393) | human gut metagenome | biome: human gut microbiome; feature: stool | host: Homo sapiens | collected 2014-05-12
AGAAGCTGAAAACAAACCGTTGCCTTCTCGTTACCTACTCTCCTATACAAAAATGCAACTACCATATAAATCAAGTCGTTACATTACTTTAATCCCGCACCCCGTGCGAGGTTCCGCATTTCCATAATCCGGGGCTGTTTACAGCCGTGCTTTGATGGCTTTCGATGCCTCCTCGTAGCCCGGCTTGTCCAGCAGGGCGAACATATTTTTCTTGTACGCCTCCACGCCGGGCTGGTCGAACGGGTTTACGCCGAGGATGTAACCGCTGATGCCGCAGGCCTTCTCGAAGAAGTAGAGCAGCGAACCGATGGCGTGTGCGTCGATTGCGGGGATTTCGACGCGGATGTTGGGCACCCCGCCGTCGACGTGTGCCAGCTGCACGCCCAGCTCGGCCATGCGGTTGACCTCCGAAATGCGTTTCCCTGCGAGGAAGTTGAGGCCGTCGAGGTTTTCGGCCTCGGCCTCGATAACCACCTCGTGGGCGGGTTTGGCAACAGAAATGATCGTTTCGAACAGCGTGCGTTCGCCGTCCTGAATGTACTGTCCCATCGAGTGCAGGTCGGCCGTCAGCGTGACGCTGGCCGGGAAGATACCCTTGCCCTGCTTGCCTTCGCTCTCGCCGTAGAGCTGTTTCCACCACTCGTTGATATATTGCAGCTTGGGCTCATAGGAGCCGAGGATTTCGACCTTCTTGCCGCCGTTGTAAAGTTCGTTGCGCACGGCTGCATAGACCGCCGCCGGGTTCTGTCCGAAAGGCGTGCCGTCGGCCGTCGCACGCTCCATCTCCTGCGCTCCGCGCACCAGTGCCGCGATGTCGACGCCGGCGGCGGCCAGGGGCAGCAGGCCTACGGGCGTGAGCACCGAGAAGCGGCCGCCCACGTCGTCCGGGATGACGAACGTCGGATACCCCTCGTTGGTGGCGAGCGTTTTCAGAGCGCCGCGCGCCTTGTCGGTGATCGCCACGATCCGTTCCGCAGCCTCCTTTTTGCCGTAGCGCTTTTCGATCTCGGCCTTTATCAGGCGGAAGGCGATGGCCGGTTCGGTCGTCGTGCCCGATTTCGAAATCACGATGGTGGCGATCGAGTGCTCCTTTACGGCTTCGAGCAGTTCGTAGGTGTAGTCTTCCGAAATATTCTGGCCAGCGAAGAGCACCACGGGAGCCGTCTGCTCCTTGTGCAGGAATCTGAACGGGTCGCTCATGGCTTCGAGCACGGCCTTGGCGCCCAGATACGAACCCCCGATGCCGATGCAGATGATAACCTCGGCCTTTTCGCGGAGTTTCGCGGCTTGTTTTTCGATGGCTTCGATTTCTGCCGCCGAGATCGACGACGGGAGGTGTACCCAGCCCAGGAAGTCGTTGCCCGCGCCTTTGCCCGATTCGAGCAGGGCGTTGGCGGCCTGTGCTTTGGCCTGCATTTCGGCCGAGACCGCAATGCCGGTTTTGGAGATGTCTAATTTAATCGTTTCCATGTTATCGTCAGATTAATTTGGTTGTCAGTTCTTTCATGCACTTGCGGGCCGATGCGCCTTCGTAGAGGACTTTGTAGACCATGTCGGCGATCGGCATGTCGACTTTGTGGCGGGCGTTGATGTAGCGGATGCAGTCGGCCGCGAAGTAGCCTTCCGCCACCATCGTCATTTCGTTGAGGGCGCTTTTGACCGTGCATCCGTGGCCGATCAGAAGTCCCAGCCGCCGGTTGCGGCTGTATACCGAGTAGCAGGTCACCAGCAGGTCGCCCAGGTAGCCCGATACGAGCGTGTCGCGTTCCGCGGGGTAACTCTCCTCCAGGAAACGGCGCATCTCGCCCGCGCTGTTGGCGATCAGCACCGCCAGGAAGTTGTCTCCGTAGCCCAGTCCCACGGCGATGCCGACCGACAGGGCGTAGATGTTCTTCAGGATGGCGGCATATTCGATGCCGTAAAGGTCGGTGGAGTAGCTCAGGTGTATGTAGTCCGTGGCGAATTTTGCGCCTAACGACCGTGCGTTTCCGGGATCGGTGCAGACGACCGTCAGGTAGGAAAGCTTTCCGCGCGAAACCTCCTCGGCGTGCGACGGGCCCGTGAATATGCCTATCTGTTTGTAGGACAGCCGGTAATGGTCGTGGATATACTCGACGATGGTCTTGTAGTCGCCCGGGACGATGCCCTTGATGGCCGAAACGACAAACTTGTCCTTGAGCGAAACGGTCAGCGGTTCGAGGAAGGTCTTGAGGTAGGCCGAGGGGGTGGCCAGGATGAGGATGTCGGCTTCGCGGACGATCCCGTCCAGGTCGTCGGAGGGGGCGATGCGGTCGCGGTCGAACTCCATGTCGCTCAGGTACCGGGGGTTGCGGCCTTCGGTGAGCAGCCCTTCGAGCACTTCGGGATTGCGGACATACCAGCCTACGCGGGTTTCGTTGGCCGTGAGCAGTCCCACGATGGCCGTTGCCCAGCTGCCGTAGCCTATCACGGCGCAGCGGGTCTCATTTCCGATTTTATATTCCATGTGCGGATCGATTGTTTCGCAGGACAAATGTAATCAAAAAAAATAATAAAAAAATGTAAAAATATCCCTCGCTTTTTGCTACCTTTGTCCGGATATGTAACCTTTTCGCGCCGGTTCGGGCGGGGAGGGGTTTATGGAGTTGATTATAAAATGATTAGGAAAAATAATAGTTGGGTGTGACATTATGGGACTTTTTTCACTGACACAGGAGCTGGCCATCGACCTCGGAACGGCCAACACGCTGATAATCTATAACGGCAAGGTCGTTGTCGACGAACCGTCGATCGTGGCCCTCGACGTGCATACGGGCAAGGTGGTCGCCATCGGCCACCAGGCGCGCCAGATGCACGAAAAGACCAACCCGAACATCAAGACGATCCGGCCGCTGAAGGACGGCGTGATCGCCGATTTCAATGCCACGGAGCTGATGCTGCGCGGCATGATCAAGAAAGTCAAGACCTCGGGCAGCCTTTTCGCCCCCTCGCTGCGGATGGTGATCTGCATCCCGTCGGGATCGACCAACGTCGAGATACGTGCCGTGCGCGATTCGGCCGAGCACGCCGGAGGCCGCGAAGTCTACATGATCTACGAACCGATGGCCGCGGCGCTGGGTGCGGGCCTCGACGTCGAGGCGCCCGAAGGCAACATGGTCATCGACATCGGCGGCGGTACGTCGGAGATCGCCTGCATCTCGCTGGGCGGCATCGTCTGCTCCGAGTCAATCAATACGGCCGGCGACGTCTTTACCAACGACATCCAGAGCTATGTCCGCCAGCAGCATAATATCCGTATCGGCGAACGCACGGCCGAAGCCATCAAGTGTTCGATCGGTGCCGCTGTCTCCGACCTGGAGGAGGAACCCGAGGATTTCGTGGTCACGGGGCCCAACATGCTGACGGCCTTGCCGCAGACTGTTTCGCTCAGTTACAGCGAGATCGCCTATGCGCTCGAGAAGTCGCTCACCAAGATCGACGCGGCGCTGATGAAGGTGCTCGAATCGATGCCCCCCGAGCTGTATGCCGACATTGTGAAGAACGGTATCTACCTGGCCGGCGGCGGCGCCCTGATCAAGGGGCTCGACCGGCGCCTGGGCGAAAAGACGGGCATCCCGTTCCACGTCGCGGAAGACCCGCTGCGCGCCATTGCGCGCGGTACGGGCATCGCACTGAAGAATATCAACCGCTTCTCATTCTTGATGAAATAGTTGCGGCCTGTCCCCGCTTTGCCGGGACGGGAGTGTGTAGTCACATAACGGATTGCGGGCCCAGTGTCCGCAATCTCAAATTAACGAGAAACCTTGCGCAAGCTCTTAGAGTTTATCCGAAGCGTCTATGTCGTGGTGCTGTTCGTCGTGCTCGAGGCGATAGCCATCAGCTATTACGCCCACTCGACCTACTACACCCAGGCACGGTTGCTGGCACGTTCCAACCAGCTGGTCGGGGGCGTCCACGGGTTGTTCGCGGGTGTCCGGCACTACTTTTCGCTCGGGCGCGAGAACCGCGAGCTGCTGGCGCATGTCGCCCGGATGAAGGAACGGCTGGCACTGTACGAAGAGGCCGAGACCGCGGCCCGGCTCGACGGCTACATGCAGGATATCGGGGTTTCGAAATACCGCATCATGACCGCCTCGGTGACATCCAATACGGTCAACCGGGCACAGAACCTGATCGTGCTCAACCGCGGCCGCCGCGACGGGGTCGCCGAAGAGATGGCCGTGCTGTCGTCCGACGGGGCCATGGCGGGGTATGTCGTCGACTGCACGGAGCGCTATGCCGTGGCGATGTCGGTACTCAACACCTCGTTCCGGGCCAGCGGCAAGCTCGCCGGCTCCGATTATTTCGGCTCGATTTACTGGGACGGGGGCGACCAGCATACGGTGGTGCTGGACGAGTTGTCCAAGTATGCCGACCCGCAACCCGGGCAGGAGGTCGTGACGACCGGGTTTTCGCAGTATTTCCCGGCCGACGTGCTGATCGGCTGGGTCGAGAGCGCCCATCTGAACGAGACCCGTACGGCTTACAGGGTGCACGTGCGGCTGGCGGCCGAGATGACGCGCCTGACGGACGTGATCCTCGTCGAGAACCGCGACCTCACGGAGGTGCGCGAATTGCAGAACAGTGAGAAAGTAGAACAACATACCCGACAGAACAGATAGATGCACAGGACGCTCCCATATCTCGCACTCTTCGCCGTTGTGGTGCTCTTGCAGGTCTTCCTTTTCGACAACCTGTCCATCAGCATTTACCTCAATCCGCTCGTCTACGTGGCTTTCATCGCGCTGCTGCCGCTCGACACGCCGCCTATCGTGCTGCTGTTGTCGGGGCTGGCCACGGGCGTTACGATGGACTTGGCCATGGGGGCTGCCGGTGTGAACACCATCGCCACGCTGCTCATCGCCTTTACCCGCCCGACGCTGCTCGGGCTGCTGTACCCCCGTGACGATATCCGGGAGGGAGGCATCCCCAGTACCGGACGGCTCGGGAACCGGGTCTTCCTGAATTACCTTATCGTGCTGGTGCTGGTGCACCATGCCGTATTTTTCTCGCTGGAAGCACTTTCGTGGGCGCATATCGTGCGCACGATAGTGCGTACCGTGGCGAGCGGTGCCGTGTCGGTGGCCTTCATCTGGGTCATCGCCCGCATCTTCACCGCCAAACTCCCCGTCCGCATATGAAAAGTTCCGAGGGTTTCGTGCGGATGCGTACCTTGCAGGGGGTGGTGCTTTTCATCTTCCTGCTGATCGCCGGCCGCCTGGCCTATATCCAGCTTGTCGATTCGAAATACAACGAACTGGCCAAGGCCAATGTGCTGCGCCATGTGGTGCAGTACCCGCCGCGCGGCGAGGTGTTCGACCGTAACGGCGAATATCTGGTGCAGAGCCGCGAGTGCTATGACCTGATGGTGATTTACAGCGAGATCGACAAGCATGGGTTCGATACGCTGCGCATGTGCGACGTGCTGGGGCTTTCGCGCGGGAAACTCGAAAAAGAGCTGGCCAATGCCCGGATGCGCCCCCGTGCGCCCCGCGTCGTGACCAACTACATTTCGAAAGAGGACAAACTCCGTTTCGACGAGTGCAATTTCCGCGGTTTCTATACGGTTTACCGCACCGTCCGCCGTTATCCGCGTAAAATCGGCGGTAACCTGCTGGGGTATGTGAGCGAGGTGAATGCCGATTACCTCAAGCGGAATCCCGAATATAAGATCGGCGATTACGTGGGCATGGGCGGCGTGGAGTCGGCCTACGAACCGTTGCTGAGGGGAACGAAGGGGGTGAAAATCCAGGAGATCGACACCCACGGGGCCATCAAGGGCTCCTACATGAACGGCGTTTACGATTCGCTGCCCGAGCCCGGCAAATATATCGTCAGCACCATCGACGCCCGCCTGCAACTGCTGGGCGAAGAACTCATGCGCGGCAAGGTCGGGGCGGCCGTGGCGATCGAACCTTCGACGGGGGAGATCCTGATGATGGTTTCCTCGCCGACGTACGATCCCGACGAACTGGTGGGGCGCGAGCGCGGTAACAACTACATGAAGATGCTGGGCAACAAACGCCAGCCCTTGTATAACCGTGCCGTGAGGGCCAAATACCCGCCGGGTTCGACCTTCAAGCTGGTGCAGGGCCTGATCGGTTTGCAGGAAGGGGTGCTCCGGCCTACGGATCTGCATGTCTGCCACGAGGGATACCAGGCGGGGCGACGGCGTATGAAGTGCCATTCGCATGCTTCGCCGCTCGACCTGCGTTTTGCCGTGGCGACTTCTTGCAACGCCTATTTCTGCTATGTATTCCGCGATATCCTGGACAATCCCAAATACGGGAACGTCAAGGAAGGGTACGATGCCTGGAAAGAGTATGTCGAGAGCTTCGGTTTCGGCCGCAAGCTGGGTTCCGACTTCCTCGACGAGCGCGACGGGTATGTCCCCGACCGGGGCTGGTACGACCGCCAGTACCGCGGGTCGTGGAATTCGCTGACGGTCATTTCGCTCGCCATCGGGCAGGATGCGCTGGGCTGCACGCCGTTGCAGCTGGCCAACCTCGCGGCCATCGTCGCCAACCGCGGTTATTACTACATCCCGCATATCGTCAAGAAGGTCGAGGGGCGGGATTCGCTCGACCGCCGTTTCTACGAGCGCCATTATACGAAGGTCGACCCCAAGCATTTCGAGCCGATCGTCGAGGGCATGTGGCGGGGCGTCAACGTCGGCGGCACGTCGATGCTGGCCCGGCTCGAAGGGCTCGATGTCTGCGGTAAGACCGGTACGGCCGAGAACCCCCGCGGGCGCGACCACTCGACCTTCCTGTCGTTCGCACCAAAGGACAACCCGAAGATCGCCATTTCGGTCTATGTCGAGAACGGCGGGTTCGGCGCCTCGGCGGCGCTGCCCATCGCCAGCCTGCTGGAAGAGTATTACCTGACGGATACGATCCGCCGCCCGGCATTGCTGGATTATGTCAGGAACATGACCATAAATTACCCCGCGTATGACCGCTAACCGCCATAACAGTATCTTCTACGGTGTCGACCTCTGGACAGTCCTGCTCTATGTCCTGATCGTGATGGCGGGGTGGGTGTCGATCACTTCGGCCTCGTACGACGAGGGTACGGCCGATGTCTTCTCCTTTTCGCACTTCTACATGAAACAGCTGATGTGGATCGGCGTGGCATGGACTACGGCGGTCGTCGTGCTGTTGCTCGACGATCGGTTTTACCATATGTTCGCCTACCCGGCCTATTTCGCGGGCCTTGCGCTGTTGGTCGGTGCATTGCTGTTCGGCCGCGAGGTCAACGGGGCCAAGGCGTGGTTCGAGTTCGGGTCGTTCCGCATGCAGCCGGTCGAGTTCGTGAAGATCGCTACGGCATTGGCGCTCGCCCGCGTGATGAGCGCCTATTCGTTCTCGATCAACCGGCCGGGCGACCTGTTCAAGGTCGGGATGGTGATCTGCGTCCCGCTGTTTATCATCATCCTGCAGAACGATACCGGTTCGGGCATCGTGCTCGGGTCGTTCCTCTTCGTGCTCTACCGCGAAGGGCTCAACAAGTGGCTCTGCATCCCGGTGCTGCTGATCGCCGCGCTGTTCATCTTCTCGTTCCTGCTTTCGCCCATGACGATGCTCGTGTCGATCATTCTGGTCTGCACCCTTTCGCAGGCGATGATGAACGGCCACTGGCGCCAATGCTTCGTTTACCTTGCCGCGCTGGCACTGGGGAGCATCCTGCTCTGCATGGCGATGGGGCTTGTCGCGCCGGGCTTCATGGATCTGCATGCCTGCCTCTTGACCGTGACGCTGCTGTCGCTGGTCTGGGTGGTGGTTTATGCCTACCGCACCAACCTGAACAATATCTTCATTACGGTCGGGCTGTTCCTTTGCACGGTGGTTTTCCTGCCTACGACCAACTATATTTTCAATTCGATCCTCAAACCCCACCAGCAAGACCGTATCCTGAGCTTCCTGGGCATCATCAGCGACCCGCTGGGGACGGACTACAACGTCAACCAGTCGAAGATCGCCATCGGCTCCGGCGGCTTTCTGGGAAAGGGCTTTCTGCAGGGTACGCAGATCAAGTACGGGTTCGTGCCCGAGCGGCATACCGACTTCATCTTCTGTACCGTGGGCGAAGAGTGGGGCTTTGTGGGGACGATGGTCGTGCTGGCGCTGCTGTGCCTGCTGATCCTGCGCCTGATGCGCATGGGCGAGCGGCAGCAAGAACCTTTCGGCCGCATTTACTGCTATTGCGTGGCGGCCATCCTGCTGTTCCATGTGCTGGTGAACGTGGGGATGACCATCGGGCTGATGCCCGTCATGGGGATCCCGCTGCCGTTCATGAGCTACGGCGGCTCGTCGCTCATTGCCTTTACAATACTGTTGTTCATTGCCGTACGGCTCGATGCGTCGACGCGGCAATTCTCCCTGAATAATAAATTCTGACACACATGATCCGTTACAATCCCCGGGGTTTGTCTCCGAACGAGGTCGCCGAGAGCAGACGGCAGCACGGCGACAATGTCATTACGCCGCCGAAGGACGATTCGGTATGGAAACTGCTGGCCGATAAGTTCCGCGACCCGATCATCCGCATCCTTCTGCTGGCTGCGGTGCTCTCGCTCGCCATCGGTTTCGTGCATAAGGATTTCACCGAGTCCATTGGTATTATCTGTGCGATTATTTTAGCCACTTGCGTCGGTTTCTGGTTCGAGTGGGATGCCATGCGGCGTTTCCGGCGGCTGAACCAGGTCAACGACGATATTCCGGTCAAGGTGATGCGCGACGGTGCGATGCACGAAGTCCCGCGCCGCGACGTCGTGGTCGGGGACGTGGTCTACATCGAGAGCGGCGAGACGGTGCCTGTCGACGGCGAGTTGGTCGAGGCCGTGTCGCTGAGGATCAACGAATCCACGCTCACGGGCGAACTGGAAGTTGACAAAACGGTGGACGAGGCGCACTTCGACCCCGATGCCACCTATCCGTCGAACGTCGTGCTGCGCGGCACTACGGTCGCCGACGGTTACGGCGTGATGGTCTCGACGGCCGTGGGCGATGCGACCGAAGCCGGGCGCGTTACCGAACAGGCGACCGTCCAGAGCGAAGAGCAGACGCCGCTCAACCGCCAGCTGACACGCCTTTCGAAACTGATCGGCCGTGCGGGCATCGTGCTTTCCATCGCTATTTTCTGCGTCATGCTCGGCAAGGCGATCTTCATCAACGGGTTGCTCGAAGGCGACTGGCTCGCCATCTCGCAGCACGTGCTGCACATCTTCATGGTTTCGGTGGCGATCATCGTGATGGCCGTTCCCGAAGGGTTACCCATGAGCATCACGCTATCGCTGGCCATGTCCATGCGGCGGATGCTCAAGACCAATAACCTCGTGCGGCGCATGCATGCCTGCGAAACGATGGGGGCGGTGACGGTGATTTGTACCGACAAGACCGGAACGCTGACCCAGAACCGGATGCACGTGCAGGAGTTGGTGCGCTACGATGCGCTGCCGATGCACGATTTCGCCGAGATCGTAGCCGCCAATTCGACGGCCTTCCTCGATGTTACGGGTGCCGTGATCGGCAATCCGACCGAAGGGGCGCTGCTCGAATGGCTGCACGCGCAGGGCGAGGACTACGAACCCCTGCGTGCCGGCGCGAAGATCGTCGACCGGCTGACCTTCTCCACCGAGCGCAAGTATATGGCGACGATTATCCAGAGCGGTATTTCGGGCCGCCGGATCGTTTGCGTGAAGGGTGCGCCCGAAATCGTGCGTGCGATGTGTGCGCCGGACGGGAAAGACGAGCAGGTGGCGGAACAGCTGCTCGGGTTCCAGGGGCGGGCGATGCGTACGCTGGCCGTGGCATGGGCTGAGACGGCCGAGGACGATTGTCAGCGGGCTGTCGCCGCGGCGCAGCTTCATTTTGCGGGCGTCGCAGCGATTTCCGACCCCGTGCGCGAGGATGTCCCCGAAGCCGTCGGGCGTTGCCTGAAGGCGGGGATCGACGTCAAGATCGTCACGGGCGACACCCCGGCTACGGCGCGTGAGATCGCCCGCCAGATCGGCCTGTGGAACGACGCCCGGGATACCGACCGCAACCACATGACCGGTACGGAATTCGCCGCGATGAGCGACGAGGAGCTGCTCGGCCGCGTACAGGAACTGAAGATCATGTCGCGTGCCCGGCCGCTCGACAAACAGCGGCTCGTGCGCCTGTTGCAACAGTGCGGCGAGGTGGTGGCCGTCACGGGCGACGGTACGAACGACGCCCCGGCGCTGAATTTCGCCAATGTCGGGCTTTCGATGGGTTCCGGGACGTCGGTGGCCAAGGATGCCAGCGATATCACGCTGCTCGACGACTCGTTCGCTTCGATCGCCACGGCTGTGATGTGGGGACGCTCGCTATACCGCAATATCCAGCGTTTCGTACTGTTCCAGCTCACGATCAACTTCGCGGCGATCCTGATCTGCTTCGTCGGTGCCGTGTTCGGTACGGACATGCCGCTTACGGTGGTGCAAATCCTGTGGGTGAACATCATCATGGATACCTTCGCCGCGATGGCCATGGCCTCGCTGCCGCCGAACCCCGAGGTGATGCTCGAAAAACCCCGTCCGCGCAATGAATTCATCATTACGCGCGCCATGGCGCGCACGCTTTTCACGTGCGGCATTATCATGGTCGCGGTATTGCTGGGCATGCTGTTCTGGTGGACGATCACGACCGGCGGGCTGACCGTGCGCCAGCTGACGGTCTTCTTCTCGACGTTCGTATTCCTTCAATTCTGGAATATGTTCAACGCCAAGGGTTTCGAAACACGCCATTCGGTCTTTTCCTGCCTGCGCGGGTGCCGTGAATTCTTCCTGATCCTGTTGGCCATCGCCGTGGGGCAGGTGCTCATCGTCGAATTCGGCGGCGAGGTTTTCCGAACCGAACCGCTGGCATGGCGGGAGTGGGCTGTTATCATCGGCAGTACGTCGCTGATCGCTGTCGGCGGCGAGATCGTCCGGGCCATAGGCCGCAAGCGTTGACCCACCCCGATCCCACATATGAAGAAATTCTTTTGTTGCTGCTTGCTGGCGGTGGTTGCATCTGTCACCGTATCGGCACAAATCACAGACAGCCTCGGGAAGGTTTGTCTTGTCCCGGCTGCCGGTGAGGGCGGTTTCGCCCGTTATATCGACCGGCGCACCTCCACGAAGGGCTACCGCATGACCTTCATTGCGGCTCCGCTGATCGTGGGCGGTGCTGTGATGTCGGTTTACGACACCGATTTCTGGCGACTGCGCAACGGCTACGTAAAGTCGTTCCACCACGATTACGACGACTACCTGCAATATGCACCCGCTGCCGTGATGCTCGGCTTGAAGGCTTTCGGCGTCAAGGGGCGCAGCTCCTGGGGCCGCATGCTCGTCTCGGATGCGTTCTCGGTGGGGCTGATGGCCGCAGCGGTCAATTCGCTGAAATATTCGTTCCGTGTGATGCGTCCCGACGGCTCTACCCGCAATTCGTTTCCCTTGGGGCATACGGCCACGGTTTTCATGACGGCGACGATGCTCCACAAGGAGTACGGGCACCGCAGCCCGTGGTACAGCATCGGGGCCTATACCGTGGCGACGGTCACCGGCGTTACGCGCCAGCTCAATAACCGCCACTGGATGAGCGACGTGATGGTCGGCGCCGGTATCGGTATCCTCGCCACGGAGTTTGGCTATTTCCTCGCAGACCTGATATTCAAGGACAAAGGGCTGCATGTCGGCGAGACCCAACTCGTGTACGACCGCTTCCGCCGGCCTTCGTTCCTCAGTTTTACGGTCGGTGTGACCACTTCGCCCGGCTCCTATTTGCCGTACCCGGGGATGAGGACTTCGTTCAAGGCCGGGCCTACGGTCGGGGCGCAGGGGGCATGGTTCGCCTCGCCCTATGTCGGCGTGGGCGGGCGTTTTGCCGTGACGAACCTCGAGATGACCGTCAATGGCGTGCCGCAGGACGATAATCTGGAGAGCGGCTCGGCGGCTGCCGGCCTTTACCTGTCCTATCCGCTTTCCGTCCGGTGGCTGGTCGGGTCGAAACTGCTCGGCGGGTACGGATACTATAAATCGTGTAACACGGATTTGCAGAAATTGGGTGACCGTGGCGGCTTTGTGCTCGCGACTGGCATCTCTTCCACCTACCTTGCCTCCCGGAATTTCGGGATCCGCTTCTCGACCGACTACGACATGGCGCCGCCTTTTGCGAAGGATTCCCGCCAGCGGTTGCATATGCTGACGTTTTCACTGGCTGCATGTGCCGTATTTTAGGAGGGAGTCCCCGGTTTCAGGATCCCGTCCCCGAATAAAAAGCGGGCCCCTCTTTCCGGGAGCCCGCTTCTCTGTGTATTACGGTCGGTTTTTACAGGACACCCTGTTCGACCATCGACTTGGCAACCTTCATGAAGCCGGCGATATTGGCGCCCTTCATATAGTTGATGTAACCGTCCTTCTCGGTGCCGTATTCGAGGCATGCGTGATGGATGGACGACATGATCTGGTGCAACTTGGCATCGACCTCCTCGGCCGTCCAGTTGAGTTTCTGTGCGTTCTGCGTCATTTCCAGACCCGACGTGGCGACGCCGCCGGCATTCACGGTGTTGGGGCCGGTCTGTGACTCGGCATAGGCGTCCCGGTGCAGGTCGATGTACAGGTCGTAGCGCTCGCCCGCCGCCTGGCGCTTTTCAAGCATCTCCAGCGACCGCGTGTAGGCGCTGCTCAGGCTGGGCGGCTCGAAGGCCGTCACGTCATGCACGACTTCCACGCCCAGGCTGCGCAGCAGCTCATGGATCCGCGCAATCATAAGGACTCCGATTCCAGCAGGGCCGCCAGCTGTGTCAGCAGGCCGGCCAATTCGCTGCGCTGATCCGGCGTTAGCTCAGCCGTCTCCTGCAGGAGGTTCAGGATCAGCAGCAGCACCTGCTGCTGCCGGTCCGTGCAGCCGCCGGCCAGAAGCGCCAGCGGATCCACCTGCAGCTGCCGGGCAATGTATTCCACCGTATCAATCCGGGGATTTCCGCGTCCCATCAGGAGATCCTGCAGCGAAGAACGGGCAATCCCCAATTCCTCTGAAAATTCTGTGATGGACAGCCCCCTGCTGCTGCGGATCAGATTCATGGTGCTGGCCAGATTCTCTTGCATGTTCACGAAGCTCTCCCCCCCTTACTTTAAGGTTAAAGGCGGCGCGTTGGGAAGTACAGG
>OJSP01002955.1_pt1 | contig 13165 bp, 9 predicted proteins | sample 1599561 | NCBI WGS metagenome assembly OJSP01 (sample SAMN04168659, study PRJEB22393) | human gut metagenome | biome: human gut microbiome; feature: stool | host: Homo sapiens | collected 2014-05-12
TGTCGAAATCCATCAGCGTCGAGCACTGGTACATGTCCAGCATCTTGCCTTCCGAGAGACCCTCCTTGATGTCGATGAGGACCACTTCGCTCGCCACCTCGCGGCAAGCCATCACGTTTGCACAGGTTGCACCTACGGCGCCTGCACCTACGACAGTAACTTTTGACATAACAGTAAGTATTTTGTGTTAATTGTTCGTTTTGCTTCTCTTGGATGGTTCCATTCGCGGCGTTCCGCCGCGTTTGCAAATTGGACCCACCCCTAAATCCCCGCCTTGGCGGGGACTTTATCCGAAGGCTTCCTTGTTTATTTTCGCCTGCGGCCGGATTTTCGACCGGAAAACGGACGGATAAACCGAAATGAAAAACTAATTTTTAATTCTTAATTTTTCATTTTTAATTCTCCTTCGGACTATCCGATCAGTTTCTCGTAGTCGGCGGCGCCGAGCAGGGCATCGTATTCGGCCGGGTTCGACATTTTGACCTTCACGAGCCAGCCTTCGCCGTAGGCGTCGCGGTTGACGACGGCGGGATCGGCGTCCACGGCCTCGTTGAATTCCACGATCTCGCCGCCCACCGGAAGGAACGCGTCGCTCACGGTCTTCACGGCCTCGATCGAGCCGAAAACCTCGCCTGCGGCGAGCGTTTCGCCCACGGTCGGAACATCGACGAAAACGATGTCGCCCAACTGGCTCTGGGCAAAGTCGGTGATGCCGATAACGGCCGTGTCACCCTCGATGCGGCACCACTCGTGGTCGCTGGAGTATTTCAGATTTGCAGGTACGTTCATAATATCCTTAAAATTTGATTTGAATTAGGCTGTTTTACGATGCAAATATAACTGTTATTTCTGTAACAGCAAGAGGTTTCGGTTATTATTTCTGTACTTTTCGTCTGATTTTGCGCCCCGGATTTGGTGCGGCGGAGAATATCCGTTATCTTGTGTTGTCCAAAGGTGTGTTTGCGATGAAAAAACGGGTTACTCTGCTGGTTGCATTGTGCATCTGGAAGGTTGTTGCGGCGCAGACTCCGTACGGAGAGATGCCGGAGCGCTTCCGGCCGGACACGCTGCCGTGCCGGCTGGGCGGCGGCGTATGCTTCGGAATGGATGGGCTTGACGCGGCGATACCCCGGGGCGGGGGAGCCTCCTCCTGCCGCGATCCCCGGGTCGTGTTTGTCGCCGGCGATACGCTGATAACGTTCATCTCCGTTGCCGGAGTCGCGGATACGGCGCTCGGGGACCCTGTCTGCCGGTTTTACGGCAGGAACGTGGCGCGCGTCGTTTCCCGGATGCGCAGAATGACGGGCGGACGGATGGGCGCGGCCGACAACGATTTTCCGGACGATCCGGATTTTGCGGAGTTGCAGGGAGTCATGATTGAAAATCAGAGGTATCCCTGGGAATCGTATGCCGCAGGCGATTCCGCCTACCGGCTGCCTGTGGTCCGGAGTCTCGTCGGGGGAAAGGAGGACCCTCTTCTGGGATCGGATATGCGCCGCCGGTATGTTCGGTTGCTGACCGAAGTCTCCGTTGAATTGAAAGCGGGCGGGACGCGGCCTTTCGTGCACGTCGTCTACCTGCTGCCGGACCCCTGACGGGCTATTTCCCGGCAATCACGAATTCGATCTCCTTGAACAGATATTCCCGGAGCGTGCCGTCGGCGTGCCGCAGCAGCAGTTCGCCCGTGGGGCGCACGCCCTCGATCGAGGCCTCGGTCGGCGTGCCGTCGGGGTAGCGGAACGTATGCCGTTCGCCCAGTCGGTACATCTGTTCGCGGTAGTCGCGCTGGAGGATTTCCCGTTCGTCCAGCTCGAGCTGGGCGTAGCGGATGCCGATGTGGCGGCGGAAGGCTTCGAGCACCTCGCCGCGGTCGAACGTGCGTCCCGCGACCATGGCCATCGACACGGGGTTCGGAAGCGCGGGGTCGAACTCCGTCTGGTTGACGTTGATGCCGATTCCGACGATCGTGCGGGCGAGCGTCTGCCCGGAGTAGCTGTGTTCGATCAGGATGCCGACCAGCTTTTTGTCCCCGGCATAGATGTCGTTGGTCCACTTGATGCGCGCCGCGATGCCGAACTGCGCGAAGGTGTCGGTGAGAGCGAGGGCCACGGCCTCGTTGAGCAGGAACTGTTCGCCGGCGGGCAGAAACCGGGGTTCGAGCACCAGCGAGAAGGTGAGGTTCAGACCCTCGGCGCTCGACCATTTATGGCCCCGCTGGCCGCGGCCGGCGGTCTGGCGTTCGGCCCAGACGATGTCGCCGTGGCGGTATTTCGCGTCGCGGGCGTCGTCGTTGGTCGAGGTGGTCTCTTCGATGCGGTGAATCATGTCTATACCGATACGCCGAAGTCGCGCAGGGCGTCGTTCAGCGAGGTTTTCTTGTCGGTGGATTCCTTGCGCCGGCCGATGATCAGCGCGCACGTGACGCTGTATTCTCCCGCCGGGAACTGCTTGCGGTAGCTGCCCGGGACGACCACCGAGCGGGGCGGCACGTAGCCCTTGTAGGTGACGGGTTCAGGCCCCGTGACGTCGATGATGTGCGTCGAGCCGGTGATCACGGTGTTCGAGCCGAGCACCGCTTCGCGGCAGACGTGCGCACCCTCGACCACGATGCAGCGCGAGCCGATGAAACAGCTGTCCTCGATGATCACGGGCGCGGCCTGCACGGGTTCGAGCACGCCGCCGATGCCCACGCCGCCCGAGAGGTGGACGTGTTTGCCGATCTGGGCGCAGGAGCCCACCGTGGCCCACGTGTCGACCATCGTGCCGGTGTCGACGTAGGCGCCGATGTTCACGTACGAAGGCATCAGAATGGCTCCGGGGGCGATGTAGGCGCCGTAGCGAGCCACGGCCTGGGGCACGACCCGCACGCCCAGCTCCCCGTAGCCGTGCTTGAGCTCCATCTTGTCGTACCACTCCAGTTCGCCGGCCTCCATCTTGCGCATGGGCTGGATCGGGAAGTAGAGGATCACGGCCTTCTTGACCCACTCGTTGACCTTCCATTCGCTTTTGGCCGGGTCGACGGGTTCCGCCGTGCGGAGTTCGCCCTTGTCCACCAGTTCGACGACCTGTCGTACGGCCTGCTGCACGGCGGGGTTCTGAAGCAGCGCGCGGTTTTCCCACGCCTGCTCGATTATCGTTTTGAGTTCGTTGTGCATAGTCTGTTGTTTTCAATAGGCAAAATTACTGAAAATATTGAATTTTTCATAACTTTGTCCCGATCATTACCCAAACGGTTCAATTATGAAGCATTTATTCATCAAGACCGCCCTTCTGCTCGGTGCAGCGGCGGCGGCAGGTTGCGGCAATATGAAACAGATAAAACACCAGCCTTACCCCGAGACCGTGCGCGGCGACGTGGTGGACAACTATTTCGGCACGGAGGTTCCCGATCCCTACCGCTGGCTCGAGGACGACAACTCGGAGGCCACGGCCGCGTGGGTCGCCGCCGAGAACGCCGTGACGCAGGACTACCTCTCGCAAATTCCGTTCCGCGGGGCCATCCGCGAGCGGCTGACCGAAGTGTGGAACTACGCCAAGGAGAGCGCCCCGCGCAAGCACGGCGACTGGTGGTACTACACTTATAACGACGGTTTGCAGAACCAGTCGGTGATCTACCGCACGAAGGAGCCGGGCGAGGCCGGCGAGGTGTTCCTCGACCCCAATAAGCTCTCCGACGACGGGACGGTGGCCCTGACCGACATGTCCTTCTCGAAGGACGGCCGCTGGTTTGCCTATTCGGCCGCCGCGTCGGGTTCGGACTGGGTGGAGATCCGCGTGATGGACACCGCCGACAAGTCGCTCGCTGCCGACAAGATCGAGTGGGTGAAATTCTCGGGCGCACGGTGGGCGCCCGATTCCAAGGGATTCTATTACAGCGCCTACGATGCCCCGAAGCAAAACGCCTACTCTTCCAAGAACGAGTTCCAGAAGGTTTATTACCATGCGCTGGGTACGCCCCAGTCGGCCGACAAGCTCATTTACGAGGACCGGGAACATCCGCTGCGTTACTTCTCGGCATGGCCTTCGGAGGACGGCAAATGGCTCTTCGTCATAGCTTCGGAGGGCACGTCGGGAACGGAGGTCCTCTATAAAAGGGTGTCGGACCCGAAATTCCGCGTCCTGCTGCCGGGCTTCGATGCCGATTATTCGCCCGTCGACTGCAAGGACGACCGGCTTTATTACGTGACCAACAGGGATGCGTCGAACTACGCGCTGATGAAGGTCGATCTGAACCGTCCCGGGATGATCGAAACGGTGATTCCCGAGAGTGAAAGGAACCTGCTCGAAGGCGTGGGCACGGCGGGCGGCAGTCTGTTCGCCTACTACCTGCAGGATGCGCAGAGCCGGATTTACCAGTACGACTACGCCGGCAAGCAGGTGCGCGAAGTGGCGCTTCCGGCCATCGGCTCGGTCGGCGGATTCGACGGCCGGGAGGAGGACTCGGAACTTTACTATACGCTGGTCAACTACACGGCTCCGGCCACGATCTACAAATACGACATCGCTTCGGGCGAATCGACGCTCTACAAGGCTCCGGAGGTGAATTTCGATCCCGAACTGTTCACGACCGAGCAGGTGTTCTACTCCTCGAAGGACGGCACGAAGGTCCCGATGTTCATCACCCGCCGCAAGGACATGAAGCGCGACGGCAAGAATCCCTGCCTGCTTTACGCTTACGGCGGTTTTCAGATCAACCAGACGCCGAAGTTCAAGCCTTCGGAACTGATGTTCGTCGAGCAGGGCGGCATCTACTGCGTCGCCAACCTGCGCGGCGGCTCGGAGTACGGCGAGGAGTGGCACAAGGCCGGCATGCTCGAGAACAAGCAGAACGTCTTCGACGACTTCATCGCCGCCGCCGAGTACCTGATCGCCGGAAAATACACGTCGACGGACAAGCTGGCCATCCACGGCGGATCAAACGGCGGACTGCTGGTCGGCGCCTGCGAGGTGCAGCGCCCGGACCTCTATGCCGTGTGCCTTCCGGCCGTGGGCGTGATGGACATGCTCCGCTACCACAAGTTCACCATCGGCTGGGGCTGGGCCGTGGAGTACGGTTCGTCGGAGAACGAGGAGCAGTTTTCCTATATTTACAAGTACTCTCCGCTGCACAATATAAAGGAGGACGTGAAATACCCCGCGACGCTGGTGACTACCGCGGACCACGACGACCGCGTCGTCCCGGCCCACTCGTTCAAGTTCGCCGCTGCGATGCAGCATGCCCAGGCGGGCGACGCCCCGATTCTGATCCGCATCGAGTCGAAAGCGGGCCACGGCGCCGGCAAACCCACTTCGAAGCGTATCGACGAGGCGGCCGACATGTACGCGTTCCTGTTCCAGAACATCGGCGTTCCGTATCGGGAAATTGAGAATTAAAAATTGGTTTTTCATTTCGGGATATCCGGTTGTAAATCCGGTCGAAATCCCGGTCGAAATCCCGGTTGCGTCGCGACAAGCCCCTCCCACGGGAGGGGTTTGGGGTGGGGTAGATTTGTAAACGCGGCCATCGGCCGCGAGAGTACAGCGGTCAACTGTGCAAAAGGTAAAGGAAGGTACGTTAGGTTAATAAGCGAAATAACATGAAAGTCTATAAATTCGGAGGTGCGTCGGTGCGGAATGCCGACGGAGTGAGGAATCTGCGCAAGATCATCGACGACGAGCAGAACCTGTTCATCATCGTTTCGGCGATGGGCAAAACGACCAATGCCCTGGAAAAGGTGTTCGAGGGGCTTCAGAAAGGCGATAAACAGCTCTCGCTGGAGCATGTCGAGTCGCTGCGGAAGTACCATGCGGAGATCATCGACGAGCTGTGGCACGAGCCGAAGCGGCTGCCGGCGGTCGACGCGCTGTTCGGCGAACTGGAAAAGGTCGCGACGGAGACCGTCTACAAACCCGGCGACGCCGAACTGTGGTACGACACGATCGTGGCCTACGGCGAGCTGGTCTCGACGACGATTATCTCCGAGTACCTGAACTACGCCGGGGTGTCGAACCGCTGGATCGACATGCGCCGCTGTTTTCTCACCGAGCAGCGCCACAAGGACGCCGGGGTGAACATCGAGGCTTCGGCTTCGCTGCTGAAAAACGCGCTGGGCAAATGCGTCGAGAACATCTTCATCGGACAGGGCTTCATCGGCGGCGCGCCCGACGGCACGACCACGACCCTGGGGCGCGAAGGCTCGGACTACTCGGCGGCCGTGGTGGCCAACATTCTCGACGCCGAGTCGATGTCGGTGTGGAAGGATGTGGACGGCGTGATGAACGCCGATCCGAAAGCATTCCCCGATGCCGTGCAGATCGCCGAGCTGAACTACCTCGACACCATCGAACTGGCTTACAGCGGCGCGCAGATCATCCATCCGAAGACGATCAAGCCGCTTCAGAACAAGAATATTCCGCTTTACGTGCGGCCCTTCGGCGACAAGCGCAAACCCGGCACGGTGATCCGAGGCATGTCGGCCCCGGTCGACGTTCCGATCCTGATCCTCAAGAAGGACCAGGTGCTGCTGACCATCCGGTCGCGGGATTTCTCCTTCGTGCTGGAAGAGAAGTTCGCCACGATCTTCTCGTTGCTGGAGCGTTTCCGCATCAAGGCCAACCTGATCCACAATTCGGCCGTGAACCTGAGCCTGTGCGTCGACAACTCGTGGCATATCGACGAGGCCATCGAGGCGCTGCGCGAGGCGGGTTTCGACGTGATGAAAGCCGAGAACATGGAGCTGCTCACGGTGCGCGGCTATACCGACGAGCTGTGGCGGCGTTACGCCCGCGGTCCGCAGGTCTTCGTGCGGCAGGCCACGCAGTCCACCGTGCGCGTGGTCCGCAAACGGGAATAACCGGTCCCAAGGGCCGGATTCATGGGCGGGAGTCGCCGGATGCGTTTCGAGCGTGTCCGCGTTCCCGCCCCTCTTTTTTCCGTTATTGCTGTCCGGTGCGGAGTTTGTGGATAATGCCGATCATCGACGTGTCGCGGATTTCGCCGTTGCGCTTCATGTTCCAGATCGTGCGGGCGATATACCGCTCGATGTCGCGTTCCAACCGTTTGTAAAGCGGGCTTTTGGTGTAGTTTTCGTTGTCGAGCAGCACGTCGCGGATCGAGCGCAGCGAGTTGGTGTAGTTCGACATCTCGTTCTTGAGCGCCACGCCCTGTTTCTTCGAGGCGGTGATCTTGGCGATCGACATGGCCCGCAGCTTCTCGCACACGGTGTTGAGCATGATCAGCACCACGTTGTCCATCAGCGTGTGACCGTGCATGAACAGGTAGGCGTTTTCGGGCGTCAGGCCGCGCCCGCGGAGCTGCACCTCGAACTCCTTCATGGGTTCGATCATCCGCGGGTTGCGCAGGCGGAGCAGGTTCTCGCGCTTCGAGACGTTGCGCCGCAGCCACTCGATCGTCTTCGAGCCGTTGTCCTCGATGTCGAGGTAGCCGATGCGCACCGACTGCTTGAAGTCGATCAGCGGAAAGACGTTCTCCGTGGCCAGCTGCGCCGAGTAGGCGTACCAGAGGAACAGCGGGTAGATCGTGCACGAATATTCGTGCATGAACTTCACGAAGTCGAAGATGCGCGTGTCGTTCTTGGTGGCCTTGACGCAGACGTTGTGCAGCGAGGGGGCGTAGCAGAGGTAGTTCTCGGTGGCGTAGGCGTAGGTGTGGAACATGAATTTGGCCTCGGCGACCTCCTTCGACTGGGGCGTTCGCCCGGCGAAGAGGTAGTCGAAGTCGGAGTCGACGCAGAGGAGCAGTTCCTCCGACGAACGGGGGATCATGCCCATGAGGACCTTCTTGCCCTTGGGCAGGTCGCCGCGGTCGGGGACCGAGATTTCGAAACGCAGGTAGGGATTCTGGAAATGGTCGAAGATGCCGCGCCAGAAGGCCACGTCTTCGTAGCCTTCGACATAGACCTTCACCAGCCGCTGGTCGGGGTTGGCCGGCAGCGGTTTGGGCAGTTCGTCGAGCGTCATCGGACGCGTGAAGGGGTTGAACTTGCGCAGTTTTTCGCGGAACTTCTTTGCCATGCGTTAACAAAGATAAATATTTTGCTAATTTTGCGCAATAAATGACGCCGCTTTCGGCGTTTAATTTCAACCATTCGAACAACTATGGCCGACAACGACTGGAAATCACGGCTCGGGATGGTCTATTCGACCGACCCGGGTTTCAACTACGAAACGGACGACGAACCCGAAGCCGAGACGCTGCCTGCGGGGCAGCAGGACCTGCGCGTGTGGCTCGACCGCAAACAGCGGGCGGGCAAGGTCGTGACCCTCGTCAAAGGTTTCGTGGGCCGAGATGCCGACCTTCAGGAGCTGGCGCGCATGCTGAAATCCAGGTGCGGCGTCGGCGGTTCGGCGAAGGCGGGCGAAATCATCATCCAGGGCGACCACCGCGACCGTGTGGCCGAACTGCTCATCCGCAGCGGCTACCGCTGCAAAAAAGCCGGTTCGTAACGTGCGCCGGCAGCTTCTCCTCTTGGCGTTGCTGTGCGCGCTGTGCGGCGCCGAACGCGCCGCGGCCCAGTATTACACCTGGGGTTCGGACCCTCCGCAGAAGTGGTCGGCGATCCGTACGCCCGACGTGCGGATGATCTATCCCGATACGGTCGCCGGCATTGCCCGGCGTACGCTGTTCTACATCCGCTCGGTCCGGCCCGACATCGGTTACGGGTTCCGCCACGGCCCGATGCGCATTCCCTTCGTCATGCATCCCGAGAATTTCCAGTCGAACGGACTGGTGATGTACCTTCCCAAGCGCGTGGAATTCCTCACCTCGCCCGCCGTCGACAGCTATTCGATGCCGTGGTACAAGCAGCTCGTGGCCCACGAGTACCGCCACGCCGTGCAGTACAACAACCTCGACCGGGGCGTCATCCGCGCCTTGAGTTACGTGCTCGGACAGCAGGGGTCGACCATCGGTCTGCTGTGCATGCCGATCTGGGCCATGGAGGGCGACGCCGTGATGTCCGAAACGATGCACTCGTCGTTCGGCCGCGGTCTCCAGCCTTCGTTTTCGATGGCCTACCGCGCCATGGGCAGCGTCGGCCGCGACCGCCGCAACATCGACCGCTGGTTCTGCGGCTCCTACCGCGACTACATTCCCGACCACTACGAGCTGGGCTATCAGATCTGCTCCTACGCCTGGGAACGCTACGGCGAGAACATCTGGGACAAGGTCGCGTGGTACGGGTCGCGCAACCCCTACGTGCTGGCCACCACGCGCGTGGCGCTGGGCAAATTCTACAAGACCAACGTCATAAAGCTCTTCCGCGAAACCTTCGACGAACTGGAACGCTACTGGGATTCGCTGCCGGAAACCGGGGACAGCGCCGTGCCGCTCACCGCGCTGCCCGAAAAGAACCACACGACCTACCAGTGGCCCCTGCCGCTGGGCGACACGGTCGTCGTGGCGCTGAAAACCGACCTCGACCGCGTTTCGCGTTTCGTCGTGATCGACCGCCGTACGGGCGGGGAACGGACGGTCTGTCATACGGGGCTGGTCTCGACCCGTCCGTCGATGGCCGACGGCCGCGTCTGGTGGACCGAGTACCGCCGTTCCACGCTTTTCGAACAGCGCGTCAACTCGCAACTGTGTTACATGGACCTCGCCGACGGTGTGCCCCGCACGGCGGAACGGCAGCGAAACACGCTCTATCCCACGGCTTCGGGCGAGGAGTTCGGATGGGTCGAGTACAATCCCGACGGCCGTTATACGGTCGTGGTGCGGCACGGCGAGGGTCCCGAACGGCGGTTCGAAACGCCCGTCCGGTCGGAGATTCACGGATTGGCGTGGGACGATCGTACGGTGGCGTGGTACGTCCTCGTCACGGACGACAGCGGCATGTGGATCGGCCGCATCGATTCCGACGGCCTGCACCCGATTACCGAGGGGGCTTACATCACCCTTTCGAACCTGCGGGCCGGGGGCGGCAAGCTCTATTACGGCTCGATCGCCTCGGGCCGCGACGAGGCCCATTGTTACGACCTGATGGCCCGCCGCGAATACCGCATCACCACCTCGGCCTACGGCTCCTTCGCGCCCGCCCCGGCGGACGGAGGGGTGCTGTTGACGACCTACGACCGCCTCGGCTACCGCGTCGCGGAGCAGCGGGTCGCCGCCGATGACAGCCTGCTGATTCCCGTCACGCCTTCGCGGCTGCCCGTTAACCTGGTGAACCCGCCCCGCAAACGCTGGGACGTGGTGAACCTCGACACGGTGCGCTATACGCGCGCCGATTCGGTCGGACAGTCCGGCGAGTTCCGCGCGAAGCGGTATCGCAAGGTGCCCAATCTGGTGAACGCCCACAGCTGGATGCCCGTGGCGTTGAACCCCTTTGCGGCGGTCGACGAACACGTGATCGACCTCAATGTGGGCCTTACGCTGATCTCGCAGAACCTGCTTTCGAGCGCCGAGGCCTACGCCTCCTACGGCTGGAACCGGCACGAAGGCTCGCTCGTGAATCTGGGCGTGCGCTATTTCGGACTGGGCGTGCGTTTCGACCTGGACGCCTCCTACGGCGGCAACCAGCTCTTCTACTCGCTGGCCGGCCGCGACGGGCAGGGCAATCCGGTCTACCAAAGCCGTCCTGCTCCCGACAAATATTACTCCGTGGGGCTGTCGGCCACGCTGCCGCTCTATTTCCAGCGGGGGTATCACACGCGCCAGTTCTCCCTCTCGGCGGGCTGGAACTACTCCAACGGTATGGTTGCCGATCTGGGCAAGATCGAATGGGAGAACGGCAGCATCTCCAACATTCAGCGGGTCGGTTTCCGCGAGGGGCTGCACAAGGTTTCGTTCGGAGCCGGATTCTCCGACCAGGTGCGTATGGCGCACCGCGACATCGCGCCCCGCTGGGGCTACACCTTCAGCGCGAACTACACGTTCAACCCCGAGAACACCCATTTCAGCGACCTGATTTCGTTCTACGGACAGGCTTATCTGCCGGGATTCGCGCCCCACAACTCGGTGCTGGTGGCCGCGACCTACCAGACCTCGATCGGCGGCTACAAATTTCCGTCGGGATATGCTCCGTTGAGCTACAAATCCACGCGGCTGGTTCCGCGCGGGTTCACCTCCGCGGACATCGTGTCGAACAACTACACGGCTTTTCAGGCCAACTACCAGCTGCCGGTGTGGTATCCCGAGGGCGGCATCGGCTCGGTGATCTACATCAAGCGCATCCGGCTCAACGCCGGAGGCGACTACGCGCAGTTCCGCGACGTGGGCCGCGGAGGAATGACGTGGCGGCGGATCTGGTCGGTGGGCGGAGACATCGTTTTCGACTTCAACGCCTTCCGGCAGCCGGCGTCGGCCACTTCGACCTTCAAGCTGTCGTGCTACCATCCGTCGAGCGGCGGGGTGTACGTCGCAGCGTCGGTGGGACTGCCGTTTTAAGGTGAAAGGTTAAAGGTTAAAAGTGAAAGGTGAAAGGTGAACTTTGCGGTTAAGCGAGGGCAGAGACCGCTTGCGGGCTATGCCGAGCGTGAGCAAAGTCGAGCCGCTTCAGGCGGATTAAAGTGAAAGGTTAAAAGTAAAAGGTGAAAATTTCGTATCTTTGTCGCAAATATCGTCGTATGGGACAGAAAAAAAAGACGGGTGTCAGCCCGAAAACGATAAAATGGATCTGGTACGCGGCTTTCGCACCCTTTGCGCTCGTGGCGCTGATGCTGGTGCTCACGGTCTTCGGCGTGTTCGGCCGCATGCCCTCGTTCGAGGAGCTGGAGAATCCCCGCAGCAACCTCGCCACGGAGATCTACTCCGAGGACGGCAAGGTGATCGGAACCTTCTTCGTGCAGAACCGCTCCTATGTGCAGTACGCCGACCTCTATCCGTCGGATTCGACGCTTCACATCCGGCTGGCCGGGCATGAGGTTCCGCCCATCGTCGCGGCGCTCATTGCGACCGAGGACGTCCGTTTCCGCACCCACTCGGGCATCGACATTCCTTCGCTGGCGCGTGTGGCCGTGAAGACCCTGCTGTTGCAGAACACCTCGCAGGGCGGCGGCTCGACCATCACGCAGCAGCTGGCCAAGAACCTCTTTCCGCGCGATACGGTCCGCAACCGCGGCGCCGTCGTCCGCAAGGCCAAACTCGTGACCTCGAAGTTCAAGGAGTGGATCACGGCCCTCAAACTCGAATACAACTACACCAAGGAGGAGATCGCCGCCATGTACCTCAATACGGTGGAGTTCGGCTCGAACGCCTTCGGCATCAAGTCGGCGGCCCACACCTTCTTCAACAAGGAGCCGGACGAACTCAACGTGCAGGAGGCGGCCGTGCTGGTGGGGGTGGTGAACGCCCCGACGCGCTATTCGCCCATCCTGAATCCCAAGAACGCCCTCGTGCGCCGCAACCTCGTGCTTTCACGCATGGAGGAGGCCGGGGCGCTGACCCGCAGGCAGCGCGATTCGCTGGCGGCGCTGCCGATCGTGACCAACTACAAGCCCGTGTCGCACAACGAGGGTGCGGCGACCTATTTCCGCGAGATGCTGCGGCTGGTGATGAACGCCCGGCCTCCCAAGCGCAGCCAGTTCTACAACGAGTGGGACTATGACCAGGCGGTGAAGGAGTACAACGAGAATCCGCTCTATGGCTGGTGTCACAAGAACCGCAAGGCCGACGGCACGCCCTACAATATCTACCGCGACGGGTTGAAAATCTATACCACGATCAACTCCGTGATGCAGACCTATGCCGAGCAGGCCGTGCAGCGGCAGATGGAGAAGGAGATTCAGCCCAAGATGGACGCGCAGTTCCGGGCGACGAAGACGCTTTTCGTCGATGCCGACAAGGAGGAGCGCGACCGGATCATGCGCCATGCCGTCCGTTATTCGGACCGTTACCGCGAGATGAAGCACGCCGGGGCGGGCGAGAAGGAGATCAACGCCGCTTTCGACAAACCCTGCAACATGCGGGTGTTCACCTATAAGGGCGAGCGCGACACGCTGATGACGCCGCGCGACTCGATCCTCCACCACAAGCGTATCATGCGTGCCGCGATGGTGTCGCTCGATCCTGCCACGGGCTTCGTAAAAGCCTATGTCGGAGGGCCTAACTTCCGTTACTTCAAGTACGACATGGCCAAGCAGGGCAAACGCCAGATCGGCTCGACGATCAAGCCCTTCGTCTACACCTTCGCCATCGACCATCTGGGACTGACGCCCTGCACGATGG
>OJSP01002960.1_pt1 | contig 13141 bp, 8 predicted proteins | sample 1599561 | NCBI WGS metagenome assembly OJSP01 (sample SAMN04168659, study PRJEB22393) | human gut metagenome | biome: human gut microbiome; feature: stool | host: Homo sapiens | collected 2014-05-12
ACCGCAAGTCGGACGCAGAATCCGTGGTGATGGTCAGTCACGGCGACCTCATGCTGGCGCTTATGCTCACTTTGGAGGACTTGTCCGACGAGGAATTCATGCACCGTGCGGCGTCCGACGAATGGAAGATCACTAATTGTACGTGCTTCCATTATTCGCGCCGTGATCCGGCGACCGGGCGTACGCATAAGCGGTTCTGTTGGGAGCAGACCGCCCGCCCGGTGTTCGACGATGCGGAAGGTCGTTGGGCGGTGAAAGTGGACGATTGGCGTGAATTCAAGCGTCCAGTGCTGTCGAATGGCGATTTGGTGGACGTTGTTCATGCGGTTGACCGTCACCTGTGATGTGTGTTGGTCTGTTGATTGCATGATCGGATTGGCTGATATCGACGATTGATGCCCCCATCTTGCGTGTGCAACGCGCCCGTGTCCACGCCCCACTACAATGGCTGTGACACGCGGCGCGTTTTTGCTTGCCGCGAAAGAGAGTTAAGGAGACAATCACATGTCCAATCTGTTCACGTGGCAGGTCCACGGTGATGGCAAGACGCTGAAGCCGGGCGAAGTCGTTGAGCCTGACGAGCGCCTGACTTGGCCGCGCACCGCCGAAATTGGCGCACAGCATGTCATCGCCATGTTCGGTGCCACGTTCCTCGTGCCGATTCTGACCGGTTTCGACCCGTCCACCACTTTGTTCTTTACGGCCATGTCTACCGCACTGTTCCTGCTGATCAACAAGAACGTGCTGCCGAGCTACCTGGGCTCGTCCTTCGGTTTCATCGCGCCGATCGCCGCCGTGGCCAGCGCCCACAAGGGCCTCGCTGTCGCGTCCTTCGGCATCATGGTCACCGGCATCCTGCTGGCCCTGATCGGCGTGCTCGTCCATTACGCGGGCGCCAAGTGGATCGACATCATCATGCCGCCGGTTGTCAACGGTGCCATTGTGGCTATCATCGGCTTCAACCTGGCTCCGAGCGTGTGGAACAACTTCAAGGTTGCTCCCGACACCGCCATCGTCACCCTCGTGGCCGTGCTGCTCGTCGCCGTGTTGTTCAAGGGTCTGCTCGGCCGACTCAACATCCTCATCGGCGTGATCATCGGCTATGCGTACGCCTGCTTCCGTGGCCAGGTCGACTTCTCCGCCATCGGCAAGGCCGCATGGATCGGCCTGCCGGAATTCCGTCTGCCGCAGGTCGACTTCACCATCCTGCCGATGTTCATCCCAGTCGTGCTCGTGCTCGTCGCCGAAAACGTCGGCCACGTCAAGTCCGTGTCCCAGATGACCGGCCGCGATTATGACGACCAGATCGGCACCGCCCTGTTCGCCGACGGTCTTGGTACCACCATCGCCGGTTTCGGCGGCGGTTCCGGCACCACCACGTACGGTGAGAACATCGGTGTGATGGCAGCCACCAAGGTGTATTCCACCGCAGCCTACTGGTGCGCCGCCGCGTTCGCGCTGATTCTGAGCCTGTGCCCGAAGTTCGGCGCCATCATCAACACCATCCCCGCCGGCGTGCTCGGCGGCGTGACCACCCTGCTGTACGGCATGATCGGCATGGTCGGCATCCGCATCTGGGTTGAGAACAAGGTCAACTTCGACAAGCCGGTCAACGTCATGGTGGCCGCCATCACCATGATCATCGCCGTCGGCCAGTTCGAGTTCGCCTTCAACGGCATCTCCTTCAACGGCATCGCCATCGGCACCGTCGTCATCCTCGTCGCCTACCACGGCCTGAAGGCCATCGGCAAGGCGACCGGCACCATCGCCAAGGACGATCCGGACATCCTGTAACGGATCGCATCTCACGCTGGCTAGTTCAACGCCCGTCGGCCAAAAAGGTCGGCGGGCGTTTTTCATTGCCGTTTTCGTCAATCGATTGACGTGTTGCTTCGCATACGTTTTATGATGGTATCTATAAGCGATTGCGCAATGTGGCAAAGGAGACAACATGAGCACTGCGGCAGGAAAGAAAATCGCGATTGTGACCGGTTCCGCGCTTGGCTTGGGATATGAGCTGGCACGTCAGCTGATCGGCAAAGGCTGGTTCGTGGCCGGCATCGATTTCAACACGGCCCGTCAGGAGGAACTGTCCCGCACGTTCGGCGCGGACGAATACCGCGCCTTCGTCGGCGACATCAGCGACGAGGCGTTCGTGAAGGACTCCGTCGCGGCCATCAAGGAGATCGGCCACATCGACCTGCTCATTAACAACGCGGGACAGCCGTCGTTCAAAAAGCCGGTCGACTACGAGGCCGCCGACGTGGACAAGTGCCTTAAGGGGCTCAAAGGCATGATTCTGTGGAGCGTCGAAACATTGAAGGCCGACGGCGAGCAGGACCTCAAAATCGCCAATGTCATGTCCACCGCCGCCACACGCGGCAACGCCAACGAATCCGTCTACTGCGCCACCAAGTGGGGTGAGAAGGGGTATACGACAAGCCTCAAGGCGGCCTACAAGGGAACCAGTGTGAAGGTTGTGGGCGTGTATCCGGGAGGCATCGACACCGACTTCTACCATGACAGCCACGATTACGTGTCGTTGGACAAGCAGCATTCCTTCATGAGCGCCGCGGAACTGGCCGAAGTGGTGCTGTTCAACCTCGTCAACGACGCGAATCTGACGGTTTCCGACATCCTCATCGAACGCAACTACCGGTAGCGTCGGCCACCAGTCACAGCCAAGGCAAAAGTATCGGGCATGGGCTATTGTTAACAGGTTTGCGCAACGTGCGCAATGTTTGACATGAAAGGCCATTGTGCCCGATACCGCTGTGATTGAAAATGAAGATGCCCTCGCCGCCGATTTCGATGAGGCGGGCGAGGAGGAGGAACGCCCCCAGACGTTCGCCGAACTCGGCGTTCCCGGCCCGTTGGTACGCGTGCTCGCGGCCGATGGCAAGAAAACCGCTTTCCCGATCCAGGCCGACACCCTTCCCGATTCCCTGGCCGGTCGTGACATTCTTGGCCGAGGCCGTACCGGCTCCGGCAAGACCCTGGCGTTCTCGATTCCGCTGGTCGCACGCCTGGGTGAGGTCGACGCCGACGAGTACGAGAACATGAGCCAGTTCCGCCATGAGGTGGAACAGGTGCGCAAGGGGCATGCCGAGGAACGGCGCGCCGACGATTTCCTGCCGCACCCGCGCGGTCTGGTGCTCGCTCCGACCCGTGAGCTGGCCAACCAGATCAACGACGTGCTGATGCCGCTCGCGCAGATGTACGGCATGACCACCACCACCGTGTATGGTGGTGTGCGCTACGCCCGCCAGATCCGCGATCTAAGGGCCGGCGCCGATATCGTCGTCGCATGCCCGGGCCGTCTTGAGGACCTGCTCGAACAGCATGCGCTGACCTTGGAGAAGGTCGAAGTGGCCGTGATCGACGAAGCCGACGAAATGGCCGACATGGGCTTCCTGCCGCCGGTCAAGCGCCTGCTCGGCCAAGTGTCGTTCGACGCGCAGATCATGTTGTTCTCCGCCACCCTCGACCATGGCGTCGACGAGGTGGTGAACACGTTCCTCACCGATCCTAAGATCCACAGCGTCGACTCCGCCACCGCGGCCGTCGACGAAATGACCCACCACGTGTTCGAAACCACGCAGGGCGACCGTCATGAGCTGGTCCGCACCCTCGCTTCCGGCAAGGGACGCCGCATCCTGTTCACCCGCACCAAATTCCAGACCCAGAAGCTCGCCAAGGACCTGACGAAGAACGGCATTCCGGCGGCCGAGCTGCACGGCAACCTGAGCCAGAACCAGCGTGATCGCAATCTCGCAGCCTTCGAATCCGGCGACGTGAACGTCATGGTCGCCACCGATGTGGCCGCCCGCGGCATCGACGTGTCCGGCGTGGAGCTCGTGGTGCAGGTGGAGCCTCCGGAGGACCCGAAATCGTTCCTTCACCGCTCCGGACGTACCGCGCGAGCCGGCCATTCCGGTGATGTGGTGACCATCGTTCTGCCGAACCAGCGCCGCCGCACCCGCCGCATGCTGCATGAGGCCGGACTGAAGGTCAAGCCGATCGAAGTGACCCACGATTCCCCGGAAGTGTTGGAATTGGTGGGCGAGTCGGCCGAACCGCGTTTCGGTTGGACGCTTGAGCAGTCCCAGCCGGCGGGCAATCCGCGTCGCAGGCATGGCAAGGGCGGCGACGGTTCCGCGGAAAACGGCGGGCGCTCCGGACGCAACCGTTCCGGTGGACGCAACAAGGACCGGGGCAAGGACAAGGGCGGCAAGCCGTTCAAGTCCGAACGCAAGGACCGCGCGAATCGCAAGGGACGTGAAGAGCGCGCCGAAGTCGCCGAACGCGAGCAGCGTTTCGAACCGAAACAGAATCGCGCCGAACGTCGCGCCGCCAAGTTCGAAGGCCGCGACAACCGCGAATACGAGGCACGCGAGCATCGTTGGGAACATCCTGAAATCCAAGAGGAGAAGCGCGAGAAGCACGAGGAGAAGCGCAACAACAAGCGTCGCGAAAAGTACGCGCGGCTGCATGAGCAGCAGCGTGCCGAAGCCGGCGAACAGCGTGGAACCGACAATCGCAAGCGGCGCTCCGTCGAGCGTTCCGATCAGCGTGGCCAATCCGATAGGAAGCCCGGCAAAAAGCAGTATGCGAAAAAGCAGGGCGCGCCGACCAAGAAGCAGCGCAAGGCCGAAGCACGTGCCGAACGCCGTTACGAGGACGATCGCCAATACCGCAGGAACCGCGACGAACGCGACGACCGCCGTCAGGGCGGCAAACGCATCCATCGCAAGGAAATCCGCGTGATTCATGACGAGCGTGGCGAGGACGCGAAGCGTTATGACCGTCGCATGGAAGCCAAGTATGGCGATTCCGGTCGTCGTGGCGGTCACGGAGAACGCCACGACAAGCATGCGGGCGAAAGGCAGGGTAAGCCGTACCGCAAGCATGCGAAGATCCGCAAGGCGCCGTTCCGCTCCCGCTGACGTACGTCAACGGTCAAGCAAAAAGCCGTTCATTCCAGCAATCGCAAGGAATGAACGGCTTTTTCTATACGGGATATCGCAGTATCAGCTGTTGACCGGCTGATACTGGTCGAGCGCGGTGAAGCAACGTTTATAGACCATCAGCATGATGATGCTGTCCGCCAGCAGCGTAAGCGCCGCGATGGTGGCGAGAATCATGAACTGGTATTTCGCTGCGTCGATGGGGTTGCCGCCGGCGATGATCTGACCGGCCATCATGCCCGGCACCGTCACAATGCCGGCGGAGGCGAGCGACGCGGTGGTGGGCAGCAATCCCAGACGGATCGACGAGACGATACTTGGACGTGCCGCCTCCCACGTGGTGGCACCCAACGCCAGCAGCGTGTCCACTTCGTCACGACGTTCCTTCATGCTTTCAAAGAAGCGGCTCAACCCCACCGCCAACGCCGAAACGGTGTTGCCCAGCAGCATGCCGGTCAACGGCACCACCAATTGCGGCGCATACCACGGTTGCGGACGGATGATGAGCTCGGTGACCAACGAGATCATGATGAGCATGGTCACGACCAGACTCAGGAACACCGGTCCAGCCAAGCCCTTCGGAACACCTTTCGCACGCGAAAGAGTGATCTGCACGGCCGCGATGAGCATGAACGCCACCAGCAGCAGCACCAGCCACGGATTGTTCGAACGGATGACGTACTCCATGATGAAGCCCATCGCGCACAATTGCAGCAAAGCTCGGCATGCCGACCACAGCAACGTACGTCCCACACCCATACGCATGGTTTCGGAGATGCCGGCGGCAATGGCCACCATCACCAGCGCGGCGATGAGACCCCAGATGTCGATCGCATAGTAGTTGCCGTTCATGCGACGCTCCCTTCTACCGTGTTACCCGTCGAAGTACTACCCGTCGCAGTACCGTCCGCTTCGGCGTTGCCGGACTGCGTGAGCGTGCCATCGGCAAGACGCGTGACACGTGTGGCATGGCCATCCGGCGGCCGGTGCCGGATACGAACAATCGCCATGCCGTCCGCCGCCGCTTTGGCGAGGATACGCGCCACTTTCTCGGCGTTGTCGTCATCCAATCCGGCGTCCACTTCGTCGGCGAGCAGCACCTTCGGACGGGTCAGCAACGTGCGCGCAAGGCTCACGCGCGCCGCCTGACCGCCGGACAAGTCGTGTGGCGGACGGTTCAGATCGATGTCGGCGCAACCCATATTGTCCAAGGTTTCACGGATTCTGCCGTCCGGCAACGCGTCGGTGGGGGAGATCCTGCGTGGTCCCTGCTTCGTTCTCGCCGACTGGCGTATGGCAAGCGTGAACGGCAGACGAATCGCCTGCCCCACCGTCTCGCCCAACAGCACCGGCTTCTGCGGCAGGTACGCGACCTGCGCGCGCCACTGCTGCGGGGTGAAATCGTCGGCGGAACGGCCATCCAACCGTAAATCGCCTGACGCGCGCGGATTGAGCCGTGCGAAAGCGGTCAGCAGCGAGCTCTTGCCTGCGCCGGACGGTCCGACCAAGTCCACGATTTCGCCAGGCTCGATGGCGAAGGACAATCCGGAGAATATGGTGCGGCGTTCGCCGTCGACCATAATCGAACAGCGCACGTTCGATGCTTCGAATACGTATGTCATAGCCAAAACCATACGCCAATAGCGAACGGTTCACGGCGGTTTCAGGGTTTTCCCTGAGTTTTGAGGCGAAATCAGCCATAAGGATGACGCGTGCCCGTTATTTTGCGTACTACAACTGTCAAGTTGAAGGAAAACCTATATGTTGGGGATGGGAAATATGCGTCAGTGGCTTATGAACATAAGCCTGGTCGGAGGCTGGTTTCCGGCGGCGGCGTTCGCCGTCATCGCAGTGCTGTCCGTAACCCTGCTGGTTAGCGCGGCCGTTTCGAAACGGGACGGACGCATACTGGCTACCGTGCTGCCGATCGGCGTTGCGGCCGTGTCCGGAATGGTCGGCTATGTGGTAGCTTGGCTGCTGTCCGACGTGTTCGTGGTGTTCGGCGTCGGATTGGGATCCCGTGTGATGTCTTGGGTGGCGGCTGGTTTCGCCATCGCTGGTTTCGCCATCGTGCATATCGTGTTGAGCAGGGGCATGATGCGCGTGGCCGCGGCCATCTTGACCGTATTCGCGATACTGGCCGCGGCGATCGGCATCGACCAATCGTACGGCGAATACGCCACCATCGGCTCGCTGTTCGGCGAGGATTCCTACAGCCAAGCCGATCTGACCGGACTGGCCAAACGCAAGGACCTCATCACCGTCGCACAGTGGCGCAAACAGGCCGCCAACGGCACAATCCGCAATATTCCGGCGAACGGAACCGTCAACAAAATCGACATTCCGGCCACGAAATCGCAGTTTGAAGCACGCAAAGCCCTCGTCTACCTGCCTCCGGCGGCATTGGCCGACTCGAAACGCAAGCCGGCCCTGCCGGTCGTCCTCATGCTGAGCGGGCAGCCGGGCAGTCCGGGACGCGTCTTCCAAGCCGGCGGCATCCAAACCATGATGGACGGATATGCGAAAACCCACGACGGACTCGCCCCAATCGTCATCGCAGCCGATCAGCTTGGCGCCGATTCGCACAACACGCTATGCGTGGATTCGAAGGTGTACGGCAATGCGCTGACCTACCTGACGCAGGACGTGGTCGACTGGGTGAAAACCAACCTGCCCGCCGCACAGGATGCCAAGGATTGGGCCATCGCCGGATTCTCGCAAGGCGCCACATGTTCGCTGCAGATCGGCGTGAACCATCCCGACCTGTTTGGCACCATGATTCCCACCGACAGCGAAATCAAACCGACCAACGGCAGCCGACAGGAAATGATCGACCGGTTCTTCGACGGCGACACCACAGCCTATGAGAACCAAGTGCCGGTCAACGCCATCCGCAACCACGCGCCCACCCATCATAGGCGCGGGGGAGAAGGACACCACCTCAATACGCAACGTCAAAACAATCGCGCCGGTCGCGGCGAAAGCCGGCATGCGCGTCGCCGCCGTCGAATCGTCCGGCAACGCACACGACTGGCACGCCGTGCAGGACGTGCTGCGTTACGGGCTCGCCGTATTCGGCCACGACACCGGACTGGATGGTGCGAACCCGAACCTATCCGACTATCCGAATCTCAAACGCATCACGATATGACGATCCTGAACACAAACCCGCAAGCCTGAGAATCCCAGAAAAGGAAAGAAATGACTCAAACGCAAACCGCGCCTGCTAAACCAGCCGAGGCATCACCCGCGAAACCACTGTTCGGCTTCCGCGCGCTGCTCGCCGATCTGGCCGGATGGATCAGACGACACCTGCTCACCGTCTGCCTCGTGCTGTTCGTCATCCTCATCAACGTGGGCACGCAGATCGTGTGCGCGCTCATACGTCAGCCGTTCCCGCCGAGCCTGGCCAAAGTAAGTTTCGAAGCGCTCGCACGCGGCCGCTGGTACACCGCGCCGATATCCATGCTGTACGTGCCGAATCTGGGCCGTCTGCTCATCGACGTTCCGCTCATGCTGGTTGCGTTCGGCCTGGCCGAATCGGTGATCGGCAAAATCAAAACCGCATGGGTGTCCGTCATCACCACACTGGGTGGCGTGGCCTTGGGCATGGGACTGTGCTCCCTATCCGACGGGCGCAGCCCCCAATGGCATGCGATCTCGCATGATGGCGCCATCCTTGGTCCGCTGATTCTCGTCGCCGGCACCCTTATGTGCGCCAGCGCGTTCACAACCATGCTGTGGCGCCGCCGTATCCGCGTGATCGGCTATGCGGTCGTGCTCATCATGTTCCTCTACCGAGGCGAGGTGAGCGACTACTGCCTGCTTGCCACTTCGGTGATTGGCCACGTGCTCGGCTATCTGATGGCCTCCTGCACGCATGGCGACGAATACCGGCATGGCGCCATCTACGAAATGCGTCGGCTTATCGGCATCGTCGCGGGCGTGCAGGCCATCGGTTCGCTCGTCGCCGTCTCGTCACGCCAATCGTTCGGCCTGCTGTCCATGTTCGGACTGTTGACCGGCTCCACCGACTTCGACACCGGACGTGTGGTCGACTGCCTCAGCGGCGCCTCGCATACGGACTGCTTCACGCAGTACCGCATGATGCGCCTCACCATGCCCGGCAACTGGCTGGTATCCATCATGCCGACGCTGATGCTGCTGCTCATCGCCTGGGGTCTGTATCGAGGCCGTCATCTCGCCGCCACGCTCAGCATCGTGTTCAACGCATGCACCATTGCGCTATCGACGGTGTTCTATGTGGCTATTCCGCTGTCCTACGTGGACGGCCCCGACGCCGGTGCATACATGGATGCGATATCCGCATTGCAACGGCACGGCGCATTCCACGCGATGCTGGCCACGATGGCGTTGCCGCTGCTGTGCATCGTCATCATCATCCTGTTCCGCGCATGTTTCACCATTCGCACGAAAAGCGAGACCGTGCTGCGCGGTATCGCCATCACGTTCGCCGCATTCGTATTACTGGGATTGCTGTACGTCGGCTACGGCCTGTCCATGCCGTCCGGCTTCAACGAAACGCCGCTGCTGGTCGATCTGATCGCAGACTACGTGCAGCGTTTGCTGCCGATTGGCCTGCTAAGTGGCGTGGAACCGGCGTTCGTGCCGGTCGGATTGCTTTCCGAAATCGTCTACCAGTGCGTCGGACCGATGTTTTGGCTGGTCGCGCTGTGCTGCGCATGGGGTGGCCTGCGTGACCGTTCCATGATTAACGACGCGTACCGTCACCGCGTGGACGAGATCATCGGACTCGGCGGCGAATCCATGTCGTTCATGGCCACTTGGAAAGGCAACGACTACTGGTTCTCCGCCACCGGCCGTTCCGCCATCGCCTACCGCGTGTCGTACGGCATCGCGTTGACCGTCACCGGACCTTTCGGCGACCCAGACGAATATGAGGACGATTTGCGTGCGTTCGCCGACTTCTGCACCCAACGTTCCCTGACACCGGTGTTCTACAGCGTGCACGCCGAACAACGTGACGAGTTGGTCTCCGCCGGCTGGAACGCGCTCGACGTCGGCACCGAAATGGTGATCGACCCGGCCGCATGGCAGACGCGCGGCAAGAAATGGCAGGACGTACGCACCGCCATCAACAAAGCCAAGCGCGACGGCATCACCGACGTGCTCACCACATTCAAGGAATCGCCGTTCTCCGTGCAGACGCAGATCCGTGAGATTTCCGCGCAATGGGCCGGCGAGAAGGCCCTGCCTGAAATGGGCTTCACCCTGGGTGGTGTGGACGAGCTGGTCGATCCACGCGTCAAACTGCTGTACGCGGTGGACACGGACGGTAAGGTGCTGGGCGTCACCAGCTGGCTGCCGACCTATGAGAACGGCAAAGTGGTCGGATGGACGCTCGACTTCATGCGTCACCGTACCGACAGCGTCAACGGCATCATGGAATTCCTCATCGCCCGCATGGCCGAACGGCTGCGCGACGAAGGCGAAGTGCGATTCATGAGCCTGTCCGCGGCGCCACTTGCCTGCATGAGCGGCGAAGGCCACGAACAGGGGGAGAGCGCCGTACTCGACCACGTGCTGCAGATGGTGGCCGACATCATGGAACCGGCTTACGGATTCCACTCCCTGTTCCGCTTCAAACTCAAGTTCCATCCGGATGAAGCCAAAGTGTACATCTGCTATCCGGATCCGGCGAAACTGCCGCAGATCTCGCTTGCCGTCGCGCAGGCCTACGTGCCGTCGCTCACCCCAGCCGAAGCCATGCGATTCGTACGCACCATCGTGCCTACGAAAACGAACTGAAACCATGCGACCGGTTGACGGCCCGTCATCCCTGAGATGGGCCGTCGCTTTGGGTGCGCTCGGGGCTACACTGGGGAAGGTTCATAAAAAGTACTACGTTTCTCCATGAAAGGGAACAGTATGTCAGCTGAAGCAAACGTCGGCGTCGTCGGTCTGGCTGCCATGGGCGGCAGCCTCGCACGCAATCTCGCTCACCACGGCAACAAGGTCGCCGTGTTCAACCGCACCTACGCCCGTACCGAAAAGCTCATGAACGAGCACGGCACCGAAGGCGAGTTCTTCCCGGCGAAGACCCTCGAGGAGTTCGTGGACAGCCTTGCCAAGCCGCGCACCGCCATCATCATGGTCAAGGCCGGCGAACCGACCGACGCCATGATCAACGCGCTCGCCGACCTCATGGAACCGGGCGACATCATCGTCGACGCCGGCAACGCCTACTTCCCGGACACCATCCGCCGCGAAAAGGAAATCAGTGCGCGTGGCCTGCACTTCGTGGGCTGCGGCGTTTCCGGCGGCGAGGAAGGCGCCCTGCTTGGTCCGTCCATGATGCCGGGTGGTTCCGAGGAATCCTGGAAGACCCTCAAGCCGATCTTCGAATCCATCGCGGCCAAGGCCGAAGGCGAACCGTGCGTGACGCACATCGGCCTCAACGGCGCCGGCCACTTCGTCAAGATGGTGCACAACGGCATCGAATACTCCGACATGCAGCTCATCGCCGAAAGCTACGACCTGATGCGTCGTGGTCTTGGCATGACCCCGGCCGAGATCGGCGACGTGTTCGAGGAGTGGAACAAGACCGAACTCGACTCCTACCTCATTGAAATCACCGCCGAAGTGCTGCACCAGGTCGACAAGAAGACCGGCAAGCCGCTCGTCGACCTCATCGTCGACCACGCCGGCATGAAGGGCACCGGCACCTGGACCGTGCAGACCGCACTGTCCCTCGCCGTGCCGGTCACCGGCATCGCCGAAGCCGTGTTCGCCCGCGGCCTGTCCTCCGAAGCCGACCTGCGTGAAGAAGCCCAGAAGCAGGGCTTCGCCGGCCCCGACGGCAAGTTGAACCTCAACGACGACGAGAAGAAGGCCTTCATCGAAGACATCCGCCAGGCCCTCTACGCCTCCAAGATCGTCGCCTACGCACAGGGCTTCAACGAGATCACCACCGCCGCCAAGGAATACGGTTGGGACATCGACCTCGCCGCCGTGGCACGCATCTGGCGTGGCGGCTGCATCATCCGCGCGAAGTTCCTCAACCGCATTTCCGAAGCGTTCGAATCCGGCGAGGCCAACGTGTCACTGCTGTTCGCCCCGTACTTCAAGAACGCCATCGAAAACGCCGAGAAGTCCTGGCGTAACGTGGTGGCCCAAGCCGCCGTCAACGGTCTGCCGACTCCGGCGTTCGCATCCTCGCTGTCCTACTTCGATGGCCTGCGTTCCAAGCGTCTGCCCGCCGCACTGATCCAGGGCCAGCGTGACTACTTCGGCGCCCACACCTACCAGCGTGTGGATCAGCCGGGTGCGTTCCACACCCTGTGGGCCGAGCCGGGTCGCGAGGAGATCGAAGCCTGATGTCCTGCATCTGATGTGAAGGCATGAAGGATCCCGCTATGTGCAACGGGTTCCTTCATGCCAATTGTGGATTGAAAGAATTCATATCTGGCTTCTTTTGGACTGCAATTGGTGTGGCTCTGGAATGGACTGGCACACGAGTTGTACAACGATGTAAAAGACGGTATAGTACATCGATGTAAACCAACTATCTGTCAAGGGAGAAGCTCGTGCCGAATACCTATTCCCTGTTGTGTTATACGCGTGAAGCCACTGGCCGTGAAGAGGCGAACAACGAGGACATCGCCTACAGCATGCACTTGGCGCTGCGCCTTGGGGATGATGATGGCGCCAGATGGCGGCCGCTTAATGAGAATTACGGGATTTTTTTCGCTGCCGGCGTACCTATCGCCGCCGTGCCCGAAGAATCCCGCCGCGCATGTACCGCCGCGGCGCAATACGCCGCTGATCCATACGAGGCGCCGCAGCCGGCTTCTGAAGCCGTGGGCTATGGCGCGGTGATGCCCGGTGTGGATATCACGTTGAAATCATTGAAAGACCCTTTTCTGTTCCGTCTTGCGGATGGACGGTTCGGCATCGCAGCCACTCGCACCGATCGCGGCGGCGCACCGGACGGCTCCGAACGATCTGCGTTTTTAGTGGCGGTCAGCCGTGACCTGACATCGTTTGAGCAGTTGGGGCTGGTGCGGTTGCGCACGGACAGCGGAGTCAACCGCGTCTCTGTTGCGTACCAGGCGGCCTTTGATCGCTACGTCATCTCCTGGATCGGAGACAATGGGGAGTCATATGCCGCGCAGACGGGCAATATCACGGCG
>OJSP01002993.1_pt1 | contig 13034 bp, 9 predicted proteins | sample 1599561 | NCBI WGS metagenome assembly OJSP01 (sample SAMN04168659, study PRJEB22393) | human gut metagenome | biome: human gut microbiome; feature: stool | host: Homo sapiens | collected 2014-05-12
GTGCCCAGAACTCCTCGCTGGTCTTTTCATCCGCAGGGGTCTCGTCCTCAGCATCCACATCCGCTGCAGCGGGCTGTGCCTCGGCGATCTCCTCGGTCACAGCGGCGGCAGTGGTCTCGGCAGCTGCCGCCTCATCCTCGGCAGGAACATCCTCTGCGGGCTCCTCTTTCTGGAACTCAGGCAGGCGGCTCAGAGACTCAACATGGCTGCGGTACAGGTTCAGCACATCGGACTTGAAGCGGGTCACTTCCAGCCGGACGCGGTCATACTCGCGCTCCTGGGCAAGCTTTTTCTCGTTTGCCTCGTTGATGATCTCATCCGCACGGTCACTTGCCTTTTGCAGCAGCTCGTTGGCATCACGGATAATATCATCACCGCGCAGATTTGCGCGATGCAGGATCTCTTCCGACTTCTGGTTTGCTTCCCGGATGACATTCTCACCCATCCGCTGGGCATTGATCAGCGCGCTCTTGAGCATATCGCCGTCAGCCTCGTAGCTCTCCATTTCCTTGTGCAGACGCTGATTCTCGGCGGTCAGCTCAGCGATCTGGCGGCGCAGCTCCTCAGCCTGATCTTCATCCTGCTTCAGCTGCTCCTCTACTTTATCCAGGAAACGGTCCACCTCTTCGGTCCGGTAGCCGCGGATGTTCTTTTCAAACTGTGCAGCACGCACATCCTGCGGGGTCAGCATAGTGGTTTCCTCCCTTTTTATTCAATATTGAAAAAACTCGATGATCGATCGGTCTTTTTTGCTTTTTCCGGGCAGGGCCGTCAGGCCAAAGCGCCCCTTGCCGCGCACCGTGAACACATCACCCTCATACACCGGGGCGTGGGCGCTCTCTGCAGGCAGGTGGTTGATCTCCACCCGGCCCGCCGCGATCCACTCACACGCCTGCCCGCGGCTGCAATGGAGCATGGCCGCAAGCACAGCGTCCAGCCGCAAAGAGGACACGGTGGCTGTCTGCGTTTTGCGCTCTGCCTGCGGGAATTCGGGTACCTCATCCAGCGAAAGCAGCGTGGTGATGACCTCTGTCCGGCCCACCTGCAGCAGTTCCCGGCAGATGAGCTCCCCCGCCGTTTCCAGCGCAAAGACATAGGCAGTGCCCGGCGTATCGGCCGGAAGCACGATATCTCCCAGCGCTTCACGCCGCAGCTCCAGCCCCATCAGGCTGCCCAGATAATCCTTGTGGCCCGGCAGTACCGCCCCGGAAAGGGTGTGACAGGTCAGCTTCACACAGCACAGCGGGCTTGCAGGGTAGCAGCCCTCCGGCTCCAGGCAGAGCAGCTTCCGCTCTGCTCCGGGCCAGCCGCCCTCAAAATGATGGTCGCTCTCCGGCACATCGGCACGGTTCAGCGCCGCGCGGGCCAGATCCTGTTCCCTGTCGCTCAAAAAGCCGGAGTAGCGGGCAATGCCGCGTCCCTCGGCCGCGCGGGCCAGATCTTCTACATGGCGCATCAAAAAGCGCTCTTCATCGGTGCGGGCGGGCACAAAGCCCCGCACTGCCCTGGGAGCAGGATCAATAGAACGCGCCATTGTTCTCCAGCTCGTCCAGCAGATCGCCCATAATGTCCACGTTGTACGGGGTAATGATGAAGGTGCTGTTGGCAACGCGCTTGATCTGGCCGTTGTTGGCGTAAGCCACACCGGACAGGAAATCCACCAGACGGCGGGAAACTTCCTTGTTGGTAGACTCCAGATTCAGCACGACCGTGCGCTTGTTGTTCAGGTGGTCTGCAATGGTGCTGGCATCCTCAAAGCGCTCGGGCTTTACCAGAACGACCTTGAGCTGGGTGGTGGCGTGGATGTTGACCACCTTGTTCTTCTTCTGGGCACCCTCCACCGGCTCTTCCTCTGCATCGTCCATGCCAACGCCGAGACCGCTGTTGTTGTTCACCATCTGGGGGCCATCGTCGATGTACTGATCGTCGTAATCGTCCTCACCGCCGAAAAGGCCCTTTTTGAGACTATCCACGAAAGACATAGTATCTGCTCCTTTCATTCGGGCAGCCGCAGCTGCCTGGCGCCTTTTGCAAAAGAGATGCAAATAGCTTTTACTATTATCGGATTTTTTGCCGCAGATGTCAATAACTACAAAAGTTTTCCATCATACAAATTTTGTCCGGAGACAATAATCTCGTCATAAAGCCGAACCTGACTGACAGAACCAGCCGTTCCGCTGGGCAAAACGATGAGGTCATCGCCATCCGTGATCTGCGGATGGGCATCGTCCACAGGGTCGATGCGGCAGAAGCGGGCCAGGTTGCCGTACTTCACATACACGCCGGGGATGTAGTTCTCGCCCTGACCCTCTGCCTCGGAGCCGTCCTCCTTGAGGTAGTGCACCGCAGCAGCAGGCACCCGCAGGCCGGTGTTGCGCCCCACGATGATTTGGGCATCGGCACAGTTCAGCCGGAGCACATCGCCGTTGATGATCTCGCAGGAGAGGACGAAGCGGGCAATGTCGTTTTCCGCATCGATGTTCACCTCGCTGACCTTTGCCTTGAGGGGCGTTTCCACCTGACCGGGAAAGCGGATCTCAACGCTCTTGGTCAAGGGCTTGCCGTCCCTGCCCAGCAGCTTTTCCGCCTGTTTGGCCGAGCACACCCCGGCATAGTACCAGGTAAAGCCCGAAACGATCTTTCCCGCGCAGCCGTCCAGCGCGATCTCCGGAGAGGATTCAACGTAAGCTTTCAGGTTGGCTGCATCCAGCGCAAGGATATCGGCAGAACCTGCGTTCAGCCGCCCGGAACTGGAGCTGCGGATGAAATAGCCCGTCTGCGGGGCCGTGATCTGGGACGGATTGCCCAGCTGGGACTGCACCGTGGCGGCCTGCTGGGTCAGCGCGGTGATCTGGTCGGAGAAGCTGGCCACCTCGCCGGTGATGACCCAAAGCTTGTTCTGGGCCAGAATGTAATTTTCCTTCTCCGCATCGGTATCCTCGTAGTCCCCTGCATCCAGCGAATCCATCAGGTCGTACAGAGCAGCGGAACGGTTCTTGCGCAGGGATTCCAGCTGCACCGAAGTGGTGTTCTGGGAGCGCTGCAGCAGGTCGATCTGGTCATTGATCTGGGTCAGCTGCTGGCGCAGGGTGGCCTGCGCTGCATCGCTGTAGATCTCAGCCACCGCTGTGCCTGCCGAAACACGCTCGCCATCTGCCACCAGATACCCCAGCGTGCCGCCGCCCGCAACGTAGCTTTCCTCGAACAGAAGCACGCCTTCGGCATCCACAGTGTCCTCCACCGTAGCCAGCAGGGCGGTCTCGTAGGTATTGGGCGGAAACAGCACCTGCATTGCCTGATAGCCCACATACAATGCCGCCAGCAGCAAAAACACGATAACGACAGCGGCCAGCGTTTTCAGTGCGCCGGAAATGCCCTCGCGGTTTTCTTCCTGCATATCGCTCATCCTTTCGCTAAAAATTCATTTGTGAGACATGCGGCCTGTTCCCGGACATCCGGAGCCGAGGCATCCAGCCAGCAGATGCCTTCCATGTGGCGGAACCAGGTCAGCTGGCGCTTGGCATAGTTGCGGGAAGCCTGTTTCAGCTTCTCCACACAAGGGGCAAGCGCGCTCTCCCCCGCAAAGTAGGGGAAGAATTCTTTATATCCGATGGCTTGGGCCGCCGTCTTATAAGTATCCCGGTGTTCCCACACATGTTTTGCCTCGTTCAGCAGATCCTGCTCCATCATCTGATCCACTCGCAGGTCGATGCGGCGGTAGAGCTGGGCGCGCTCCGGGAAATCCAGCCCAAGGATCAGAGAACGGTAGGGCTTTTCGGGCGGGAGTGAGTCAGCTTTCTGCTCACTGAGCTTTTTGCCGGTGGCGCGGTAATGCTCCAGCGCCCGCAGCACCCGGACATGGTTGTTCGGATGGATGGCCGCCGCCGCTTCGGGGTCCACTGCCTGCAGCTCCGCATACATGGCTTCCGGACCCTTTTGGGTCAGTTCTGCGGCCAGCTGTTCCCGCAAACCGTCCGGCGTTTTCTCAGCAGCAAAGCGGACACCATACAAAAAGCTCTGGACATAGAGCCCGGTGCCGCCCACGAGGATGGGCAGATGTCCTCTGCCGGAGATCTCATGCTCCAGCGCTCCGGCCAGCGCGGTGAAATCTGCCACGCTGAACGGTTCATCAGGCTGCAGGATATCCACCCCATGGTGCGGAATGCCGCGAGTCTCCTCGGGGGTCACCTTGGCGGTGCCCACATCAAGCCCTTTGTAGATCTGCATCGAATCGGCGCTGATGATCTCCCCGCCGAACTGCTCGGCCAGCGCAACGCCCAGCGCGGTCTTGCCGGAAGCCGTGGGGCCGACCACGGCCAGCACCGGGTGCTTTTTGTTACACGATCCGTCCAAACTGCTTTTCCAGCTCCTTCCGGGTCAATTTAAGGACACAAGGCCGACCATGGGGGCAGAAGGGCGGCACCTCGCCCGAGAGGATCTTTTCGGCCAGTGCCATCAGCTCCTGCGGGGAGGTCTTATCCCCCGCCTTGATGGCCGCGCGGCAGGAGATGGAATGGAGCACCCACTCGGTCTTTTCGCTCAGGGCATCTCGGCTGCCCTTGGAGAGCTTATCCGCCAGCTCCACCAGCAGATCCTCGGCACTGCCCTGTTCCACATCCGCGGGCACAGAGCGCAGGAACACGCTGTTGCCGCCAAAGTCATCGATCTCCAGTCCTGCGCTTTCCAGCAGCTCAAGGTTGGAGAGGAGGGCAGTCTTTTCCTCCGCCGACAGCTCCACCACCAGCGGCTCCAGCAGCAGCTGGGCTGGAACATCCCCATAGTCTGCCGCCAGTTTTTCGAAGAGCTGACGCTCGTGGGCGGCATGCTTATCAATGATGCAGATCTCTTCCCCGCGCTCAGCGAGGATGTAGGTCTTGAAGATCTCACCCACATAGCGCAGAGGGGCAGGACCTTCCTGCACGTCAAAGCCCAACTGTTCCGGCGTATCCTCGGCAGCAAAGGTCTGCTGCGGAGCTGGGGCGGCAGGCATTTCCTCCTTGGGGGCAGGATCCCATGCCGCCATGTGGTCCTGATGTTCGGGCAGATCTACGCCGTCCGGCTCAATGTCCAATGCACCTTCTCCCAGCGCTGCGGCAAAGGCGGGTGCTTCAGGCTCACTCTCCGTGGGAGCTGGTGCCGGGCTGTGCAGGGTGGCATCCTGCCGGATGGGCAAGCCCGATGCAACCGTTGTCCAGCTGTGCTCTGTCGGCTTTTCCTCGGCAGTGCCCGGCGCAGGCAGGATATCCGGGTGGTTTGCAGGTGCCGGACGGGACGGCGGTGCTGCTGCCGGTGCCGGAGTGAAGCTCCGGAAGCTCCGCTGGGGCTGAGGGGTATGCTCATGGAGCGTTCCCGGCTCAGCCTGGCCCGGAATGATGGCAGAGAGCCCTGTAAAGTTATTCTTCTTTACATCATTTTCTGCCGCGTTATCATTTATTTCCGATTTGTTGGATTCTTCATCTTTTTTATCCTCTTCAAAGGCGAAACGCCGCTCTCCGGTGCCCGGTTGGGCCAGTGCCAGCTTGACAGCGTGATAAACGAGGTCAAAGATATCGTTTTCCCGGGCAAAGCGTACCTCAGTCTTGGCCGGGTGGACATTGACATCCACAAGGTCAGCGGGCATTTCCAGAAGCAAGATTCCTCCAGGGAACTTGCCCTGCATCGTGGTGCCTTTGAACGCTGTTTCCATGGCTGCCATCATGGTGCGGTTGCGGACATAGCGCCCATTGATATAGAAATACTGCATACTGCGGCTGGCGCGGCAGCTCCTGGGCTGGGTGATGAGGCCCCACACCCGGTAGACCCCCTCCTGATTGTCCAGCTCCATGAGGTCACGGCTGAATTCCCGGCCCAGCACCGCGTAGGCGGCACTGCGCAGCTTGCCGTCACCGGGGGTGACATACTGCAGCTTACCCTCCCGGACAAACTTGAAGCTGACCTCGGGGTGGCTCAGGGCCACATGGGCCACAATATCCGCCACAAAGGTACCCTCACTGGAATCCTTTTTGAGGAACTTCATCCGGGCCGGGGTGTTGTAGAACAGATCCTGCACCCGGATGGTAGTGCCCACGCCGCGTGCACCGGGCTCCAGCGGATAATCCTCGCCGCCCTCGATGCGGTAGACGGAGGCGCACTCGTCGTTCTCAGTACGGGTCAGTACTTCTACCCGCGCCACGCTGGCAATGGAAGCCAGCGCTTCTCCACGGAAGCCCAGGGTGTGGATATGGTTCAGATCATCCTCCGTCCGGATCTTACTGGTGGCGTGGCGGATGAATGCCGTAGGGATATACTCTGCTTCAATGCCCGAACCGTTGTCGCTGATCTCGATCAGCTTCACGCCGCCTGATTCAATGGTCACGGTGATCTGGCTTGCCCCGGCATCGATGGCGTTTTCCAGCAGCTCCTTCACCACGGAAGCAGGCCGCTCCACCACCTCACCGGCTGCAATGAGCTCCGCCGTGTGCTTGTCCAGAACATGGATGACTGCCATATTCGTTCCCTCCCCTGTTTTTTAGGATTTTTCAGGAAATCAGCCGTTCAGGCTGCCCTTCAAGGTCTTTTTCAGCTCGTACAGGAAATTCAGCGCTTCAATGGGGGTCAGCGTTTCCACATCCAGCGCATCCAGTTTTTCCAGCACCTCGCTGGGCACTGCGGGAGAGTTATACTCCTGCAGCGCGTCAAAGTCCATCTGCTCCACCTTGTTCTTGGGGGCAGTGGCTTCCAGTGCGCGCAGCACTTCGTGGGCGCGGCGGGTCACGGTGCCGGGCAGACCGGCCAGCTTTGCCACCTCAATGCCATAGCTGTCATCGGCAGGGCCGCGGACGATGCGGCGCAGGAAGGTGATGTCCTCACCCCGCTTTTTCACCGCAATGTTGTAATTTTTCACGCCGCTGATGGTGCCCTCAAGGTCTGTCAGCTCGTGGTAATGGGTGGCAAAGAGGGTTTTGCAGCCCAGTCCCTTGGCAGGGTCGCTGATGTGCTCCACCACGGCGCGGGCAATGCTCATGCCGTCAAAGGTGGACGTGCCGCGCCCGATCTCATCCAGCACCACCAGACTGCGGGAGGTAGCGTTCTTCAGAATCTCTGCCACCTCGGTCATCTCCACCATAAAAGTGGACTGACCTGCCGAAAGGTCATCCGACGCGCCGATGCGGGTAAAGATGGCATCCACTACACCCACATGACACTCTCTGGCCGGAACAAAGGAACCGATCTGTGCCATCAGGGCAATCAGCGCATTCTGGCGCATATAGGTCGATTTGCCCGCCATGTTAGGGCCGGTGATGATGAGGCAGCGATCTTCGCCGCAGTTCAGGGTGGTATCGTTGGGTACGAACAGACTGCCCTTGAGCATCTGCTCCACCACAGGGTGGCGGCCCTCCACGATGGTCAGCTGGTCGCTCTCATCCACAGTGGGGCGGCAGTAGTTGTTTTCTGCTGCCACCTGAGCCAGAGCGGCCAGCACGTCCAGCTCTGCCACGGCGTTGGCTGTACGCTGAATGCGGTCGAGCTGGGCACCAATGCTTTCCAGCAGCTCATTGAACAGCCGGTGTTCCAGAGCGATCAGCCGCTCGTGGGCACCCAGGATCTTATTTTCCAGCTCCTTGAGCTCCTGTGTGATGTAGCGTTCGCCGGTGGTCAGGGTCTGCTTGCGGATGTAGCTCTCCGGCACCTGTGCCTTATAAGAGTTGCTGACCTCGATGAAATAGCCAAACACGTGGTTATAGCCGATCTTCAGCTTGGGGATGCCGGTCTCCTGCCGCAGGCGGGTCTCGAGCTGAGCCAGCACGCCCTTGGTGTTATCGCGGATGGAACGCAGCTCGTCCACCTCGGGGTGGTAGCCCTTGGCGATGACACCACCATCCTTCAGGGTAGAAGGTGCGTCAGGGTCCACAGCGGCATAGATCTTGTCCTTGATATCGCTCAGCGGGTCGATCCTGGAGACGATCTCGCTGAGCTCAGCACAGCCGCAGCTCTCGGCCTGCTGGCGCAGGCTGGGCAGGCGCTCACAGGTCTGCGCCATGGCATAGATCTCTTTGGGCGTGGCCGAGCCGTAGACCGTGCGGGTCATCATACGCTCCAGATCGGCGATGTAATGCAGTTCTTCGATCAGATCGCCGCGCTGTACGGTTTGGTTGACCAGGCTTTCCACAGCATCCAGACGGTGGTTGATGGCATCGCTGGAAAGCAGCGGCTGCTCGATCCAGGTACGGAGCAGCCGCTTGCCCATGGCAGTGCTGGTCTTGTCCAGCACCCAGAGCAGGGTCCCCCGCTTCTCGCGGCCCCGCAGGGTCTCGGTGAGTTCAAGGTTGGCCCGCGTCACCGGCGATAGCTGCATATACTGGGCTTCATTGTAGCTGATGACGGTCTTCAGGCGCTCCACGCCTTTGATCTGGGTGGTGTGCAGGTATTCCAGAAGCGCGGCCATGGCAAACCGCACCAGACCTTTTTTATCAATAGAGGTGGTCTCATCCCAATTGCGGCCAAACTGGTTTTCCAGCGAGATGGCCACCAGACCCGGGGCGTAGCGCTCCTCTTCCACCAGCTCCACAGAGCAGGTCATGTTCTTTTTGATATAGCCGGTCAGCTCACGGCAGTCCAGCATTCCGGGGTTCATCAGCACCTCGCTGGGATGGTAGCGACAGAGCTCCGCGATCACGGCAGGCACGATCTTCTCCCGTTTCAGCTCGGTGATGTGGGCCGTGCCGGTGGAAACATCGGCAAAGCAGATACCCGCCGCGTTCCCTTTCAGAAAAATGCTTGCAATGTAGTTGTTTTTGTCATCCTGCAGCATACTGCTCTCGATGACAGTGCCCGGCGTGACCACCCGGATGATATCGCGCTTGACCAGTCCCTTTGCCTTGGACGGGTCCTCCATCTGCTCACAGATCGCCACCTTGTATCCCTTGGCGATCAGGCGGGCCACATAGCCCTCGTAGCTGTGGAAGGGCACGCCGCACATGGGGGCACGCTCTTCCATGCCGCACTGCTTGCCCGTCAGGGTCAGGTCCAGCTCCCGGGAGGCGGTCAGCGCATCGTCAAAGAACATCTCGTAAAAGTCGCCAATGCGGTAAAACAGGATCTCATCCTTATACTGCTTCTTGATGTCCATATACTGCTGCATCATGGGCGACAGTTCTGCCATAATCGTTCACCTTTCCTGCGGGCTATGCCGCTTTGCTTCTTTCCGTCGGTTTGCAGTAAGTAACTGCGAATGGAAGGAAAACGCGGCCTGCGATTTGCAGCCGCGTTCTCATTTCACCTGTTAGTGGCAGCCTCCGCAGGTGGAGCAGCTGCCGGTGCAGGATTCGCTGGGCTCCTGCACGGTCATGGGGTCGCCGCCGTTCATTGCGGTGTTGATGATGGCATCAATGTAGTTGACCAGGTTCTCGCAGTCGCGCTTTGCCTCGTTGTAAGCAGTCATACCCTCGTCAGCCATGATCTTGCCATACAGGTCGTTGACCTTGGTGTTCAGCTCGGCGATGCGCTCATCACTGCGCTCGCTCTTGCTGATCTCGTTGTTCAGATCCATGCGGGCCAGATTGAACTCCCCGATGAGATTCTGCAGCTCCTCATCCTTGTCGTTTGCCTTGCGGGCCTGATCCAGAGCCAGGTAACGGGGGTCAGTCTGCAGTGCCATGGCGGCGCGCTTGAACAGATCGATGCAATCCATAATCAAAAATCTCCTTTGATGTGTTTATTTTTATAGTTACATTATCATTGAGGCCGGTGTGCCCCGGGATCACGTTTCCAGTTCGCCCAGCAGGACAGTGGCGCGGGCACCGGTCAGGTGCACCTGTGCGTAGCTGCCCATCAGGGCGGGGTCTGCGGCAAACTCCACGGTCAGGTTGTTGTCCAACCGGCCGGAGAGGGTGCCATCGCTGCGGCCATAGCCTTCCACCAGCACCCGGACAGTCTGGCCCACCTGCTGCCGGACCAGATCCATTGCAATCTCGTCCTGCACCTTGAGCAGGCGGGTCATCCGGTCGGTTTTCTCCGCGCGAGGGGTGGGGTCGGGCATTTCCGCTGCCTTGGTGCCGGTGCGCTTGGAGTAGATAAAGGTGAACAGCTGCATGTAGCCGACTTTCTTCACAAGTTCCAGCGTGCCCTGGAAATCCTCCTCCGTTTCCCCGGGGAAGCCCACGATGATATCGCTGGAGAAGGTGATGCCGGGCACCTTTTTGCGGGCGTACTCGATCAGCTCCATGTACTGCCCGATGGTGTAATGGCGGTTCATCTTTTTCAGCAATTCATCCGAGCCGCACTGCACCGGCAGGTGCAGGTGTTTGCACAGGTGGGGCTGGGCCGCAATGGTGTCGATCAGCTTGTGGCTGGCATCCTTCGGGTGGCTGGTCATAAAGCGGATCTGGTAATCGCCGGGCACAGTGCAGAGCAGATTGAGCAGATCAGCAAAGTCCACCTGTTCTTCCAGGCCCTTGCCGTAGCTGTTCACGTTCTGGCCCAGCAGGGTAATCTCCTTGTATCCGGCTTCCACCAGCCCCCGGAACTCCGCCAGGATATCGCTGGGCTTGCGGCTCTTCTCACGGCCCCGCACATAGGGTACGATGCAGTAGGTGCAGAAATTGTCGCAGCCATACATGATGGGCAGCCAGGCGCGGAACTCACTCTCGCGCCGGATGGGGATGTTCTCCACGATGACCGGGCGCTGGGCAGGCTCCATCAGCACGCGCTTATGCTTCTGCAGCTTCTGAGCAATGAGCTGGGGCAGCGTATCGATGCCATCCACGCCAAAGACCAGATCGACATAGGGATAGCTCTTGCGCAGCTTTTCCACCACATGTTTCTGGTTGGCCATGCAGCCGCACAGGCCGATCATCAGGCCGCGCTTTTTCTCCTTCAGGCCCTTCAGTGCACCCACATTGCCGAACACGCGCTGCTCGGCGTGCTCCCGCACGGCGCAGGTGTTGAAGAGGATGAGGTCTGCATCCTCGGGCTTATCGCACAGGCCGTAGCCGATATCCACCAGTACGCCCTTGATGCGCTCGCCATCGTTGACGTTCTGCTGACAGCCATAGCTGTGTACAAAGGCCAGCGGCGGGGTGTCGTAAGCCGCACGCACCAGCTCCGCAGCCGTCTCGTTGTGTTCAAAGTTAATGTATTCCAATAAAAACCATCCTTATTTTTCAAAAGCTCTTTTTAGTATACCCTCTTTCTGCCATAAGGGCAAGTGGGAAACCGCAAATTTCAGAATCCTTCTGGGGCAATTCAGCCTTCTGCCTGCTTTTTGGCGCATGCTTCACACAGGCCGAACAGCACCACAGCGCAGTCCTGCACCACAACATCCTTCTGGCGGCGCACCAGCTTCATCACCTGTTTCTCGTCCACATCGGCATCCACCACGCCGCCGCAGGCCGTGCAGTAGAGGTGGCTGTGCCAGCACAGGGTGTGATCAAAACGATCCGCCCTGCCCGGAATGGACACCCGGCGCACCATGCCTGCCTCCACCAGACTGTTCAGGTTGCGGTAGACAGTGCCCAGGCTCAGGCCCGGGCACTCCGGGGCCGCCTTATCAAAGATCTCTTCGGCGGTGGGGTGGTCGCAAAGCTGCTCCACGGTGTGCAGCACCAGCTCCCGCTGTTTGGAATAACGCATCTTCCTCTCTCCTTCTCTTCCCTTTATACGTTCTCTTCGCCCTTGATCCGCGTCCAATATGCGCGGGAGGCCTGCTCGTTCTTGTTTTCTCCAAAGGTGTAGTATTTTGTGTTCTTGAGCACATCCGGCAGATACTGCTGCTCGACCCAGTGGTTGGGGTAATCGTGGGCATACTTGTAATTCTGACCCTTTACCAGCGCATCCTCGCCGTCATAGTGCTTGTTCTGCAGCTGGCGGGGAATGGGCCCGGTGCGCCCGGCCTGCACATCCGCAATGGCAGCGTTGATGGCATCGTGGGCGCTGTTGGATTTGGGGCTGGTCGCCACCAATACCACCGCATCCGCCAGGGGAAGCCGCGCTTCGGGCAGGCCCACCGCGTTGGCGATATCCACCGCCGCCTTTACGATGGGAATGATCTGCGGGTAGGCAAGGCCCACATCCTCGCAGGCGCACACCATGAGCCGACGGCAGGCCGAGGGCAGATCCCCGGCTTCCAGCAGCCGGGCCAGATAGTGGAGCGCCGCGTCCGGGTCAGAGCCCCTCATGGACTTCATGAGGGCTGACGCGATATCAAAATGGGCATCTCCCTCCCGGTCGTAGCGCATCGCCGACTTCTGGGCCACCGTTTTGGCATCCTCCAAGCTGACAAGGAGTTTCCCTTGCTCACGCCTCGCGGCGCTGAGTAAAAGCTCAATGGCGTTCATGGCCTTTCGGATGTCGCCGCCACAGGCCCAGGCGATGTGCTCCTTTACCCCGTCCTCGCATACTACCTGGGCGCCCAACCGCTCCTCCATGATGGAGATACCCCGCTCCACAGCGGGGAGGGCATCCTCCGCCGTGATCTGCTTAAACTCGAAAACCGTAGCCCGGGACAGCACCGCCCCAAAGACGGCGAAGAATGGGTTTTCTGTGGTGGAGGCGATAAGGGTGATGCGACCGTCCTCCATAAACTCCAGCAGGGACTGCTGCTGCTTCTTATTGAAGTACTGGATCTCGTCCAGATAGAGCAGCACACCCTCCGGCGCCATCAAAGTGCCGATATCTCCGATGATGTCCTTGATGTCGGAGATGGAGGCCGTGGTGGCGTTGAGCCGGTGCAGGGGCCGGTTGGTCCGCTGGGCGATGATGTTCGCCACCGTAGTCTTGCCTGTGCCTGAGGGGCCGTAAAAAATCAGGTTGGGGATATTGCCCCCCTCAATGATCCGGCGCAGCAGGCCGTTTTCTCCCAATATATGCCTCTGCCCCACCACCTGATCCAGGCTCTGGGGGCGTATCTCATCCGCTAACGGGCGGTATGCCATCGTTTCTCATCTCCTCACGGGGTTCTCTGTCATTCCTCGTCCAGCGTTATCTCCGCCTGGAACGCCACCACTGCGTCGCCGATAATGCGGATTTCGCCGGGACGTCCCTCCTCCAGCTCCACA
>OJSP01002995.1_pt1 | contig 13033 bp, 15 predicted proteins | sample 1599561 | NCBI WGS metagenome assembly OJSP01 (sample SAMN04168659, study PRJEB22393) | human gut metagenome | biome: human gut microbiome; feature: stool | host: Homo sapiens | collected 2014-05-12
CTCAAGTCAATTTTACCAAAAAGGGGCTCCGCTTTCTATACCATATGAGTGATTTTCGGTTTCAGCCATGGCCGGAAACCATTGCAATTACTACTCTTTTAGGGTTTTGCTCATGGCTGACGGTACACTGGAAATGGAGGTGTCTATGTTTTCCGATAATTATGCTTACTTTTTAAAAATCGTCGAAGTCGGCAATCTCTCCAAAGCAGCGGACTCTCTTTATGTCTCCCAATCTGCACTAACAAAATATTTGCAGCGGATAGAAGCATCTTTTGGCATTGAATTGTTCAACCGAAAAGAACGTCCTCTTCGTCTAACTTACGCAGGCCAGTTGTTTTATGAATACATTCAGGCGGAGGAAACTATTAAGCAAAATCTGATTGATCGGATCGGCGAGATCACCAGTCAAGGTCGCGAAAAGATTTGCATCGGTATGCCGCTGTGGAGATCCTGCGTTTTGCTTCCCGGTTTTTTGAAATCGTTTATGCTCCGGCATCCGCTGATCAGTATTGAGCTGAGCGAAGGCTCTGCAAAACATTTGGAAAAATGCTTAATGGAAGATACGGTGGATTTTATTCTGGCAAACCTCCCCCTCAACTATGGAAATGTGTCTTTCGATCCGCTATTTACGGAGAATATTCTTTTGGTAGGAAGCCAAAATGATCTGTTTTTGCAGGATCTTATCAAGAAAAAAACTTCTGTCGGTCATTACTATCATGCCGATATTGAAGAATTCAAAGACGGTACCTTTATCATGGCACAAAAGAGCCAGCATATCACCACGTTTGTGGAAAATATGCTCAAGCAGCACCGGATCAACCTCAATACAACAATTCGAACAAGCAATGTGACATTAGCGGTCAATATGGCTTCAGCCGGTCTGGGGTATACCTTTATTCCGGAATGCGGCATCAACAGCGAATTTTTCCCTAAAGACAGTGTCTATCTGTTCTCTTTAAATAATCCGTTGCTTACCTGCGTTTTTGCAGCAGCCTATAAGAAGGATCAGCCTCTTTCCCCCGCTTGCCAAATCTTTATCAGCGAATTTCGGCAGTACTGCCTAAAAATGCTCGATGTGCCCCTTACCTCTTCGGGAATGCATTTAGAGTAATGTAAACCTCTGCGAGGATCGTCTTTTATCGCGGCTTTTGCGGGATTTTCTACTGCCATATTGATGCCGACCGAGCAGCAAACCGGTATAATGAATTCCTGGAACAGGAAGAAATCCCATTTGATGAGAATATCTATTACACCGAGCCTGTTTACAGGACCAGAAAAAATCATCTTTCTGATGCCAGATACCTGCTATGGAAGCAGATCGAGCAGATCCGCTATTATGATATGGACGGTCGTGACTTTACCGAGTTGCTGAATGCACTGAATCTGGAATCCTACGAAAATATTGAGCTTTCCACGATGAAGTTTGTGGAGGACTATCCGGAGATTCTGGCCAAGTATGATATCAGGGATCAATATGAACTCCACAATACTCTACAAAGGCCATGAGAATATTTCAATTAAGTCCTTTGAGATGGACCGCATCAAGGAGTCCGGGATTGTAGACCGTTTCGATTTGATTACGGAATTGATCGACAGATATGGCTGCAAGATTTCTGATTATCTGGATGTAATTTACAAAGTTCAGGGAACAGAGATTTACTACGATAAAATTCTGGACAGACTCTACGCAAATTACGATGTATATAATCGCGAACTGGATAGAACGGAGAGCGTCTGATATGACAAAGGAACAGAAAGATGGCCTTCTGTTGGAAGTCGAGAAGCTTCATAAACGCCATGTGCTGGCGGAGAACGTTGGATTGGATTATTATGAACCGGGAATGATGGAATACCTTGCCCAGTCTGACGGAAGCTTTAATGAGGCTACCGGAGAGTTGGTTATGTATTTTGAATCTAAGGGAACCCGCTACGAAGGCCGGACAGAGCAGATTGAAAAGGTGAAATGTGGAGATGAAGTGTGTGTTATTCGCAATGAGAAAAATCCGTTTAACCGTAATAACTTCCTGCTTCTAACAAGGAAAGGACGAGATATTGGCTGTATGCCAGCGGAACTTTGCAATGCTCTTGCTCCTCTTTATGATGAGGGCAATTTGATTGTTGAAACTGCCAGTGTCAGCTTTGTTGAGCCGATTTCGAAAAGAAGTCGATATGCAAAGCAGGCGGTGCTGTTCGTTGAGTTGCGAGCAACGATTAGGGCATAATTTATAGTTCAATGTGCCTACAGAAGCAAATGATTAAACATAGTATCGACAGAAGCGAAGAAAATTAGCATTCCCGATGTAATGGAGATGCAACTGTCCCTGACCGATGTGGATACTGCGTCTATTGAAGCCTTTGTCAAAACGGCAAAGAGTAGAAAATGTTCGTATCAAAATTGCGACATGCAGATATCATTGGGGAATCATGCTGAATACCTACGCTCGGTCAAGATATCTAAAGGCGGCAAAGTTTGCCGTTCTGACACCCGGCCGCGCAGGGTTTTCGAACCGCGCAAAACGGTCCGAGGGTAGTAACAGCGCCCCCACCCAAAACGCCACCTGTTTCGCCGTGTGTGCCCTTGTGTGCGATCCTTTGAGCAGGGCCGAGTGTGTACCCACTTTCACCCGTGAAAACGAACGTGGGCCATTTGTGCGAGAAGTTGAAAAACGGGATGAGAAGTGGTTGGGGACAGCGTTGTGACGGTAACTTTTTGACGATATATGCGGGAACGATTTTGGGCGAAAAACCGAACTTTACAGGAAGGTTTTTCGAGTGGCGAAGGCCGTTCGATTTTAGTACAAGATAAAGAGAGGTGCCCGTAATTGGGCACCTCTCGGCCTCAAAGCCCCGCAGTGCGGGGCTTTCCGGGGTTTTGAAACCGCAGTCTAAGGTGCACCTTGAGAGGCACTTTCGCAGTCATAGGTGAATGTCAGGCACAGAAAAGGCCCGTGGCGGTGGACTTTTCAAGGTGACCGTTCCGCAGGCGTTTGAGAAATTTTCGGTTTTCAACCACTCAAAAAAGTGATTTCTGCATAGCGGCGATTTTCGGCACAGATTACACATATTTTGCGTCGCTGTAGTCAAGGAACATCTTTCGGGATGTACCACTTCTCACCGCTGTCTACATTCAAATCGCCCGCCAGCGGCTGGCGCAGATGCGGCAGAAGCGCATCCCTCCCGGACACCAGCCGTATGGTCAAGAATTGGAACAGTAGCAGAGATTTTCAGTAAAGTCTGTTGATGCAAATAAAATAAGCCGGCCGTCAAGCATGACGGTCGGCAAAGAAGATAGAGTATTCAATGCATTGTTATGTCAAAACCCTTTATCTGGAGTTCCTCCAGCTCCACAGCAGACACCCTGCGCTCCAGTTCGTCGATGACTTCACTCTGTCCAAGTTGGCTGACTGCTTCCATCTGGCGCAAAAGACGAATTGTTTCCTCCGTCTTCCGCAACTCCTCCGCAGACCATGGGCTGTTCCACAACTGCGTCAAAACCACGGATGGCGCAATAGAATCAAGTGTGCTGTCATATAAGCGCTGAAGTTCCCGATTCCAAATGGTAAGGCGTGAAATTGCGGGTTCGGCACAAAGAGCATTTAAATTATCTGGCAACGATTTTATCACGACATCATGCGATGCAATAGCGGTCGCTCTCGGGATTGTTCCAATTTCATTCATCTGGTAGAAACGCAGCAGTGTACTGGTCAAGGATACCTCTGGACGGACGGCCAAAACCGCCAGTTCTACCCTATAATCCTTAGAGCTCAGAAGTTCTGCCGTGCGTTTTGGTACCTCTACCGTCCTTCCTGTCCCCTCAATAATGAGATTGAACTGACGGCTCGAAAGTGCCTTGATTAAGCGCTCCGTGACGGTTGCTGAAAACGCGGATGTTATTCGTACCGCGTCCGCCCCATAATGTTCATATATGGCGCGATAGTTTGGATGCCTGCGACGATACTCATCGGCGTTGATGAAAAATGCGTTATCATCAAGCATACCGCTCATCGCCGAAGCTAATTCTGTTTTCCCCGCCCCCGGCTGTCCAGCCAACAATACGGCAGTCGGATGACTCGTTGGCTCATAACGGTCTTCACTGTCAGCAAGTTCATCCGCCAAAACAGTCTCAATATCCTGTTCCTCGAATGCGGTTATATCATTTGGCGAAATATACATTTACAGGCTCCCCGCTTTGAAAAGAAACTGGTTTGCCAGATTGAACTGACCTTCGATCCGATCCAATTCCTCTTTTGATTTTGCGGATAAGATGTCCTGCTTGGCATTCCAAACCAAAGAATAGAGTATGGCAACAGGGTGTGTCCGTTCTTCAATCCTATTCTGCCGTTTATAGCGCGATAAATCGCCAAGTACACCTGCACCCTTTTCCAGCAAAACCTCCTGCAATAATGAAAACTCATATCGACTCATTATGCTACCTCCACGAAGATACTTTTTCTCTTGCATCTTAACACAAAAATCTCAAGTATACAACCGCTACTCAAAGGAATTCTGCAACTTTCTTGAGCAGGTTCTGTTCCGTTCAGATATCTTATGCTATAATATTTGCAAGAAATCTTATTTGCTGTATCCATAAACGATGGGAGTGCTGCCCAATGAAACAAAAATCCCGCATCAACGGAACGGAGTATACATTTCTGGAATCACTGCCCGTGCTCGGGAAAGAATCTCTACTTATCCTTTGCGCAGATAACTGCGGTAACCGCGCTCTTTGCCCAGAGGAGTTATGGCACAATGGCGAAGTCTGTGAAAATCAAGTATTCTCTATTAACACCCATAGTTCTGCGCAGCAAAAGATCGAATTCTTTCTTTCACTGTTCAGGGGACGCGAAAATGTTTATGCAAGGCGCTATTTCAGCGTCAAAACAGGGAAAAGCGGCTATACACCAGTGTGCAAAAACGAATGGCAGCACGGTCTATGTGATAAAAAGGAATACCGGTGCCCGAATTGCCCCAATCGGGAATTTCTGCCCTTGGCCGCCGAAACAGTCAAGGCCCATTTAATGGGACGCGACCCTCTGTGCCGTGATGTGATCGCCATTTATCCCATGCTGGAGGACAACACAACATATCTGTTGGCAGCAGATTTTGACGAGGCAAGTTGGCAGGCAGACGTCAGCGCATTCTGCAAGTGTTGTAACGAATATGGCCTCACTCCCGCAGTGGAACGATCCCGTTCTGGAAACGGCGCGCATGTCTGGTTTTTCTTCTCTGAACCGGTCCCGGCGGCGGACGCACGGCGGATGGGAAGCAGTCTGCTGACCAAAACGATGGCTCGCCGCCATGAGCTGTCGTTCTCCTCTTATGACCGGCTGTTTCCCACGCAGGATACCGTGCCCAAGGGTGGGTTCGGCAATCTGATCGCCCTACCCTTTCAGGGACAGGCCCAGCGAAACGGAAACACGCTTTTTGTAAATGAGCAATTTGTGCCTCATCCAGACCAGTGGGCATTTTTATTTTCTCTTCCCAAAATTACGCCAGAACAACTATCGGAATACCTGATTGCTGCCGGTGGAGACGGAGATATTGGCGTGTTGGCGGATGACAGTGAACGGACTCCGCCGTGGCAGCGAAAAAATGTGCGAAAGCATCTAACAAGGAGTGACTTTCCAGACCGTGTAAATCTAATCATGACAAACTTGCTCTATATTGAAAAAACGGGTTTTTCTCAGGCCGCATTAAATGTTTTGAAACGTTTGGCCGCTTTCTCCAACCCAGAGTTTCGCTCCAAGCAGGCCATGCGTCTGCCTATATATGGAACGCCGCGTATTCTGGACTGCGGCTACGAGGATGACACTTATATAGGTTTACCAAGAGGGTGCGGAGAGTTGGCGGCAAGGCTGCTGGAGCAATATGAGGTTCCCGTGATTACAGAGGACAGACGCTATGGCGGAAAAGTTCTTGACGTATCGTTCAGCGGAACGCTACGCCCAGAACAGGAGCCCGCAGCACAGGCGCTGCTTGTAGAGGACTCAGGCGTCCTGTCCGCGACCACGGCTTTTGGTAAGACGGTGATTGGCGCGTATTTGATTGGGCAACGCAAGGTCAACACTCTGATTTTGGTGCAGTCCAGCGCTCTGCTTGAGCAATGGAAATCATCCCTTGAACAGTTCTTAAACATCCATGAGGTTTTACCGGAGCTGCCCAAAAAACGCGGCAGGAAAAAGCAGCGTAGTCTCATCGGGCAAATCGGAGCGGGAAAAGATACTCACAGTGGGATCATTGATATCGCCATTATGCAGTCTCTCTTCGAGGGAGAAGAAAAGGATGTCAAGCCCTTCGTCGCAGACTATGGAATGGTCATCGTAGATGAATGCCATCATGTAGCGGCATTCACCTTTGAGAAAGTTCTGAAAGCGGTTGAAGCAAAATATGTTTATGGCCTTTCCGCCACCCCCGTGCGAAAGGACGGTCACCATCCCATCATTTTTATGCAGTGCGGGCCAATCCGTTACCTGGTGGATGCAAAAAGTCAGGCAGAGAAACGTGCTTTTTCTCACTTTGTCATTCCGAGATTCACCCATGCGAGAGCTTCGGAGGGCAACAGTATTCAGGATCTGTATGCAGCTATTATCAAAAACGGGAACCGAAATGTTCTGCTGGTGGAAGATGCAATAAATCTTGTACGAGCAGGTCGCTCTCCAATCCTTCTAACGGAACGAAAGGAACACGCAGCACAGTTGGCCATGCTTTTAAAGCCACAGGTGCAGAATGTTTTCCTAATGGTGGGTAGTGATAAACCGAAAGAAAAGCGGGAAAAACTTGACGCATTACATGCAACACCCGCCAATGAAGAAGTAGTCGTGGTGGCAACCGGAAAATATATTGGGGAAGGCTTTGACGCGCCCCGGCTGGACACGCTCCTTCTGGCGATGCCGATTTCCTGGAAAGGAACACTGGCACAGTATGCGGGACGACTCCATCGGAATTACGAAGGGAAGCATGAAGTGCGTATCTATGACTATGTAGACATCCGCATCCCCATGTTGGAGCGAATGTATCACAAACGACTAAAAGGCTACGCAGATCTCGGATATCAGGTGAAATTCGGTGCAGCAGATGAACGCGTCAGTATGATCTATAATGGCCACACCGCCATGTCCGCATTTGAACAAGACCTGTCCGATGCGGCAAGGAGTATTATCATCATCAGTCCGTTTCTGCAGCAGGGACGTGTCAAACGGCTATTGCCGCTTTTGCGGGATGCGGTCCTTTGCGGCGTAAAGGTCATGATCTACACCGTTAATGAATCCGAGGCAGACGAAGCTCGCAGAGTAGAAACTGCGACGACGGTCGAACTGCTGAAGGAAGCCAATGTGGATGTTGTTTTGCGCAAGGAGCTGGCCCAGCGCTATGCCGTCATAGATGGAAGCATCGTGTGGTATGGAAGTGTTGATCTTTTAGCATTCGGGCGAAAGGATGCAGATGTTCTTCGTTTTGAAAATGCTGATATTGCAGGGGATCTATTGGCTTTAAACGATGAGTCGATGTGCGAACAGCTTATCATTCAGGATGCCCAATATGAAAGCTAATTGATTCAGCAAGCATCAAAAGCGGCACAGATGGCGCATATTGGAGGCTGTTGAAAAAGGGAAGTTGGCAGCGCAAAAATTGCGTCGCCATAGGGTGCACCTTGGCGGGCGTTTTCGCAGTCGTTGGTGAACACGAGGGGTGAAAAAGGCCCGTAACAGCGGACTTTTCAAGGTGGACGTTCCGCAGGCGTTTGATGAAATTACTGTTTTCAACCACTCAAAAAAGTGACTTCTGCATAGCGGCGATTTTCGGAGGAAAACGTGCATATTTTGCGCCGCTGTAGTCAATGAAAGGACTTCTTGACCGTTCGAAAATCGCACCGCTGTAACTAAAGAGAACGCCCCCGGCAGCGCAGAAATTGCGCCGCCATAGACAAAGATAAGGCGGCGCGGCTCCGAGGTGCAAATGATAACTTTCTGATAACAGTTCGGTTTTCCGATAGCTTTGTTCCCTTGGTTACGGTATTGTTCGTTGTCGAAAGGGGCTGATACCATGCCAAAAAGACGAGCAAACGGCGAGGGCAATATCCGAAAACGCAAGGATGGCCGCTGGGAGGGTCGCTACACTGCGGGCTATGACTCGAAGACAGGAAAACGGATCATCAAGAACGTGCTGGGTAAAACGCAGGCCGAAGTCAAGGAGAAACTCAAAACCGCGATCAGTGAAAGTCAGCGGCTGGACGTATCCAAGGCTGGCACTTACACCATAGCGTCATGGGTGCGGACGTGGTACGAGGTCTACGCCGAGCCCCGCATCCGCCCCAACACTAAAGCGAACTACACCAACTACATCGAAAACCACATCATCCCCGGAATCGGCGACGTCCCGCTGGACAAGCTGACCACCATCCAGATTCAGCGGTTCTACAACAACCTCCAGAAAACCGGACGGGTTCAGCGCAAAAATTTTCCCGAACTCAAGGACAAGAGCCTCAGTCCAAGAGTGGTGCGCGGCGTCCACACGCTACTGCACAACTGCTTGGAGCAGGCGGTGTCTGAGCGGCTGATCCTCGCCAATCCCGCCCAGGGTTGCAAGCTGCCGCAGCTTGAAAAGAAAGAAATGAAGATCCTGCCGCAAGAGAAAATCGGTCTGTATCTTGCCGAAGCGGAAAGACGAGGATTGCTGGCCGCTTTCTATCTGGAACTGACCACCGGCCTGCGGAGAGGGGAGTTATTGGCCCTCCAATGGACAGACTTAGATGTAGAGAGCAAAACGCTTTCCATCACGAAACAGGTGAACCGCATCAACGGGGAATTAGCGGTAAGCCCTCCGAAAACGAGAAATTCTATTCGCACATTGGCCCTTCCACAGCAGGCAGTCGATCTGCTGATTGCCGAGCACAAAAAACACCCTCGCAATCCGTATCTGTTCCCATCGCCCAAAACCGGAACCATGTATGACCCGGACGCCTTCCGGAGAACCCATGACAAAATTTTGAAAGCCATCGGCACGGAGCACATTCGGTTCCATGATCTCAGACACACCTTCGCCACGCTGTCCCTGAAAAGCGGGGTAGACGTGAAAACGCTGTCCGGCGCGCTGGGCCACTACTCGGCAGGGTTCACGCTGAACACTTACACCCATGCCACGGCGCAGATGAAGCAGGACGCTGCCGATACCATCGGCGGCGTCATCAGCCAGCAGATGCGGTAAATATGGCAAAAAATACAGGGCCAGACAGGAAATTTCCTGTCTGGCCCTGTCCGGTACTTTCCGCACCTTTCCCCGTGTGGGTCAGCGTGTGAGTCTTGAAGAAACGGCAAAAATTAAGTGCCATAAAAAGTTGTGGATTATGAAAGAAAATCACCGGAATCAGGCGATTCCGGCGATTTTTGGTGGAGACTACTGGACTCGAACCAGTGGCCTCATGCGTGTGAAGATTCGATAGGGACGCCTTCCGCACGGTTTCAGCGGCAATAAGCGGTTTTTCCACAAAATCTCCTCACCCGCAGGTGCGCTCCGTTCCGTTGTTTCCGCCCCGTTTTTTCTGTTCGTGGGTCATGGTGTGGGTCAAAACGCGATCCCCGTTTTCTGTTTGCTGTGGGCAAGGGCGCTCTCATGCAGCAAAGCGGGTTTCTTGACAGAATATGCAAAACTTGGTAAAATGCGGTCAGGCGCTGCACGAACGGCAGGCGGTTGGTCACATCTCCGAGAGGAGGTGGTTGATATGCCTATTACGATCACACTACATATCTTCGGATATACGGTCACGATTCGTATTAAAGGCGAAAACCGCCACTCTGCCAAGTGACGGTTTTCTGATCTTTGATTAGAACTTAACTTTCGCTGGGCTAACCGCTTGTCGCAGCGCCCTTTTCCTACCCTCATTATAGCAAGTTACAGGAGAATGTCAAGGAAAACCACACCCCTGCGCCGTGAGGCACGGGGGTGTTCTTTATCTCAACTCAGATGAGTTTTTGATGGCCCTGCCTAAATTATCTGATCCATTCTTCGTATTATCCGTAACCATACGTTTTCACTTCCCACGTTCCGCCGTTGTCCCTCACCAAGATCCACTGAAAGTCATCATACGTTGTGTTTGGTTCTAATGAGCCATCACCACCCGATGCATCCGTGTCAAAAGACGAGTACAGAACGATCGCCTCATCCGCTTCACATTCTTCTGCCCATTCGGTGAACAGGTCGGCTGACGCATCTCCGGGATAGCAGAGCTGAGTCAAGGTGCAGCCCTTAAACTCCGTTTCAAAATAGGTCATCACGGTATCCATGGCGGCTTGGATGTCGGCGTCCGTGTAGATGTCAGAATGTTCCCATTCAACGATGGAAACGTCACTATCCGTATCATCCGTGGCAGGCTTCGCCTGACAGCCCATCAGAAACAGCAGCGCCAGCACAAAAAACAGTAGTTTTTTCATTGTTTTCATTTTGCATCTCCTTCTATGTCCTTGTCTGCCTGTCCGTCCACAATGGCAGTGTACCGTATGCGGCGGCTGTAATACTGCAAGACTGTGTTGACCGCTTCCGGCTCGCCGCTGGTAGCCTGTACGATTGTGTCATAGGGGAGAAGCCTGTTATTCCTCATGCGCCATTCCCTCCATTTCCTCGTAAAGCTGCCGTATGACTTTGCGGATATGGTAGCCCGCTGCACTGCGGCTGCGTCCGTACCGCCTGCCGATTTCATGCTGTGGGATATGCTTGAAAAAAGACAGGTAAACCATTTCCCGATCCTGCTCTGGCAAACGGGAGAGAGCTTCCAAAAGCAAACCATTATCAAACAGGACGGTGTCGCCGCATAGGATAAGCATATATTGCTCGTCCGGCTCCGGTACTATGAAATATTCATCTTCTGTGCCTAACGGGTAGTGCTTTTCTTCTGTGAGGTAATCAAGGGATATTTCTCTTTTGTTCTTCCTGCTCCTTGTCCTTAACGCTGTATACATGGCGTTGCGGATAACGACTTTACAAAAGGCATGGAACGTGTACTCGATGTGTTCTTGATATTCTTCTGTACAGGTCATGGAAATTCCCCCTTTCTACCACATAGAACAGTGCTTGGTTTACAGTTACATTTAAAATGCTACAATCCACTTTTCAGAGCATTTTCAACAGCTTTCTTTATAACGATACTTGAATTTGTTGCACCTGATACCGCATCAACGTCAATTCTCTGTTCATCAACAATTTCGTTAATTACGGTTTCAGCAGCTTTTCCATGTTCATGCCTATGTTCCAATATGATAATATCTGTGATTTCTCCATTTTGTACTGTTACTTCCACTTTTGCGTATATAAAATTCACATCATATTCTCCGATGTAAACTCCGTCAGAAACATCAGAAATATTTATTTCATCAAAAGTGGTTTCTTTTACCGCTTGTTTATAATCTGCAACATTCTTTAAGTAAACTGCGCCCCCTATTAAGACAATAGTAAAAATGAATATAACAATAGACAAAATTATTTTTTTTCGTGGTATTTTCATTTCAAGCACCTCTCAATCTTTTTGACCGTCTGCTTTGGCAGTTCCTGTTTATTTGCTGCGCCTGCACATACAATTTTTCCTATTGATTTCATACCCGCTGTCTTGAAAAATTCATTCATATTGTGGATTGCACCTTTACTTTGTCCGAATATCCACGAAAAAGGGAAAGGAGTATTGCAAGAAGTCAGAAGCAAATATTTCTTACCTTGCAGATGTGGTTTAGGAAAGGTATTTGTTTCTTCCATAGCCGCTCCCAATAATCGGTCAAATAAGTTTTTGACCGGGGCAGGTACATTCGCCCAGTAAACAGGAGCAGCAAGAATTACTATTTGACATTTACGGATAAGATGTACAATTTCCTGTATATCATCTTTTTGAATACAAGTTTGTGTTTTCATACACGCCCTGCAGCCTTTACAGTAAGAAAGATTTTTTTCGTATAAATTGATTTTAGTTACTATATAGCCTACTTTTTCAGCTTTAAGAATTGCACAATCTAACATAGCCGCAGTCATTCCATTTGAATGAGGGCTTCCTAAAATCGCAGGTATATTCTTCTCACTCATAACCATTCCCTTCACACACAATAGAATAATATAACATTTGAAAACCTTGCTCTAAAAATTGGCTTTTTGATAATCCCATTGTTTTTTTGATATATTCTTCTTTGTTTGCAGCGAGTTGAATAATCCCGGATAGCATACCCCAAAAATTAAAGATAGTTGGCATAATTTCCAGATTGTTGCGCAGATCACCTTTCTCTATGCCGGATACTATGAACTCTTTTATTTTCTCATTTATTTCTTCACCTACTTGATAAGTTTCTTTTTCTTCGACCAGATAATCATGGCTTTCAAAATCAATATTGATTTTATCCAATACCATTTTGAAATAGAAAGGAAACTCTTCTTGATACTGGATTAGTCCACGGCAAATAAAATCATACCTTTCTTTTGTTGTTTCTTGTTGTGTCAATGCAGAAGCTATGTAATCATAGAGTTTTTTCATGCTATTCAGCACTAAAATACCAACAATTTCTTCTTTGTTTTCAAAGTACACATACAAAGTTGCCTTGCTGTATCCAGCTGCTTTCGCAATATCGTCCATAGATGTTGCTGCTATGCCTTTTTCCATAAACAATGTGGACGCAGCAGTAGCAATTTTTTCTCTATGTACACTCTTCGGTTCTTTTTTTCTTCGTCCCATTTCTTCCTCCTGGATATAATTAAACTTTGAGTTTAATTATATCGTTTGAAAGAGACTTTGTCAACTTCAATCATGTTTGGTATAGATGAATGAAAGGAATTTCATAGTCGTCGGCATTGTGGGAATGTGTATAACTGGCTATCTCGTTGAATTGTGGGTAATTCTGTTTGCAGGACGTGGGAAAGCTGCACTTTAGCTTTTCCATGTGCTGTGAATAGAGTTATCCATGATTCCATAGCCTGTTACTGTCGTAATTGCGGATTTTACCGTGTCGCCGTACACAAAGGCGGAGCCCAAAAACTGCGTGGCAAAGGTCATCGGCAAACCTGCAACCGC
>OJSP01002996.1_pt1 | contig 13024 bp, 7 predicted proteins | sample 1599561 | NCBI WGS metagenome assembly OJSP01 (sample SAMN04168659, study PRJEB22393) | human gut metagenome | biome: human gut microbiome; feature: stool | host: Homo sapiens | collected 2014-05-12
ACAGCGTGGGCGTGCGCACCTTCCGCCACTATAAGATCCCCGGCTACCCCAACGACGTGGCCCGCATCGTCAGCGACGAGGGCTACGGCAAGAACGACTACATCGAGACCCAGCGTCCCCTCGTCGTCATCACGGCCCCCGGCCCCGGCAGCGGCAAGATGGCCACCTGCCTGTCCCAGCTCTACCACGAGCACAAGCGGGGCGTCAAGGCCGGTTATGCCAAGTTCGAGACCTTCCCCATCTGGAACCTGCCCCTCAAGCACCCGGTCAACCTCGCCTACGAGGCCGCTACCGCCGACCTGAATGACGTGAACATGATCGACCCCTTCCATCTGGAGGCCTACGGCGTCACCACCGTCAACTACAACCGCGACATCGAGATCTTCCCGGTGGTCAACGCGATGTTCGAGCTCATCGCAGGCAAGAGCCCCTACAAGTCCCCCACGGACATGGGTGTGAACATGGCCGGCAACTGCATCGTGGACGACGAAGCCTGCCGCGAGGCCTCCCGCAACGAGATCATCCGCCGTTATTTCAAGGCCCTCTGCGACCACAAGACCGGCAAGAACGTGGACAGTGAGATCTTCAAGCTGGAGCTGCTGCTGAATCAGGCCGGTCTGGCTGTCGGCGACCGTGCCGTGGAAAAGCAGGCTCACGCCGTGGCCGAGCGCACTGGCGGCGCACCCGCTGCCGCCATCGAGCTGCCGGACGGCACCGTCGTCACCGGCAAGAACGGTCCCCTGCTGGGCGCAGCCTCTTCTGCCCTGCTCAATGCCCTCAAGAAGCTGGCCGGCATCGACCATGAGATCGACCTGGTCTCCGCCCGCGCCATCGAGCCCATCCAGACCCTCAAGACCAACTACCTCGGCAGCCGGAATCCCCGCCTGCACACCGATGAGATCCTGATCGCGCTGTCCAGCTCTGCTGCCGAGAATGAGACGGCTGCTGTCGCTCTGCAGCAGCTCTCCAAGCTCAAGGGCTGCGACATGCACTCCACGGTCATCCTGTCCAGCGTGGATACGGACACCATCAAGCGTCTGGGGATGTACCTCACCTGCGAGCCCGCCTATGAGCAGGAAGACCGCAAGTATCACAAGAAATAAGCGTTCCGGCGCATAAGAAAAGCCGCACAGTACAGTGAAAAGCTGTACCGTGCGGCTTCTTTGTTTCTTCTGTAGTTTCTCAGACGTGAGACAGGCTGGGCGCACCGCCCGCGATCTCCTCGGCGGTCAGGGGCTTCGCCTCGGCAGGGGCGTTCAGACGCTCCTTTGCTACGGCCAGCATCAGTTTGATGCGGTTCTCCTGATTGACCCTGGTGGCGCTGGGGTCGTAGTCGATGGGGGTGATGTTGGCGCTGGGGTACATCGCGCGGATCTTGTTTACCATGCCCTTGCCCACGATGTGGTTCGGCAGGCAGCCAAAAGGCTGTGCGCAGACGATGTTGCCGTAACCGCCCTGTACCAGCTCGATCATCTCAGCCGTCAGCAGCCAGCCCTCGCCCATCTTGGCACCCAGCGAGATGATGCCCTCGGGCTTTTCCACCAGCTCCTTGAAGGGGCCGGGGGCGTAGAAACCGGCGTCGGCCTCAGCCTTGAGCATGGAGCGCTCCACGCTGTCCAGCCAGTTGAGCAGCTGGTCGGTACCCATCTTCATGGCCAGCTTGCCGCCGTAGAGGACATGGTCCTCGCCCATGTTGAAGATGCAGTACTGCACGAAGCCCATCAGACCCGGGAAGTTGACCTCGCAGTCCTGGCTCTCGAGGAACTTCTGCAGGTCGTTGTTGCCCAGCGGGCTGTACTTGACGTAGATCTCGCCCACGACGCCGACTTTGACCTTCGGCACACGGGTGACGGGAATGGATTTGAAGTCCTTTGCGATGAGGGGGAAGGTGTGCTTCATCTCGCGGGAGGTGAAGCCCTTGCCCGCCAGCAGCACACGGCCCAGACGCTGGACCCAGAGGTCTACCATTTTATCGGCAGCGCCCTTTTCGTTCTCATACGGAGCGACCTGATTGCGCAGGGCGCAGAGCATATCGCCGTAGAACACGCTGGCAATGGCCCGGCGGGCCAGAGGCAGAGTCATCTGGAAACCGCTGTCCTTCTCGAGGCCCGAGAAGTTCAGGCTGGCCACCGGGATGTTCGGATAGCCTGCCTTGACCAGCGCCTTGCGGAGCAGGTGGATGTAGTTGGAGGCACGGCAGCCGCCGCCCGTCTGGGTGATGAGCAGGGCCGTGTGCTCGAGGTCGTACTTGCCGCTGTTCAGCGCGTCGAGGAACTGGCCAATGACCAGCAGTGCCGGATAGCAGGTGTCGTTGTGGACATATTTCAGGCCCAGCTGCGCCACAGCGCTGCCGCAGTTGCCAAGGATCTCGCACTTGTAGCCGTCGTAGCGCAGGGCGTATTCCAGCAGGCGGAACTGGGTGATGGCCATGTTGGGGATGAGGATGGTGTGAGTTTTCTTCATCTCCGGGGTGAATTTGGGGTAATTGTATTCCATAGGTTCCTCCTATGTTACTTCTTATCTTCGTCTCGCTCATCCAGCGCGGCGAACAGGCTGCGCAGGCGGATATTGACAGCACCCAGGTTTGTGATCTCGTCAATTTTCAGCTGGGTGTAGAGCTTGCCGCCCTCCTGCAGGATCTCGCGGGTCTCATCGGTGGTGATGGCATCCACGCCGCAGCCGAAGGACACCAGCTGCACCAGATCCATATCGTTCTGGGTGGTGCAGTACTTGGCGGCGGCATACAGGCGGCTGTGGTAAGTCCACTGGTTCAGCACGCTGGTGGGGAACTTTTCCACGCGGTTGGAGATGCTGTCCTCGGTGACCACCGCCGCGCCGTGGCGGGTGATGAGGTGGTCGATGCCGTGGTTGATCTCCGGGTCCACATGGTAGGGGCGTCCGGCCAGCACGATGATCCGCCTGCCCTGACGGCGGGCCTCATCTATGATCTCGCTGCCCTTGACCCGGATCTGTGCCATGTGGGCTTCATACTCGGCATAGGCGGCGTTGGCAGCCTCCTGCACTTCCTTCTCGGAGATGCCGCCGAAATACTTGGGCAGCACGTCCTTCGCCATCTTGTGGACGAAATCCTTCGGACGGTGGATGCCGACGTAGTCGTAGATGAACTTCTGGCCTTCCAGCTCCGGGCAGTTGCCGGCGAGGACTTCGGGATAGTAGGCCACGACGGGGCAGTTGTAGTGGTTGTCGCCCAGACCCTCGTCGATGTTGTAGGTCAGGCAGGGGTAGAAGATGGCGTCCAGATGCATCTGGGTCAGGGCCTTGATGTGGCCATGGCTGAGCTTGGCCGGGAAGCAGGCGGTGTCGCTGGGGATGGTAGCCTGACCGGCCAGATAGAGACCGCGGCTGGACACCGGGCTGGTGTGGACGGCAAAGCCCAGCTTGGTCCAGAAGGCGTGCCAGAACGGCAGCAGCTCGTACATATTCAGGCAGAGCGGGATGCCGATAGAGCCGCGCTTTCCGGCCACGGGCTTATAGCTGGCCAGAAGCTGCTGCTTGTAGGCGTAGAGGTTGAGGCTGTTGTCCTCGCTCTTGCCGGTGACGGGCTTGTCGCAGCGGTTGCCGGAAATGAACTTGCGGCCATCGGCAAAGGTGTTGACGGTGAGCTGGCAGTGGTTGCCGCAGCCGCCGCACTTGACGCTGACGACTTTCTGGTCGAAGTTCTCCAGCTCTTCCTCGCTCATCATGGCGGAGGTGGTCTGGCCGTTCTTGCGGCACTGGCGCAGACCGAAGAGGGCCGCACCGTAAGCGCCCATCAGACCGGCGATGTCGGGGCGGATGACCTCGACGCCCATCTCCTTCTCGAAGGCGCGGAGGACAGCCTCATTGTAGAACGTACCGCCCTGCACGACGATCTTGCGGCCCAGCTCTTCGGGGCTGGACGCACGGATGACCTTGTACAGCGCGTTCTTGACGACGCTGATGGACAGACCTGCCGAGATGTTCTCGATGGACGCGCCGTCCTTCTGGGCCTGCTTGACTGAGCTGTTCATGAAGACGGTGCAGCGGCTGCCCAGATCCACGGGGCGGTCGGCGAAGAGGCCGAGGGCTGCGAACTCCTTGACGTCATAGCCCAGTGCCTGCGCGAAGGTCTGCAAAAAGCTGCCGCAGCCGGAAGAGCAGGCTTCGTTCAGGAAGATGTTGCTGATGGCACCATCCTCGATCTTGAAGCACTTCATATCCTGACCGCCGATGTCGATGATGAAGTCCACGTCCGGCATGAAGTATTTTGCTGCCGTGAAGTGGGCCACGGTCTCCACGAGGCCGAAGTCGCAGCGGAAGGCGTTCTTGACCAGCTCTTCGCCGTAGCCGGTGGTGGTCACACTGGCCACCTTGAGGCCGGGGTGCTCTTTATAGATTTTCAGCAGCTGCTGCCGGATAAGGGGCAGCGGGTTGCCGAGGTTCGGCTGATAGTTGGTGTAGAGGATCTGGCTCTGCTCGTCCACGACCACCAGCTTGACGGTGGTGGAGCCAGAGTCGATGCCGATATGCACCGGGCCGCACTGGGCGCTGAACGCCACCCGCGGCACGCTGTGGGACATATGGCGGGCATGGAATACCTCGTACTCTTCCTTGTTGGCGAAGAGGGGCGGCTCGCTGGCGTAGGTCGCCGTGGCGGCGTACTCATCCAGCGCAGCGGCCACATCCGAGAGGACGAACTCCTTGTCGGCGTAGAGGGCAGCGCCCAGCGCAACGTAGAGCAGGCTGTTCTCGGGGCAGGTACCGGTGACGCCCAGTGCCTCGTCGAAGCTCTTGCGTAGCACGGTGCTGAAGGTCAGCGGACCGCCCAGATAGAGGATATTGCCCTGGATGGGGCGTCCCTGTGCCAGACCGGCGATGGTCTGGTTGACCACGGCCTTGTAGATGCTGGCCGCGATGTCCTCGGTCTTTGCGCCCTGATTGATGAGGGGCTGCACGTCGCTCTTGGCGAAAACGCCGCAGCGGGATGCGATGGTGTATGTACGGGTGGCCTGTTCGGCCGCCTTGTTCATCTCGTCGGCACCCATCTTGAGCAACGTCGCCATCTGGTCGATGAAAGCGCCCGTGCCGCCGGCGCAGCTGCCGTTCATGCGGACTTCGGTGCCGTTGGTCAGGAACAGGATCTTTGCATCCTCACCGCCCAGCTCGATGACGCAGTCCGTCGCAGGGACGAACTTTTTGACCGCCACACGGGTGGAGAACACCTCCTGCACGAAAGGCACGCCGCAGCTGTCGGCCAGGCCCATGCCTGCCGAACCGGAGATGCTGAGCAGCGCTTTCCGGCCATGCAGCTGCTCTGCGTCGATGCGGCGCAGCAGCTCCTGCGCCTTTTCCAGAATGTGGCTGTAGTGGCGCTCATACGTCGAATATAAAAGGGTATCGTTTTCATCCAGCACCACGCATTTGATGGTAGTGCTGCCGATGTCAAGACCTACTCTCACAGTTGTTTTTCCTCCTGAAGGACAATGCACTCTCCCTCTGCACACAGAGCTCTCCGGCCCGGGCAGAAGTTGTTTGCTAACGAATCAAATCTCAGACTCGCATACATGCGTATTATAAACCAAATCCGGCTGACAATCAATCATTCGGGATTATTTTACACCTTAAAAACAGTAAAATCACCTTTCAAAGTTAAACATTTTGTTAATTTCGCAAACTTTTCTGTGAGTTTCGGGCTGTTTCTGCTAAGATTCTTTACCGTCTGTCAATTTTTCCGCTCTCTTCCCTGTCCCGCACACAAAGCAAAGGCATCTGCGCTGCGCCGTCCCGGCCGCATTGCAGATGCCTTTTTGTCTCGTTCAATATCTCCGCAGCAGAAGGAGCTCCTGTGCCGCCCGGCTTGCGAACCGCGCTGCGCGGATGTCGTTCTCCTCGTCGGAGTGGAGTTCCATTTCCGGCGGGATGTCCTCGCAGGAGGCCAGCGGGAACACCACCTGTGCCCGGGTGCCGCCGCCCGGACGGGCCGTCAGCGTCAGCTTCCAGCCTGCACGGCGGCAGATGAGCTTGCAGATGCGGAGGCCCAGCTTTGCGCCGCTGAGGAAGCGGCGGTTGTTCTCGATGGGGTCTTCCTCCATCAGGCCGCAGCCGTTGTCTTCTACCCGGAGCGCGACGCCCGTCTTTTTCTGTTTCAGGCTCACCCACACCCTGCCGCCTGCATCGCAGGCCCGCAGCGCGTTGGAGATGAGGTGGAGCAGCAGCTGTTCGGCCTCATCGGGGACGCCCATGACGGCGCAGTGCTCGATGCCCCCGCTCTCCGCCGTGAGCGTTATTTCCAGCGACCGCTGGATGTCCGGGGCAAGACGCCCCGCCTTTTCCAGCAGACCGCACAGGTCCAGAGGCTGCAGCTCGCTCAGCTCTTCATTTTCCAGCTGATAAAGCGTTATGGCATTGCGTACCGTGCGGTCCAGCCGGGCAGACTCTATCTGGATGTCTGAAAGTGCCTGCCGGGTGGGCAGGTCGGCCGACGCCAGCAGATGCATCTGCAGATACTCCCGGTTCTGGTCGATGATGCCAAGGGCATGGAAGCACACATCCCCAAACTCCTCCTGAGGGGAGACTCCTGCTCCATCGTTTCGCCTGCGCATTCTGCTCTACCTCCGCGTCGTGTGGTCAGCACCTCACTGCTGACTCAGTCTACTTTCCAGCGCATAAAGCAGGCGGCCGATGGTCACCTTCCTGCGCTCTAAGCCATACTCTTTTCGAAAATCCCGCCATGTCTGGGTACCGGTCTCGTCCAGCGTCTCCAGCAGCCGCCGGAGGGCGCTGTCCACAGCCGCAACGGTGAGACCGTATTCCTCCGCCACCGGCCCTAATATCTCCTTGCGGATGGCCAGACGGTGGTCGGAGCCCATCATCACCCGAAGCGCACCGGTCAGGTAGCGCTTGTTGGCGTCGCAGGTGCTCACGCCCCAGCTGCGATAGATGCGCTCGCAGCGTTTTTCCAGGCTCTCCGCCGGGCGGTGGGCCGGGGCGCGCAGCTCCTGCAGCATATCTTCCAGTGTGGCCTGACGGATGAGGTAGCATGCATCCTCCTGACTCAGGCTCTCCACTGCCGACTTCTCGTTGCGTCCGTCGTCCCGCAGAAGCACCAGAGGCTTGCGGGCAAGGCCGCGTATCCTGGGCAGAAACTGGATGCTGTCCATGTCCTCCAGCCTGCCGCCCAGCACCAGAACGTCCACATCGCCCTGCTCGAGCCGTTCCAGCAGCGGCCGGCTGCTGCGGTAGCCCGTGCAGCGGATGGCCGGGTTGCGCTCCTCGAGATAGCGTGTCCATACCCGCATCTCTCTGGGGTCATAGCTGGCCAGCGCTACGCGCCATATGACGTCCTGTTCCTCATAGCTCACACGACGCGCCTCCCTTCCTGCAGGCGTTCTGCCTGCTCCGCCTGCGGATACCAGCAGGAAATAACATCCTGCCACAGCTCCGGCTGGACCGAATTCTCATACAAAAACTGCAGCAGCCGTCCGCACTCCTCTTCCGGGGCCGGGACCCATGTACGGGCTGTGTCTGCCGGGTCGTCCGGAGCCTTTGTCCGGCTCACGGTCAGCCAGCAGCCCTGTCCCTCCGTCTCCAGAGAACAGGCAAGGGTATACGCCTCCTGATACGGTTCCAGCGTCGAAAATCTCCTCACCAACGGGACATCCTGTTTCATTCTGCATCCTCCTCGCCCCATCTGTCCGGCCCTTCCACTTATGCCGGACAGACCACTTTATACTATACTGTATAAAATTGTAGGGAGCGTCGAAAGGAGTTACAACGACAACTTTGCGTCAGTTTTCGTCGAATTTTGGAACACTGAAAATTTTAACATGGATACTGTCTCAAGAATACCATCAACCGCTCCAAAAATCAAGACACATCTGCCGCATCCTCCTGATTTGGGACGCTTTTCCGCGCAGGATGCAGCGCTTTTCCATCCTTCGGCAGAAAACACAGAACTTGGCACCCGTTACGACATAAATTGTTCATATTCTTCTGATAAAATCAAGCAGATACTATGTTTCCCTCTCCGTCCACAAATGCCGGGCGGAATAGGCCAGCAGACACTTCCCCGTTCTGCTGCCGGAAAGGCAGGCCAATGCTTCAGCTTATCAATATCGAAAAGAAATACACCACCGGCGATCTGACACAGGCAGCGCTCAACGGGGTCAGCCTCAACCTGCGCGACAGCGAATTTGTCGCCATCCTCGGCCCCAGCGGCTCGGGCAAGACCACGCTGCTCAACATCATCGGCGGCCTCGACCGCTACGACAGCGGCGAGCTCATCATCAACGGCATCTCCACCCGCCGCTACACCGACCGGGACTGGGACTCCTACCGCAACCACACCGTCGGCTTCGTGTTCCAGAGCTATAACCTCATCCCCCACCAGACCGTCCTCGCCAACGTCGAACTGGCCCTGACCATCTCGGGCGTATCGGGCGCTGAGCGCCGCCGCCGTGCCGCCGAGGCGCTGCGGCAGGTGGGCCTCGGGGACCAGCTCCACAAGCGCCCCACCGAGATGTCAGGCGGCCAGATGCAGCGCGTGGCCATCGCCCGCGCCCTCGTCAACAACCCCGACATCCTGCTGGCCGACGAGCCCACCGGCGCACTGGACAGCGAGACGAGCATCCAGGTCATGGAGCTGCTGAAGGATGTGGCAAAAGACCGCCTCGTGGTCATGGTCACGCACAACCCCGAACTGGCGGAGCAGTATGCCAACCGCATCGTCCGTCTGCGGGACGGCGCTATCACCGACGATACCCGCCCCTTCGAGCCGGACGACACAAAGCTTGCCCCTCCCATCCATAAGAACATGGGCCGTTCGTCCATGTCGTGGCTCACCTCGCTGGCCCTGAGCTTCAACAACCTGCGCACCAAAAAGGCCCGCACCCTGCTCACAGCCTTCGCGGGCAGCATCGGCATCATCGGCATCGCCCTCATCATCTCGCTGTCCACCGGCGTCAATGCCTACATCGCCGACATGGAGCGCTCCACCCTGAGCGAATACCCGCTGCAGATCCTGAGCAGCGGCGTGGACATCACGAGCTTTCTGTCCTCGGGCAGCAGCGGCGGCACCACAGCCACCGGCCTGCCCACCGACGAGGACGGCAAAAAGGACACCTCCGGCGGCGCGGAGGGAATGGTCTCGGTCCGCCAGCTCATCACCAAGATGGTGTCGGGCCTGACGTCCAACGACCTCACTTCCTTAAAGAAATATCTCGACAGCGACGAGTCCACCATTGCGGATGACGCCACCTCCATCGAGTATTCCTACAGCGTCTCGCCCCAGATCTACCGGCAGGACGCCGACGGCAGTGTGCATCAGGTCAACCCGGACTCCACCCTCTCGATGCTGGGTCTGGGAAGCTCGGGTTCCGGCTCCACCTCCGTCACCAGCAGCCTGATGAACAGCATGGGCAGCAACACCAGCGTTTTCTATCAGCTGCCCGCCAACAGTGACCTTTATAAGTCCCAGTACGAAGTCAAGGCCGGCCGCTGGCCCGAAAAGCCCACCGAATGTGTCGCCGTGCTGAGCAAATACGGCACTGTGACCGACTACGCCCTCTACTCCATGGGTCTGCGGGACTCCGCCGAGCTGGACAAAATGATACAGCAGTTTGCCCAGAACCAGAACGTCGATGTCCCCAGCGACTTCCGCACCTACAGCTACGACGAGCTGATGGGCCTGAAGTTCAAGTTGGTGAACAGCGCCGACACCTACGTCTACGACGACACCTACGGCATCTGGAAGAGCAAGGCCGACGACAAGGACTATATGCAGCAGCTGGTGGAGAACGGCGAGGACATCACCATCGTGGGCATCGTCCAGCCGGACTACACCGCCTCCGCTTCCATGCTCACCTCCGGCATCGCCTACCCCGCCTCCCTGACCGAGAAGGTCATGAAGGAGGCTGCCGACAGCGACATCGTGAAGCAGCAGATGGCCGACCCCGCCACCAACGTCCTCACCGGCGAGAGCTTCGGCAAGGCCGAGAGTCTCCGCGACTTCGATTTGACCAGCCTCTTCTCCATCGACACCAACACCCTCAAGAATGCCTTCTCTTTTGATGCCGATGCCCTCGACTTCGATTTGAACGGTGCCTTTGACCTCAGCAGCGGCAGTTTCGATTTGAGCAGCCTCATCGACTTCTCGGATTTTTCCCTCGACATCGACGAGCTGCCCGACATCGACCTCAGCGATGCCTTTGCAGAGCTGGACCTCTCCGTCTCGCCGGAGGCTCTGCAGGACCTCGTGCAGAAGGTGTTCAAGGACTATAAGAAATATATCATCGGCAACGGCATCCTCAACTTCAAGAAGTGGAGCTTCTCTGCCTACCTCAAGTCGGAGCAGTTCCAGAAGCTGATGGCCGAGTCCATGAAAGACCTCGTTGACCCGGACAAGCTACAGGGGCAGCTCTCGAGCGCTCTGCAGACCACCATCCAGACCGTGATGGAGACCTACTCCGACCAAATCACAGAGGTGCTGAAAAGCCAGCTGGACGCTGCCATCCAGAAGGGCATCGTCACCTTCCAGGACCAGATACAGTCCCAGCTCAAGACGGCCATCCAGCAAAACATCGGCAAGCTGAGCAGCCAGATGGAGAGCGCTATCAAGATCGACGCGTCGGCTTTCCAGAAGGCCATCCAGCTCAACATGACCGCCTCCGAGCTGACCGAGCTGATGCGCTCCACCCTCCGCTCCTCTTCCGCCACCTATGAGGCCAACCTGACGGCCTTCGGCTACGCGGACGAGGCCGCCCCCAGCCAGATCAAGATCTATCCGAAGGACTTCGCCAGCAAGGCCACCATTCTGGAAAAGCTGGATGCCTACAACGCCGGGATGTCTGCAAAGGGTGAAGACGAAAAAATGGTGCAGTACACCGACCTCGTGGGTACCCTGATGACCAGCGTGACCGAGATCGTGGACATGATCAGCAGCATGATGGTGGCCTTCGTCTCCATCTCGCTGGTCGTCTCCTCCATCATGATCGGCGTCATCACCTATATCAGCGTCCTCGAGCGCCGGAAGGAGATCGGCATCCTGCGCGCCATCGGCGCTTCCAAGCGGAACGTCTCCGAGGTGTTCAACGCAGAGACCTTCATCATCGGTCTCTGCTCGGGCGTCATGGGCATCGTCCTCAGCGAGATACTGCTCATCCCCGGAAACATCATCATCCAGAAAGTCTCCGGCACTTCGACCCTCGTTGCCTCCCTGCCCGTGGATGCAGCCCTCTTCCTCGTGGCACTGGCTACCCTGCTCACCATTCTGGCCGGCATCATCCCGGCCCGCGGCGCAGCCAAATGCAACCCCGTCAAAGCCCTGCGCGCCGAGTAAACCCCAGAGATCTCATTCCCGGTATCCTTTCCGCTCCGGCGGCAGGGATACCGGGATTTTTTCGGCTTATTTTTGCTCCGGCCCGTCGGTTCAGCTTGTATCCATCCTGCATGAGAACGCGCTTTTTTGCTCTAAAAGTTACAAAAGAGTACGGTCGTCCCGGGAGGTTCTGATGTGTACCGGGAATTACCGGAAACTAATTTGTTTTTCGCTCTGCGGGCAAATCAACCTGCACAAAGGAGGGGTGATTTGTTATGCAATTCTGCCAAAAGTGTTTCAGGGTTATTGATTTATTCCACAAATTATGCCATACTATAGTCACTGAAACCGTTCCCGACATCGTTCCCGCACGATTTCAGTAAAAACCAGAACTTCGACCGAAAGAGAGGTGCTTCCCGGAATGCCGAACATGACCATCAAAGACATTGCCCGTCTGAGCGGCTGTTCCGTCAGCACCATCTCCCGCGTCATCAATGACCGGCCGGATGTGCGTCCCGAAACGAAAGAAAAGGTGCTTCAGATGATGCGGGAGTCGGGCTTCGTGCCGAACACCAACGCCCGGCAGCTGAAGATCCAGCAGTCCCGCAGCCTCGTCTTTGTGGTCAAGGGTACCCGGAACCTCTTCTTCTCGGACTTCCTCGTTCAGCTGCAGCGGGCCGCGACCCTCTACGGGTACAGCGGCATCGTCTCCTACCTGGACGAGAATGCCAACGAGATCGACGCCGCCCAGAAGATCCTGCGGGAGATAAAGCCCAAAGGCATGATATTCCTCGGCGGCAGCGTGGCCAACTTCCAGCAGGGCTTTGCGAACATCACCGTCCCCTCGGTGCTGACGACGCTGGTCTCCGACGAACTGGATTTCCCGAACCTCTCGATGGTGGGCGTGGATGACCGGGCTGCGGCCCATACCGCCGTCTCCCACCTCATCGCGCAGGGCCACCGGAAGATCGCAGTTCTCGGTGGTCCGGCCACCAGTTACCCCAGTCGGATGCGCCGCCTCGGCGCACAGGATGCCATGGAGGATGCCGGGCTCATCTTCGACGACCGGCTCTACGGCCTGTCCAACTACGATTTCGAGTCTGCCTACCACGCCATGAACAGCCTGCTGGCCCGCCGGGCCGAGTTCACCGCCCTGTTCGCCATGAGCGATGTCATCGCTTTCGGTGCCATCCGGGCGCTGGTGAGCGCCGGGTTCCGAGTGCCGGAAGATATATCGGTCATCGGCTTCGACGGCATCTCGATGTCCCGCTACTGTGTGCCGGTGATGACCACCATCGTCCAGCCCGGCGAGCAGATCGCGCTCCAGAGCATCGAGCTGCTGGTGCGGCAGATCGAGCATGGCGCCCCGGCCCAGAAGATCACCCTCCAGCCTGAGCTGCAGGTCGGTGAGAGCGTAAGGGCTGTCTGATTTATTTCGTCTCATTTCCGCTGCCAGGCGGAATGTGTATATCACATGATGAAGAAGGAGAACAATTATGAAAAAGATGATCTCTCGTCGTAATTTCCTGAAAGTCGCTGGCGCTTCTGCTGCCGTCCTCGGTCTGGCTGCCTGCGGTGGTTCCTCCAGCAGCACCGCTGCTTCCACCGCCAGTTCTACCGCAGCTTCTGCCGCTCCCGCAGCTGCCGGCAAGGTCTACTACCTGAACTTCAAGCCCGAGCAGGATCAGGATTGGCAGGATCTGGCCGCTGAGTACACCAAGGAGACCGGCG
>OJSP01003003.1_pt1 | contig 12987 bp, 9 predicted proteins | sample 1599561 | NCBI WGS metagenome assembly OJSP01 (sample SAMN04168659, study PRJEB22393) | human gut metagenome | biome: human gut microbiome; feature: stool | host: Homo sapiens | collected 2014-05-12
TAAACTCCCGCACGGACAGGCAGCGTCCCCGGCAGCGGCAAAACGATTTGCCCCAGCCCCCGACTTGCACTATCTTTGCCGTGGATAAACCGCCGCACGGACAGACGCCCGGAAACCGGTTCCGCACCCGGCCCGCATCGTCTTCGTGCGTTAATTAAAATAAGGTATGTTTCTCTGGTTTATTTCGATTCTGACGCTCGCGGCCGCAGCCGCAGACATCATACACTACCGCCGGCTGCGGCGGCGCGGAACCTCCGCACGCAACCTGCGCCTGTTCGTCGCGCTGGCCGCCGCCACCGACGCCCTGCCGCCGGTCATCGCCCTGACCGACGCCCTGAGCCGCGACAACACCACGGGATTCATGCTCTTCGCCATGTGGGCGTTCTGGGTATGGATGATCACCGTCCTGCCGCGCATCGCCTGCTATTTCTTCCGGCTCGTCGGCCTGCCGCACGCCGGCATCGCCGCCGGCATCTGCGTGGCCGCGCTCCTGATCTGGGGCACCACGCGGGGCAGGACGCAAATCCGCGTCAGCCGCACCGAAGTATGCTCCGAACGGATTCCCGCGGGATTCGACGGTTTCCGCATCGTCCAGTTCTCGGACGTCCACCTCGGCACGCTCGTCTGCCCCGAAGCGGAGCTGAGCCGCATCGCGGACAGCATCAACAGCCTGCATCCCGACCTCGTCGTCTTCTGCGGCGATCTGGTCAATATCCGCGGTTCGGAGTTGGACGCCCGCGCCATGCGCCTGCTGGGCGGCCTGCGCGCACCGTACGGAGTCGTGTCGGTCACGGGCAACCACGACGCCGGAGTGTACATCAAGGACAGCATCGCGCATCCCGCCCAAGCGAGTCTGGCCGAGGTCGTCGCACGCCAGCGGGAAATGGGGTGGCGCGTGCTGGAGGACACGACCGTCTACCTGCGGCGCAGCGGCGACAGCATCTCGCTGACGGGCCTTTCGTTCGACCCCGCACTGCGGCACCTGCGCCACGCTCCCGACCTGCCGCCCGCGAACCTGAACGCCGCCTACCGCGGCGTCCCCGACTCGCTCTACAACATCACCGCCGTGCATATTCCCCAGCTCTGGGACCAAATCGCCGGAGAGGGATACGGAGACCTGACCCTTTCGGGCCATGTACACAGCATGCAACTGAAAATACGCCTTTTCGGACACGCCTTCTCCCCGGCGCAGCTGATCTACACGCGGTGGAGCGGCCGCTACGACGAAAAAGGCCGCACACTCTATATCAACGACGGCACGGGATACGTCGCATTCCCGATGCGTCTGGGCGCATGGCCCGAAATCACACTCATAACGCTGAAAAGATGCGGATAACACTTTCCGCCGCGGTTACGGCCGACGGCTTTCTGGACGACAACAGCCCCCGGAGGCTGATTATCTCGACGCCCGAAGACTGGGCGGAGGTCTACCGTCTGCGCGCCGCGCACGACGCCATTCTGGTCGGCGCCGAAACACTGCGGCGCGACGACCCGTCGCTGCTCGTGCGCGACGAAGAGGTCCGCGCCCGCCGCAGGGAGCAGGGATTGCCGCCCGACATCGCCAAAGTGACGCTAACCGGCACGGGCGAACTTTCGCCCGGACTGCGTTTCTTCACCGAAGGCGAGGCCGAACGCTATGTGTTTTCCCCGCACGAAATAGATAGTTTACAGCGCATTGCGACGGTTATATCAACCGGAGAACCAATTACGGCGAAGCTGATCGTCACCCAGCTGGAGAAGCGGGGCGTCGAACGGCTGATGGTCGAGGGCGGGGCGGCGGTCCTCCGCATGTTCCTCGGCGAAGGCATGGCCGACACCCTGCGGCTGGCCGTCAACCCGCAACTGCGGCTCGGCTCGGCGGGCGGCGCGGAATTCCGCTTCACACCGCCGCAGGGCACTCCGCAGACCCGTGAAAACTTAGGCGGCATGGAGGTCACGACCTACACGCTGCATCCCGACACCTCCGCCGCAGACCTGCGTTTCCTGAAGCAGGCCGTGGACGAAGGCCGCAAATGCACCCCCAGCGCCACGTCCTACTGCGTCGGTGCGGTCGTGGTCACGGCCGACGGCCGGATCTTTGCAGGGCACACGCACGAAACCTCGCCGACGCATCACGCCGAGCAGGAAGCCATCGCCAAGGCGCTGGCGGCCGGAGCAGTGCTCCGCGGAGCCGCCATGTACTCCTCGATGGAACCCTGCTCGCAGCGGGCCAGCGAACCGGAGAGCTGCACGCAGCTCCTGCTGAAATACGGATTCGCCCGCGCCGTCTTCGCGCTCTACGAACCCGGCTGCTTCGTCTGCTGCCGCGGTGCGCTCACCCTGCGCGAAGCGGGCGTCGACATACGGGTCTATCCCGGACTGGCCGGGGGAGTGTGGGAAGCCAACGCCCACCTGAAGCGCTGAAACCGGCGCAATTTATGTCCATAAGGGCCTAAAATTGGCCTCTTTTACCGGAAAATCGCGCAACATATCGGGATAACTTATATATTTGTGTTTTAAACGTATTGATGAATATGAAAACAGCAGTCGGAATAGCTTTTGCGGCGGTATTCGCAACCGTCGTCCCGCTGTCGGCGCAGGAGGTCAAGCAGACGCTTTCGCTCGACGAGGCGATCGCCGTCACCCTCACGGAAAATCCCGCGATGAAGGCAGCCGAGTTCGAGGAGAAGGCCGCGACGCAGGAGCGTCGCGCGGCCATCGGCCTGCGCATGCCCCAAATCAACGTCACGGGCGCCTATGCCTATCTGGGCAAGGACATCGGATTCGACTTCAACGAGATGAAAGGTCCCGCCAAGAACCTCGCGGGACAGCTGCTGGGCAGCGGACTGATACCTCCCGAAGCGATCCCTTCGATCAACGGCCTGCTCAACCCGCTGCTGAACGCCGACTGGTTCCTCACCCTGCAGGACCGGAGTCTGGGGTTCGTGGGCGGCGGGGTGACCATGCCGATCTGGCTGGGCGGTAAGATCAACGCCGCCAACCGCGCCGCACGCATCAACGAACGCACCGCCGCAGAGCAGGGTAACCAGACGCGCAATGCCCTGATCTCCGAGCTGGTGGAGCGTTACTTCGGCCTTGCGCTCGCCATGCAGGTCGTCGAGGTGCGCCGGCAGGTGGTCGACGGCGTACGCCGCCACCTCGAAGATGCCGTCGCGCTCGAAAAGAACGGCATGATCGCCCAGAGCGAACGCCTCTACGTCGAATTCAAGATGGCGGAGGCCGAGCGCGAGCTGGCCAATGCCGAATTGCAGGCTCAAACCATCGCCAGCGCTCTGAACAGCACGCTGGGGCAGGACAACGCGTGGCAACCCGTGACGTCGATGTTCATCGTCGACCGGGTCGAGGACGTGGCCTATTACCAGGATCTGGCGCAAGACCGCAACCCGCTGCTCAACCAGGTCTCGCTCAAGCGCCAGCTGGCCGAAGAGGGCGTGCGCGCCCAGCGCGCCGACTTCCTGCCGCAGGTGGCTGCCATCGGCGGCGGTTCGTTCTACAACTACCAGGTCGCAGGGCTCGTGCCCCGCTGGGCGGTGGGCGTGGGGGTCAACATCAAGATCTTCGACGGCCTGAACCGCGAGTATAAATATTCGGCGGCCAAGCAGACCGTACGCCGGGTCGGCGCCTTGCAGAACAAGGCCGGCAAGGACATCTCGGTTCTGGTGGAGAAACTCTACAACCAGATGATGAACTACCGCAACCAGATGACCTCGATCGACGCCTCGCTCGCCTTCGCCGAGGAGTACCTCCGCATGAAGAACGCCGCCTTCCTCGAAGGCATGAGCTCGTCGACCGACCTGATCGACGCCGAGCTGAACCTCGCGGGCGTACGCACCGAACGCCTCCAGGCGGCCTACAACTTCGACCTGCTGCTGGCGCAACTGCTCGAAGCCGCGGGAATCAGCGACGAATTTTCGGCTTACGCCCGCCGCGCCGACGCCCGGCCGATCCTGTTCGATAAAAAGTAAAAAAATATAGAATCCTATGAAGCGAAGCAACATTATCGGAATCATCGCGGCCGCTGTGGTCATCATCGTCTCGGTCGTCCTGATCAGTTGGTACCTCCGGAAAACGACCCCGATGCTGATACAGGGCACGGTGGAGTGCACGACCTACAAAGCCTCGTCGAAAGTCCCGGGGCGCATCGACGACATGAAGGTCAGTCAGGGCGACCGCGTGGAGAAGGGGCAGCTGCTCTACACGCTCTCGACCCCCGAGCTGGAGGCCAAACTCCAGCAGGCCGAGGCCGTGAAGAGCGCCGCCTCGGCACTCGACCAGGCAGCCTTGGCAGGCGCCCGCATCCAGCAGATCGAAGCCGCCCTGAACATGTGGGAGAAGGCGCAGGCCGGGCTGGAACTGGCGCGCAAGACCTACGACCGCGTGAAGAACCTCTACGACCAGGGGGTAGTCCCCGAGCAGAAGCTGGACGAGGCGTCGGCCAACTACAAGGCGATGGAAGCCACGGCGCTGGCCGCCAAGGCGCAGTACGACCTGGCGTCGGACGGAGCCCGCAAGGAGGACAAGGAGGCCGCTGCGGCACGTGTCCGCCAGGCCGAAGGAGCCGTGAGCGAGGTCGAATCCTACATCGGCGACGCGATGGTCTATGCGCCCGTGACGGGCGAGGTTTCGACCATCATCGCCGAACAGGGCGAACTGGTGGGCAGCGGCTATCCCGTGGTGGCCATCCTCGACCTGACCGACCTGTGGGTGACCTTCAACATCAAGGAGACCCTGCTTCCGGGGATCGGCGTCGGCACCCGCATGAGCGGCTATGTCCCGGCACTGGACTACGACGTCGAGTTCGAGGTGACCTACATCTCCGCACAGGCCGACTTCGCGACATGGGCGGCGACGCGCACGCAGGGAGGGTTCGACATCCGCACCTTCGCCATCAAGGCCCGGCCGGTGTCGCATGTCGAGAACATGCGCCCAGGCATGAGCGTAATCGTGGACTGGGACGAAATCCGGAAATAGGAGGGGACGATGCCGGGATTCCTGCATAATACCTACGCCGTCCTGCGGCGCGAGCTTGTGCGGCTGACGCACCAGCCGATGTATTTCGTGCTGATGCTCGTGCTGCCCGTGGTGTCGTTCGCATTCTTCGCGCTGCTGTTCAACAAGGGCGTGGCCCGCGACATCCCGATCGCCGTGCTGGACGATGACCACACGTCGCTCTCGCGCAAGGTCACGCAGATGATCGACGCGACCCCGACGGCCCTGGTCGCCTACGAAATCCAGGACATGGACGAAGGCGAGCGGCTGATGCGCGAAGGGAAGGTCATGGCCATCGTGCAGATCCCGTCGTTCTTCGAGAAGAATATCCTGAGCAACAGCCAGACGCACATCGAGAATTACGTTTCGGGGACGAACATCACGGTCAACGGACTGCTGTCGAAAGACATCCAGACCGCCGTGACGACCTTCACGGCCGGCATCCAGCTACAACTGCTCACCAAACAGGGGCTCAGCGAGAAGCAGGCCATGGCGCAACTGATGCCCGTGCGGTTCAGCCGGCACGTATTGTTCAATCCCTATATCAATTACGGCTATTACCTCTCGCCGAGCTTCATGCCCATGATGCTGCTCATCTTCGTGGTCATGGTGACCGTCTTCACCATCGGCACCGAACTCAAGCACGCCACCGCGCGCGAGTGGATCGACACGGCGAACGGTTCGGTAGGGGCGGCCCTCACGGGGAAAATACTGCCCGTGACGGTCATCATGTTCCTCATGTCGCTGGTGATGCTGCTCATCATCTTCAAGGTCGTGGGCGTGCCGCTCAACGGCAGCCTGACGGTCATACTCCTCGGCACGCTGCTCTTCATCCTGAGTTACCAGGCCATCGCGGTGTTCATCGTGTCGCTGCTCTCGAACCTGCGCCTGTCGCTCTCGATCGGCGGCGGGTACTCGGTACTGGCCTTCACCTTCTCGGGCCTCACGTTCCCGGTCATGGCCATGTGGCCCGCCATGCGGTACCTGAGCAAGCTGTTCCCGTTCACCTACTACACCGACATCTTCGTCGACCAAATGCTGCGGGGCGCCCCGGTCGCCTGTTCGCTGCCCGACATGGGCTATATGTCGCTTTTCATCGTCTTACCGCTCCTGTGCCTGCCGCGCCTGCGGACGATCTGCACGGAGGAAAAATACTGGGGGAGGTTATAACATGGGCAGGTTCATACATCAGATCACATCCTACCGGCAGCAGATGCTGTCGGTCATGCGCAATGAATTCCGCTCGATATTCACCGACGCAGGCGTCGTCCTCATCCTGGTACTCGCGCTGATCATCTACGCCACGGTTTACTCGATGGCCTACGGCGCACAGGTGTTGCGCAACGTGCCGATCGGCGTGGTGGACGAGTGCCGCACACCGACCAGCCGCAGCCTCGCAGCGACGTTCAACGCCGGGCCGAATACGTACGTGGCCTACAACCCGACGAACATGGAGGAGGCCAAGGAGCTCTTCTTCAGCCGCAAGATATACGGCGTGGTCTATATCCCGTCGGACTACGAGGAGAAACTGCTCGGGGGCTCGCAGGCCAACGTGGCGATCTACGTCGATGCCAGCTACTTCCTGATGTACCGCCAGGCTTTCCAGGAACTGGTGACCTCGATCGGCAGCACGGGCGCAATGGTGGAATTCCAGCGCCTGATCGCCAAGGGGGCGGACATCCCGCAGGCAAAGGCCACGACGCAACCCGTAATCTACCAGTCGCACAACCTGTTCAACCCCTACCTGGGATACGGCACCTTCGTCATGCCGGCGATCATCATGGTCATCATCCAGCAGACGCTGCTCATCGGCATCGGCATGATCGGAGGCACGTGGCGCGAATTCGGGCTCTACCGCAAACTCTGCCCGCCCGACCGCAAACGCATGTCCACGCTGCCCATCGTTCTGGGCAAGGCCACCGTCTACGGGCTGATCTACGGCGTGACGACCTTCTATATCCTGGGCTTGCACTACCGGCTGTTCCATTACCCGATGAACGGCGCCACGAGCACCGTCGTGGTCTTCATGCTGGCATACCTGGCCGCCTGCATCTTCCTCGGCATCGCCATCTCGACGCTGTTCCGCTACCGCGAAAATTCGCTGCTGCTGTTGTTGTGGACGTCGATACCGCTGCTGATGCTCAGCGGCGTGTCGTACCCCCGCGAGGGCATTCCCGACTGGCTGTTCAACTTCGGGCAGCTGTTCCCCAGCAGCCACGGTGTCGACGGCTTCATCCGCATCCAGAGCATGGGCGCATCGCTCAGCGAGGTGCTGCCCGAAATCCGGATGCTCTGCATCCTTACACTCATCTACGGCGGGCTGGCCTGCATCGGCATTCACCAGGTGATCGCCCGCGCAGCCAAGGATACGCCCGTCAAAAACCAGAACAGATAATGTATGTCAAATATCAGATGCCGCTGATCGCCGTCAGCGATGTCGGCCGCTCGAAACGGTTCTACTGCGGGCTGTTCGACCAGCGGGTCGTATTGGATTTCGGGGAGAACGTCACGTTCAGCGGCGGCTTCGCCATACAGGAGAAATTCGCGTGGCTTACGGGCCTCGCGGAAGATTCCGTGCGCAGCCGCCCGAACAACATGGAGCTCTATTTCGAAACGGACGACCTCGACGCATTCATGCAGCGGCTCGGGGAGTGGCCCGACCCCGTCGAACTGCTCCACCCGCCCCACAAATACGGCTGGCAGCAGTGCACCGTACGTTTCTACGATCCCGACGGCCATATCATCGAAGTAGGCGAGGCGATGGAGGTCGTCATAAGGCGCTGCCTTGCCGAGGGACACACGGCAGAGGAGACCGCCGCGCTCACCCAGCATCCCCTCGAATTCGTGCTCCGCGTCCGGGACGAAGCGGGGAAATAGCCCCGCACACCCCGGCAAACAGCCCCGCACTTTCCGGCCGGCGCCGGCAGCAACGGCAGTGCGACGACACGGAACAGGATCGGCACTCCGGCAAACGCTCCGCCCCCCCAAAAAAAAGACACCGGGCAAATGCCTGGTGTCTTATTCATGTCCGGAGCCGAACCCGGCCGCCGCGCTACCTCGGCCCGTGGAACATTCCCGGAGGAGGGCCGCCCGGGCCGCCGGGCCCCATGCGGCGCGATCCCGAAGGTTGTGCCACGCCGTCGTAATCCTTGATGTTTTTCGACCCCTTCTTGCCGAACCGGCGCAGGTTGTAGGTGAACTGCACCATATAGTAGCGGCCGATCACGCTGTTGGTCGAATTCTGCGTCCACCCCGAGCCCGTCGAACGGGCGAAGGCCTTGTTCTGGTTGAAGATGTCGTTCACGCCGACCATGATCTCGCCGCGCTTGTTCTTGAAGACCTTTTTGCCGATCCAGGCGTTGCACAGCAGGTAGGAATCGTCGTAATCGTTCGTAAAACCGATGTACTGCGTATAGGCCACGCTGCCCGTGAAGGTAAAGCCCAGCGGGAAGACGAACTTCATGTTGCCCTGCGCCGTATGGTTGAAATAACGGTTCTTGGAACCCGATTCGCCCAGCGAGTTGGTCGCCTCATTATAGGTACCGGCCCACGAAAGGGTGAAGTCCACGTTCTCCGAAATGTTGCTGCCCAGTACCGTGCGGAAGTCGTAGCCGATATTCTTGGTGTCGTTGCGCTCGCCGCCCGTGATGAACCCGTCGCTGTCGACCACACCGCCCAGCATGCTCGGGGTCTTGGTGAAATTGACGCCCGCCATCACGTTGAAGTTACTCTTCAGGAACCCGATGGGGAACCCGTAGCTCAGGTGCGTGCGCAGGTTCCAGTAACCGTCGAGGTTGACGGGAGTGGAGTAGTAGTTGGGGGTGTACTGCTCGCCGCCGAGGGTGATCGTACCGGGGTTCGACACCAGGTGGTTGGCGTTGTAATCCGACGTATTTTGCATCGAGAACATCCACATGAACGTCCGTCCCTTCTCCACGTTGGAGTTCGTATAGTGGAAATTGACCCGGTGGCTGTACGACGGGTTCAGGTTGGGGTTACCCTTGGTGATGTTCTGCGCGTCCGACACGTCGGCCACGTTCTGGAGGTCGGTGATCGAGGGGTTGTCGGTATAGGACGAGACGAACAGGCGCAGCGAATTCTCGCGGTTGATGTTCAGCTGCCCCATCATGAAATAGGTCACGTCGTTATACGAATGCTTGATCTTGTCGGCGGCGTCGCGTACGATCTGCCCGTCGAGCGTGGCATGCTGGTAATAGACGTTCGCCACGAACGTGTTGCGCTCCTTCGAATAACGGAAGCCGGGGCCGGCGCTCTGCGTCAGGTAACCGCTCTTGTAAGAGTTGGAAAGCGCCCCGTCGGGGAGAAGCCCTGCGACCGAATAGTCCGGCCCGGTTATGAACGACCTCTTGTCGCGCTCCTGATAATCATAGCGGATACGGTACTGCACGCTCACCTGGGCATATTTGGCCACGGGTTCCGTATAGGTGAACTGCCCGCGCAGGCCGTAGCTGTTCGAGGGGGCGAGGTTGCGCAGGTAACGCAGACGGGTATAGCCCGTCGTGTCCCAGCCCCACGGGCCGTCGGCTCCGTCGGGGCGGACGGACGAAATCGGCAGGACGTTCGAGAAGGAATTCGAGTTGTTGGTATTGTCCGAATAATTCACATTGCCGTCGAGGGTGATCGTACGGCCGTCCTTCCCGAGCTTGGCACGGTAGACGGCGCTCGTGCGCAGGTTATAACCGTGACGCAGGCCGTCGTTGAAATTCTCGGTACGGCTGTAACCGCTCTGGCCGAACTGCCAGCCCTGCGTCGTGCTCAGGGGATCGTTGGACTGGTAGCTGAAACTGGGGCGCACCATCAGATTCTGGTTGTCGGAGATCTTCCACTCCAGGCGGGCGTTGAAACGGTGGTTGTAGGCCTCCGTATTCGAATAGCCGCGCGTCGCGAGGGTGTCCACCGGCATGGGGGATTCATACCACTTGTCCACCGTGGACTGGTTCTTCGTATCGGTATTGTTGAAGAAATAGCTGCCCTGGAACGACACCTGGTCGCGTTTGCCCCATGTGTCGGAGTAGTTGACGCCGATGGCGTTCACCGACGCCACGCCGCTCTGCGGGCGCACCATGTACTGTCCGACACCGCCGCGGCGGCCGCCGCCGGAACCCGATACGCCGAGGATGTCCTCGAACGAGAAATTCTGCTGGTTGATATTATTGAACAGGCCGATGACCGACACGCGGCTGTCGCCGCTGAAGATATTGGCATTACCGCCTATGACATATTTGTTCCTGGCCTCGGTCTTGGTATCGGCATCGTAACCGTAACCGGCATACAGTTTACCGAACTGTCCCTGCCGCATGTTGGCATGGGTGACGATGTTGAGCGCCTTATAACCCTCGCCGTCGTCCATGCCCGAGAATTCGGCGGCGTCGCTCAGTTTGTTGTAGACCTCGATGCGGTCGACGGCCTGTGCCGGCAGCGACTTGATGGCCGTCGTCACGTCCTCGCCGAAGAATTCCTTGCCGTCGACGAAAATCTTCTTGACCGACTCGCCCTGTGCCTCGACCGTACCGTCGCTCACGGTGATGCCCGGCATCTTCTTCAACAGGCCTTCGACGTCGGCATCGTCGGTAACCTTGAACGCTCCGGCGTTATAGCTTACCGTATCGCCCTTCTGGGAGGTGCGGAGCGCCTTGGCCTCCTTGACGACGGTTTCGATCTGCACGCCCGGACGGAGTTCGATCTTGCCGATGTCCTGTTTGGCGGCCGAGACCTTGAAGGTGGTTTCCGCGTTGTTGTAGCCCAGGAAAGAGACTACGAGTTTATATTCGCCGTATGCGAGCGAAGGGATCGACACGGCGCCCTTGAAGCCCGAAGTGGAGTACTGTTTCTTGTCGGGGGCGCCTGCCGGGGAAAATTCCAGCACGGCACCCGCGACCGTTTCGCCGGTCTCGGCATCGACCACCGTACCCGTGACCGTCCCCTTCTGGGCAAAGGCGGCGACGGCGAAAAGCGTAAATAAGGTTGAGAGTAGCAGTCGTTTCATCTTCAGATTATATAGATACGTTTATTTTTTGCGCTTGCGAAGATAACTTTTTTATGGCAGACTTCCCCTCTGCCGCGGGTGAATCGACAAAAAAGGGGTGCCAGTCGACCAACCGACACCCCGGCTGTGACAAGCCGTTCGATGACCTAACCTCACTTCCTGCCCTTTGCGGGACGGGGCTTGTCACATTTCCTGCCTTCCTTGCAGGCGCATCCCTTTCCATCCTTCATCTGCGGGCCATGCCCCATGCCGGGCTTCGGGCCCTGCATCTGCTTCCACTGCTCGAACTGCTCGGGCGTAAGGATCTTTTGCATCTTCTCGGCCTTGGCCTTGCGGGCGGCGCGCATCCGTTCGTGCTGCGCCTGCATATCCTTTACTTCCTGCAGGTTGAGTTCGTAGAGCTGCTTAGACTGATCTTCGTTGAGATTCAGCTTTTCGACCATGCGGTCGGTCTTGCGCTGTGCCATCTGTTCGGCCGTGGGGCGTTCCTTTGTCCTCGGGGCACGCCGATCCTGCGCAAAAGCGCTCGTTCCTGCCAGCAGGCAAAGGGTCATTGCAACCGCAAAAATTCTCTTTTTCATAGCATTAAGATTTTTATTATCCGTTCGCCGAAACACCTTCGGCTCTCAGTACTGATGCAAAGGTAAAGCCAAACCGGCACGGCGGTGCCGACCCGGGGGCCAAACGACTGAAAGGCAGGGTGAACCGACTATTCGGCGGGTTGAACGGAGGTGAGCCAGGCCTTGAATTCGGGGACGCGGGCCTTGGAAATGACGATGCGTTCGGGGGTTCCGACCGTCAGGTGGAGCGCCAGGCGGCTGCCGAACCACACGGCGATCTCCTTCACGGCGCGGCGCGCCACGATGAACTGGCGGTTGGCGCGGAAGAAATCGGCTTCGGGCAGGACGGCCTGCAGCGCTTCGAGCGTCTTGTCGAGCGGATAGGACGCCCCGGCGAAGGTATAGGCCGTCACCTTCTCGTTGCAGGTATAGCAGAATGCGATATCCTCGCGTTTGAGCGGAATGATCTTGTCGCGGACATGCACCAGAAAGGTCTGCTCGCGGCGCGCCGCGGCCAGCGTGCGCACGCGCGAACCGTAATCGCTGCGCTCGCCCTTGGACAGCCGCATGAGCTTGTCGAGCGCCCGCTGCACGTCGGCCGCATTGAGCGGCTTGAGCAGGTAGTCGATGCTGTTCACCTTGAAGGCCTCCAGCGCATAGCGGTCGTAGGCCGTCGTGAAGATCACCGGCGCCGTGACCTCCACGGCGTCGAATATGCGGAACGAATCGCCGTCGGCCAGATGGATGTCCATGAACAGCAGGTCGGGCTGGGGGTTGGCGCGCAGCCAATCGACGCTCTCCTCGACGCTTTCGAGCGTATCGACGACACGGATGTCGGGAGCCGCCTGTTTCAGAATGGCTTTCAGGTTCAGCGCGGCGGCGGTTTCGTCCTCTATGATCAGTGCTTTCATCCTGCAAGGGGGTTATGCAGCGGCATCCGCACGACGAACTCCTTGTCGGTGTCGATGATTTCGATGTCGCGGCCGGTTATCAGGTGCCAGCGGTTGCGCAGGTTCTCCAGTCCGATGCCGGTCGAAGGTTCGGGTTCGAGCTTCGGCACCTTGGGATTGGAGACCACCAGCCAGCCGTTCTCGGTGCGGATCGAAATATGGAACGGCTTGCTGCGGGTTATGGTATTGTGCTTGACGGCATTGCCGATCAGCGGCTGCAGCGAGAGCGCCGGAAGCGTCCACGTGCGGTACTTCTCCTCGATGTCGATGTCGAAGAAGAGCTTGTCGGCATAGCGTATCTTGAAGAGGTAGCTGTACGCCTCGACGAATTTCAGCTCCTCGTCGAGCGTCATCAGCGTACTCTGTCCGTTCTGGATGATGTAGCGGAACGTATAGGAGAGCTGGTCGATGTAGGTCAGCGCCTTCTCGTCGTGCTTCTCGCGCACGAGCATCGCCAGCGAATTGAGCGAATTGAAGAAGA
>OJSP01003022.1_pt1 | contig 12920 bp, 9 predicted proteins | sample 1599561 | NCBI WGS metagenome assembly OJSP01 (sample SAMN04168659, study PRJEB22393) | human gut metagenome | biome: human gut microbiome; feature: stool | host: Homo sapiens | collected 2014-05-12
CGATTACGGACACTGTGCCGTGGATGCGGTCCAATGCAGAGAGAACTTCAGTCGCACTCATCTTTGACTTCCTTACATTAATTAAATAAAAAGGAGATTTGCGGAATATTGTTTTTCAGTATTCGCAATTATCGCAAATCTCCATTGTTTATATTGAGGATGTTATGTGCGATTATTTAGCCGATTCCTCGGTTTCCAACGCATGGTTGCCTTCGTAGATCTTTTTCTTGAAGACGAAGAACACGATCAGACCAAGCAGTGCGGTACCGGCGGCGATCAGCAGCAGGTTGGAATAGTTGGCGGCGTCACCGGTAGCACCGGTGACGGAACTGCCTGCGAGGGCGTTGGAGCCGAGCAGGCTGCCGATGATGGCAATGCCGATGGACGGAGATACGTTCATAGCCAGATCGTTCATGCCGACGCCACGACCAGATTCGTCCTTCTCAATGGTGCCGAGCACGGTGGAAACGACTGGAGAGTACATAAGGCCACAGCCCGCGTAGAACACGCATGCGCACAGGGTCAGCACCACAAAACCGGAGTTCACGCAGAATGCCGCGCCGGTCCATCCCAGGAACATGAGGGTGCCTGCGGTCACGATGCCGGCCTTGATGCCGATCTTGCGGATGATCATGCCGGAGCAGGTGCCCACCACAGCGGCGACCACGAAGGCCCACACGATGTGCAGGGAAACCTGGGTGGTGGTCATGCCGTAGATGTTGGTACCAATGGCATTGAAGATCGGGCTCAGTGCGTAGTTCACGAAGTAGAACACGAGGATCAGACAGATGGCGCGCAGCCAACGGGTGTTCTTGAAGAACGCCGGGGTGATGAACGGGTTGGAGGCCTTGTTGATGTAGAAGGCGAATGCCACGAACAGCAGCAGGGAGACCACGAGCATCCACCAGGACATGTAGGAGAAGAACAGGGTCAGGAACGCGGTGGCGAAGCCGAAGATCACGAAGCCGAACGCGTCGACCTTCTGGCCGTTGCCGCTCTTGGACGGGAGGGTCTTGAGCAGGATCGGCAGGAACAGGATGGTGACGGACGGGATCAGGAACAGGAACTGCCATGCGATGGAGCTGAGCATGCCGGCCGCGAACACGCCGATGGAAGCGGACAGCTGGTATGCGTCGGTGAACAGGCCGAAGAAGATGACCTTCAGGTCGTTGCGCAGGTATTTGGTGGCCACCACCAGGAAGGCGGAGCCTGCCACCTGCTCGCCTGCGGTCTGCAGCACTCGAGCGATGATCACGGTCCACAGGTTCGCGGCGAAGAAATAGTTGGCCACGAAACCGAAGATGGAGCCGATGAACAGGGTCACGAGGCCGAAGGTGACGAGCTTCTTCAGGGAGACGAAGTCACCGAGGGATCCATAGATGAAGCACACGATGCCGAGCACGATGCTGGGGAACGCGGTGATGAGGGACGCCTGCGCCGGCGCGCCGACGTCGGCGCCGACCTGCTGGAACACGAGGTTGAATCCCTGCAGGCACAGGGTGCCGAGCACGAAGGTGATCAGCAGCGGAATAAGGGCGCGGACGGCCATCTTGTTGCTGGTCACCGGATCGTCGAACGGGTCGACGGGGGCTTGCGATGGTGCGGTGTTGACTGCCGTTGCGGCTGCGTTGCTGGTAGACATATCAGTTCTTCTTTCGCTTCTTCGCTTGGTTTTTGTGATGTTGTGTTGCGATTATTTCGATGGTGATTCCGTGGTGAGGGTTGCGCGGGAAACGCTCCGTGGAACGTTTTCCGCGCGAGCCGTCGTTCACTGCGCTTTTGCGGCGAGGCCGGAGATGCGGGTCATGAATTCGTTGAGGAACCTCGGCACGTCCACGCCGACGGCGACCTTCATGGTCTTGACCGGGTCGTTGAGGCGGGTTTCGTCGCCGATGGTGCGTCCGCGGGTCGGGCCGTCCACATCGACCTTCATGTTGATGTCAAGGGTGGTGACGAGGGTCGGGTCCACCGCCACGCCGACGGCGAGCGGATCATGCAGACCGCAGCCGCCCAGGTGCGGGGACGTAGTCTCGTAGGCCTTGATGTAGAAGTCGGTCATGTCGGCCAGGAACTTGCCGGCCTTGGTGCCGAGATCGCGCCACTGCTGAGTTTCCTTGTAGGTGAGCAGGGTCTGCAGGGTCACGTCGAGGCCGATCATAGTGGTCGGAGCGCCGGAACGGAACAGGTAGTCGGCGGCTTCCGGATCCTGCGAAATGTTGGCTTCCATGCAGGCGTTGCAGTTACCGGGCACGGTCAGTGCGCCACCCATGAGCACGATCTGGCCGATTTCGTCTTTGATTTCCGGAGCCTTCTTCAGTGCGGCTTCGATGTTGGTCATCGGGCCGGTCGGCACGTAGACGAGATCCTTGCCATAGGTCTTCACTGCGTCGATGATGAAGTCTACCGCGGATTCGGTTTCGACGGAGCGGTTGGAATCAGGGATTTCCACGTCGCCGATGCCGTTGTCGCCGTGGATGAACGCGGAGATTGGCAGTACTTCGAAATGGTCGGTGGTGCTGGAGTGCGGCAAACCCTGATACACCTTGACTTCCGGGTGGCCGAGCAGGTCGGTCACGGCCAGTGCGTTGCGCACACCCTGCTCGACGAGCACATTGCCGTAGGTACCGGTGATGCCGATCAGTTCAATCTCCGGGCTTCCCAGAGCATACGAAATGGCAAGCGCGTCATCAACGCCGGTATCAAGATCAAGAATCATCTTTTTCATGTGTGTGCCTTTCCTCTTTGACGGGCCTGACGACGGTCCGCCACCATACGGGTGCGTCGTCAGTTATGTATCGAACACTTTCTCATTTATGTTGTGTGTTGACAAGATTTATGATAAAGCGCTTTATCAGGAACGCAAATTCGGCACTACCATACGGCGTGTTGCTTTTATTTCCAGCAATTTAACCGTATAAGAAACTCCGACGACACTTTAATCAAGATTTATCAGCGCCACCCGTCTCATCATGATCCGCAGGTATCTAAAAATCCTCAATCCTACGCGCAGGCGGCCTGCACCAGTTTCGGCGTAAGCACTTCAACCTGCGGATTAGAAAGCCACGGGCGAGCATCCCCTGATTCCGTACCGGACTTGGCACGAACCGCAACATCAATCCGCTCACGCAACATACCCCAACAGGCGGCGGCCAAATCAGCCACGCTCTGCTCAACGGTGGTCATACGCCAACCAAGACCGAATCGTTTGAGAATATTGTCGTAACCAATCACCTGCATATCCTCAGTAACGCGCAACCCACGTTCCGCCATACGCTGACGGAAACCAAGCGCCATCACATCATTGCAGCAGAACACGGCCGTCGCACCGCCATCAATAATCTGATCCGCAGCATGATAGCCACTACCGAAACGGTAATCCCCCTCAACACACAGCGCAGAATCAAAATGCTTTCCCGACTGCTCGATAGCATCCACAAAACCACGACGACGCTCCGCGGCACTCAACTCCGCAATATCGCCGGTGACAATACCAATACGAGTATGACCACCCTCCAACAGATAACGGGCAGCCAAACGACCACCAAGATAATTGTCAAAACCAACGGCATCGCACCAACCGCACTGCGTCAAACGATCAATCAACACCACAGGGCACGACACAAGCGCCACATCCTCACGCAACCGCTCAGCAGCATCGCCAGCGCAGGACTCGCGCGCCGGAATCAGCATCACACCGTCCACCCCACGAGCCGGAAGGCGCTGCAACAACTCATGCTCGGTAACACGCGAATCATCGGAATTGGCCACAATCAGCGAATACCCCTGCGCGGCGCACTCATCCTCCACGCACTTGGCAAGCGCCGCGAAAAACAAGTTCTCAATATCAGGCACGATCAGCGCAACCAGCTGGGACTGCTTGGTCACCAAGCTTCGCGCGCTCTGATTCGGCACGTAATTCAGTTTCTTTGCCGCGTCGGCAATGGCCTTGCGCTTCTCCTCGGACACGCGAGCCGGTCGATTATTCAACACCAGCGAAACCGTCGTCACAGACACCCCCGCGGCAGCGGCCACATCCTTCAGTGTCGCACGATACGCCATCCAAACCCCCTTAAAACGTTTATCCCTCCAGCATAAATACCACGCAAACCTGACGCGCCCAGCATCGCAACAACAAACAAATTCCTTTCACAGCAAAATAATCCGCACTATTTCCACCGGTAAATCGTTTTTCGAAAGTGTTTTTGTACACTCGCAACGTTTGTCCAAAATGAGAGGCGCACAAGAAAAAAGGAACCAGCAATGCGGCCAACCACGCAGAAAAACAATGCGAGACAGCGCAAAACCATCGCCATCGTCGCAGTGATCGCAGTGGTCACCATCGCGCTCGCAGCCGTCGTCTCTGCGTTTAACGGGGTCAAAGTCGTTCAAAGATACAACTTTGACCCCGTTACAAGCGCTTTCGCACCGCATCTGCCACATATAAGCGAAATAGCACCCACCAAACGCTATGAGAGGTCGAGATCTCCGTCCGTGCGTAGAAACTCCATCAGGTTGAGATGCCTTACGCCGTCGCGTTGCATTGGCAGCGGGTCCAAACTGAACAGGTATTTCGGATACCCGTCAGCCAGCTTCGTGAACGGACGGAATTCACGCTCCTCAACATTAGGATCCTGCACACTCATCGACACCTGCACATAGGCGTACCGTTCCCGCTTACGCACAATGAAGTCGCACTCCAGCTTACCAATAATGCCCACGCTCACCTCGTAGCCTTTCGACCTCAAATGCACGTACAGCGCATTTTCCAAGGCTGGTCCGTAACTCATTCGCGTATCAGTGTTACGTGCGAATCGTATGCCAGGATCCGCAAGATAATACTTTTCCCCTCCTCTCAACGACCTGCGCGAACGCAAATCGAATCGCGGGCATTTGTAGAGGACCTTCGCACTCTCCAACAGCCGGACATAGTTCGCGAGAGTCTCACGTTTGACCGTCACGCCTTCGCCATGTTTCAGATAATCGACGATCCCCGACAGATTCGTGGGAGCGGCATAGTTGTTGATGAGATAGTCCTGCACACGCTGGAAGGTATCGCGGTGACGCACCACTTTGCGTGCGGCTATGTCTTTGTTGAAGATCTGCCCTATGACATCTTGGATATACATGGCTTTCGCATCAAGATCCTCATATTCCAGCGATTTCGGAAACCCTCCATAGGTGAGATACTCTTGGAAAATCTGCGACTCCGGCTTTTGGGGAAGTCCAAGATACTCACGCATGCCGAGATATTCGCTGAACGATAGGGTGAACATTTCCAGCTCAATGTAGCGGCCTGTCAATTTGGTGGCAAGCTCGCCGGATAGTAGGTATGAATTGGATCCGGTGATGAAAATCGAGCAGTCGCCTTCTTCACGCAATCCGTTAACGATGGCCTCATACCCCTTCACGTTCTGTATTTCGTCGATGAACAGGTAACGCGTTGAAGCTGACTTGCCCAGGCTATGTTCAATGACCGCATCAAGCTTTTCCGGAGTGTTCACGCCTTGATATTCTCGACGGTCAAGATTGATGTAGCAGATATTGCCTTCCGCGACGCCACGTTCCCGCAGCTCATCCATAACACTGCACAGCAGACTCGATTTTCCGCAACGGCGAATGCCTGTGACCACCTTAATGAGTCCCACATCGTCATAGAACGGACGAAGCTTGGCTAGATAATGCTCTCGACGATACATTTGCATGTTTTACTCCATCATCACGGTTTTAACGGTGATAAAATTACCCAAAAGAACAACTTTGCCCCGTTAAAAGCTTATTTTACATGCTCAACAACAGATTTTATACCCCCGTCATCACCCTTAAGTTCTCTTATTACCTGTTTACAGCAATTTAACGGGGTCAAAGTCGTTCAAAGATACAACTTTGACCCCGTTAAATATACTTTCGCACCGTATCTGGCTTATATACGGCAGATTCGGGAGACTGATTCACAGCTGGGTCATTAGTCCAGAATGTGCATCCGGCTCTCGCAGCCATTTCCTGACGAAACCGGCTACTTGCAGCACGTTATTTCCCAATTGCCACTTACCGGATCCAATTGCCAGACCGCGCCGCATCCACCATGACGCACCGTCACAAACGCTCCCGTCTGACGCGCTTTACTGACCTTGGGCGCGGTAGCGGGCTTCGGTGGCGGCTTTGGCGGGCTCCCACCAGGCACGGTTGGCAACATACCAAGCGATGGTCGCTTGCAAACCGGCTTCGAAATCGGTGTGCACAGGCTTCCATTCGAGTTCGGTACGCAGCTTACTAGAGTCGATCGCATAGCGTCGATCATGCCCGGGACGGTCACGCACCCAGTCGAACGCATCTTCGGCACATCCCATAAGCCGCAGAATCATACGCATTACAGCAATATTGCTCATTTCGCCATCTGCGCCAATCAGGTACGTTTCGCCGATCCGCCCGCGCGTAAGAATCTCCCACACCGCAGAAGAGTGGTCTTCCGTATGGATCCAGTCACGCACGTTCTCGCCTGTGCCATATAGTTTCGGTCGCACACCTTCCATGATGGAAGTGATCTGGCGTGGAATGAATTTTTCCACATGCTGGTACGGCCCGTAGTTGTTGGAACAGTTGGAGATCGTGGCGCGAAGCCCGTACGTGCGAACCCACGCGCGCACCAGCTGGTCGGATGCCGCTTTCGACGCACTGTATGGGCTAGACGGCTTATACGGTGTACTTTCGGTGAATTTGCATGGATCGTCGAGCGCGAGGTCGCCGTACACTTCGTCGGTGCTGATGTGGTGGAATCGCACGTCATGCTTACGGGCGGCTTCAAGCAAATGGAACGTGCCTTCCACGTTTGTTGTGATGAAAGGTTCAGGATTGGCGATGGAATTGTCGTTGTGCGATTCGGCCGCGAAATGCACGATCGCGTCATGACCAGGCACGATACGTTCCAGTAACGCAACATCGCAAATATCACCTTGCACAAGTTTGACTTGCGATTGCGGAAGACCGGCGATATTCTGCGGATTTCCGGCATAGGTCAGTTTATCGAGCACGGTTATGCGCACGTCAGGATGGTTACGTGCCACATAGCGCACGAAATTGGCTCCGATAAACCCGCAGCCGCCGGTCACGATGATATTGCGCGGCTTGAAAATCTCACTACTCACAATTTCAGAGTACCGGCAGGATTGCATAGCCATAAAGCGATTCCACAAACTGGCTTATATATGGCAGATTTGGAAGGCTGACCGTTGAGCTAGCGGCCAAAATGCACGGTAAGACGTCACTTCCACAACCGCACCATCCGCACCGACCAGCACACGGTTCCCCGATGCGATCACAGTTCTTCTAGAGCTAGACCTATCCGATGAGGAAATGAAACAGCACTCATGATTCTCCCACACAGTTTCGCCCCATCTCAACGTACTAGTTTCTGAAAACCGACAAGTTGTCATTTTTGTCAGAAACTACACTTATCCCCATTATCAATTGCAACATGCGTGCATTTGACATAAAATACACATTAATTGCACGCAAAATTAGGGCAGGTGATTCAGGTGGGCAATATTACCATTCGTATGAACGACGATTTGAAAGCTCGAGTCAACCAGACACTCGATGCCATAGGCATGAATTTCAACACTTACGTAACCATGGCAAGCATCCAGCTCGTAAATCAGCAACGCCTGCCTTTTGACACTTCCGTGCGCGCCGCGGAGCCAAACGAGCAGACCAAGCGAGCCATGCTCGAAGCCGAAGCCAAGGAACGCGGTATCCTCCCAGACGACGCGGCCACCTTCAACAGCGCGCAAGACGCCATCACCTGGCTGCACAACAATCACGGCTGAACAGGCAAAACGCCATGATTACCATCAAATTCGACCAACAATTTCAGATCGACTTCAAACGCATTTCACGACGGATACCTCAAATCGTCACGGAACTCGAATATGTGATCGAAGCCATTGAGGAGTACGGACGCGTTCCGGAATCATATAATCCTCACATGCTTGATCGCCCACGAGGAATCTACTCGGGATATGCAGAATTCCATCTTGCCGAAGGGAAAATGGATGTGTTGGTGATCTACTCGGAGCGATCGGAAGCGTCAACAATCCGATTCATTCGCTTGGGATCCCACGACGAACTGTTTGACGGTCCGTTGCTTTAGATGAAACCATCGTAGGCTCCAACGAGATTCAGTCATCGATTTCCGCCTAATAAAACATATCGAGCTTATATATGGCAGATTTGGAAGGCTGACCGGAGACATCTCGCCTATGTATGGCAGTCCATTCCGGGAAAACCGCAGTTAGAGAGTACACAATTACCCTCTAACCGGTCTGTCACAAAAAACGAGCTGCCACATATAAGCGAAATACGTCCGGACAAACGCCAGAATCTACCATATATAAGACCACCTGTCAGAAATCTAATTCAAGCCGATCAGCAAACCGCCATTACATTACCCTTGATTTGGTGTACATACAACACCTTAGTTATCCTTGATTTGGTGTATAAATAGCACTTCGCTTACCCTTGATTTGGTGTATAATTAAGCATGTTATTACCCTTGATTTGGTGTATTTACGGCGGTGAGACATGGAGACTTTCGAACGAAAAGCGTACGAAAAACTGGCTTCCTGGAAGGATTCTTTCCAAGGAAGCACAGCCCTGCTCATCGAGGGCGCGCGGCGCGTCGGGAAAAGCACCATCGCGGAGGAATTCGGACGACGGAACTATGCGTCGTATATGCTCGTCGATTTCTCGAAAGCCCCCGATGACGTGCTGGGCTACTTCGTCGACCTGCGCAACGACCTCGACGCGTTCTTCATGTACCTGTCATCCTTCTACGGAGTGGAACTGCACAGGAGGGATAGCCTCATCATTTTCGACGAGGTGCAGCTGTACCCGAAGGCCCGCGAGGCCATCAAGCAGCTGGTGGCTGACGGGCGTTACGACTACATCGAGACAGGCTCGCTCGTCTCCATCCGCGAGAACGTCAAGGACATCCTCATTCCATCAGAGGAGGAGTCGATCCGCCTGAATCCCATGGATTTCGATGAATTCCTCTGGGCTTTGGGAGAAAAGCCACTGTCCACGCTCATCGCGGACTCGTTCAAGAAGCGCAGGCCGCTCCCCGATTCGCTGCACAGGAAGGCCATGCGGCTATTCCGTGAATACATGCTGGTCGGAGGCATGCCCCAGGCTGTGTCGAAGTACGTCGAGACCCATGATTTCAGCAAAGTCGACAACGTCAAACGGAACATCCTCCGACTGTACAGGCAGGACATCTCCAAGCATGGCGGCAGCGACCGGATACGCATCACGCGCATCTTCGACAACCTGGTGGGCCAGCTTTCCAAGAAAGAGAAGAAGTTCAACATCACATCGCTGGGAAAGGAAGCGAAGACCCGCGATTACGAGGATGCCTTCTTCTGGCTTTCCGATGCGTTCATTACCAACGACTGTTTCAATTCCACCGATCCGAGCGTGGGCTTGAGCATTAGCGAGGACCATTCGACGGTCAAATGCTACGCCGCCGATACAGGGCTTCTCACCACTCTCGCCCTGGCCGACTCGGAACAGACCGGAAGCAACCTGTACCGGGACATCCTCCTAGAACGCATCGAGATCAACGAGGGCATGCTCGCGGAGAACGTCGTCGCGCAGCTTCTCCGGGCCAACGGGCACCGGCTGTTCTTCTATTCGCGCAGCGATCGCGACGACCCGTCGAACCGCATGGAGATCAACTTCCTCATCGTCGAACCGTACGAGAACGCGGCAATGAAGTACAGGGTCAGCCCCATCGAGGTCAAGTCATCGAAACGCTACCGCACGGTCTCGTTAGACAAATTCAAGGCAAAATTCGATAAGAAGGTCGGCACCAGATATGTGCTGCATCCGAAACCGCTGGTCGCGGAAAATGACGTGGTCAAGCTGCCGATCTACATGGCGGGACTGCTGTAGAAGGCTTCATGCAGACAGCGCTTTTTGGTGCACTACCAGCGAATGACGCCCAACACTTGCGCACGCATATGTTGTCCACCTTGAACATCAGATCTGTTTGCCGCTTGCTGCCCATCACCCAGTTAACCGTCCAGCTACCCTTCAGACATCTACTAGACACCCGTTCGTCCACAGCTGAACACTAGAATATATCCGGTTTAATTGTACAGAGCTCCTAATTATAAGGGGCTATCTTGTTGAAGGATGCGACGATGCCTATTTTCTCGCCTGACCGTCATGCTCACGTTCCTTCATACGTAAAACTTACTAAGCAACCGATTGCGGGCGGAACATATCGCCCTCTTGCGGACAACGAAGACAGCAACGCCTGTGCTCCATCCACCCTTTCAGGCCACCACAGTTCAAGGCTGTATACGCAGAAGCCGGCAATTCACGCCACCTCCGACAACACAAGCGTTTTCATTCCCAAAGTCGATGCGCCCCATCTGCCAAAAACAGCTAACGACGAGTCCATTGACGAAGCCGCGAACGACAGTACCCATTCAGCCCCCCCATCTGCTGAAATTCAACTCGCGCAAGCTAACGAGCATCCTCTGATGCAGGCTATCGAGGTCTGCAAACAATCCGTACACACTACGGCAAAAGCACTCTCCACCGCAGGACATGCAGTTGCAAAAGCTGCCAAAACCACCGGCCACGCCATCCGCACAGCTGCCACAGCAGTAAAAACTGCATGGCACACCTTCGTTAACTTCAAAGCCGTACAGCTCATCATCAAATTCTTCAAGAAAGTATATGCACTCTGGAAGAAGCGCATGAGGTTCTCATACGCCTTCTACACCATCGTGTTCTTCCTGCTCACTTCAGCGGAAGTCATTTTCCTTCAATGGGGAATGTATTCCGAGCCCGAATATGACAAGAGCACAGAAATTGATGAAACAACGAAGGTCCTTCAAAGCGTTGCGGGACAAGTCACCAGATTCATCAGTCAAATGTGGCTTGAGCAAAAGAACGTCTGCCTCGTCAGTTTTGTCGGCTTGGCTTTGATTTATCTCGCGTTAATTCTTGTAACGAACCGATTCTGGATCGCCACTCTTGTTTTCGGCGTTGCCCTTACCGCTTTTGGAGTCGCCAATAGCATCAAAGTCCAACTGCGAAATGAACCGATCATCCCTGCGGATTTGACATTCATTTCAGGCGGTGACACCGGCAGCATCATGTCATTCGTACCGAAATCCAGCCAAGCGTTCGTTAATGGCGCAATTACTTTCGTAATTTGGTTCGCAATTATCATCTTCGCCCTTTTTGTTCTAGACGGCCGCAGACGTTTCATTCATTGCTCATGGCGCCACCCAATTGCCAACGTCAAAAACATTGTTGGCAATATCTTCCGTATCCTCGCCGCAATACTGAGCGTCGTGCTACTGAGCACTTATGTCATAGGCTTAGGCACACCTGGCTCAGGCACCTACAAATGGGCTAAAGATAATGGATATGAGCCCCAATTATGGAATGCCATAGGTGATGCTCAAGCCAATAATCCGGCCACCACATTCCTTAGCCTGTCAAAGGTCAAGGCCATGGATAAACCCGACAACTACAGTCAAAAAACCATGCAGTCTCTCGCTAAGAAATATGCGCAAGAGGCGCAAGCCATCAATCATACCCGATCAGGTGAGCTTACGGACAATACCGTCATCATGATTTTGTCTGAAACTTTCTCCGACCCCACTCGCGTTCCGGGCGTTTCTTTTAGTCTCGATCCAATACCGAACATCCGTAATATCAAGAACACGACCACTTCAGGACTCATGCTGTCCCCCGGTTACGGCGGTGGCACCGCGAATATCGAATATCAGGCTTTGACCGGCTTGAATCTTGCGAATTTCAATGATTCTTTGATTGTGCCGTACCAGCAATTGGTTCCGAACCAGAATGATCCTTATTCGTTCAACCAGATTTGGATGAAAAAGTATGGGAAAAATGCTTCTACTGCGGTGCATCCGTTCCAGCAAAGCATGTATCTGAGGAATATCAACTACAGGAAGTTTGGCTTCTCATACCTGTACACGCTTGATAGCAAAATTCCGCTGAAACATACCAGTTGCATCGACCGTTCGCCTTATGTGAGTGACAGCGAAGCGTATCAGAGCATTCTTGACCTGCTCGATAGGCAACAAGATTCGAAGTCCTCGCAGTTCTTGCAACTCGTTACCATGCAGAACCATATGCCCTATGGCGATTACTATGACAATAACGAGTTTTCAGACGCCAATATTTCAGAAGATTTATCTGATGGGGAACGCTGGAATATCAATACCTACACTAAAGGAATTAACTGGACCGACCAGGAAACGGCGGATTTCCTTAATCAGCTCGACCAAATGGACAAGCCAATCACCGTTATCTTCTATGGAGATCATCTGCCCGGCATCTACGACACGGCAGATATGAACAAGAACAATAAAACCGTTTTGCATGAAACAGATTATTTCATTTGGTCAACTTCTGCTTCGTCTTCCCATGGAACGAAAGTTAATCCCACAACCACCGCGTACACATCATCCAACTATTTCATGCCGCTGGCTGCAGAACACATGAACGCTAAGGTATCACCGTATCTTGCGATGCTTACGGAATTGCAACAAGAAGTCCCTGCAATGAGCCGTGTGATCGGCACTAACGGCGGTATCGGGCAAGGTAAGGCGACGTACCTGGATCATGATGGCAACGACATCAAAGTCACAGCTTTAAGCGCTAAAGCAAAGGAGCTGCTCAAAGATTACAAACTGGTTCAATATGACCAGACCGTGGGCAAGAATTACCTTAAGGACTTGGATTTCACACAGGTCCCATAGGAATCGGAAAAATAGGGCCGCACAGGAAATGTCTGTGCGGCCCTATTTTCATATGCAGAAAATCACTTTTTGAGGAGTGGTTCGACCTGCTGCTCGTACGCGGTCAACGCGGTGTCG
>OJSP01003028.1_pt1 | contig 12897 bp, 8 predicted proteins | sample 1599561 | NCBI WGS metagenome assembly OJSP01 (sample SAMN04168659, study PRJEB22393) | human gut metagenome | biome: human gut microbiome; feature: stool | host: Homo sapiens | collected 2014-05-12
GCTTTTTGAAGCTCTGAAAGATGTCTCGTCGTGGCGAAAAGACTTTTTCGACACGCTGACATGGCCCTCCCCGGCGTTTGCCGGGGAGGGCCATACTGCGGATGCGTGATGTTTGCAGGGATGAAGGCGGTCAGATATACCGCTGCCAGCCATACTGTGGATGCGTCGGGGTCAGCAAGGGGTCAAGAGTACCGCTGCCAGACAGGGGAAACGCTGCGGCCACGTCAGGGATGACGGGGTCATTTCAGGGTGTCGCTGTGGTTCAGGACGGGGACGCTATACAGAAACAGCACATCCTGATCTGTAAAGGTAAGATACTTTCCAAGCGTTGTGCTGGAAAGGTATCGGATGTCCACCAGCGTGATTCTGGCATACTGCTCCACCAGAAGGGGGGCCAGACTGCTGGCGAAGGAATCCCGGAAGATCACAAGCTCCCGGTCCGTGGCAGCGTGGGGATTTTCCACCGTCAGCAGGGACTCGGAGCCGGAGAGGAACCACTCGTAGGGGTCCCGCCCGGCGCCCTTCTCCCCATCGTAGATGCCGGTGGTCTGGCCGGTCTCGTAGTGGTAGACGGTGCAGCTCTCCAAGGTGTCATTGGTGAGATAGCGGATGGTGTCCGGCTCCATGGGCAGGGCAGCGTAGCCGTAGTACACGCCGTAGTAGGGGGTGGGCAGAGTCTCCTCCCGGAAGGTGCCGGGGGCTTCGGCCCCCATTCCCTCCAGCAGGCGGGCAGCCACGTCCGTCAGCTGCTCCTGCCGCCAGTGGAGGTCGGTGCGGTAGTAGTCCTCCAGCGACAGCAGATCGCCTATCGGCAGATAGGTGAGGTAGGGAGTTTTTTCCCGCAGGCTTTGGGTGAAGGCCCCGTAGTCCAGCGCCGGATAGCCGTGGGAGGAGGCCAGAAAGGCATTCTTGTCCGGGATCACCGACAGATACAGCCGGCAGTTCGTGCCGGAGAGATAGGTGTCGTACAGGTAGTCAAAGCGCCGGGCGGCGTGGGCGATGGAGTCCTCCTGCATGGGGTACTCCAATCGGGAGACATAGCCCTCCGCCAGATATACGCCGTTGGTGTCTCTCTGGCGCAGTAGATAGAGACCGGTCAGGGATCTCAGGGTCCGGAACTGCTCCCGCAGGGGGAATTGATCCGGGGCGTATGTCTCGAAATCCGACATATAGCGCCCGCTGTAAATGCTTTCTGCTGTACAGCTTGGCTTCGGAGTCAGCTTGCGGCGCTCACTCTGGGAAAAGGCGTCGTCGGGCTTCAGGTACGCCCAGAGGGAGAAGGTCAGCAGAAAGGCCCCCAGCAGGCATACCGTCAGCAGGGCAGTGCGTTTTTCGTTCATGGTCAGCCCTCCTTAAAACCGAAAATACAGGAAGGGATTGAAGGAGCCGTCCACCAGATACGCCGTACAGAGCGCCAGCAGCAGTACCAGCGCCACAGGCTCCGCAACGGACAGCACGGCGCTGCCGGCAGAGGTGTCCCGAAGGCGCTGCACCGCCTTGGCGGGCAGGGGGGTGGCCCCCAGCAAGGCGATGACCAATACGACGGCGTAGCTGCGGAGGTAGTAAAGGCTCTCCACCCCGGAGGCGGGCAGGCCGCCGAAACCAAAGAGGGCGGCGATCCGCTGCCCGGCGGCGGGGAGGTCGGCGGCATGGAAGAGCACGAAGCTCACCGCCAGCAGGGGGAGCATATACAGGTGCTTTAAGAGCCGGGTCTTTTCCAGCCCGTGGCCGTACCACAGCTTTTCCGCCGCCAGCAGGACGGCGAAAAACAGGCCCCACAGCACGAAATTCCACGCCGCCCCGTGCCACAGGCCCGTCAGGCCCCAGACAAGGAACACGTTCAGCAGCCACCGGCTGCGGGAGCAGCGGCTGCCCCCCAGCGGGATATAGACGTAGTCCCGGAACCAGCTGCCCAAACTGATATGCCAGCGCCGCCAGAACTCCGTGACGCTGCCGGAGAGGAAGGGGTAGCGGAAGTTTTCCGGGAAATGAAAGCCAAAGATCCGACCGAGGCCCACGGCCATATCGCTGTAGCCAGAGAAGTCGAAGTAAATTTGCAGGGCGCAGGCCACGGCGTAGAGCCATGTAAACAGCACCGAGGGCTGGGTAGACTGCAAAAAGGCGGACATCAACTCATACAGCACGTTGGCGATCAGGACCTTTTTCCCAAGCCCCACCACGAAGCGTCGTGCGCCGGCGGCAGCGTCCGTCAGCGTGTGGCGGCGGCGGATCAGCTCCGGGGCAATGTCTGCATAGCGGACGATGGGTCCGGCGATGAGCTGGGGGAACATGGCCACATAGGTGGCCAGCTGCAGCAGGTTTCGCTGGGGCGGCACCGTGCCACGGTAGACATCGATGACGTAGCTGAGCACCTGAAAGGTGTAGAAGCTGATGCCGATGGGCAGGGCGATCTGCAGAGCCGGCAGGGAAAGGCCCGTCAGCGCACCCAAGGTGCGGAGGAAAAAGCCGGCGTATTTGCAGTAGCCCAGCAGACTCAGACTCAGCACCGCCGAGAGAATGAGAAAGAGCCGCTTATGACGGGGATACCGCTCCATGAGCCGCCCGAAGGCGTAGCCCTGAGCGATGGCGGCCAGCATGAACAGCAGGAACCGGGGCTCGCCCCAGCCGTAGAACACGAGGCTGCTCAGCAGCAGCGTCAGATTCTTCCAGCGGTCCGGCGTCAGGAAGTAGAGCAGCAGCACCGGCGGCAGGAAGTAAAAGAGAAAGGGAATACTGGAAAAGAGCATCAGGCGATGGGCTCGTCGTAGACTACAGCGGCGGAGGAGAAGCAGTTCTGGAGCTTATCCCGGAAGGTATCCACCAGATCCTCGGCACCGTAGACGGAGACCACAAACTGGCCCATGGTGAGGATCACCACCTTGTCGGGGAAGCCGCACATCCACTGGCGGTTCATGATATTATCCCGCAGGGAGGAGGCCACGTCGGCGGCGCTGACGTCATCGCTGAGGTGGTAGGCGCCGCAGGTGAAGGTATTGGCGTTCATCATGTGCATCAGGGACGCTGCGTCCACCAGATTGGCCACGGAGGGGCCGGGGAAGCCCAGCATATAGTCCATATTGTCGGCGTTGGAGATGTCGAAGGCACCGGGAGCGTCATCCACGGGGTGGTCATAGTCGCCGCCGCTGACGGGGAACTTTTCCTCCTCGCTGTAGGTGGCCCAGACGGTGTTCAGCAGGGTCAGGGCATCGGACACATCGCCGGCGCCGCTGTTCTTGCTGCCGCAGGCGGCCAGAGAGAGCACCAGCAGCATGGCCAGCGCCAGAGATACGATTTTTTTCATAGGTTCCTCCAAAAGTCGATTTTTTGTCTGCTGGAGAGCAGACGCCCTCATATTATACCCGATTTTCAGGGAAAAGCAAGCAGAATATGTACTTTCCGCAGGAAATTGCTAAAAATTCTGGAAAACAGCGGATTTTACAAAAGCGTGCTTGGATTATGTCCCACGGCAAGGTATAATATGAGTGTTGAAAAAGGCCAATTCAGAAAGGAGCATGATCCATGGAGGAACTGAGAAGAAAAAAGGGCTTTATCTGCGACATGGACGGTGTGATCTATCACGGGAACCGTCTGCTGCCGGGGGTAAAGGAATTTGTGGAGTGGCTGTATCGGGAGCAGAAAAATTTCCTGTTCCTCACCAACTCCTCCGAGCGGTCCCCTAAGGAGCTGCAGCAGAAGCTGCACCGCATGGGGCTGGATGTGGACGAGAGCCACTTTTATACCAGCGCACTGGCCACGGCCCGGTTTATCAGCAGTCAGGCACCGGGATGCAGCGCCTACGTCATCGGCGGGGCGGGACTGATTATGGCTCTCCACGACGAGGGCATCACCATGAACGATGTGGACCCGGACTACGTCATCATCGGCGAGGGCAATACGTATAACTATGAGAACATCCTCAAGGCGGTTCGGCTGGTGCTGAAGGGGGCCAAGCTCATCGGCACCAACAGCGATCTGACGGGGCCTGCCGAGGACGGCATCATCCCCGCCTGCCGGGCCATGATCGCACCCATCGAGATGGCCACCGGTCAGAACGCGTACTTTGTGGGCAAGCCCAATCCCCTGATGATGCGGACGGGCCTGCGGATCCTTGGGGTACACTCCGAGGAGGCGGCCATGATCGGCGACCGGATGGATACGGACATGGTGGCGGGCATCGAGTCGGGTCTTGATACGGTGCTGGTGCTGTCGGGCATCACCGGCCGGGCGGACATCAAGAAGTTCCCGTACCGGCCCCGGCTGGTGCTGGACGGCGTGGGGGATATCCCCGGCGTGACGGAGTAAGGTGAAGGAGGGAAGCCATGCTTTCCATATGGATCGGACGGGCGGGGGCCGGAAAGTCCCGCCGGGTGCTGGAGACCATGGCCCGGCAGCGCAGCCAGAGGCCGCAGGTGCTGCTGGTGCCGGAGCATATCTCCCATGAGGCGGAGGTGGATCTGTGCCGGGCGCTGGGGCCTACGGCCTCCCGTGATGCGGAGGTGCTGAGCTTCCAGAGCCTCGGCAGCCGGGTGCTGGCCCGGACCGGCGGTCTGGCGGAGTTTACGCTGGACGGCGGCGGTAAGCTGCTGACCATGCGGCTGGCGCTGCAGGAACTGCACAGCCGGCTGAAGGTGTTCGGACGGCCCTCCCAGCGGGCGGCGTTTCTGCGGCAGCTGACGGATCTGACGGAGGAGTTCTACGCCTACGAGATCACGCCGCAGGATCTGTGGCAGCAGGTGGAGGATATGGAGGGCGCCATGGGCGATAAGCTCCGGGATCTGGCGCTGCTGTATGCCGCCTATGACGGGAAACTCCATGCCGAGGGCGTGGACGCCCGGTCCCGGCTCCAGAAGCTGCGGGACCGGCTGGCGGAGAGCGACTATCTCCGGGGCAAGGACGTGTATCTGGACGGGTTCTCCTATCTGAACAAGCTGGAGGAGAGCGTGCTGGAGCAGGTGATGCGTCAGGCGGAGAGCGTGACGGTGACGCTGCTGGGCGACCGGGCGGAGGGGACGCTGTTTCAGAATGCCCTGCGTCAGCGGCAGCGGCTGGAGCGGATGGCCCGGCAGCTGGGGACGGAGTGCGAGATCGTGTGGCTCACCGGCTCCGGGAAGGGGCCGCTGGCCCATCTGGAGAAGCACCTGCTGGGGGAGGATATGCCCTATGAGGGGGACGACTGCCGGCAGCAGGTGGCGCTGTGGGAGTGCGGCACGGTATACGGCGAGGTGGAGCGGACGGCGGCGCAGATCCGGAAGCTGGTGGCCTCCGGGGCCTGCCGCTGGCGGGACATTGCCGTTACCGCCCGGAGCATGGAGGTATACGGCCCGGTCATTGAGAGCGTTTTTCAGCGGGATGGCATCCCGGCGTACATCAGCCGCCGCAGCGATATTCTGGCAAAGCCGCCCCTGACCATGCTGCTGGGGGCGGTGGATGCCGTTACCGGCGGCTTCCGGCGGGAGGATATGTTCCGCTATCTCAAGACGGGGATGGCGGGCATCACGGCGGAGGAATGCGACCTGCTGGAGAACTATGTGATCCTGTGGAGCATCCGGGGGAATATGTGGCTGCGGGACACGGAGTGGACGGCAAACCCCGACGGCTACGGGCAGGAGATGACCCCGGAGCGGCAGCAGCGGCTGGCGGAGGTCAACCGCATAAGGCAGAAGGTGCGCTCTACGCTGCTGCCCCTGAGCGATGGCCTGAAGGATAGGCCGAAGGCAAGGGATAAAGCGGAGATGCTTTACATATTCGCCGAGGAGTCCGGCGTGCCGCAGCGGCTGAAGGAGACGGCGGAGGAGCTGCTGCGGCAGGGACAGGCCCAGCTGGCGGAGGAATACAGCCAGCTGTGGAGGATCCTGTGCGGCGTACTGGATCAGATGGCGGAGATCCTGGGGGAGATGGAGCTCTCCGGCGAGGAATTTGCCCGGCTTCTGCGGCTGGTGCTGACCCAGTACAGCGTGGGGACCATCCCGGCGACGCTGGATCAGGTGAAGGTCAGCGAGCTGACCCGCAACGACCGGCACTCGGTGAAGCGGCTGTTTCTGCTGGGGGCCAACGACCATGTGCTGCCCCAGCCGCCGTCGGGCCACGGCCTGCTGGAGCCGGAGGAGCGGGAGGTTTTGCAGCAGCGGGACATTCTGCTGTCGGATGCGGCCTTTGACCCGCTGGACAACGAATTACAGAACATCTATGCCTGTCTGGCCCAGCCGTCGGAGCATCTGACGGTGAGCTATCCGGTGACGGATCACAACGGCGGACAGCTGCGGCCCTCCTTTGTGGTGCGGCGGCTGGAGCGGTTGTTTCCGGGCTTGATGCCGGAGCGGGAGACGGTGCGTCTGCTGACCCCGGCGGTGGCGCTGGAGGAGGCCGGTCAGGAGATGGGCGGCTCCCTGTGGCGGTACTTTGCCGGGAGAGAGGAGTACGCCGGGACGCTGGCGGCCATGGAGCGGGCCAGACAGCTGCGCCGGGGACGGCTGTCCCCAGCGGCGGTGCAGTCCCTGTACGGCACCCGGATGGGGATGTCCGCATCCCGGATGGACCGGGTGCGACAGTGCCACTTCGGCTACTTTATGCAGTACGGCCTGCGGGCCAAGGAGCGGCGTCCGGCGGGCTTCGAGGCCCCGGAGATCGGGACGTTTCTGCACTATCTGCTGGAGAACACCGCCCGTGAGGTGGCAGGCAGCGGCGGCTGGGCGGCGGTGAAAACGCCGCAGCTGCACGCTATGGTCCGTAAATACATTGACCTTTACATCCGGGATGAGATACCGGGTTACGAGGAAAAGAGCGCCCGGTTCCGCTATCTGTTCGGGCGGCTGCGCACCACGGCGGAGGACATCGTGGACCGCATGGCGGAGGAGCTGGCGGAATCGGATTTCAAGCCCGTGGCCTTTGAGCTGGGCTTCGGCGGACGGGACGGCACACTGCCGGCCATCACCATTCAGGAGGGGGATGCCACCCTCTCCGTCAGCGGAAAAGTGGACCGGGTGGACGGCTGGCTCCACGACGGGAAGCTGTATTTGCGGGTGGTGGACTATAAGACGGGGCGCAAGTCCTTTGATCTGTCGGATGTGCGGTACGGGCTGGGGATCCAGATGCTGCTGTATCTGTTCACGCTGGAGAAGGAGGGGCAGTCCTGCTTCGGATACCCCATCGTTCCGGCGGGGGTGCTGTACCACCCGGCACGAGATCTGATCCTGAAGGCCGACCGGGACATCACACCGGAGGCCCTCCGCAGGGCCATGGACCGGGAGCTGCGGCGGGACGGCATGGTGCTGGGGGATCCGGAGGTGCTGCGGGCCATGGAGCACAGTGCGCTGGAGGCGCCGTGCTTCCTGCCCATTCAGGTGAGCAAGGACGGCGGCATCAGCGGCGGCGTGGCTACGGCGGCGCAGCTGGGGCGGCTGGGGCAGTATGTGGAGAAGCTGCTGCACCAGATCATCCGCGAGCTGCGGCAGGGGAACATCGATGCAGACCCATGCTGGCGGGGGCCGCAGGAGAGTGCCTGCACCTACTGCGATTTTGCATCGGCCTGTCACTTCCAGGACGGGCAGGCCGGCGACCGGCTGCGGCCGCTGAAACGGGTGAAGGCCGACGAGTTCTGGGAATTTGTAGCGCATGAGACGGGAGAGGAGGGACGTCATGGGGAGTTTTGAGCCCACGCCGGAGCAGCGGCGGGCCATGGAGGATCGGGGCGGCAGTCTGCTGGTGTCCGCCGCCGCCGGCTCCGGCAAGACCAAGGTGCTGGTGGAGCGGCTGTTCGGCTATATGGAACGGGAGCGCTGCCGCATCGACGACTTCCTCATCATCACCTTTACCAAGGCGGCGGCGGCGGAGCTGCGGGGCAGGATCGCCGCAGAGCTGAGCCAGAGAGTGGCCCGTCAGCCGGAGAATATGCACCTGCGCCGCCAGATGATGCGGGTGTATCAGGCGGACATCAAAACGGTGGACGCCTTTTGCGGGAGCCTGCTGCGGGAGAACATCCACCTGCTGCCGCCGGAGGGGCAGCGAAGCCTGACCCCGGATTTCCGGGTGCTGGATCAGCAGGAGGCGGAGCTGCTGCGGATGCAGGTGCTGGAGCAGGTATTGGAGGAGTTTTACCAGCGCATCGGCCGGGGGGATACTCAGGCCCAACAGCTGGCGGAGACGCTGGGCGCCGGGCGGGACGACCGGGCGCTGGAGCGGCTGGTGCTGGACATCCACGGGAAGATCCAGAGCCACGCCTACCCCATGCGGTGGCTGGAGCGGCTGCGGGGACAGTGGCAGCAGGTGCCGGAGTCCGTGGGGCCTTACCGGGAGGTGCTGACGGACAGCATCCTGCGGCGGACCCGGTTCTGGGCGGGGAAGCTGACGGAGACGGCGGCGTGGATGGAGCAGTATCCGGATCTGTACCGGGGCTACGGCGACCGGTTTCTGGAGATGGCGGAGCAGCTGCAGGGCTATGAGACGGCGGCGCAGGAGGGCTGGGACGCCATGGCCCGGCTGAAGCCCGCCTTCCGGCGGATGGGCGTCGTCAAGGGCTGCGACGGGGCCAAGGAGCAGGCGCAGACGGTACGCAAGCGGTGCAAGGACGAACTGGATGAGATCGGTGCGCTGCTGGCGGTCAGCGAGAGCGAGCAGCTGGAGGATCTGGAGGCCATGGCCCCGGCCATGCTGGCGCTGGTGCAGCTGACGGAGGATTTCACCGCCGCCTATCAGGCGGAGAAGGTGCGGCGCAACTGCATGGATTTCAGCGATCAGGAACACTATGCCATCCGGCTTTTGCAGGGTGACGACGGTGCGCCGACGCCGCTGGGGCGGCAACTGTCCGGGCGATACCGGGAGATCATGGTGGACGAGTATCAGGACACCAATGAGGTGCAGAACTGCATCTTCCGGGCCATTTCACGGGACGGGCAGAACCTGTTCACCGTGGGGGATGTGAAGCAGAGCATCTATCGGTTCCGGCTGGCGGACCCCACCATTTTTCTGGAGAAATATCTGGCCTACCGACCGGCAGAGGAGGCAGAGGAGGGGCAGCCACGAAAGGTGCTGCTGAGCCAGAACTTCCGCTCCCGGCGGCAGGTGCTTTCGGCTGCCAACTTTGTGTTTGGCAGCATCATGTCCCGGCAGATGGGAGAGATGGATTACGGGCCGGAGGAACAACTGAACTACGGGGCCACAGGTTATCCGGAGCGCAGCGACACGGATACGGAATTCCATCTGATCAGCGTGGCGGACAGCGAGGAGGAACGCTTCGACCGGACGGAGGTGGAGGCCCGGTTCGTGGCCCATCGCATCCGGCAGCTGCTGGACGAGGGCTTCCCCGTGCAGGGGGAGGACGGGCAGCAGCGGCCTGTCCGACCGGAGGATATCGTGATCCTGATGCGCTCTCCGGCGGCAAGGCGGAAGGCCTTCACGGCGGCCCTGCAGCGGGAGGATATCCCCTGCGCCGGCGGGGAGGAGCAGTCCTTCTTCGAGACCATGGAGATCGCCGTGATGGTGTCGTTTTTGCAGATCGTGGACAATCCACGGCAGGATGTGCCGCTGCTGGCGGTGCTGCGGTCGCCGCTGCTGGGCTTTTCACCGGATCGGCTGGCCCAGATCCGGGGCGGGCATCCGGGGGGAGACTACTACGGCGCTCTGTGTGCCGACGACGGCGAGGATAGCCGTGCCTTTCTGGAGCGGCTGGCGCAGCTGCGGGCGGCGGCCGGGGAGCTGACGGCGGACCGGCTGCTGTGGAAGCTGTACACGGACTGGCAGGCACTGGCGGTGTTCGGGGCCATGGAGGGTGGTGCGCAGCGGCGCAGCAATCTGCTGGCGCTGTACGCCTACGCCGGGCAGCTGGCGGCTGCGGGACGGGGGAACCTGTTCGATTTTGTCAGCTATCTGCATGACTTGATGGAGAGCGGCGACCTGCCGGATATCAGCGCAAGGCAGGAGAGCGGCGGCGTACAGCTGATGACCATCCACAAGTCCAAGGGACTGGAGTTCCCGGTGGTGATCCTGGCGGATCTGCAGAAGGGCTTCAACCGGGACGATTTCCAGCGGCCCGTGCTGGTGCATCCCCGGCTGGGACTGGGGACGGAGCGGGTGGATCGGCAGCGGCGCATCCGGTACGATACCGTCTCCAAGCAGGCCATTCAGCTGGCCCTGTCACGGGAGAGTCTGGCGGAGGAGATGCGGATCCTGTACGTGGCCATGACCCGTGCCAAGGAGAAGCTGATCTGCGTGGACTGTATGCGCTTTGCACGCAACCGGGTCCGGGGCCTGCTCAGTGTGGCGGGCTGTCCTGCGGCGCCGGAGGCCGTGGGGAGCGCCAAGGCGCCGGGGGACTGGATCCTGCTGCCGCTGCTGTGTACGCCGGAGGCGGCGGTGCTGCGGCAGTGGGCGGACATGGAGCCGGAGCAGCCGGCCCTCTCCGATGGCGGCTGGCAGGTGCGGCTGTGGGAGAACCCGGTGTTTGAATGTGGGTCTGCGGCTGCGGCCCCGGAGGAGGCTGCGGTGCAGGAGCGACGGTATGATCTCTCCGCCATGGAGCTGCGCTATGGCCACACGGCGGCCTGCACCATCCCCACCAAGGTGACGGCCACCCAGCTGAAGGGCAGGGTGCTGGATGAGGAGATCGCAGAGGGGGCGGCATCCGCCCGGCCCCGGCGGCTGGACTTCCAGAGGCCCCTCTTTTTGCAGCAGGAGCGCAGGCTCACCGCTGCGGAACGGGGGACGGCCATGCATCTGGTGATGCAGTATCTGGAGTTGGGCGGCCCGGACCCGGAGGAGCAGGTGCGGCGGCTCACGGATCGGCGGCTTCTGACACCCCAGCAGGCGGAGGCGGTGGACATGGAGCGCATCCGGGCGTTTCTGGCGACGCCGCTGGCGCAGGAGATCCGGCAGGCCCGGCAGGTCTGGCGGGAGTATCGCTTTGCCCTGCTGATGCCGGCGGCGCTGTACGACCCGGCGGCGGAGGGAGAGGAACTGATGCTTCAGGGCGTCGTGGACTGCGCCTTCCGCACGGAGGAGGGGCTTGTGGTGGTGGACTTCAAGACCGACCGTCTGGCTCCCGGCGAGGAGCCGCAGCGGGCGGAGGAGTACCGGCCCCAGCTGGAGGCCTATGCTCAGGCGCTGGAGCGGGTGATGGAGGAGAAGGTCTGCCGCAAGGTATTGTACTTTTTCTCCACGGGCGCCACAATAAATTTGTAAATTTGCAAAAAGTGCTTGCATTTTGCCATGAGATGTGGTATCATCACAGTTGCCTTTGTGAAAGAGGACTATTGTACCAGAAAGAGGTGAACCAGAGCAATGAAGGAAGGAATCCATCCCAATTATCAGCAGACTACTATCAAATGCGCCTGCGGTAATGTGATTGAGACAGGTTCTACGAAGAAGGATATTCGCGTGGAAGTCTGCTCTAAGTGTCACCCCTTCTTCACCGGCAAGCAGAAGCTGGTGGATACCGGCGGACGTGTGGCGAAGTTCAACAAGCGCTTCGGTCTGGACAAGTAAAGACACTTTTTACAGGACCCGCAGCTTTTTGGCTGCGGGTTCTTTACTTTTGCCGCCGGGTATACTATATTATTAGGTGAAAACCGGAAGCGAGGATGTACATGGAACGCAGAACTTTGGAAGAAAACAGGGAAAACAAGAGGGACTATGCGGTGCTGGTGGGGCTGCGCTCCCCGGTGCTGCGGGAGGATAACGCAGACGAGGAGAGTCTGGCGGAGCTGGCGGCTCTGGTAGAGACCGCCGGAGGGCAAGCCGTCGGCACCATTTTGCAGAGCAGGGAGAAGCCGGATCCCCACAGCTTCATCGGAGAGGGCAAGGTGGAGGAGGTACGGCGCATGGTGCAGGAGGAAGAGGCCACCATGGTCATCTTCGACAACGACCTCTCGCCCTCCCAGATCCGGGTGCTGACGGAGATGACCGGGGTACAGGTGCTGGATCGCAGCGGCCTGATCCTGGACATCTTTGCCCAGCGGGCCAAGACCAAGGAGGGGTGCTTGCAGGTGGAGCTGGCCCAGTACCAGTATCTGCTGCCGAGACTGGTGGGTATGTGGACTCATCTGGAGCGACAGGCCGGAACCAGCGGCAAGGGCCCCATCGGCTCCAAGGGCCCCGGCGAGACGCAGCTGGAGACGGACCGCCGCCACATCCACCGGAAGATCGACAAGCTGAAGGCGGAGCTGGAGGAGGTGCGGCGGGTCCGCAGCACCCAGCGCCAGCGGCGGCAGAAAAACGAGATCCCGGTGGTGGCCATTGTGGGCTACACCAATGCCGGAAAATCCACCCTGCTCAACACCCTGGCGGGCCGGCTACCCCCTCTGGCCGGGCGCTTCCGCTTCTCGGAGCAGGCGGCGCTGGGCTATTTCCCCCAGGCCCTGGCCTGGACGGATGGAACACGGACGCCGGAGGAGCTGGTGACCGGCGCCTTTCCCGCCCTGGACCGGCAGGAGGCCGGGCCGCCCCCCTTCACCATCCGCTGGAGCGACCACCTGGTGGAGGTCCTGGAGGAGGGCCCCGAGTTCTCCCTGTGCCGCCACCGGACCACCGGCCGGGAGCTCTGGGTGCTCACCCGGTACCTCCGCCGCCAGGGGGACCGGACCTGGTGCCGGGACGCCACCGACTACCGCCCCCCGGTCCAGCCCGGCGACCTTCTCTCCGTGGTGGAGGAGACCTCCCGGGGCCTCCTGGTCAAAAAGCAGGGCGTCACCGGCTGGTACACCGGACGGACGGAACGACTGCGAAGCCTTTCCAAAGGGATACGATAGAGAATAATTTCGTTGATGCTCACCAGAAACAAAAGAGCTGGATCAAAGGGCGCGCCTCCTTCTCCCTGAAAGCAGGAACCCTGAGCCTTTTTCCGCCCTCTCCCGTCCCCGGACGGAGGGGGCGGCGCTTTTTGCGGCCCGTCCCCGGCCTTGTTGTGGA
>OJSP01003035.1_pt1 | contig 12871 bp, 7 predicted proteins | sample 1599561 | NCBI WGS metagenome assembly OJSP01 (sample SAMN04168659, study PRJEB22393) | human gut metagenome | biome: human gut microbiome; feature: stool | host: Homo sapiens | collected 2014-05-12
AGGGCGTTTCGGCTGACGAGCTGAAGAACGTCATCATCGCTTACGAGCCCGTCTGGGCAATCGGAACCGGCAAGACCGCTACCCCCGAGCAGGCTGACGAGGTCTGCGGAATCATCCGCGGCGTCATCGCAAAGCTCTACAGCGCTGAGGCGGCTGAGGCATTCACCGTTCAGTACGGCGGCTCGATGAACGCGAAGAACGCGGCGGAGCTGCTCGCACAGCCGGATGTGGACGGCGGGCTCATCGGCGGCGCTTCCCTCAAGCCGGAGAGCTTTGCCGCCATTATCCGCGCCTGTGAAGCAGGGGAGGCGAAGGCATGAAACAGCCGGTGATCCTCATTATCCTGGATGGCTTCGGCATTGCGCCGGACAGCCAGGGGAATGCCATTGCGCTGGCAAAGACCCCGGTGACCGACCGTCTGTGGCGGGAGGTGCCCCATACCCGGCTTTCCGCTTCGGGGGAAGATGTGGGTCTGCCCGCTGGTCAGATGGGCAACTCCGAGGTGGGACACACCAACATCGGTGCCGGACGGGTGGTCTATCAGGAGCTGAGCCGCATCACCCGTGCCGCTCAGAACGGCGAACTGGAAAAGAATCCGGCGCTCCGGCAGGCAGTGGAGCATATCCGTGCCACCGGCGGCAGCCTGCACTTTATGGGGCTGCTCTCGGACGGTGGTGTCCACAGCCACAATACCCACCTCTATGCCATGATCCGGGCTGCCAGGAGCCTGGGCGCTGAGAAGATCTATGTCCATGCCTTCCTGGACGGACGGGACTGTCCGCCCAAGTCGGGCCTGGGCTTTGTGAAGGAACTGCGGCAGGAGCTTTCTGCCATCGGCGCCGGAACACTGGCCACCGTCTGCGGACGGTACTATGCCATGGACCGGGACAACCGCTGGGAGCGGGTGCAGCTGGCCTATGACGCCATGGTCTACGGCGAGGGCAACCAGAACCCCGACCCGGTGGACGCCGTGGCCCAGTCCTATGTGGCGGGCGTCACCGACGAGTTCATGGAGCCGGTGGTCTGCGACAGCGACGGCACCGTCTCCGATAACGACAGCGTCATTTTCTTCAACTTCCGTCCCGACCGGGCCAGAGAGATCACACGAGCCATCGTGGACCCGGACTTCACCGGCTTTCAGCGGGAGTTTTTCCCCACCACCTACGTCTGCAATACGGAGTACGACGCCTCCATGCCCAACGTGCTGGTGGCGTGGCCCCGTGTGGCGGTGAAGAACGGGCTGGGCGAGTACCTCAGCTCGCTGAGCCTGACCCAGCTGCGGATCGCTGAGACGGAGAAGTATGCCCACGTCACCTTCTTCTTCAACGGCGGTGTCGAGAAGCAGTATCCCGGCGAGGACCGGGTGCTGGTGCCGTCCCCCAAGGTGGCCACCTATGATCTCCAGCCGGAGATGAGCGCCTATGAGGTGTGCGACAAGTGCGTCGAGCGCATCAACTCCGGGGCCTACGACGTGGTGATCCTGAACTTCGCCAACTGCGACATGGTGGGCCATACCGGGGTACTGGAGGCCGCCGTGAAGGCGGTGGAGACGGTGGATACCTGTGTGGGCCGTGTGGTGGAGGCCACCCTGAAAATGGGAGGCATCGCCATGATCACCGCCGACCACGGCAACGCCGAGGTGATGCGCCAGCCCGACGGCAGTCCCATGACCGCCCATACCACCAACCCCGTACCCTTCATCCTCTGCGGCGCTGGCACGGAGCTGCGGACCGGCCGTCTGGCGGATATCGCCCCCACCATTCTGGATGTGATGGGTCTGGCCTGCCCGCCGGAGATGGACGGTAAGAGCCTCATCGTCCGGTGAGAAAAATGCCCTTCCGCCGAAAAAATGATTAAAAAAGTCTCTGCCTGTGCATACTGAGGGCAGAGACTTTTTTTGTGTCCCATTTCGGCGTGCCGCACACCGTCAACCATGCGGCTTCCGGCGCTCTGCGCCGGAACGGAAAGGCAGCTATGAGCAGAATCGACCGTTCCAAGTCCCGCTCCGCCGGCGGCAAGGGCTTCTACATAGCCCTTGCTCTCTGCCTTGCGGCAGTGGGAGCCATCGGCTATTTCACCCTGATCCGCCCCGCCAACGTCACCATCGACGACCCCACCCCGCCCACCCGGCAAACCGAGCGCAATGACGCCCAGTGGACGGCCCCGGTGCTCCAGCCGGAGCCCATAGAGGTCCCGGCCGTGGAGGAGGAGCCCGCCCCGGAGCCGGAGGACCTGCTGCCGCAGGTAGTGTCTCCGCTGGACGGCACCACCGTCACGGTGTTCAGCACCACGGAACTGATGTATGACGAGACCATGGCGGACTGGCGCACCCACAACGGGCTGGATATCCAAGCCGCCGAGGGTGACGCCGTCAAAACCGCCGCCAGCGGCATGGTGGTGTCGATCAAGAGCGACGAGCTCATGGGAACCACCGTGGTCATCGAGCACGCCGGCGGCTACACCACCCAGTATAGCTGCCTGCAGGCCGAACCCCCGGTAACGGAGGGCCAGCAGGTGGCGGCGGGGGATATCATCGGTCTGGTGGGCAGCACCGCTGCCGCCGAGAGCAGCATGGGCCCCCATCTGCACTTCTCCGTGGCCAAGGACGGTGTCATCATTGACCCGTCGGAGTATATCGGCTAAGCCGTGCAGCGCTGCGGGTATCGTCCCCCCACCAACCACGCACCCATAAAAGGCCCCGCTGCGGCATCGCCGCAGCGGGGCCTTTTGCAAGAGCCGCAAAACCTGCCAAAAACGTTTGAAATGTATGGAATATTTGGCTAAAAATTTCAATATTTTTGGCTCATATGTTCAATTTTTATGGAAAACGCACAGAAAATTCGTGTACCATTTTGCCCCAAAGCCGCAGACAGTCCCGCCGCCGGTTTGGTATAATATACCCGGAACAAAAAGAGCCGTCCCGGACGGCGAAAATGCAACAGGGTGAAAGGAAAAGGATTATGGCCATCAAAATTGGTATCAACGGCTTCGGCCGCATCGGCCGTGTGGTGCTGCGGATTCTGGCGGAGGATCCGGAGCAGTACGAGATCTGCGGCATCAACCTCCGCAAGGCGGACGTGGATTACATGGTGTACCTGCTGAAATATGACTCCGTATTCCGCAACTTCAACGGCACGGTGGAGCACGAGGGCGGCGATCTGGTGGTCAACGGCCATAAGATCAAGGTGTTCAGCCAGTCTGACGCCGCCATGATCCCCTGGCATGAGTGCGGCGCCGAGTACATCATCGAGTCCACCGGCGCCAACAACACCACTGAGAAGGCCTCCCGCCACTTCAAGGGCGGCGCCAAAAAGGTGCTGCTGACGGCCCCCGCCAAGGACGAGGTGACACCCACCTTCGTGTTCGGCGTCAACGACAGCCTGTACCGCCCGGATATGAAGGTAGTCTCCAATGCCAGCTGCACCACCAACTGTCTGGCCCCGCTGGCCAAGGTGGTGCATCAGGAGTTCGGCATCGAGCAGAGCCTCATGTCCACCATCCACGCCTCCACCGCCAAGCAGAAGGCCGTGGACTCCCGTGGCGGCAGCGACTGGCGCACCGGCCGCTCCATCCTCAACAACATCATCCCCACCTCCACCGGCGCCGCCAAGGCCGTGGGCCGGGTCATTCCCTCCCTGAAGGGTAAGATGACCGGCATGGCCTTCCGTGTGCCCACGGCGGACGTGTCCGTGGTGGATCTGACGGCCCGCCTGTCCCGCACCACCACCTATGCCGAGATCTGCTACGCCATCCGCCACGCCTCGGAGACGTACATGAAGGATATCATCGGCTACACCACCGATCAGGTGGTGTCCACCGACCTCATCGGCAATCCCTGCCCCTGCATCTTCGACGAGACTGCCGGCATCATGCTGGATCACGACTTCGTCAAGCTCATCGCCTGGTACGATAACGAGTGGGGTTACAGCAACATGGTGGTTCGTATGCTGCGGCATATGTACGAGCAGGATCAGGCTGCCCAGTAAACTTCTTTTTCACCCAAACCATACAAAACCGGGAGCGGAGCCGTTTCGGCCCCGCTCCCGGCCTTCTGCGCTCCATCGACAGGCAAGGCCCCTCAGTCATTTGGCTGAGGGGCCTTGCCCTATAAGGGGGGAAAAGAAGGGGATCAGATTCAGAACCGCCGTCTCCGCCGACGGGGCGCCATACCGGTGACGGCTGCGCCGTACCTCCTGACGGTCCCGACGCTCTGTCTCACGGGGAAGTTCCCTTCGGTTTGTAACGATTCCGTGAATCCTGCGGCGGGGCGCTTGCTTTCGCCGGAACTGGGTGCTACACTTTATCTATTATGCAGTGCAGTTCCCAAGGAGGAGCGTTCTATGGTCAAATTCAGCGTGAAAAAGCCCCTGACTGTCTTTGTGGCGGTGCTGGCGGTGTTGGTGCTGGGCGTGGTGGCGTATCTGAAAATGACACCGGACCTGCTGCCAAACATGGATTTCCCCTATGTGGTCATCGTCACCACCGACCCCGGTGCCAGCCCTGAGGCGGTGGAGTCCGCCGTCACCCGCCCCATGGAGCAGTCCATGTCCACGCTGGATCGAATCAAGTCCGTGACCTCCACCTCGCAGGACAGCGTCTCCATGGTGGTGCTGGAGTTTGAGGACGGCGTGAACATGGACACCGTCAGCGTGGACATCCAGCAGAAGATCAACATCCTGCAAGGCTCTTGGGACGACGGCGTCGGCACCCCCTATGTGCTGAAGATCAACCCCTCCATGCTGCCGGTGCAGGTGGCGGCGGTGTCGTACAGCGGCAAGGATGTGACAGAGCTGTCGGATTTTGTGGAAAACACCCTCACGCAGAAGCTGGAGGGCATCTCCGGCGTAGCCAGCGTCACCGTCAGCGGCACGGTGCAGCGGCAGGCCCATATCATCCTCAGTCAGGAGAAGCTGGATGCCCTCACCGCCACGCTGCGGGAGGCTATCGGCAAGACACTGGACGAGACGGCCAGCCAGCTGGAGGGGACCCGCAGCCAGCTGGAGAGCGCCAAGGGGGCCATCCGCGCAACGGAGGAGTCCGCCGTCCGGGAGGCTGCCATGCAGGCCCTGACCGCCGTGCAGCAGTCTCTGACCACCCTCCGCAGCAGCCAGAGCCGGCTGGAGGCGAACCTGAAGGAGCTGGCGGAGATCCAGGCGCTGAAGGTGCAGCTGGATGCCAAAAACGCCGTCTATCAGGCCCGGATGGAGGCCATCCGGCAGGACGATTCCCTGACGGAAGAGGAGAAGGCGGAGCAGCTGGCCGCCATCGAAAACGACCCGGAGTACATCCAACTGCAGGCGGACCTTGCGGAGCTGGAGCTGCGAATCGCCGCACTGAACACCTCGTGGGAGCAGGCGGCGGAGGACGCCAAGCGGTGGCAGGAGACGCTGGAGCAGCTAAAAGAGCAGATCCGCCAGCTGGAGAATGACTCCGTGGTGGCCTCCATTGCCGACAAGGTAACAGCGGGAGTCATCACCATGGCCGATGGCGTCACCCAGCTGCTCTCTGCCAATGTGCAGCTGGACAGCGCCCTGACCCAGCTGGAGCAGGGTCTCCGGACGCTGGAGTCCTCCCGTGCCTCGGCGCTGGAGCAGGTGGACCTCTCCGGGGCTCTGAACATCCAGACCATCACCGCCCTGCTGACGGCTCAGAACTTCTCCATGCCTGCCGGGTATCTGCAGGAGGACGGCGTGAACTACATGGTTTCCGTGGGCGACAGCATCTCCTCCCGTCAGGAGCTGTCGGACATGGTACTCTTTGATCTGGGCTTGGAGGGCGTGGAGCCGGTGAAGCTCTCCGACGTGGCGGAGATCGTGGTGACGGATAACTCCGATGAGATCTACGCCAAACTCAACGGCGACAACGGCGTCATCGTCTCCTTCAACAAGCAGTCCGCCTACGCCACGGCGGAGGTGTCCGACAACATTCAGGCCCGCTGCGACGCGCTGGAGAAAGAGTACGACGGCCTGCACTTCGTGCCGCTGATGGATCAGGGGGACTACATCTATATCATCATTAACTCCATCCTGTCCTCCTTGGGCTGGGGCGCTCTGTTTGCGGTGCTGATCCTGTACCTGTTCCTGAAGGATCTGCGGCCCACCCTCATCACCCTCTGCTCCATCCCCGTCAGCGTGATCTTCGCCGTGGTGCTGATGTACTTCTCCGGCGTCACCATCAATATGATCTCCCTGTCGGGTCTGGCGGTGGCAGTGGGTATGCTGGTGGATAACTCCGTGGTGGTCATCGAGAATATCTACCGGCTGCGCTCCAAGGGAGCCACCGTCATTCAGGCGGCGGTGTCCGGTGCGGCGCAGGTGGTGGGGGCCATCACCGCCTCCACCCTGACCACGGTGTGCGTGTTCCTGCCCATTGTGTTCGTGGAGGGCATCACCAAGCAGCTGTTCACCGATCTGGCCTTGACCATGACGTATTCTCTCCTGGCCAGCCTCATCGTGGCCCTGACACTGGTGCCGGCCATGGCCTCCGGGATGCTGAAAAAGGAAAAGGCCGTGAAGGCCGGCCTGCTGGAGCGGGTCTATCCCGCCTACCGCAGGGCGGTGGGCTGGTCGCTGGGCCATAAGGCCGTGGTACTGCTGCTGGCGGTGGTGCTGCTGGCTGGCTCTGCGTGGGGTGCCGTCAGCCGGGGCTTCGTGTTCATGCCCCAGATCGATATGAATAACGTCAGCCTCACCGTCACCATGCCGGAGGGCATCAGCCGGGAGGAGGCGGTGGCACTGGCGGACGAGGTGGTGCGCCGGGCCGGTACGGTGGAAAATGTGGATGCCGTGGGTGCCATGATGTCCTCCGGCAGCGGCATGGATATGAGCAGCATGATGGGCGGCTCCGGCGGTGCCTATGACGTCACCGCCTACGTCACCATGCCGGAGGGGGCCTCCGGCGCCAAGGCAGGCAAGGCCATCGAGGAGCTGTGCGCCGACCTGCCCTGTCAGGTGATGGCCTCCGGCTCCATGGACAGTATGTCTACCTATCTGGCGGGCAGCGGAGTCTCTCTGAAGGTCTACGGCGATGACATGGAGGACCTCCAGTCCTCCGCCAAGGCGCTGGCGGCGACCCTGAAAACCGTGGAGGGTACCGGCGAGGTGTCCGACGGTCTGGAGGAGGCCACCACGGCCCTCCACATCTCCGTGGACCGCAACGCCGCCATGGAAAAGGGCGTCACCGTGGCGCAGGTGTATATGGCGGTGGCCTCTGCCCTGACCAACACCTCCGCCTCCTCCGGCCTGACGCTGGATGGGCTGGAGATGGAGGTTTCCGTCCAGTCCCCAGAGGAGAGCCGCATGACCCGTGAAAAGCTCATGGATCTGGAGATCACCCCGTCCAGTGGTACGGATCTGGACAGTATGAGTCACATAAGTGGTATGAGCGGCAGCACCTCCTCCATGGGCGGAATGTCTGCGCTGGCGGGCGGCAGCACGTCCTCCGGCGGCAGCGCCCTGACGGACGCTGCCGGTCAGGAAGTGTCCGGCTTCCGTCTGGGCGACGTGGCCACCATTGAGGAGACCGTCAGCCTCGGCAGCATCCAGCGGGAGCAGCAGCGCCGCTGCGTTACCGTCACGGCGGAGGTAGCCGAGGGCTACAACGTCACCAAGGTCACAGCCGCCGCTCAGACGGCGGTGGCCGGGGTAGACCTGCCGCAGGGCATCACCGCCCAGTTCAGCGGCGAGAACGAGGCCATCATGGATGCCATGGGGCAGCTGCTGCTGATGCTGGGGCTGGGCGTGCTGCTGGTGTATCTGGTGATGGTGGCGCAGTTCCAGTCGCTGCGCTCCCCGCTGATCGTCATGTTCACCATCCCGCTGGCCTTCACCGGCGGCTTTCTGGCCCTGCTGATCTCCGGCATCGAGCTGAGCGTGGTGTCCCTCATCGGCTTTGTGATGCTGGTGGGCGTCATCGTCAACAACGGCATCGTGCTGGTGGACTACATCAACCAGCTGCGCCTGTCGGGGATGGAGCGGCGGGAGGCCATTGTGGAGGCCGGTGTCACCCGTCTGCGGCCCATTCTCATGACGTCCCTGACCACCATTCTGGGCCTTGTGGTCATGGCCTTCGGCGGCGACGCCGGTACGGCTCTGATGCAGCCGGTGGCGCTGGTGTGCATCGGCGGTCTGCTGTACGCCACCCTCATGACGCTGCTGGTGGTGCCGTGTATGTATGACCTCCTCAGCCGCCGGGAACTGCGGAAGGTGGAGGAGACGGACCTGCAGACGCTGGATATCTGATGGGACGGGGCACTTTTCCGGAAGAATTTTCTCTTATAGACAATTGGGAAATATAGGGAAATAGAAAGAAACAGGCACATGGCCATCCGGCCATGTGCCTGCTTTTTGTCAGGATCCCGTATGGGACCGGCGCAGATGCTCCACCAGCGCATATACGATGCGGACATCTGCCTCCGTCAATCCGGCGATGCTGATGGCGGTGGGGCTGATCGCAGTGTTTTATTTTGCGCTGCGGCTCAGCGACAAGCGCAAAAACGGCTGAGCGGGACAGTGTTTTGCTCTGCATGGGAGATGGTCAAGGGATTTGACGCAGGATGGGCAGATCTCTGCCCGGCAAAGCCATGCTTGCCCTCGTCCATCTATGGTATTCTGAACAGAAAAAACAGGGAGACGGCCCGGATGGGCCGCCTCCCTGTTTTTTGATCCGCAGATAGATGGCAGCGAGGAGGCTGCCGCCATTATGCGGTGCGGTGGCTGTTTCTCCGCCGGAGCACCAGCAGCAGGAGCGCCAGACCGGCGCAGGCTGCCAGCACGATCACCCACAGCGTCAGGGGTGCTTCGTCCCCGGTGGGGGTGGCAGGCAGCTTCTCGGTGACGGTGTCTGCCTGCCGGAGTTCACGGCTGGCCTGTGCATCGGCAAAGTACTTGCCGCAGGCGGCGCAGTACCAGTACTCGATATTGCCGGGGGCCTCCGTAGCGGCGGCCTTGGCCTCCACATGGCGCAGATCGGCGTGACGATGGGCATCCACGTCGCCGTAGGCCCCGCCGCAGACCTCACACACGGCCCGGTCCACGCAAGTGGCCTCGCCGCCGGTGCAGCTCTCGGTTTCCGAAGCGCCGCAGCCGGAGATGGTGCAGGTGCGGGTGTGGGTGTCGTCGCCGTTGGAGCTCCAGTCGCCCCAGGTATGGCCGTCGTTGACGGTGATCTCCAGCCGGGACTCGTTGCCGGCGGGATCGGTGGCCGTCACCAGCTGCGTCCCCTCGGCGGGCCGGAGCACCAGCCGGCCCTCCGTCAGCTCCACGGGAGCGCCGTTTACGGTGACGGTGACGGGGTATGCGTCGGTGATGGTCAGGGTCACTGCGGCGCAGTACACGCCGCCGTTTTCAGCCCCGGTGATGGCGGGGGCCGTGGCGTCCAGCACCATGCCGTCGGAGCGGAGGTAGGTGACGTTGCCCGCCCGGTCGGTGATGCGGGCATAGACCACATACTCGCCGTCCGGAGCCAGCGCCAGCGCCTTTTCATAGGGCAGGAAGGTCTCCTGCTCCAGCGCCGGGATGTCCAGATCCTCGGCACTCAGCAGATACTCCGTGGCCGCCACGCCGCTGGTCTCGTCGGCAGAGGTGATGACCACAGTCTGCTCCTCCCGATAGAAGAGGTCGAAGGTGATCCTGGACAGGAAGGACTGCCAGGCCGTCCGCTCGTCCACCCGGATCTCGCCGGTGGGCTGGGTGCGGTCGATGCGGTACTGCTCCGTCACCTGAAGGGAGATGGCGCCGGTGGTCAGATCCTTCACATAGAAGGTCAGCCGGCCCTCCGCCGTCTCGTCGGCGGCCCGCAGGGTCTGCTGCCACACGCCGTCGGCGGTGTCCGTCAGGGACAGGAGATAGCCCTCCGCTGCCGTCACCACGAAGTCGTGGTTGATCCAGTCGTTGGAGTTGACGGCATACTCGCCGCCGGTGAGGGCGTAGGGGAGGATGGAGGCAGTAATGCCGGTGGGCTGGGTCAGGGCGTAGTTCCCGGCGTCAGCGCCGGTGAGGGAGAACTCGGTGAAACGAATGGCGATGTCCTCTGCCGTCCGGATGGAGGTGAAGGAGGGAGTCCCCTTCACCAGCGCCACATGGTCGCCGGACACGGCGTTGCCCAGAGTGGGCTCACCGTCGTACTCCGCCCGATCCGTGCCGTCGTAGCGCTTATCCTGAATGTGCAGGTCCTCCACCGTTACCGGCCGGACGGTGATGTCCGCCGTGGTGCCGGCAGGCTGGGAAGTCAGGGCGTAGTTTTCGGCGGCGTCGCCCTCCAGCGAGAAGCCGGAGAAGGAGACGGTCTTGCCGGTGCCGACGTTCTTGCCGTCGTAGGCGGCAGAGCCGGTGACGATGCGGAGGTCATTGCCGTCGAAGTTGGCGCTGAGGGTGCCGCCCGTCACGATGGTGGCGTCGGTGGTGCCGTCATAGGTCTTGGAGGGCTCCACGGTGACGCCGTCGATGGTGACACTCTTGGCGGTGATGCGGAAGTTCCGCTGGGCGCTGGCGGAGGCGTAATCATCGTCGGCCGCCGCCGTGACCCGAACGGTGTAGCTGCCCACAGCCTTGGGGGCCTGCGTGGTGAACTCGCCGCCCTGCGGCCGGTATTCCACCGTGAGAGCGCCGGTTCCCAGAGAGGTGATGGCGGGAGTTTCCACCGGCTGGCCGTTGTAGTCACGGCTCACGTCATCCAGAATGGCGACGCTGCCTTCGGCCTTCTGGACGGACAGGACCACGGAGGTCATGGCCGGTGCCTCGCTGGCCTCGTAGCGGGCGTTGTAGGCCACGCCCAAGGGGGCGTAGGTGACGTACAGGGTGTAGTCCCCGGCGGCCAGCGCCTGCAGCGTGGCGGCAGGCAGGGTCACGGTGCCGTCCTCGGCGGCGGTGAAGCCCGCCAGAGGCGTGCCGTCCGCCAGCTGCACGCCGGTGACGGTGTTGCCGTTGAGGGCGACGTGGAAGGAGACATCCTGTCCGCTGCGCTTAACATAGGTGATCTGCCGGGTATCCGCCTGAGCGTCGGTGTAGACCACCACGCCGTCGGAGTTCAGAACGGTGATGTTTCCGGCCCGGTCCGTGACCCGCAGGTACGCATAGCCCTTCTGGCCGGGCTGGATGGAGAAGCTGCCGCTGCCGTCGGTGAGGGACAGATCCGTCCAGCTGCCGGTGATGGCGTCCTGACTGGCAAAGACGGTGTCAGACAGCATCCATGCCGCCGTGTCCACGCCGCTGCCCAGGTCGGAGACCGTTACCGTCACGGTCTGGGTGCTCTTGAAGAACAGACCGAAGGTGACGGTGTTCAGGAACTGGCGGAAGGGATTCCCGGCGATGGTCAGCTCCGCCTCCGGCGGGGTGATATCCGCCACGCCGGTGACGGTGATGGTCAGGTCACCCTCCACGCTGGGGATCAGGCACTCGTCAAAGTCGGCATCGCCCATGCCGCCGGGGGTCTGGCCGTTGACCAGCAGGGAGTAATCCGGCAGCTTGGAGTAGCCGGGGGCGATATCCACCCGGAACCGGTAATCCTGCCCGTGGCGGACGGTGGTCTCGCCGGTGAAGGTGAAGCCTGTGCCGGTGGGCGGTGTCACGGTATAGGTCCGATACACCGACACCGTGACAGTGGTGCGGTTGCCGGCCACGTCTACGGCCACGATCTCGTGGGAGACGTTGTCGGCGGGGAGGGTATACAGGCTGCCCTCGGCGGTGGCGGGCTGGCCGTCCACCGTGACGGTGAAGTCATGGGCGTCGGTGACGGTGAAGGTCACGTCGCCGTAATAGGTCTCACCGTCGGTGATGCCGGTGATGACCGGGGCGTCGGCGTCCTCATCTGCCACATGGCCGCAGCCGCACAGCAGCTTCTGGTTCAGCCAGACGTACTGGTGCTGGGTATGGGGGACCACGTCCACGCCGCCGACGATGGGGACATAGCCGTTGATGATGCCGCCGTCGGAATAGGCGTAGCCCTCCGCCAGAAGGGCGGCGCAGGGCGTGATGCTGGGCGGCAAGGTGACGCTGGCCAAGGATGCCACCGTCACCCTCTCCGGCGGCAGCTACACCAACTCCGCCAGCATCTTCGGGCCCAACCGCATCGAAGGCGGCACCTTCTACGGTGCCGTGGCCATGCAGGACGGCTCCTCCGTCTCCAGCGGCAGCTTCCTCGGCGCCGTCACCCTCTCCGACACCGTGGTCCGGAACAATGGCAGCAATGCGGACGGAGGCTCCTATCTGCTGTCCCTCTCGAACTGCGACGCCGTGGCCGTGCGCGGCTGCCGGTTCGAGGACAATGCGCTGGCGAACTTTTCGGACACCAGCGCCGGAAATCTGGCCCTGGCGGTGGAGAACTGCACCTTCGAGGGCAATTCCTTTGCCGCCCCGAACGGCTGAACGGTCGGGAAGATACGGCCTGCGGGCGATGCGTCCGCGGGCCGTTTCTTTGCGCCGAAGGGGAGCGGGACGCGGCCGTCCCGGCCAAAATCCACGGCCCGGCGAGGAGAAAGAGCCGCTTTCCTTGCTTTTTGCCTTCCTGTGGTGTAAAATGCCTTTGATTGACCCAAAACAATAAAAGCCATACAAAGGAGGGCTCTGCAATGACCTACACCTTTGACCAGTACAAGGAGAGCGCCGACTCCATCCGCAGGCGGATCGGCGCGTTTTGCCCCAAGGTGGCCATGATCCTGGGCTCCGGCCTGGGCTTCCTGGGCGACGTGGTGGAGGACCCCGTCTGCGTGTCCTACCGCGACATCCCCCACTTTAAGGCCTCCACCGCCCCCGGCCACAAGGGCCAGCTGGTGTTCGGCACCCTGGAGGGCCGGCCGGTGGCCGTGATGCAGGGCCGGATGCACCACTACGAGGGCTACTCCTACGAAGAGGTATCCTACGCCGTGCGGGTGCTG
>OJSP01003058.1_pt1 | contig 12779 bp, 9 predicted proteins | sample 1599561 | NCBI WGS metagenome assembly OJSP01 (sample SAMN04168659, study PRJEB22393) | human gut metagenome | biome: human gut microbiome; feature: stool | host: Homo sapiens | collected 2014-05-12
CGCAGGTAAATCTGCCATCAGAATGGAGGTATTTCCAAAATACTATGAAAAAAAGAGCAATCGAATCCCGCGTGGAACAGGTCTACCAGATCCGTCCGGAGCATTTAAACGGTGCAGGACGGCTTTTCGGCGGCAGGCTGATGGAGTGGATTGACGAAGTCGCCGGGCTCGTCGGCATCCGTCATTCCCAGTGTAATGTCATCACCGCATCCGTCGATAACCTGAAATTCATCCGCGGCGTGTTTCAAAATGACCTTGTCGTTCTGGTCGGAACCCTCACCTGGGTCGGCAGCACTTCCATGGAAGTCCGGGTCGATACCTATGTGGAAAAACTTAACGGCACACGATATCCCGTAAACCGGGCTTACCTCACGCTCGTTGCCGTTGACGAAACCGGAAAACCGACCAAAGTTCCGGGACTTTTGATCGAATCCATCGGTCAGCAGGCGGAATGGGAAGCCGGGCAGAAAAGAAAAGAGCTTCGCATCCAACGAAATAAGGAAGGATTTTAATCTTTCCCTTTTTTCATCTCCTGTATCCGTTCATTCATCTCTTTCGCTTCCCGGCGGTAATGCAGCAGAAAGAAAAAACAGATCAGAAATGCTGCTGCCAGCTGAGCAGCAATCATGCCGATTCCCTGCCAGAGCCCCGCTGACAGGTCGATCCAGCCGACCCAGCACGCGACCAGCGTATAAATCACGCAGCCGCTTCCCATATGGAGCACAAACACGGATCGGCATCGGCATATCGTTGACAAAAGCATACACGAAAACATGCGGTTTGTCTCAGGATCGGAGGTAAATTGACAAAAAAGCTCCCTCAAATGCACCTGTGGCTTTGCTGCACAAATTTTCGTTTTTTGAAAAAAGGGGCTTGACAGTTTTATTATTTGTGAGTATGATACGTCACATAAAGCAAAGGCGCTTTGGAGAATCTTCTCCGAAGTGCCTTTTTTCGTTCTAAAGAATACCTTCTGCAGGACGAAACGTTTCGTCAGACAAAACACCGAAATGTACAATGCTTACCCTACAGTTGAAAGGAGATTTGATCTATGTCAAAAAGTATTCCTGAAATTTACGGCAGCCTGGTTTTTAACGACAAAGTGATGCGCGAAAAGCTCCCCAAGGATATTTACAAAGCGCTGCGTAAAACAATCGAAAATAACACCCATCTGGAACTGGATGTTGCCAATTCCGTTGCGGTTGCCATGAAGGAATGGGCCGTTGAGCACGGCGCTACCCATTATACGCACTGGTTCCAGCCCATGACCGGTTTCACTGCTGAAAAGCATGACAGCTTCATCAGTCCGGTCGGAGATGGTCAGATCATCATGGATTTCTCCGGAAAAGAGCTGGTAAAGGGTGAGCCGGATGCGTCCAGCTTCCCGTCCGGCGGTCTGCGCGCTACTTTTGAAGCAAGAGGTTATACGGCATGGGATCCTACTTCTCCCGCTTTTATTAAAGATGGAACCCTTTACATTCCTACCGCTTTCTGTTCTTACAGCGGCGAAGCACTGGATAAAAAGACTCCTCTGCTGCGTTCCATGGAAACTCTGAACACAGAGGCAGTCAAGATTCTGCAGCTGCTCGGAAACAAGGATGTTACAAGTGTTTCCACCACCATCGGTCCTGAGCAGGAGTATTTCCTGGTTGACAAAGCTCTGTATGAGCAGAGAAAAGATCTGATCTTTACCGGCAGAACTCTGTTCGGCGCAATGTCTCCCAAAGGTCAGGAAATGGAAGATCATTATTTCGGCGCATTAAAGCCCCGCGTATCCGCATACATGCATGATCTGGATGAAGAGCTCTGGAAGCTTGGCATCCCTGCAAAGACAAAGCATAACGAAGTTGCTCCTGCACAGCATGAGTTAGCTCCGATTTTCGACACGGCAAACGTTGCCGTCGATCACAATCAGCTGACGATGGAAGTCATGAAAAAAGTTGCTGACAAACACGGTCTGGTATGCCTGCTCCATGAAAAACCCTTCGACGGTATCAATGGTTCCGGTAAACACAACAACTGGTCCATGATTACAAATACTGGTGTAAACCTGCTGGAGCCCGGACGTACTCCTGCTGAAAACGCACAGTTCCTGATTTTCCTGATGGCTGTCATCAAAGCGGTTGACGATTATGCAGATCTGCTGCGTATCTCCGTTGCCAGCGCAGGAAATGATCATCGTCTCGGTGCAAACGAGGCGCCTCCGGCTATTATCTCCATCTTCCTTGGGGATGAGCTGACTGCCGTTCTGGATTCCATTGAAAATGATACCTTCTTTGGCAAGCATCCTCTTGTTCAGATGGATACCGGCGCAACTGTACTGCCTCATTTCTTTAAGGATAATACCGACAGAAACAGAACCTCACCCTTTGCATTTACCGGCAATAAATTTGAATTCAGAAGCCTTGGCTCTTCCAGCTCTGTGGCAGGTCCAAACATCATTTTAAATACAGCTGTTGCAGAAGCACTGCGTCAGTTCTACGGAGAATTAAAGGCCTTCCCCGAAGATCAGATGGATGAAGCAGTTCGCGCTTTGGTAAAGAGAGCGATCCTGAAGCACAAAAAGGTTATCTTTAACGGCAACGGCTATTCTGACGAATGGGTTCAGGAAGCTGAAAAGCGCGGTCTGTACAACTTAAAGTCCACTCCTGATGCGCTTCCTTATTTCATTCACGAGAAGAATATCGACCTGTTTACCAGCCATCACATCTTCTCCAAAGAAGAGATCTTCTCCAGATATGAAATTTTGCTGGAGACCTACAGCAAAACCATCCATATCGAAGCAAAGACCATGGAGGATATGGTTCGCCGCGATTTCCTGCCTGCCCTGATGACCTATACAGACGAGGTTGCAGCATCGATCTCCGCGAAAAAAGCAGTTCTTGCAACACTGCCCTGCACCGCACAGGAGAAACTGCTGACCACACTTTCCGGCTATTACGAAGCAATTTATACCGCGGAAGAAAAGCTGGAAGCAGATCTTGCAACAGCAGAAGGCATGAGCGATCAGCCTGCCCTGTCCCTGTTCTATCACGAGACAATCCTGCCTGATATGGATGCAGTCCGCAGCGCTGTAGATGCTGCAGAAACCTATATTCCTGACAGCATCCTGCCTTACCCGAACTACGAGAAGCTGCTGTTTTCCGTTTAAAACAGCCGGAAGGGACACTTTAAAATGAGTTTTTTTGATCCGGAACAAGAGGATAAACTGAAAGAGGAATGCGGCATCTTCGGGATTTATAATCCCGATGGCAGCGCCGCTGCCCCTTCCATCTACTACGGGCTTTCTGCTCTGCAGCACCGCGGACAGGAAGCCTGCGGTATTGCCGTCTGTAACACAAATGGCCCGAAAGGAAATATCACCTGGCACAAAGACATGGGGCTTGTCAGCGAAGTATTTCATGAAGAATCCCTGGATTCCCTGAAGGGAAATATCGGCATCGGGCACGTCCGCTACTCCACGACCGGCGCAAGCACCGTGGAAAATGCGCAGCCCCTCGTCTTAAACTATTTAAAAGGCACACTTGCGCTTGCCCATAACGGCAACATCACAAATGCATCCGAGCTCCGTCAGTCTCTTCAGGAGGGCGGCGCTATTTTCCGCTCTACGACAGACTCCGAGGTCATCGCCTGCGATATCGCACGGGAAAGAACCCACACCTCCTGTGTGGAAGATGCAATTTTACAGACTGCACGCAAATTAAAGGGCGGTTACGCTCTTGTCATCATCAGCCCCAGAAAACTGATCGGCGTCCGAGATCCGCTCGGTTTAAAACCATTATGTCTGGGCAAACGTGGTGACAGCTACATCCTTGCATCGGAAAGCTGCGCCCTGACAGCTGTAGACGCAGAATTTGTACGTGATATTCTTCCCGGCGAGATCGTTACCATTACCGAAAATGGGATCAAATCCGATTCCCGTCTCATCGAGGAAAGTAAAGCTGCACAGATTCCTCATGCACATTGTATTTTCGAATACATCTATTTTGCCCGTCTTGATTCCACGATGGACAATGTAAACATATATGATGCCAGAATCCGCGCCGGAAAAGCGCTTGCCGCTTCCTACCCGGTCGAGGCGGATCTTGTTACCGGAGTCCCGGATTCCGGTCTGGCTGCAGCAATGGGCTATGCGCAGGCCTGCGGTCTGCCATTCGCCCTTGCGTTTCACAAAAACAGCTATGTGGGAAGAACTTTCATCAAACCCACCCAAAAGGAGCGGGAGTCCGCTGTTCACCTGAAACTGAGCGTACTCTCCAGCGTCGTCAAAGGCAAACGCCTTGTCCTGATTGACGATTCTATCGTCCGCGGCACGACAATGGCCAGCCTGATCCGTATGTTAAAGGATGCCGGCGCAACGGAGGTGCATGTACGTATCAGCTCCCCTCCTTTTCTTTTCCCCTGTTACTACGGAACCGACGTTCCCAGCAACGATCAATTGATCGCGTCCTCCCACACTGCTGCCGAAATCTGCGCCTCTATCGGCGCAGACTCCCTCGGTTACATGAAGCTGGAGGACTTGAAGCAGATGACCGGGGATCTTCCACTTTGCAAAGCATGCTTTGACAGTCACTACCCTGTATAACTCTCCCCCTGACTGTCAGATGCATACTTTATATATCTATACCGGAACTGCACCGGTATGGAAAATACCAGCCCGCAGAGTTTCTGCGGGCTGATGTTGTGTACAATAAAAACGTCCCGCATAAATTCTTTACTTATCAACAAAACGACAGTTTTTGAAAGCCTTCCTGTTGTGCTTCCAGCTCCGCAAACAGGTTCCAGACCCGTCTGGTACTTTTCCTTGCCTCTCTCTTTCTCGCCTGATTATAATACATTTTTTCTTTATTGCTTCTCTGCGGAAGCAAATGATAATCCTGTTCCATAATCTTCTTAGCACGGTCATGACCGGCAATATATTTCAGATATTTCGCAGGATGACTATTTTCTCCTGCATCCACCTGTCTGTGATACCTGGCTTTTTTTGCCTGCTCCATTGTCATCTTTTTCCCGCCAAACGGACAGTGGAACAGCTTGTAACACTGCTTCCGGTCAAAAAATACAATTTTCCATGCAGCCATATCCGTAAGTACATATAAAATATCTCCGTCATACTCAATACTCATATGATGCTCTTTTGCCTGACGCTCAATATTCCACGCAGCTTTCCGGTAAGCTTCCGGATAAGATGCTGTTCTCTCTTTTCCTACAAGCAAAGCTATTATCTTCTCAAGCTGCCCTGTCTCTTCTTTCCCATCATATCCGCTGCATTGTATCAGATTCGTCCGTCCTATCGTCTCATCCCAAATTTTCTTATACAGCCTGAAATGCTGCTTTGCTGGATCAAACCGGATTTCCCAACAATAATTTTTCGCCTGGATTTTGATCTGATTTTCTTCCAGCTTCGCTAATCCGTCAATCTCTTCAAGAATCTTTTTCATCGCCGGTTCGTAGTCCCTGTACATTTTGCTGAGCTTACAGCAACATTTACAGGGAGATAATTTTCCAGCTGTTTTCTTCTGTAGCTCCACTAATGTCAGATATCCTTCCTTGATACGATTCAAATACTGACATCCCGGTCTGTGATATATTTTTGACTTACTGCTCATCTGCACGATCATACTCATCTTCTCTCTTTCTGTCCCTGTCTGGAACAATTCCAGCATAACAGATAATGTGTCCAAAAAAACGGACTTGCTCTTTGGATTTTCAAGTTTATAAATTTTTCATTTTTTCCTTGACACGTTCTTAGCACGGTGCTATACTGCAAACATAGCAAAGGTGCTACGACAAAACGTCGCAGCACCTTTTTTTATCCGACAACCCAACTCGATTTCGCATGCGGTCGGATAAACATATTCCGGATCTCGGGCAAACCGGATTGTCTGAGATCCACCTGAAACGATGCAATGGGGCTTCGAAACACAGAAAATCCCTGGCATCGTTTTTTTATACCACAATATGAGGAGGAACTATTATGACAGAAGAAATCTTAAGCGTTTTAAACGGCGAAGTATTCGGTGTCTGGTTTCTGATCGGCGCTGCGCTGGTATTCTGGATGCAGGCCGGATTCGCAATGGTGGAAACCGGCTTTACAAGAGCAAAGAATGCCGGCAATATCCTGATGAAGAACCTGATGGACTTCTGTATCGGTACCGTTGTTTTCATTCTGATCGGCTTCAGCCTTCTGCTCGGAGAAGACATGGCCGGCATCATCGGAAAACCCGGATTTGACATTTTTACCGATTATGCAAATTTTGACTGGTCAAACTTCGTATTCAACCTTGTGTTCTGTGCAACAACCGCTACCATCGTATCCGGTGCAATGGCAGAACGTACAAAGTTCATTTCCTACTGTGTGTACTCCGGAGTCATTTCCGCAGTCATTTATCCGATCGAAGCACACTGGACATGGGGCGGCGGCTGGCTTTCCCAGATCGGCTTCCACGATTTCGCAGGTTCCAACTGCATCCACATGGTCGGCGGTATTTCCGCTCTGATCGGTGCAGCAATGCTTGGTCCCCGTATCGGTAAGTTTGTAAAGGATAAGGCAGGCAAAGTAACAAAGGTAAACGCATTCCCCGGACATAACCTTCCGATCGGTGCACTGGGCGTTTTCATTCTGTGGCTTGGCTGGTACGGCTTCAACGGTGCTGCTGCAACCTCCGTTGAAGAGCTCGGCTCCATCTTTGTTACTACAACCATCGCTCCCGCCATTGCAACCGTTGTTACCATGATCCTGACCTGGGTAAAATATGGCAAGCCTGATGTTTCGATGTGCTTAAATGCTTCCCTTGCCGGTCTGGTTGCCATTACCGCAGGCTGTGATGTTGTAGATGCTTTTGGTTCCATCGTAATCGGCGCAGTTGCCGGTGTTCTGGTTGTCTTTGGCGTATGGTTTCTGGATTACAAGCTCCATGTGGATGATCCTGTCGGAGCAGTTGCAGTACACTGCTTAAACGGTATCTGGGGCACAGTTGCAGTCGGATTTTTCGCTACTCCTTCCGCTCCTGCCTTTGCAAGAGGCTTCGGTGATGGTGTAAGCTTCGGCGCAAACCAGATCGCAGGTGCAGGTCTCTTCTACGGCGGCGGCTTCAAACAGCTTGGTTTACAGCTTCTTGGCATGTTCGCTACCATCGCATGGACTGCTGTAACCATCACAATTACATTTATTATTATCAAAAAGATTTTCGGTCTTCGTGTTTCCGAAGAAGAAGAAATTATTGGTCTTGATGCAAAAGAACATGGTCTTCCATCCGCATATGCCGGCTTCTCCATCATGGATATCTCCAACACCATGACAATGGATGTCAACGAAAACACCGATCTCGGTGTTTCGGATTACGACAAAGCTTCCGAGTTCCAGAAAGATGCAGCTGTCAAGGTTGTGGAAGCTCCGATCACCGCTTCTGCAAGCGGCATTTACAAGGTTGTCATCATTGCAAAGCTGTCTCGCTTCGAAGCACTGAAGACTGCATTAAACGACCTTGGTGTAACCGGTATGACCATGACACAGGTAATGGGCTGCGGCATCCAGAAGGGTGCAGGCGAAATGTACCGTGGTGCAGAAATCGATGCAACCCTGCTGCCTAAGGTAAAGATCGAGGTTGTCGTCAGCAAGATCCCTGTTGATTCCGTCATTGCAACTGCAAAGAAGGTACTCTTTACCGGTCACATCGGCGATGGCAAGATTTTTGTATACAATGTTGACAGAGTCGTAAAGGTCCGCACCGGCGAAGAAAATACCGCTGCACTGCAGGATGTAGAATGATAACACAGCAAAACAATCCATAAACTCGGCAGCATGCCGTATAAAAAATCCCGGTCTTCTGTTCCAAATCACAGGAGGCCGGGATTTTTAATTCATGGCAACAGCATGCTCGCAGAGCATGCATTCTATTGTTTCATCATCCATCTCGCAACTATAAGACTCCAGAAAATCACATTCCTTTTCCCCCTTTCTGACATTTTCTACACAGACTTTTCCCTTCTCCTATGCTATAGTCAGCGTAAATAACCTTTAACGCTCTTGGGGGAATATCACAATCCGGGGAAACACCACACGCTGCGATCTGTTTTCCCTATAAAAAGGAGGACTTACCAATGACAAAAGAATATTCCTGGATGCTCGGCCCTTTTGAAAAGGCTGCCGAAGCCAATCCCTGTCTGGTTCCCAATGCAGTATCCCGTTTTTTCTGCCCGGTTCAGGAAAAGGAAATCGGCTGGGAAGCCAAAGATGTATTCAATCCCGCTGCCGTTGTCAAAGACGACCGCGTTTATCTGCTCTACCGTGCAGAAGATCATGAGGGAAAATATGCCGGAACTTCCCGTGTCGGAATGGCTGTCAGTGAAGACGGACTGCATTTTCAGACGATGCCGGAGCCTGTCCTGTATCCTGAAAAAGACGAATTTTCCATCTATGAATGGGAAGGAGGATGTGAAGATCCCCGGATTGTAGAAACAAAGGACGGAAAATATTTTCTTTACTATACTTCCTTTAACGGAAAAGTTGCTCTGCTCAGCTGTGCAGAAAGTACCGATCTTGTACACTGGAAAAAACACGGACCGATTTTTAAAGATACGCTGAACGGAAAATATAAAGATCTCTGGTCAAAATCCGGTGCGGTTGTCTGCAAACAGGAGGGGGATCACTTTTATCCGGTCAAACTCAAGGGTACTTACTGGATGTACTGGGGAGAAAGCGATATTTATGCTGCCACCTCCGACGATCTGATCCACTGGACACCGGTGGAATTTCTTGCAGATGGTGCAGACCCGTCCCATTCCTTCAGCCAGCACGATTCCCGCTGTAAGAATAACGATGAAGTTGCAAGAGTCCTGCTTCCCATCATCCGCCCCAGAGTCGGCAACTATGATGAATTTCTGTGCGAGCCGGGCCCTCAGGCAATCCTGACAGATGCCGGTATCGTTTTAATCTACAACGGCAAGGGTAACAACCCGGAACGTCTCGGGGGACATGACACTATGTATCAGGGCGGTCAGCTCCTGATCGATCCCGAAAATCCAACCTGTCTGATCGCACGCACCACCCGTCCCTTCATCAGCCCGTCTGAATCCTTTGAGCTGGAAGGACAGGTCATGCCGACCTGCTTTTTGGAGGGTCTTGTCAGCTTCCACGGACGCTATTACATGTACTACGGCACTGCGGACTCCAAGGTAGCCGTTGCATCTGCGCCGCAGAAGTAACAGGGACGTTTGTAGAATATCAACAATAGAATGCACGCTCTGCGAGCATTCTATTGTCATGAATAAAAAGCGCTGCGCAACCGAAGTTTTTCTCATACTTCGGCTGCACAGCGCTTTCTGCTTTCCTCCCATATCAAATTTTTCTGCAGAATCACAAGGCAATACCACGCTGCAGCTCGATCCGTGTATTCGCTTTCCCAGCCTGTATCCTTTGCCCGCAGCGTCGGCTTACAGCAACTGCTCATAGAATCCCACGATTTCTTTTGCAATCTCCACATCCCGCAGCACATGCCCTGTTTCGATCGAATGATTTCCTCCTGCATAAGCGTGATGCTCGATTCCATGCTTCCTGCAAAAATCTGCCAGCAGTCCCGGCTCCATCCACTGATCCGCTGTGCCGGAAAAGACGATCTGGGACGAACCCATTTTTGTGCCGTTTTTTGCTTCGGTCAGATATTTAAGCGTCGGCTCAATCGGCGTGAGGAAAAGGTTGACGATCTGCACACATCCGCCTGTTTCTGCCAATCTTCGGGTCAGGAAACCCGCCGCCACGGTTCCTACACTTTTTGAAACAAACGCAATTTTATCATATTTTTCCCAATCCACATGTTCCGCCCATGCTTCTGCGCAGGCGCAAACTGTTTTGGCAGTCTCTTTTAAATTATCAAACGGATGCTCCGGCATCCGTCTATATTCCAGTTCCAGAACTTCGTAGCCCTTTTCCTGTCCCATCCGTTTCGCATAATATAACAGCGGACGTGCGGTTGAATAGCCGACGCCAGGAAACAACACCAGTAATTTTTTCATTTTCTTTCCACCTGCCCGATCCTGTCCCGATACCAGGCGCTAAACCGCTTTTCCACATCGTCCATTCCTGCAAAGGAGCAATCCGGCACAGTTTTTAACTGCTTCCAGCCATCCCCGAGTTCTTCCGCCATCAGCTCCCTAAACTCCCAGGAAAGCATCGCGTCATCAATCTCAAAAATCTGTCCGCGTTCTTCTTCGCTCAAAACCCGTCCCGGAATAAAAAACGCCCACAGACGATCCTGAAGCAGCGCTTCCACTTTTAGATAATAGTCCAGGTCTTTTTTTACCGGTCTGGTCACATCCGACAGATATGCCTCACTCGCATCGTGTAAAAGACAGCCAAGCTGCACCCTTGCCGAATATCCGCGTGCCTTCGCCTCCTCCGCACATGCGATGCTGTGCTGCGCCACGGAATAAAAATGTTTCATGTGTCCGTTGCCGCGGCACAAAAGCGACAGCGCATGGGAAATATCCGTTAAATCAAATAACCCCGGCTCCGGTTGTATCGGGTCAAAATGTTTTCCGGTGTAGGTTGTAATGTAGCTCATTTGTCACTTCTCCTCATACTGTACAATGCTGTATCCCCATCTTACCATAATCCACCCCCTGCATCAAGCGACGCGATCTCCCCGATTGTTCTCATTTGTCCACGGCATTTGGATTTTATATACACCAAAAATCTTATTCTATACACCAAAAACTTGACATTTTTCTTCGAATTATATATACTGAACAATATGTTTGTCGGATCTTCGATCTTTTCTACCTGAAAAATAATCGACAGGCATAAGATATGTAGAGAAGCAACGGCGCTTTTATCCACAGACAGGATAACTGCGCCTCTTTTTATGGCACAAGGAGGAAAAAATCATGTGTGGAATTGCAGGTTATATCGGAAAACAGCAGGCGGCCCCCATCATTTTGGATGGGCTTTCCAAGCTGGAATACAGAGGCTATGACTCTGCCGGGATCGCTGTTTTTGATGGTCAAAAAATCCATATGGAAAAAGCAGTCGGCAGGCTTCGCGTTCTGGATGAAAAAATAAACCACGGCACATTGCTGCCCGGTTTTTGCGGCATCGGACACACCCGCTGGGCGACACATGGCTGTCCCTCTGACACAAATGCCCATCCCCATATGAACGAGGAGCATACCATTGCTGTCGTCCACAACGGCATCATCGAAAACTATGAAAAGCTCAAGCAGCGTCTGGAAAAGAAAGGCTATCGGTTTGTATCTGAAACAGATACGGAGGTGCTTGCACACATGCTGACTGAATATTACCGCGGCGATCCGGTCGAAGCGATTGAAAAGGTCATGCACCGCGTAGAGGGCTCCTATGCTCTCGGCATCATGTTTTTAGATCATCCGCATCACATCTACGCCGCCCGCAAGGACAGCCCGCTGATCGTTGGCATAAACGATACCGGAAAATTCATTGCCTCCGACGTTCCCGCCATCCTGCAGTATACCCGGACAGTTTATTATGTGGAAAATGAAGAAATCGTCTGCCTTTCCAATGAGCACACTCGCTTCTGCAATATTGACGGCGAACCCCTTGAAAAACAGCCCGTCACCATCGACTGGGATATCCACGCTGCCGAAAAAGGTGGCTACGAACACTTTATGCTCAAGGAAATCCACGAGCAGCCAAAGGCTGTCCGTGACACGATTTCTCCCCGCATTCACGAGAATGAAATCGATCTGGGCGAAATCGGTATGACCGACGAGGAGATTAAAAATCTCCGGAAAATATCCATCGTTGCCTGCGGCTCCGCCTATCATACCGGTGCAGCCGGAAAATATGTGATCGAAGAACTGGCCCGCATCCCGGTTGAAACCGATCTTGCAAGCGAATTTCGCTATCGAAATCCGATCTATCAGGAAAACTCCCTCGTCATCATTGTCAGCCAAAGCGGTGAAACCGCCGATTCCCTTGCTGCTCTCCGTGACGCAAAGGCCCATGGCTGCAAGGTTCTTTCCATTGTCAATGTTGTCGGCAGTTCCATCGCCCGCGAATCTGATGCAGTGCTCTACACCTGGGCAGGTCCTGAAATCTCCGTTGCAACAACAAAAGCCTACAGCTGCCAGCTTGCCGTGTTTTATCTGCTTGCCTTAAAATTTGCCCAAATCCGTTCCACCATTACACCGGATACCTTCCAGACCTTACTGACTGCTCTAAAGCAGCTGCCTGACCAGATAGAAGGACTTCTTTCTCAGAAAGAAAAGATCCAGTTCTTTGCAAACCACTACCTTGCGACAGAGCACATCTTCTTCATGGGACGGGGTATCGACTATGCGATTTCCATGGAAGGCTCCCTGAAGCTAAAGGAAATTTCTTATATCCACTCCGAAGCCTACGCTGCCGGAGAATTAAAGCATGGCACAATTTCCCTAATGGAGGATGGTACCCTTGTGGTTGCCCTGGCTACTCAGGATGCCCTTTATCCGAAAACAGTCAGCAACATGATCGAGGTAAAAACCCGCGGTGCCTTCGTGATGGCACTGAGCACCAAAAAGCATCCGGACATCGAAAAATACGCCGACTACGTCCTCTATATCCCGGAAACCCAAAACCTGTTTGCCGGATCCCTTGCCATCATCCCGCTGCAGCTGTTTGCTTACTACGTTTCTCTCGGACGGGGTCTGGATGTCGATAAGCCCAGAAACCTCGCAAAATCTGTAACGGTGGAATGAAACGTCCATGGATAAAAGAATGTGCCTTGGCACATTCTCGCGCCGAGGCGCGGTTGCCTCGGCAACCA
>OJSP01003068.1_pt1 | contig 12708 bp, 9 predicted proteins | sample 1599561 | NCBI WGS metagenome assembly OJSP01 (sample SAMN04168659, study PRJEB22393) | human gut metagenome | biome: human gut microbiome; feature: stool | host: Homo sapiens | collected 2014-05-12
GTGAGAAAAAGTCAACCGGAAAGTATATTATGTTAAGAGCGGCTGCAGAAAAAGCAGGAAATACCGAAAAAGCATTTGATGTCGATTTTGACAGTGAAAAAAGAACAGTAAATATTAAAACCGGAGAGAATTATGAATATTCAGACGGTTATAAAGCTGATGAGTATGTTAATGAAGTAGGTAAAGCATCCGACTGGAGTGTTGAAATAAACGGAAAAGCTGTTGATTTGGCACTTTATAATGTAAACGGATATAATTATGTAGATGAAGAAGCGTTAAATAAAGTATTATCATAATAAATATTAATAAAATCCAATACTTATAAAATAAGTCTTTTGTACAATGTTACGTTACAAAAGGCTTATTTAAGTTGCAATTATTGTAAAAATGAGTTAAAATGTAAGGACAAATTATTAAAGGAGGATTCAAAAAATGAAAAAGTTATTTGCGATTCTCCTAGTTGTTGCCATGCTGCTGGCTCTGGCCGGTTGCGCAGGCGGTGAAACCTCCAGCGACAATCCCTCAAATAACAGTAATGCCTCCGTCTCCTCCTCTGATGCAGATCCCATTCGTATCGGCATCTGGACATCTTTGACCGGCGCTTCTGCAATTGAAGGCGAACTGATTGAAAACGGCGCGCGCCTTGCCGCCGCACAGGCTGCTATTAAAGGTTAAAAGGGAGTATACACCCCGCTTTTCCATCGTATTTTGATTCAGCAAACCGCCCCTTATATGGCTTGACAGCCATATAAGGGGCGGTTTCTTGTTTGTCTCCGCGGCGCCTGCGCTGTCCGGGCGCAGCGAAGCGTTCAGTATTTTTCCGGGATGCGGACGCTCGCCGCCTTATAAAAATTATAATTCTCCAGCATGTATACCTTGGCTCGCTTTAAAACATGGCGATAACAATCTGCAATGCTGTCCGCAAAGGAAGCGGCGTCGCCTGCGCGCAGATATTGGACCGAAGCGGCAACCCGCCCGTTGAGATCTTCCAGCGCCTGCCTCCTGTCCGTATAGTAAGCAATATAGTACCCCCATTCCGTAAGGCGAAAGGTTTCGGCCAACACGATACGCAGGGGTTCCAATTCGACATGCTTTAAAATCGCCTCAACGATCTCAACGATACAAATGGAATCGGGCATCGCAAATTTTCCATCCAGCTCATCGAGTTCTTTTGCGGCAAACAGCGGCGCTGCAGAAAGCGCCGCGGGGTGGATGATCAGCACCAGTAATTGCAGTGCCTGAAGATACCGCATGGCTTCTTCTGTGCGCCGTGAGCTGAAGATCACCTGGCTTACCCGGGAAGAATCCGGCTCTATTACTACAGTTCCCTTCCCGTTCAGCGTTTTCACAAAGCCCCTTTGCTCCAGCTCCGCCAATGCCTTGCGGACCGTTGATACCGAAACGCCATACTGGCCCGCCAGGGCTTTTTCATGAGGAAGATATGTCCTGCGCGGATACTCCCCGCTGCCGATCTTCTGGTTCAGGTCGCTGATTATCCTCATATAAAAGTAATCTTTACCGCGCAGCGGCCGCCATGAAAATGCGGCTTCAGACGGCGGCGGACAATCTGGAGCAGTCTCCGCCAGATGCTTCAGCGTACATTCGATTGAACTTGTGAGCCTTTGATACAGGGCCGTCAGCCGGCCGTGCTTGACGACGGGGTCCGTATCTTTCATGATATCCATGATAACACCTGCAAACGGCACGGAGCCCCGGGGGAAAAAATCATAAAAGCAGGAGCATTGTTCTGTAAAGAACGTTAAATCGTGGTACAGTTCAAATGTTGAATAGAGGTCGCAGAGCAAAGGGCTTCCGCCTATCTTCAATACGTCCCTGTCGAAAGCAGAAAACGCACGCCAGCCGCCGGCTGCGACACCAATGCGCGATACGCGCATCGCCTGTTTATAATGGGGCATCATTTCCAGGCTGCAGTTTTGCGTTGCAAACACCAGAAGCGGCGGAAGGATCAAGGTCCATGTCCGGTATATCTGTACAAGCCCTTCTCTTTTTTTCAAAATATCCCGCAGTATATGCTCCGACCCTGGCATTTTCTCCCCGTCGAGGACGACCGGCGCCAAGCGCGGCTGTATCTCGATCAGTCCATCTTTTTTCAACGCGTCAAAAACCCGGTTGACCGTATACCGGCTTACATGATATTGATCACAAAGCATCCTGGAAGACGGAAGGCTGTTTCCCGGAAGGACCTGGCCGTTTAGAATACGCTGTTTGACCTCATTGTATACAAATGAAAATTTAGTCTCCTGATGTTCCACGCTCCGTCTCCCCTTCCCGCATCTGTTTTAACCATTCCCTTTCGCCGCAGCTATTTTAAGGATATTATAACCCTTATATCCCTGCTTGTCAGGCCCAAAAGCCAAAGCTATTCGCTTCCCTTACCAATATCATTGTTGCTATGCCCCAAACCGCTCCTTTATACTAATAGATAGAAATTCATTTGTGAAAGAGATTGGTTCCCAATGGAAAAGCAAAAAATCCTGATTGCAGACGATTCCGAAATGAACCGGGCGCTTTTGGTGGATATTCTGGAGAATCAATACGATATCGTCGAAGCCGATAACGGCGCGGCGGCAATTGATCTTCTTACACAGTGCGGCGGAGATTTTTCGCTTCTGCTTCTGGATATCATGATGCCCGAAATGGACGGGTTTGAGGTTTTGGCGTATATAAACAGATATCACCTGAACGATACGCTCGCCGTCATCATGATCTCTGCCGACGACTCCCCCGCCAACATAAAGCGCGCTTACGACCTGGGCGCGTTTGACTATATCAGCCGCCCTTTTGACGCGGCGATCGTGCGCCGCCGCATCTCGAACACGATGCTTTTGTATGCCAGGCAGCGCCACCTTGAAAATATCATCGCCGAACAATTTTACGAGCAGGAGAAAAACAACGACCTCATGATCTCGATCCTCTCTCACATCGTAGAATTCCGCAATGGCGAAAGCGGCCTGCATGTTTTGCACATCAAAACCATCACAGAGCTTTTATTGAAGGAGCTTCTTCGGCATACGGACCGGTATCCTCTCTCTCAAACCGATATCAATTTGATCAGTACCGCGTCATCGCTTCATGACATCGGAAAAATCTCTATTTCAGGGGACATATTGAACAAGCCCGGACGCCTTACTGCCGAGGAGTTCGAAATCATAAAGGGGCATTCGCTGATCGGCGCAAAAATGCTGTCGGAACTGCCGCTTGACCAGCAGGAGGCGCCGCTTGTCAAAGTAGCTTCCGATATCTGCCGCTGGCACCACGAACGATACGACGGCAACGGTTACCCGGACGGCCTGAAGGGAGATGAAATCCCCATTGCCGCCCAGGTGGTTGCCCTGGCAGACGTCTATGACGCTCTGACCAGTGAACGCTGTTATAAAAAAGCGTACTCCCACAGCAAAGCGCTGGAGATGATTTTCGAGGGCCGCTGCGGAGCGTTTAACCCCACCCTTTTGCAGTGCCTGCTGGAAATTTCCGACACGCTTGAAAGCGAATTGGGACAAGCGGCGCTTGAGCGGAATGCCAGGCACAGGCGGGACACGAAAGGCCGGATAGACTATGACAATTTACTCGCACGGGAGCACAGCGTCTCTCTGGTGCCGCCGTCATCGGAGACGCTTCAGCTGTTATATACCGATTCGCTGACCGAAGTTTACAACCGCCGCTATTATGACGAACAGTTTCGGGATTCTGACGACATCGAGGCCGTTGTCGTCATCGACGTCGATTCTTTCAAACACATCAACGACCGTTACGGGCATCACGCGGGAGATATCGTCCTGCGCCGCATTGCCAAAACGGTCTCATCGTGCGTGCGGAAAACGGACGCCGTGATCCGCTATGGCGGCGATGAATTCGTAATCATTTTCCACCGGCTCCCCGGGGATGTTTTCCGGAAAAAGCTGGAAGAGATTCGGGCCGCCGTTGACAGGCTGACGATAGCCGAGCACCCCGGGCTTCACGTTTCCGTAAGCCTCGGCGGGGCATACGGCGTGGGAAAAACAACAGAGCTGTTCGAAACAGCCGACAGGCTTATGTATCAGGCAAAAAAGAGTAAGAACAAAGCCATCGCCGGCTTTGTGAGCACGCAAACGGAAAATACCGGCAAAGGCAAGGATGTCGAGATATGGAGTTAAGAGATTGCTATGCGGAATTCGGCGGAGATTACAAGGAAGTGCTGAGCAGGCTGCAGCGTGAGCAGACCGTCCAGAAATTCGTTCTCAAATTTTTAGACGACAAAAGCTTCAGCTCTCTGGAAACGGCCCTGCAAAACCGGAATTACGAAGAAGCATTGCGCTTTGTCCATACGCTCAAAGGGATCTGCCGGAACCTTTCTTTCACCAGACTGTACGAAAGCAGCAGCCGAATGACAGAAGCGTTTAAGGCCGGAGATTTTGAAAATGCAGCCGCCGGAATGCCGCAGCTCTCCGACGACTATCATCAGATCATCCGTGCAGTTGAAGCCTACAAGACGTGCAGGGAGGGATAGCCGCAGATGGACAGCAGCTTGGCAAAAAAGAATACTACGCGGTTTCTGATATACAGCTTCGTCGGCCTTCTTGTCTTCAGCATGGGTGTTTTTGCCATGCTGGGTGTCTATATGAGCCGGAAAAGCACAAAGACCATCCATGAAGTCGGCGAGATCTATATGTCCGGGATGAGCGAACAGATGGCCCGGCACTTTGAGAACATCATCGAACTGCGGTTTGCTCAGGTCGAAGGCATCGTGTCCGTGGTCCCGTCGAAGAGCGCCGACAAGGAAGCCATGTATGCAGATCTCGTATACAGGGCGCAGGTGCGCGGTTTCGAATATCTGGCTCTCTGTACCTCAGACGGCAGATTTGAAACGCTCTGCGGGGAAGCATTCCAGCCGGTCAACCCGCCGCCCTTCGTGGACGCGTTAAGGCGGGGCGAGCAGCGGGTCGCCGTTGGCGTGGACGCCGCCGGCAACGAAGTTGTGCTGTTCGGGATCGACGCGGATTATCCGATGCAGGACGGCGAAGCCTGCACCGGTTTGGTCGCGGCGGTGCCCCTGGAATATATCAGCGATTTTCTTTTTTCAGAAAATCAGGATGCTCTGATCTATTGCCATATCATCCGCCCGGACGGCAGCCTTGTGATCGCCAACTCCAATACGGAGCTGGTTGGATATTTCAGCGCGCTGCCTGCCTCTTCCGCGGCAGGCGGCCCGCTTGAGGGGCTTGACGCGGCGCTGGAAGAACAGAAAGATTACACCGTAACGCTCGACACGGGCGGAAACAACCTGCAGATCTACGGCAAGCCTTTGCCGCACTCCGAGTGGTACCTCATCTCGGTGATGCCTTACGGCATGTTGGACGAAAGCATCAACGACCTGAGCGCGCAGCGCACCTTCATCACTTTGCTTGCCTGCGGCTCCATCCTGCTTTTCCTGACGCTGATCTTTCTGCGGTACTTTTTCCTGACCCGCCAGCAGCTGCAGGAGCTGGGAAAGGCCCGCCAGGCGGCGCTTGAGGCAAGCAAGGCCAAAAGCGAATTTCTGGCCAATATGAGCCATGATATCCGCACGCCGATGAACGCGATCGTGGGCATGACTGCCATCGCAACGGCGCATATAGACGACCGTAAGCAGGTGCAGAACTGTTTGCGCAAAATCTCGCTGTCGAGCCGGCATTTGCTTGGGCTCATCAACGATGTGCTGGACATGTCCAAAATCGAGAGCGGAAAGCTGACCCTGACGCTGGAAGCAATCTCGTTGAAAGAAGTTGTTGAAGGCGTTGTCGGCATCATACAGCCGCAGATCAAAACCAAAAAGCAAAACTTTGACGTCCATATAGAAAATATCACGGTGGAAAACGTATATTGCGACAGCGTCCGCCTGAACCAGGTTTTGCTGAACCTTTTGTCCAATGCCACCAAATATACGCCCGAGGGTGGCTCCATTCAGCTTTCTCTCTTTGAAGAGGCGTCCCCGCGCGGCGAAAATTTTGTCCGGACGCACCTTAAAGTGAAAGACAACGGGATCGGCATGTCCCCGGAATTTTTGCAAAGGATATACGAATCTTACAGCCGTGCGGATGAAGCCAGAATCCACAAGACCGAAGGCGCCGGCCTTGGAATGGCGATCACAAAATACATCGTGGATGCGATGGGCGGGACCATCGACATTCGGAGTGAACTGAATAAGGGCACTGAATTCCACATCACAATCGACCTTGAAAAGGCAACCCTTCCGGAAGCCGACATGGTGCTTCCTCCCTGGAACATGCTGGTAGTCGACGACGACGCGGTATTATGCCAGACCGCCGTCAGCGCATTAAAGTCGATCGGAGTAAATGCCGAATCAACGCTGAGCGGAGAAAGCGCGATGAAACGGATCGTTCAGCGCCACCGGCAGCACAATGACTATCAGATCATTCTTTTGGACTGGAAGCTTCCGGATATGGACGGCCTCCAGATCGCCAGGGAGATACGGCGCAGCTTTAGGAGCGAAATCCCGATTCTGCTGATCTCCGCCTACGATTGGACCGAATTTGAGGAAGAGGCGCGTGAGGCCGGCATCAGCGGTTTTATTTCCAAGCCGCTGTTCAAATCCACTTTGTTTTATGGCCTGCGCCAGTATATGGGCCTTGAAGCCACGCATCAGCCTGCATCCAGCCACGGCGCCGGCCTCTCCGGCAGCCGTGTCCTGCTCGCAGAGGACAATGAGCTGAATTGGGAGATTGCAAGTGAACTGCTGTCCGATCTGGGTGTGGAGCTGGAATGGGCGGAAGACGGACAGATCTGTCTGGACAAATTCCGGGAATCGCCGGAGGGTTATTATGATTTTATCCTGATGGATCTCCGGATGCCGCACATGACAGGCTATGAGGCTGCACAGGCGATTCGCGGGCTGAACCGCGCGGATTCGGCGTCGGTCCCCATCATCGCCATGACGGCGGACGCCTTTGCCGAGGACATTCAGCGTTGTCTGGAATGCGGCATGAACGCGCATATCGCAAAGCCCATCGACGTGGCTGAATTGACCCGTCTGCTGAAAAAGCATTCGCGCAAAGTATAACAGCAAAAGAGGAACGGCCTGCTTTTGAGCAGGCCGTTCCTCTTTTGGTCTTTTTTACTCTTTCATCCCGCCGAGAAAATCCCGGTAAATGCCGGGGACGGAATCCGGGATCAGCATCGCGCCCACACACTTTTTGTAAAACTCCTGCGGGCCCACGCCGCCGATGACTGCATAGGCGTAGCCCTCCGCACGCATGGCCGCGAGGCTGCGCAGCAGCAGCGCCCGGCCGATGCCGCCGCCCTGCTCTTCGTCCAGCACGCGTGTAGGGCCGAAGAAATCCGGAGCCGTCGCATCATAACAGGCATAACCCAGGATTTTTTTGCCCCGCGTGGCGATAAAGCACGAAACAGCCGGGCGGGCAAAGCACACGTCGCATTCCCCTGCCGCGGAAAGGCCGGAGTGCTCCTTCACCCATTCCACCACACGAAATTTATCCGGCGCCATTGCGCGGCGGATCTGTACGCTCTCATCCCGAGGGCACGCCGTCTGCGCATCTTCAGGCAGGTCGTATAATTTCACCAGCATATCAGGCATTTTTATTTTCTCCTTTTTCTGTATTCAATGTTTCCAGCGCCAGAAGCGCTGCGCCTGCGGCGGCGTCGCTTTTGGGTTCCGCCAGCCGCATGCCCGGAAATCGCATCCGAAGCAGCGCCGCCGTACCCTCGCGCACCGCTTTGTCCCGCAGCAGAATGCTGCCCGTCAGCGCCAGCACCCCGTCCTCCATATGCAGAGCGCGGGCTACCGGCTCCACCAGCAGCGCCAGCTCGCGGCATGCTTTTTCCACCACCGCTTTCGCGGCCTCGTCCCCGGCTTCATACGCCCGGGCAACCAGCGGAGCCAGCGCCGCGATCTGTTTTTTGTCTGTTTGCGGGTCATAAGTAAACTGCACCAGGCCGCCGACGTCAACCACCTTCAGCTGTGCAAACACCAGATCCGTGAGCAGCGTCCGCGGCCCACGGCCGTCCTGCGCCCGCACAACGGCCGCCAGAGCGTCTCTGCCGAGCGCATAGCCGCTGCCCTCGTCGTCGATTTTATGCCCGTAGCCGCCGCTTCGGGCTGTTTTACCCGCTGCATCCCTGCCAAAACAAATGGACCCGGTGCCCGCGATAAGCACCATGCCGCAGGGTGCGCCCAGCGCGCCTGCCAGCGCGGTTTCCTGATCTCCTGTCAAAAGAAGCGCGCCCCGGTATCCGCACCGGCGCAGCATTTGCTCCAGCAGCGCGCGTGCCTGCGGATTGCTGACGCCCGCGCTGCCGACGCACAGCGCGGCACAGGCCTCCAGGCCGCCGGGCAGGCGCGCCAATGCATCCGTACAGCCCTGCATCGTCTCCCGCACTGCCTGTGCCGCAGCGCTGTTAAGGTTCAGGGGACCAAACCGTTCCCGAAGCAGCACGCGTCCGTCCGGCGCGCGGGCCTCTAAAACCGTTTTTGTCCCGCCGCCGTCCATCCCGGCCGCATATCTCATATCCGGCATTTTTTCTTCTCCGCTCATAAAGTCACGGGCAGCCTTCCGGTTGGTTCGGCCTCGCCGCGTAGCACGCGCGCAACCGCCCGAATGCTCTGCTCCGTATACTCGAATGCCGCCAGCGTCCACACGCTTTCGGGCAGGCCCGCCAGATCGTACGGGCCGCGCAGCGCCACCGCCACGGTGGGCACGCCCGCCTCCGCCAGCCGGGCCACCAGCTCCAGCTGGCCCCTGCGCAAACGCCCGTTGAAGGTGCCCACCACGGCCGAGGTATGCCGCCGCGCCAGTTCTACCAACGCCGCGATCTCTTCCCGCCCCGGCTCCGGCTGCATGGCCGCCGCGCTGCCATGCAGCGCCCGTGCCATACCGTCGCCGAAGCGGTTCGTCTCGCCGGCATCCACATTCCCCACCAGCGACGTGCGGTAGGCCGGGCAGCCGATGCACAGCGGCGCGCTCCCCAGTGCGGGCCGCCCGCCTGCGGGGCGGTGCACCTCTGTGATGGTCTTTTGCAACAGCGCCTCGTTCTCCCGGCGTGCCGCATCAAAATCGAAGCCGCCCTCGGGCATGCCGTCCACCCATTTTTCCTTCAGCGCCAGAATGCGCTGCACGCTGGCCTGCATTTCCGCCGCGCTCAACCGTCCCTCGGCCACGGCCTGCTCTGCCGCGCGGGCCGCCTGCCCGCTGAGCAGTGTGTCGTGGGAAATAAACACCAGGTCCACTCCGGCAGCCATGGCCGCCACCACGCCGTTTACCGTGCCGAAGTGGTCCTTGATGGCCCGCATCTCCATGCAGTCGCTGACGATGAGGCCGTCAAAGCCCATCTGCTCCCGCAGGAGCCCCGTCATGATGCGCCGGGACATCGTTGCCGGAAGATGCTCCGGTTCGAGCTGCGGGAACAGGATATGTGTCGTCATCACCGCGGGCACGCCCGCACGCACTGCCTCCCGGAAGGGCAGCAGCTCCGTCCGTTCCAGCTCCTCCATGCTTTTGTCCACGCAGGGCAGCGCCAGATGGGAATCCGTGTCCGTATCTCCGTGGCCGGGAAAATGCTTGGCCGAGCACAGCACGCCGCCGTCCAACAGGCCGCGTATCATCCGGTTGGCGTAACGGGAGACCTCCTGCGGCGTGTCGCCGTAGCTTCGCGCACCGATGACCGGATTTTCCGGGTTGGAATTGACGTCCACACTGGGGGCAAGGTCGAAATTGACGCCCAGCGCGCGCAGCTCCCGCCCCGTCAAAAGCCCGGCGCGGTAGGCATTTTCCGGGTCTCCCGTGGCGGCGATGGCCATAGCGCCCGGCACATTTACCGCGTCCCCGGGCAGACGCGTCACCAGGCCGCCCTCCTGGTCCGCTGTGATAAAGGCGCCATGGCCCGTTTCCCGCCGCACCAGCGCCTGGATCTCCCCGCACAGTTGTTTGAGCTGTGCACAATCCGTAATGTTCTCCCGGAACAGGATCACATTGGATATTTTGTACTCCCGCACCATCCTGCGGAAATCCTCCGTAAGCTCTGTTCCCGGAAAGCCTGTCACCAGTCTCTGCCCGATCTGTTCCCGTAGATCCATCTGTATCCCTCCTGTTTTATTTGTAAAGATGATATGCCGCCTTGCGCCGTGCAAAAGCGGCGCTGTCCGCTTCCCATGCCGCAAGCAGCGCTTCCGGTGCAGGCGGCTCGTCCTCGAACGCGCCGCAGCCCGCCAGCAGGCTGATGAAGCGCCGCGGCTTCCCATCCCGTGGTTTCCACCGGAACTGCCGTGGCCACATCTCCCGGATGCGGTACAGCAGTGTAACGCCCGTGCGCACCGGGCGGAAAGCATGTGCGTCGCTGACATGCAGCAGCACCCCTTCGCACGGCTCGCCCTTGTGCTTCGAAGCGTATGGCGTAAAGCAGGCCGCCGTAAAAATCACGCCGGGCAGGCCCTCCCGGTTCATGGCCCCGGCCAGTGCCGCGCCGTCGACAAACGGCGCGCCGATCATCTCGAACGGGCATGCGGTCCCTCTCCCTTCGGAGACGTTTGTTCCCTCGAACAGACAGGTGCCCGGATAAACCAGAGCCGTGCTGAAATGCGGAATGCCCATGCTGGGCATCATCCAGAGGTTTCCCGTCTCGCTGAACAGGCGCGTGCGCTCCCAGCCTGTGCAGGGTACTACCGTCAGCCGGCAGCCCAGCTTTTGTTCCGCATTTACCATGCACGCCAGCTCACCCGCGGTAAGGCCGTAACGGATGCAAAGCGGGTACGCTCCGACAAAGCTGCGGTATTCCGGCTCCAGCAGGCCGCCCTCCACCGTCACGCCGTCCAGCGGTGCGGGACGGTCCAGCACGATCAGCTCCCGGCCCGCCGCGGCGCAGTCCTCCATGACATAGAGCAGCGTGGAGATGAAGGTGTAAAAGCGCGTGCCCAGATCCTGAATGTCATAGACCACCGCGTCCAGCGTTTCCAAACGTTCCGGCGCGATATGCCTGCCCTCCTCGCCGCCGTACAGGCTGTATACCGGCAAGCCCGTCGCGCTGTCGCGGGCAACATCGTCCACATCCTCCCCCGCGCCGTCTTTGCCGTACATTCCATGCTCAGGGCCGAAAAGGCATACCAGCGGATAGACCTCATGAAATTTCACATATCCGGGCCTGAGGTCCAGCGTCACGCCTGAAACAGACGTCACCATCCCCAGCCTTTTGCCCCGGAACAATGCACCGAATTCACCGATCCTGTCGATCCCGCATTTCACCATGCACCGGTTCCTCCCTCTTTCCTGTTATTCGCGCGTCAGCCGCGCAACTATTTTTCATTTTTGAAATATTTCTTTGCAATACATGCATTTTACGCTTTATTTCGTAAATTTTTTTATGGATTCTGTTGACAAGGCGCCACCTGTTGGGAGTATAATTGAAACTAAAGAACAATTTGTTTGTAATTTTATTTCATCTTTTTCAGGCCCGGCGCGGGCCATATAAAGGAGGACATTTTTATGAAGCGCGCTCTTTTCCATGACGACGCAAGCCCTCGCCTGGCCATTGGGCTGATGAGCGGTACGTCTGCCGACGGCATAGACGCCGCCCTGGTGGAGATCAGCGGCTGCAGCACGGATACCCGCGTGCGGCTGCTGTCGTTTCTCACGCTGCCTTTCTCGGACGCAGCGCGGGCGCGCATTCTGCGCGTGGCAGCAGGCGATTTCGGCGGCACGGAGGAACTGTGCCTTCTGAACTTTTATCTGGGTGAGCTCAGCGCCGACGCCTGCGAGGCCGTGTGCGCACAGGCGGGCGTTGCCCCCGATAAAGTCAGCTTTGTGGGCAGCCACGGCCAAACCGTATTCCACGCGCCGGACGCACGGGAATACCTTGGCCGCCCGGTGCGGGGCACGCTTCAAACCGGCGAGGCGTCCGTTATTGCGGAACGGCTGGGCTGTCCGGTCGTCAGCGATTTCCGCGTTCGGGACATGGCTGCCGGCGGGCTTGGGGCTCCATTGGTCCCCTACACGGAATACTTGCTTTATCGGGACGCGCAGCGCACCGTGGGGCTGCAGAATATCGGCGGCATCGGCAACATGACCGTCCTGCCCGCTGCCTGCTCGCCGGAGGCCGTGTACGCCTTCGACACCGGGCCGGGCAACATGCTCATCGACGCCGTGGTCTCCGCCGCAACGGACGGGCGCGAGCGCTATGATAAGGGCGGCGCCATGGCCGCACGCGGTAATGTGGACGAGCGCCTGCTCGACATGCTCCGCGCCGAGCCCTATTACTCCCTCCCCCTGCCGAAAACCACGGGCCGGGAGCTCTTCGGCACGCAGTACGCGGAGCGCATCTTCGCCTGGGGCCGTGAGCACAGCCTCAGCTGGGAGGACCTCGCCGCGACGGCGACGGAGCTGACGGCCTGGTCGATAGCCGACGCCTATGAGCGCTATGTGCTGCCGAAATACAAGGCCGCCGAGTTGCTTGTCGGCGGCGGCGGCAGTTATAACAAGACCCTCATGAGCCGCCTTGCCGCGCGCTTCGAGCGCTTCGGCGTGGAGGTCAAAACTCAGGAGGACCTGGGGTACAGCAGCGATGCGAAGGAGGCCGTCGCCTTTGCCATACTCGGCGACCGCTGCCTTGCGGGTCTGCCGAACACCCTGCCGGGCGTCACCGGGGCGGAGAATCCCTCGGTCATGGGCAAGATATCGCTTCCGCCTCTGTGAGCGGCACGGCGGA
>OJSP01003071.1_pt1 | contig 12695 bp, 10 predicted proteins | sample 1599561 | NCBI WGS metagenome assembly OJSP01 (sample SAMN04168659, study PRJEB22393) | human gut metagenome | biome: human gut microbiome; feature: stool | host: Homo sapiens | collected 2014-05-12
AAACTTTCCCCCTCCGTCGGCATAATCGGGATATGATCCGTCAGCGGGTCACGACTGATCAAAATACCACAAGCGTGTACCCCCGTCTGCCGCACGGAACCTTCCAAAATTTCCGCCAAATGGAGCGTTTTTGCAACCAGAGGGTTCGAGGACTCCCGTTCTTTTTCCAAATCAGGATTCTCCTTGTAAGCCTTCTTCAACGTGATTTTCGGGGTTTCCGGCACCATCTTTGCCAACCGGTTTGCCTCCGACAAATCCAACTTCAGCACCCGTGCCACGTCCTTAATCGCCATCTTGGCAGCCATACTACCGAAAGTCACGATGTGCGACACCTTATCCGCCCCGTATTTCTGTGTAACCCACTCCAACACCCGCTGACGCCCGTCATCATCAAAGTCAACGTCAATATCCGGCAGTGAGATACGATCGGGATTCAAAAAACGCTCGAACAGCAAATCATACTTCACCGGGTCAATATTCGTGATACCCAGGCTATACGCCACGGCACTTCCCGCGGCAGAACCACGCCCCGGTCCCACGATCACCCCCATATCACGAGCCGCTTGGATAAAATCCTGCACGATCAAGAAGTACCCCGGGAAACCCATCGTCTTCATGATATGCAACTCGAAAATCAAACGCTCCATAATATCCGGTGGAATATTCTCACCATATCGCCGCACGGCTCCCTTCATCGCCAACTCCTTCAAATAATCCGCCTCCAACTTGATACGGTAAAGTCGATCATATCCCCCCAACTTCTTCACTTTCTTTTGAGCATCCTCCTCGCTCATAACGACCTCACCTTTCTCATTACGGGTAAACTCGTTGAACAAATCCTCTTCCGTGTATTTCTTCCGGTACTCTTCCTCCGTACCGATCTCCGGCGGGATCGGGAAAACCGGCATCAACGGGTCGGAATCCAGTTTATAATCTTCAACTTTATCAACAATCTCCTGTGTATTCTCGATTACCTGTGGAATATCCTTGAACAACTCTTCCATCTCCGCCGTCGTCTTGAACCACTCCTGCCGCGTGTAGCGCATCCGGTTAGGATCATCCAAATCCTTACGAGTATTCAGACAGATCAACAGGTCATGCGCTTCGGCATCTTCCGCGTTCAGGAAATGCACGTCGTTCGTGGCAATCACCTTGATCCCCAACTTCTCTCCCATACGCAGAATCTCCGTGTTACACCTCACCTGATTATCGTAAACCTCCGCTCTCTCCTTGGCCGATTCTGCCGGATGCCTCATCACCTCCAAGTAATAATCCTCCCCCACCAGATTCTTGTACCACAAGGCAGCCGCCTCCGCCCCCTCGATATCCCCGGCCATAATCTTCTGGCAAATCTCACCTCCCAAACAAGCCGACGAAATAATCAACCCCTCGTGATGCTTCTCCAGCAAAGCCTTATCAATACGCGGACGATAATAATACCCGTCCACGAACGCCGCAGAACAAAGCTTGATCAGATTCAAATACCCTTTCAGATTCTTGGCCAAGATAATCAAATGCTCTCCCGAACGATCCACCGGTTTCTCCTTATTATATAAAGACACCCGGGCCACGTAGGCCTCCACCCCCAAAATAGGTTTTATCCCCTTTTTGCGACAAGTATCATAGAATAATTTTATCCCGAACATATTCCCGTGATCCGTCAACGAAATTGCCTTCATCCCGTCGGCAATCGCCTTCTCCACCAAACCGGGCACACTCGCCGCCCCGTCGAGAATAGAATACTGAGAATGTACATGAAAATGCGTAAATGCCATATATACACTTAATTAAATATTAACACACCCCTAAAAGGCATATCACAAATTTAGCCAAAAATCCCGACACTACCACCCCGTATAATACAAACAATTCTAAAAAGCGGTATATTTCCCGTTAAACCGGAAACCAATCCCCAGCTACAACAATTTTTTCAATTCTTCCATGTCAGGTAACGCCTGTTCAACCTTTCAGGCATATCATCAGAAGTCTTATAGGTGACCACACCCATCGGTTTATCATAATCTGGAATCACATATTCTACATACTTCTTATCTGCACTTTTACAAAGTACTATCCCAATAGATGGATTTTCGTGTGGTTTACGCATTTGATCATCAACAAGGCGTAAATAGGTACATAGTTGCCCTAAATACGAAGACTTAAACGCCCCTTTTTTCAGTTCTATCACGACCAATGCATTGAGTTCCCGATTAAAAAATATCAAATCAGGAAAATGTTCCACACCAAACACTTCCAACTTATATTGATTACCAACAAATGCAAAATCACGCCCAAAAGTCATGATAAATTTTTTAATATTATGCACAATTTCCCGCTCTACCACTCGTTCATCAATATCCTCCTTGTCTCGTTCCCCAAGTTCTTCCACATTAATAAAGTCTAGCAAATATTCATCTTTGAACATTTCAATAGCCTTCAATGATTGTCGAACATCCGGAATAGTTTGAATGAAATTATGTGCCAATTCTCCCTTATGATGAAACAAGTCATCCGCAATCTTTGCCGTCAAAACCTCTTTACTCCACTTATTTACCACAGCTTGGCGAATATAAAACAAACGCTCTGTAAGCGTTTGAACCTTACGGACAATGATCATGTGGTGTGTAAAACCAAGAGACAAAAATACGGACAAATCAAAAACTTCTCCATCAATATCTTTATTTCCCACCAATTGAAAAGTATCAATTTCGCTAATTGTAGTTAGCGATTTGTCATTTTCCACTTCGCTAACCGCGGTTAGCGATTTCAACTGCCCACTCCAACTTTCATAAAACTGGCGCATAAATTTGATATTAGCAGCAGAAAAACCTCGCAACCCCGGTAATTCCTTCTGTAATTGCTGACTAATAGTCTCAATAGCACCCGTTCCCCAAAATCCATCACGAGAATTTTCTGAGACATATTGTCCTACACCATAATACAAAGAAAGTTGCTCTTTATTCACAGAAGAAATAGCACGATACTGACTACGCAATATCGCTCCTTTTATAGCTTTTACCGCCTCCACATAATTATGACTTATATCCATTCGGCTCTCATTTTATTTACAAAAGTACAAAATAATGCCAGCCAAAAGGAAATCGGGCTGAAAAGATAATTATTTTCGCCGTAATACATTTTCAACAACTTCTCAGTAATATTCTGGGAATAACAATTCTAAAAAGCAGTATATTTCCCGTTAAACCGGAAACCAATCCCCAGCATCAAGAAGTTAGGTTCGTTAAAATTCTGAAGACGATACCCCACGTGCAAAAACACGGCACGGGACAAGGCTATTTTCAACGTCAACAGTTGGTAGAACATATTCAGATCATTCTTCCCGATCACGTTCGCCCCGATCCCAACTCCGACGACAAAAAAGGGCATCACGTACTCCGCCCGCCCGGAAAGCCCTAGGGCAAACTGATCCCCTAGAGGAGGACGAACAATGTCTGACTTATCCACACTCCCGTACACATCCCCATCCGTGTATAAATTAGCTCCCCCGTCAAACGTCCCATCCAGAGACACGCCTAACCGGAGTTTATAATTCAAATTATACATCGGGGTAAAATTAAACCCGAACACGGGGTAAGCCTCCGGGGAAGGGGAAAATCCGTCGGAAGTCTTCACCAGCCGATCGTGCCAAGAGCCGAAGAAAACAAAATCGTACGTGAAATGCCGTCGAAAAGGTTGTGTGATCAAAGCTACTTTCCTCTCCAACGACTTCAAATCATCCTTCCGGTAGAAATTACACTCTAACCCGATATTTCCCCCGATCGTGTTCAACCCGGCATTAGGAATCTTCGTGTTCCCGTTGGAAAAATGCGATACCGTCAACCCCGAAAGCAGGCTAAGCCTCGGGGACAACCTCCAGCGCAAATAAAAATTAGCATTAATATAAGCGTTCACCTTCGAACCGATCATCGTATTGTACGAATTATAATACGAGTCATACGGTTTCCATCCCGCGGACAAACCAAAATTCCACTCGTAATGCAAAGACAACCAAGGAGCCAAACTAGAGATACGAGCCCCTTGAAACAAATAAAACGCAACCGGATTTCCCAACTGCCGGGATTCCCCAAAATTATAAAACCCGAGCCCTATCCCTTGATAAACATCTCCATAGATACGCTCGTCAACACTCCCCGGGCGATAACGGAACAAATATTTCAAGTGAGTGGAAAAAGCTCCCCGGATAATCCTCCCCTCGGCATTCGCCCCCTTCAGAAAAGAACTTGTCGGGAAAATATACTCCGGACGTCCCTCCACCCGCAAACCATGCACGAACTTACGTGGTGACACGTTCACCAGACTATCGTTCCCCTGTCCTGCTACGCGCAACACACTCCCGACGAATATAACTCCTAGAAAAACAATCGTTTTCCATGTCCTTTCTATACCCATAGATCTAATTAAGCATTCTTATTCAATCACGCAAAATTAGACAAAAATCCTAGCTTTCATATAGATTTCCTAGAAACTATAACGAAACTCTCGCCTTGCTCCCATTTTCAAAAATCATAAATTCACAAGGTATATATATCGTACATGACAGCCGAACTATCCGTTTTTGGAATAATCATATATATTTTATCAAAATACCATTCCAAGTTAAAAGATCCCCAAACCCGAACGTATATCTTAAATCCTTTATCCTTGGCTTTCCTCTCCGCCATTCGTTTCACTTCCCGTTCATAAAAAGCAATTACCTCGTCACGTGTCGTCAAGGTCAGTTCTCTAATTTCCTCGGATGACAATTCCTTTTTCGGACTCAATTTCCAACGCCGCACAAGAAACATATCCGGTTCGCCAAGATCAAACATATCTTCATTTGAAGGGTCCTCTACAATCGCAATTTCCTCCTTCGTCAAGAAACGTTGCCACCATTCAACACCTTCTCCCGTTCTCATTTGCAAAGAATCCGTCAAATCATAAAGCAAGTACAACGTGTCCCCTCGTTGTAAAAACGGATCTCCCGAAGTCCGTGCATCTCGCTTTTTCTCCTCGAACGTGTAACCCAACGTCCCCCTGCTCGACTTAACTTGCGCCTCTACAGAAAAAAAGAGAACCAAATAAAAAACAACAAATAGACTCGAAAATAGAATATCTCTCGATTTCATAAATTTGTTATTAGTTACACGCTGAAAACGCCATTACACAAATTTACGGAATTAATCAACAACTGTATTTTCTAAATAAACAATCTTATGTAGAAACCTCTTTTTAAATCATACTGTCTTCTTCTTTTTCGTCGTCATCAGCATCTCCGGTTCCGGCAAGGAAACCCGGGTAAAACTCACGATAGCAGCAAGCGTGGCAAACCCTCCAGCAAAATAGAGGGAAGCATACGTCCCGTCCACCGGAAAAACAACAAACATTAATGCCACCAACGAAGCGCCCGTAGTCTGTCCGGTCAAACGGGCCATACCCAGCATACCGCTAGCCCCGCCACTCCTGTTCTGTGGCGCGGAAGAAATTAATATACTATTATTCGGCGTCTGGAATAACCCGAACCCGAATCCACACATAGCCATAAACAAAGCAATCCCAGCGTTGGAAACCTGATCCGCGAAGACAGCTAATAAAAATAATCCCGCGGAAAATATCGACAATCCCACACCACCCAACAACCCGGCATGAACCCGTTCGATCAACCTCCCGGCCAAAGGAGCCGCGATCATCGTCGCCAACGGCCAAGGGGTCAGCAACAATCCCGTCGCCACCTCATCCAGTCCCAACGTGTGCTGCAAAAAGAAAGGCAAAGAAACCATGGCCAGCATCTGTGCCACGAAAGAACACACGGACGTCCCGACAGACAACGAAAAAATCGGTATCTTCAACAAATCGACAGGCAACAGGGGATATTCCTGCGACAACTGGCGGCGCACGAAAAAGTAACCAACCAACAGAACCACCCCAATCCCCGGGAGTAGCACGGACAAACTCACCCCGTGAGTGAATCCCTCGATCGAGAAAATCAATAACCCGAATGTAAAAGCGTTCATCAACCCGCTTATCCAATCAAACTTCCGCCCACTTCTTTTTACCGGATTCACGGGCAAAAAACGGAAAGATAAAATCAAAGCCACGATAACAATGGGAACATTTATCGCGAACAACCACTGCCAAGAGGCGACAGACAAAATTCCTGCCGCAATCGTCGGCCCCCCTGCCGCCGACACGGCAACCACTAGCGCATTGATGCCCATTCCCCGCCCCAAATGTCGTTTGGGATAAATAATCCGGATCAAAGAAGTATTCACGCTTGCCAGAGCAGCCGCACCAAAACCTTGAAATACACGGGCTATCGTCAACGTCAGCAAAGAATTGGAAAGCGCGCAAGCTAATGAAGTCACGCTAAATATGAGCAATCCCCCGATATATACCCGTCGATAGCCCAAAATATCACCCAACGAAGACAAGGACAGCAAGGAAACCACGATCGCCAACTGGTAGGCATTCACGATCCAGATCGACATGGACGGCGTCGCCTGCAAATCCTCCGCAATAGACGGTAACGCCACGTTGGCAATCGTGCCGTCCAACACGGAAACCGTAATTCCCATGGCAATGGCAAGAATCGCCCAGTATCGTTTCGGAACAGGCAACCCGTCCCACTCTACCTCTTTCGTACTCATTTTCCCAGTCCAATTTTATCGTGCAAAAATACGAAATATAAAATTCCCATTTCACCCAGCGTACGAAAATTTTAAAAACTACCTTATCGGTTGTCTGTCGGTATAGTAATGGTAAACAAACTGATAATCATACATATTTTATGATCACATCTTGAAATCTAGCGGATCACTATCGTGTAAAGCGCTATTAGAACGCTATTAAATCCCTATTAAAACGCTATTATATATAGCGTTCTATAAGTTCTTTCATTGCTTTTTAAAATGATTATATGCAGAATTGATCCGTTAGTAATCATGATTTGTTGCTAAATATATTTATATCGTGGGGATTACATGTTATTAACTGTTGTTTGAAGACAATAGTTTCACGTGGTAGCGTGAATCTAAATGTTAAATTTAAGATATTCAGTTTTTATCTTTATATTTGCACTAGATAGTGAATGCTATTACGTATGTGATTCATAACGGAAGAATTTAAAGCCGGCCTTTTTTAGAGCGAATTCTAGTAGTTCGTAGCTGATAACTAATAATTTGAATTTATGACAAAGATTAAAGTTCAAAATACAGAAGTGACAGTCATCATTTATGACGATAAGGACTATATTTCCTTGACGGATATGGTACGTAACATCGAAAATGGATTAGCTCTTATCGAGAAATGGCTACGTAACAAAAATACAATAGAGTTTTTAGGTATATGGGAGGAAATGTACAATCCTGATTTTAATTCCCCCGAATTCGAGGGAATTAAAAATGAGGCTGGGTTGAATCGGTTTATTTTATCTGTGAAGCAATGGGTGGAAAAAACCAACTCTAAAGGTCTTATCGCCAAAGCTGGTCGTTATGGTGGAACTTATGCGCATAAGGACATTGCCTTTGAATTTGCTTCTTGGGTTTCTCCACAATTTAAACTTTATCTTTTGAAAGAGTTTCAGCGGTTGAAGGAATTAGAACAAGCTCAACTTGGTTGGACTGCCAAACGTGAACTTTCCAAGATTAACTACCGCATCCATACAGATGCCATTAGGCAGAATCTTATTCCATCAGAGGTAACAATTCAACAGGCAAATATCATTTATGCGAATGAAGCCGATGTCTTAAATGTAGCCATGTTTGGCGTGACAGCTAAAATGTGGCGTGAGCGAAATCCTGAACTTAAAGGAAATATTCGTGATTACGCTTCTATCAATGAACTTATTTGTCTTTCGAATATGGAAAACCTTAATGCTGTTTTCATTGAGCAAGGAATTGCGCAAGGAGAACGGCTTGTTAAGCTGAATCAAGTTGCCATTCAACAAATGCGAATACTGGAGGCTGATGGAAATAGGAAGTTATTGAAATAGTATGATTATTTGTATCTTTGTCTGACACAAAGCGAGCTATTATGACAGAACCTCGGGAAGAAATAGTAAAAAAGGCGTTTCTGCAATTCTTGAACAGGGGATATAAGGCCTGTTCGCTGAAAACATTGGAGCAAGCCACGGGCTTGACCAAGGGCGCTTTTTATTATTACTTCAAGGATAAGAAGGAGATTTTGGAGGCGGGGATGGAACGGTATTTCAGCGTGATGAAGGAGGAGAGTGGGAAGGATGTGGAGCGAGTGGCTTCTCTGCGGGAGTACATTGATCTCGTGATCAAGAATAAAGAGGAGAGTGCCGATGCCTCCCAGAGAGTTTTCGGATGTTTTATACTGGAAGTCTTGTTTTTCCAGCTGGTGCTGGAAGTGGCCCCGATCTTTCCGGAGTTCCGGGAGCGGATATACACGATTTCCAAGAGGCGGTTGGCGAACTGGGAGCGTGCTATCTTGAAGGCTAAGCAAAGCGGGGAAATTCGGGCGACATTGGATACTTCGGTTTTGGCGCGTAACTTGATGTCCGTGTCGAGTAGTATGTTGAATATCGAGTTGGAACAGGCGAATTTCCAGTATATGTTTTCAGATACCCGGATGCAGTTTGAACAATATTATATGTTGATAAAGAAATGAACGGAACGAGAGACACGATTATCGAGACAGCTTTTTTGTTGTTCCTGAAAAAAGGATTCAAGGCGGTTACGCTTACCGACTTGGAGAAGGCCGTGGGGATGACGAAAGGGACGTTTTATTATCATTTCTTGAACAAGGAGGAGGTTTTGAAAGAGGGGGTGACGAGGTATTACCGTATGTTGAATAACCGACGGGCCGAGGAGATGAGCCGGGTACATTCGTTGCGGGAGTTTGTTGACCTGACGATCCATAACTTGGAAAGTATCGGTCATTACGGGGCGAAACGTTTGGATAGTGATATTCCCGAAATTTTGTGTCTATCGCTGATGGTGGAGGTGATTTCCTTGTACCCGGAGTTTAAACAGATGGTGAGTGACACGAAAATCTCGTGGATGTCGAAGTTGGAAGGTGTTATCTTGGAGGCAAAACGAGAGAAGGAGATAAGAGATGACGTGGACACGTCGATTTTGGCAAAGAATTTGCTGAACATAAGCATTGGGTTGATAAATTATATCGTTATGCATCAAGATGTTTCTTATGCTTTATCATCGGTGCGTTACCAGTATGAACAACTTTATTCGTTAGTAAAAGCTCGATAAAGTTTTTACGGGAGTACATACCGAAAAGTATAAATTTGAAGAGACTTGAAGTTAGAATATAAAAACGAGAAAGTGATGAATAGGATTACGGAATGTAAATCTGTATTAAGTTTAATTGTTGTATTACTGTGCTTTATCTTGCAGTCGAATGCGCAGGGGGTGTTAAGTTTGGAGGATTGTCGGCGGTTGGCGATAGAGAACAATAAGAAACTGAAAATTGCAGATGAAGACGTGAAGGCGAGTGAGGCTCAAAAAGCCGAGGCTTTCACGAAGTATTTGCCTAGTATTGACGCTATGGGCGTGTATTTGCGCAACCAGAAAGAGATTAATTTGTTGTCGGATGATGCCCATTTACCTGTCGGGTCGATTGGCTCGGACGGGAAGTTCACGTTTCGTCCCGATCAGTTGATGGTGGGTTCGGACGGGAAGCCGGTGATGGTGAACGGGCAGTATGTCCCGAAGGATTATGCCCTGTTGCCAAAGGAGGCGATGACCGTGGACGAACGAAACTTAGGAATTGTGCAGGTCGGGCTGACCCAGCCGATTTACATGGGAGGGAAGATCAGGGCTTATAATCAGATTGCCGGGTTGTCGGAGCAGTTGGCGAAGAGTAAGCGGTCGCAGGAGTTGCAGAACGTGATTCTCTCGACGGACGAGGCTTACTGGCAGATCGTTTCCTTGGTAAACCGGAAGAAATTGGCGGATAAATACGTGGAGACGTTGACGAAGTTCGTGCATGATGTCGAGTTGATGTACACGACGGGGGTAGCAACCAAAGCGGACGTGCTTTCCGTGCGGGTGAAACTGAACGAGGGGGAGATGGTCCAAACGAAGGTGGACAACGGGTTGAGTTTGTCCCGGATGTTGTTGAACCAGATTTGCGGCTTGCCGACAGACACGATCGTGATGTTGAAAGAGGAGATGGCAGACACGGACGTGGAGGAGGTGCCAGCGGAGAGTTTGGAACGGGTGTATAGCCGGCGTCCGGAGGTGGCGAGTTTACAACTGGCCACGGATATATATAAAAAGAAGGAGAAGATTGCTTTGTCCGAGTATTTGCCGACGATTGCTTTAACGGCGAATTATTTGAGCAGCACGCCTTCTTTCTTTGATGGGGTAAGCACGAAATTCGACGGCATGTGGAGCGTGGGAGTCGGGATCAAGGCTCCGATTTTCCACTGGGGCGCATCCCGTAAGAGTTTGCGCAACGCGAAAGCCCAGACGAACGCGATGAATTATAAATTGCAGGAGGCGAAGGAGCAGATCGAGTTGCAGGTGAGCCAGTCGGAGTTCAAGATGAAGGAGGTGACGAAAAAGTTGGCGATGGCCCGTAAGAATCTGGAGCGGGCGGAGGAGAATCTGAAGTTCGCAAATTTGGGTTTCAAGGAGGGTACGATTCCCGTGCTGAACGTGTTAGAGGCGCAAACGGCTTGGTTGACGGCGAATTCGGAGCTGATCGATACGCAGATCGAGGCCCGGTTGTGTAAGGTTTATTTGGAGAGAGCTTACGGAACGCTGGAATTTTAGATTTATGATTTTGCATTTTTGATTGAGTGATAAATAAAGTGATATTATATTTTGGATTTGGTATTTGGGGACATTTCATTCTAAATCCTGAATTTTAAATTAATTGTTATGAGTGAAAAGAAAGTAAGCGGGAAGGTATTGATGTTTACGGGGATTGTGATCATCGTATTTTTGGTTGCTATATTCGGGTTTATTTTTTGGGAGCCGGTGCCGGAGATGATTCAAGGTGAGGCGGAGGCCACGGAAGTACGGATTTCCGGGAAGGTTCCGGGGAGGATCGAACGTTTTTTGGTGGACGAGGGGGACCGGGTGATGAAAGGCGACACGGTGGCTATTCTGGATAGCCCGGAGGTGATGGCAAAATTTAATCAAGCGCAGGCAGCGGAAGAGGCTGCCCAGGCATTGAGCGATAAGGCTCAGAAGGGGGCCCGCGAGGAACAGAAAGCGATGGCCTTCCAAACGTGGAAAAAAGCACAAGCGGCTCTTGACGTAGCAAAGAAGTCTTTTGACCGGGTGCAGAAGTTGTTCGAGAATGATGTGGTTTCCGCGCAGAAACGTGATGAGGCCGAGGCCAATTATAAGGCGATGCTAGCCACGGAGCAGGCCGCGAAGGCTCAGTATGAGATGGCGAAGAACGGGGCGGAGAAGGAAGATAAATTGGCGGCCGAGGCTCAGGTGAATCGGGCAAAGGGGGCTGTGGAAGAAGTTAGTTCTTATATAAAGGAGACATTTTTGATTTCACCGATTTCGGGAGAGATTTCCGAACGTTACCCGAAGGTGGGAGAGTTGGTGGGGACGGGTTCTCCCGTGATGAACGTGCTGGATTTGGAGGATATGTGGGTGGTTTTTAACGTGCGTGAGGATTTGCTGGGCGACTTGAAGATGGGAACTGTGTTCACGGGGTATATTCCCGCTTTGAACAATAAGGAGGTGCAATTGAAAGTGACTCACATGAAGAATATGGGTACTTATGCCGCTTGGAGAGCGACGAAGACAACGGGGCAATATGATGCGAAGACTTTCGAGGTGAAGGCCGTTCCCACGGAAAAAGTGGAGGGGTTGAGACCGGGGATGAGCGTGCTGAAAAGAGCTAAAAACTAAAAACTAAAAATTAAAAGTTTAAAGTTTAGAGTTTAAAGTAATGTAGAATTTGAAATTTAGAATGAAGTGTTTCCCGAAGACGGTGAGTAACTTAGCTCTCCCTCTGTTTATAGAGGGAGTACCCGAAGGGGGAGGGAGTTCAATCTAAAATCTAGAATCATAAATCTAAAATTAATCTATGCGTGAGAATATAAGGGCTTTGGGGGTGTTGATGAAACGGGAGGTCCGGATGTTGGCAGAACGTCGGATCTACTGGTTTGTGATGATCTTCGGCAAATCACCGGTTGTAGTGGCTACATTGCTTGCAGTACTCCTCAACATTGTACTGCCCAAAGACAAAGAAGATGCAAACTGATTTGTACATTTGACAGTCTTTCTTACATAACAAAAATGTTCCCATCAGAAAATCCCGATGGGAACATTTTTGCTTTTACAGCTCCCAGAATGCAATCTTGGCATCCAAAGCTTCTATTTTTATTTCATAATCCTGCGGATAATACCTTGTAGAAAACACAGTCTCTCCATCATTGACAAACACTTCTACAGAAGAAACATCTGCAAGAATCCGGACGTTTCTGACTTCACTTACTTCCCGGAATCTAAGACTTCTTCCCGCGGATACGGACGTCTTATCCTGGCTTGTAAACTTCATCTCAAATCTTCCGTTTACATATTCCAGAACCAGTTCTTTTGCCAGTACTGCGCGGAAGTGATTTCCTGTGATATTCTGCACCTCTGCCTCAAAGACTTTTGTACCTTTCTTCTCCAGAACAGAGACTGCTCTTTCTTCTCCTCTGCGCAGTGCTTCCAGTTCTTTTACCGGCTGCTGAAGCACTTTTT
>OJSP01003082.1_pt1 | contig 12659 bp, 9 predicted proteins | sample 1599561 | NCBI WGS metagenome assembly OJSP01 (sample SAMN04168659, study PRJEB22393) | human gut metagenome | biome: human gut microbiome; feature: stool | host: Homo sapiens | collected 2014-05-12
GGAGTCCGTCAGATAGACCGCTCCATTTTCCCGGAACTGGAAGTCGTCCCTGTGCACGACACGATTGTTGATTAGAGTCAGGACGAAGCGGTCCGCAAGGCAGGGACGCAGTTCCTCCATCAAGTCCAGGGCAAAAGAGGTTCGCCCGGGGCGGTCCCGGTGGAGAAATCCCACATAGGCGTCCAGCCCCACGCTCTCCAGAGCGGAGGCACAGTCGTGCGTCAGCAGGCTGTATGCGAAGGACAGCAGGGCGTTGACCGGGTCCAGCGGCGGCCGGCGGTTTCGGTTCGAAAAGGCAAACAGCGGTTTCTCCCCTAAGATCATCTGGTCAAACACGCTGAAGTAGATCGTGGCCCCGGCGCCCTCCAGGCCCCGCAGCTGCTCCAGGGAGGTTTCGGCGGCGATCTGGGGCAGCAGCGCCCGCAGCTGGGCGGAGGCGTTGGAAAACGCGCTTTCATCTATCCGGAGGCCGTGGTCCCGCCGGGTACGCTCAACGCTCCACCGGGTGTTGTGCACCTTTCCAAAGATCATGTTGCGGGCGATCCGGCAGCAGGGGCCGGGATCATCTGCTGTCCGGTACTGTGTCCGCTGCAGCAGCACATTCCCGGAGGATTCCCCGGATACCCGGGCGAGAAACCGTCCCCGGGGCGTGCAGAACGCCAGAGACACATCCCTCTGGACACAGGCCCCCATCAGCGCCGGAGAGGCGCCGGCGTAGGAGAAGGAGACGATACCGGAGAGAATGTGGAGGGGATAGCGAGCCATCTCCTGCTTGCCGCGGCTGGCCACCACATTCTCCCCGTCCAGAGACAGGTAGATGTCCTCACTGTTGACAAACAGCGTATTCAGAAGATGTCTCATGGCGATTCCTCCATGGCGCGGCGCAGATACGTCTGGACGCTCTCCCGCCGGACCAGCTGGGGCAGGCACAGCTCCTTGAGAGAGCAGGCGTTGCAGGATTTGGAGGGCTTGGCCTTGGGCGTATGGCCTCGATGGTACAGCTGGTGCATTTCGTCGGAGTCCCTGCGCACCGTCTCCCGTAGCTCCGGGGTGAAGAGCACCACCGTGCGGCGGCGTGGCTCCCCATAGAACAGAGCGCCTTCTGGAATAGAGCAGCAGAGCATCTCCTCCAGGCACATGGCCTGGGCGCACAGCTGCAGTTCATCCGCCTGATGGGATTTGGGCTTTCCCCGCTTATACTCCACGGGATACGGCTGCCAAAGCCCCTCCTCCCCCTGAAGCGGTACGCCTTTGGGGGTGGCGTGGAATTCCACCACGTCGCACTGGCCGGAAAGCCCCAGTTGATGGGAGACCACCTGCAATCCCCGGAGGATCAGGGTATCGCCCCGCCGCTCCCGGGCCGCCTCGTCGTGGGCTCTGCGATGGAGAAGGCCGCCCTCCACAGTCCGCAGGTTCTCCTGCCATTGCTGCTCCAGATGGATCAGTGCCCACTGCCGCCGGCAGAACGCGAAGTGCTGCAGACCGGAGAGGGGGAGGAGGTCCTCAGAAAAATCAATCACCCCATGCGGGTACAGGTGATGCCGGCGGGCAGCGCGGACTCGTCCACTGAGACAGTGTAGTCTCCAAAGGAGCGGGCGGGGGAGGCGTCCGCCGGGTCCTTTCGGGCGATCTTTACCGTGTCGAACAGCTTCCAGGCGGGGGCGCAGCCCAGCTCGCTGTCGTGCTTAAAGACGATCAGCTCCCGGACTGCCATCTTGCCGCGGGCGGCGGAGTGATCGTTCTCGAACATGTTGAGGATGGCCTCCCACAGCAGGGACAGGTCCTCCTCGGAGAAACCGGTGGTCTTGCTGGCCAGATTGGCGGAGATATAGCCCTCGCACCGGTACAGTCCATAGGGGACGATGTACTTGCGGCCCATCTCCGTCCCCTTTTTCTCCGCGTCCGCCTCGGTAGTGATGGCCACCCGTGTAATGGTGATCTCCTGGGGGATAACGGGCTCCACGCTGCGGGCAAAGCCCAGCTGCACTGGACCACGGACTTGGCCGCAGTTCAGGGCGGCCTTCATAAACGTGGTCATCACCGCGCCGAAGGCGCGGATGTCGTAGAAGTTGGCGCACATCCAGTCCCGGATTTTTCGGTCCAGTTCCGGATCGGCTTTTTTCTTCTCCTTGGCGGTTTTTTCATCGACATCCAGCGCCTTGTAGGCCTCGGCATCGCTGCGGTTGAGAGGGACCCCGTCCTTCACATAGATGCGGTAGCCGGCGGCGTCTTCCTTGACCGTCTCCACATAATTGCGGATCTTTCTCTTCAGGCACACGTCCGTGACAAGGCCCAGGCCGGTTTCGGGATCTACCCGGGGCATATTCCCCGCATCCGGGTCTCCATTGGGGTTGCCATTTTCCACGTCAAAGAGAATGACAAATTCATAGCGGTTCTTGATGGGTTCAGACATCTTTCGCTTCCTCCTTTTTCTGATAGCGGGCCTGGGTCTGGCAGTAATAGCCCAGCTGGAACGAACCCTGCTGGGGCAGATTCATGTGGGCGGGATACGCTTTCCCAATGCGGCTGCAAAGCTCTGTCAGCTGTTTTTCATAGAAGACCACCAGCCCTGCGTTGGAGCCGCGCAGCTTTTTCAGATGCTTCTGCGCCAGATTGATGAGAACGGGAAAAATCACGGCCGGCGTAGCGGCGGCGGAGTTGAAATACTTGTCCTTGATGGTGGCGTTGATGCCGGGATTTGCAGAGGCCTGAATGGCTTCCAACAGGGAAAAGAGCCGGCCCAGCGTATAGGGCACGTTCGATGCATCCGGATTCAGGGACACTTGCAAGACCTCCTCTGGTATGTCTGGATTTTCGTGTTTGGTAGTTTCTGCAAGCTTTTGGTAGTAGGCTTTTACGATGGCTGCCCGCCCCCGAGTGACCTCCCGCTCCGCCCGGATCCGAAGGGCCGCGCCGTTCAGCAGCGTGGCGGGATACCGGGTATTGGTCAGGACTGCCCGCAGCACTTCACCGGCCAGGTCGGGAGCAGGGGATTTGTCCCTGGCATTTTGGTTGACGGTCTCACTGAGCAGCTTCCAGAGGGGCAGCGTCTCAAATTTGTCGTAGGCCGGGCGGACGATCTCCAGCCGGTCATAATGGGCCTGGACATTCCGAAGGAACCCACCGAACGTATTGTGGAGGAAAAACCGCACCGACAGGCGGGCGGAATTGGGAGACAGGCCCAGGATGTAAAAGTCCATGCTGGGGTCCAGTTTTGTCTCATCGTAGACCACCGGATTGCCCTGACACAAGGCGCCAACCAGCCCTTTCAGGTCCGTTTCGTCATAGAAATCGGAGAAAAACGTCTGAAAGACGTCCTGATATCCCCGCTCTCCGCTTCTGGCCCAGCAGACGACGGTAGCATCGCCCACGCGAAAGACGTGTTCCCGGTCGGCCAGGAGCGCGTTCAATGCGGAGGTATATGCAAATGCCGCATACTTGCCGGTGGGAGCGTTGAGGTTCTGCTCCTTTCCGTAGGAGCAGAAGGCCGGGGCGTTGAAGGACACCAGGGCCGCTCCGCTGGACTGGGCACCCGCCACATTTTTGATGGCGGGGTGGACGCTTTCCACCGGTCCCGGCTGCCCGGTGACCAAGCAGATCCCCTGAGGACCATCCCCCTCGGCCTGATAAAACGCGTCCCAGGCCCGCCGGACGGCGGGGTTCCTGTGGACATAGCCGTCCAGGGTGCGGAAGATCAGGTTGCCGCCGGAGAGGATGTCCTCCAGATGCTCCGCCAGAGCGGGGTGTTCCCGGGCTGTCTCGGGGTCCCAAGAGCGGAAGAAAGCGGTGACCGCCCGGGCGGCGGGGGAGTCTACACCCGCCAGCAGCCGCTCGTGTAGAGATCTGCTGGCTTCAAAGCACTCCCGCGTTCGCTGGGGCTTGCCCTTGCTGTCGATCCCCAGCAGATAACCGGCGTTGTCGCAGAGGAAGTTGGCGGCCACTCCCACCGTTCGTTTCACAGGCGCGGGGAGGGAGAGGATCTGCGGCGCGGAAACCATCTTCTTTCCCCGCGGCTGTTCCGTCTGAATGTCAATCACCTGCTCCAGCGTGCCGTTTTCCGAGAGCAGTAGCGCATAGGACACCTTCACCGGCGCCCAGCCGGGGGCGTCGATCTTCCCGGCCTGTTCCAGTACCCGGTAGTAGTCGGTCAGCGCCTGTAAGATCATCCCCGCACCTCCCTGCTGTTCCGCCCAGGGACCCGCAGGACGCCGTCTTCCAGGGACGCCCGGAAGAACAGGGGGCGGATATCCTCCGGGTTCGTGTAATCCATGTCATACAGCATCCAGCCCAGATCCCTTGGCCCTTTCAGCTCCTCCGGACAGGGCGGCGGCTCCTCGCACCAACGGAACTGGGCGGGAAATTCCCGGCAGCCGAAGCAGGGCTGATGATAGAACTGCCCCCGCTGGATGCGGCGCTTGACAATGTCCTGGAACTTGCCCGGGTTATCCCCGGGAGCGGCTTTGTCCGTCACATCAAAATGGGCCTCAATAACATAACGCACATCCCGCAGCAGCAGCGCCGCCCGCTGCTGGATGTCGTTGGCAGTACAGAGATACAGCTCTCCGGTCCCGCGTTCCATGACGGTGCGGACAGACCGGGCGGAGAGAGTGGACTTCACCTCATTGCGCCGCAGATTGGTGAACCGGATCGGCGCGCACACGTGGATGCAGTCGATCACCCACCGCAGCCCCGGATGCCAGTAAATTGCCTCGATCAGCCCCCGGGCTGCCGAAGGGGTCATGACATCATAGCTGACCCGTTCCACCTTCATCTCCGGTCTGGTGAAGAGGGCGTAGTCCCCCCAGACCTCCAAAGAGATGGGCATCAGCATGCACTCCTTTCTTTCGTTTGTGGAAGGGTGGAGCAGCGTACCGCTCCATAGACAGATTTTGGTATAGGTATTTCAATGGATTCTCCGGCCTATCCGATGAACAGGGCATTTCCACCGCTGGGCTCCAGAGTCAGCCCGGTAGTCTGTGTATACAGCCCAATATCCCGCAGGACCACGGAGCCGTCCTCCAGATGCTCCAGCGCCCCTGCCTGCTCCAATGCCGCTAAATGCTGCGGATAGACCGACACGCCGTATTGCCCCAGGCGGCGGTACAGTGTGCGGCTGTATTGACCGCTCCGCAGCAATTCCACAAGTCCGGCGCCCTCCTCCAGAGGAAGGTACACGGTTGTGGTGGGGCTTTCAATCAGGTGGAATCGCTCCGCCACAGTGCGGAAGGGGAAGAACTCCGATTCCATCAGCGGCAGGATGTGGTGGGCATCCTGAGCTTCCGCGCCTTTCAAATCCAGCAACGTGGAGAAATAGGTGTGTATGGCCGCTCGGGAACTGACGTCCTGGCAGTGATCCAGGACGATCTTCCCGGCGCCGATGGAGGTCTCAAACAGACGGGGAGGTGGATCTTCTCCCTGAAAGATGGTGACGATGCTGTCCTCCGGAGGGCGCTTGCCCTCCCGGTTGCACCGCCCAGCGGCCTGGAGGATGGAGTCCAGACCGGACAGCTCCCGATAGACGGCTGGGAAATCCACATCGACACCGGCCTCGATGAGAGAGGTGGAGACCACCCGGCAGGGCAGCCCATCCCGCAGGCGCCGGCGGATCTCATCCAGAATTCTCCTGCGGTGCGCGGGGTACATCAGGGTGGAGAGATGGAAATTGCCTGGACCGGACAGTTGGTGGAAGACCTCCCGCGCGGCCCGGCGGGTGTTGACGACGCACAGAACCTGCTCCTGCTGCTGCAGGCGGGCGGCCAGGTCCATCCAGGACAGCGTTCCTGCCTGCTGGAAGGAAACCCGGCGGAAGGACTCCCAGTGCGCTTCGGCCATGGGGCAAATCTCCCGGATGGGGATCTCCGGAGCGAATTCCTGAAAAATGGGGTCCAAAGCGGGCTGAGTGGCGGTACACAAAACAGCGGAAGCGCCGTAGTGCCGGACCAGCTGGGCAATCGCCCAGACACAGGGGCGCAGATAGGGGAGGGGGAGCATCTGGGCCTCGTCAAAGATCAGGACGCTCTGGGCCAGGTTGTGGAGCTTCCGGCATTTGGAAGGCTGGCAGGCATAAAGGGATTCAAAGAATTGGACTGCTGTGGTGACGATTACAGGAACATCCCACGTCTCCACAGACCGGGTCAGCGGAACGGCCTCCGGACTGGATGCATCGTCCTCCTGCTGGTCGAACTGCACACCGGAGTGAAATTCCAGAACATTTTCATCACCCAAAATCTCCCGAAAGGCCTGGGCAGTCTGCTCGATAATCGATGTGTAGGGGATCACATAAACGATTCGCTTCATCCTGCGGGCTTTGGCCTGCGCCAGCGCAAAGGACAGGGATGCCACGGTTTTTCCGCCGCCGGTGGGCACTGTCAGCGTGAAGAGGCCCGGCCCATACTGTGCCCCCGCCGACATGCACTGTTCCAAAATCACACATCGCTGCATGTTCAGAGCGCCTTTTGGGGGAAACCAGCCGGAGACATAGGTTTCCAGGCGGCGCCACAATTCCTCCATAGAGGAGGACGATGCTGGCAGATACGGGCTGTTGTCCATAAACGCGCCCGTATCTGTGTAGTCTGCATCTACCAGGCAGGAAAAGAGCATCCGCGTGAAAAACATCCCCTCCAGCCTTGTTCCCGCAAATGCGGGGGTATTTGCATGAGGCAGGGAGAATTCACTCTGCCAGGCATGATAACCCTCCAGATTCCCCTGGCTTGCCCGATTGATGCGCCCCCAAAAGGTGCCGGCGCCAGCGGCGTCTCCCCGGCCGCCGCCGTCGGGGAGGCCGCCGTGGTGTCCGGAGATCGCAAAAGCAGCCGCCAGCTGTTGAGCTTTCAGACACTCGAAAGCCCCGGCAGAGGCGTGATCCACTTTCGGCCCGCCATGGAGCCGCCGCTGAAAGGCAGCGGAGTATTTTCCGATGTCGTGAGCCATACCGGCCAGCTGTCCCTGCGCCTCTGCGTCAAAAGCAGCTGCGAAAGCGGAACACAGAGACGCGGTGCCTTTGAGATGTTCCAGAATTGTCTGGGTCCGGCCGTCTTCTGTGAGATGGGCCAGATAGGCGTAAGTATCCATCCTGCAACCACATCCTGAAATTATATAAAATGCACAATTTATAGATTTATTATATGATTTTCTTGGTTGTATTGCAAGAGGGATATCTGATTCCGGCAGCATCCATGAAACAGGGGGAGTAGATAGAGACATCTTGCAAGGAGGCTCAGGCAAGAATACGTGAAAATTGGATGACATTGGGTGACGAAACTGCTATTTCGCAGAGCAGTTTAACACGTGATCTATCTCTGCAAGCAAGCTCGCTAGAAGCGGGCTTGCTTTTATGTGTTTTGCGACAAAATCCGATGTTTTTCTGTTGCTCTATCCAACAAGAACTATAGGTCCGTCCAAATTTTTATAGTTCATGGTTAAAATCCTCTATATAAGGAGGGATTTTCCCATGACAAAAATAACTTTACGACGAATTTTTTTAAAGCACGTCCTTCTCAAACGTACGCAATTTCGACTGACACAGGCTCAACTTGCAGAGGCGGTTGGGACCTCCCATGGATGGATTCAGAAAATTGAATCTGGTAAGAAGATGCCTGGCTTTTTTCTCGCAATCAAACTTGCAGTCTTTCTCGAAATTGATATGAATAGCTTTCTGAAAGATCTGATAGAAGCCTCTGGCACTCCAATAACTGCATCTAAATGTCAGAAGTCTCTTGTTCATACCGATGCAGCAAAAGAATCCGGGGATACTGAGGTGACTGGTCATGTACAAGTATGAGGTATTTAAGATACATTCTTTATCTTCCAGATCTTACGGCATTCTTGCTAAAGAAAAAATAGGCCGAAGTTGGATTACAGTAGCAGTTACTGCCCCTTTTTCCAACGATTACGGAACCGCCCATCAACTAGCTGAATCCTGTTCTGCCCGCCAGCTTTCTCCCCCGCATCTCGTGGATGTTGTTTCTGATTTTATCTCTTAGAAAACGGTTATATCTTGAAGTTTTTAGCCTTTTCTACAGGAGCGATTCCATCGGAATGGCTCCTACCAGTTTTCTCCTATTTGGACGCTACTACAACGGGTGAAGCACACCCGTCAGACGTGCTTCATTCGTTCCCAAGATTCAGCCACAATGGGGCAACATACAGACAGCGAACGATCACTGCTTCGCGGGCTGCCCGGCAAGCCCCGTGCTGTAATGGAGTCTACGGGTAATTATCATTTACCGGAAGCCTGACTGCTGAATGCCTCCGGATTCTATGCTTCGGCAGTCAGTGCAGCGCTGGTGCCAATTTGCGCCGTGCCAAGACCGACAAGAAGGATGCCATTAAACCGGCAAACGACGGTCTTGGCCACTGGCTTATCTTGGCGAGGTATAGATACCTGATTGATGCGCAGAAACTGCTGCCAGGCAATACCAGCCGTATTCAAAAGTTGAAGAACAACCTGATCTCTCTGTTAGACACGGCTTTTCCGGGCGCAAACCGCCTGTTTTCAAGCCCTCCGCGTACCGATGGCAGCGAGAAATGGTGGACTTCGCAGCGACATTTTGGAACTGTGAGTGCGTTTGCGTTTTATGTGAAAAAGCATTTATTTCCAAATACCAAAGGTGGTGTAAGAAATATAGCTACAACTTCAGCGAAGATAGGGCATTGGATATTTATGCTTCTGCCCGTAGTCACTTTGATGTTATGCCGAAAACTGATACTGCCAGACTTCTGGCAGAACGGGCTGTCTCTCAACTCCGGACGGCCTGTGCAGCATTGGCCGCCCTGAAACTGCAAAACTGCAAATGCGATCTTGGGCATCTTCACGCCCGGAATATCCCGTGGTGATGAGGATATTTGGTGTTGGTCCATCGCTCGGCTCACAACTTATGGCGGAGATTGGCGATGTCCGCCGTTTCCACTCCAAGACGGCGTCGGTGGCTTTTGCCGGTATTGATGCATCGCCTTACCAGTCTGGTCAAATAGATATTTACATCCGCAATTCCGCTTCGTTACAGAACTTTTCCTGCTGATGGGTGGATATCTCCCCAATGCCCCTGTAAACGAGGCTGCGCATCAATTCATGGAGAAAAAGTGCTCTGAGGGCAAGCATGACAAGGGTTACATGACGATCCCTTTTACCACACAGTCATGGTTCGATCCGGCTCCCGGACCAGATCCAGTTGGCAGCTTCCGGTTTCCCCGTGAAATGCGAGACAAGGAGTTGGCGCAGCATATCAGTTGTTCTTTCCGAAGAGCTGCGGAGGCCCTGGAGAAGATCCCCCAAGACCATCCAGATAGTTGAGCTGGTGCAGCTTCAGCGCAACTGTCCGGACTGGGAGGGCTCCCAATCTCCAGTGCCGGAAGTGCGATGAGGTGGCCCGGAGATACGGGAAAGAGATTGCGGTCGTGGAGCCGGTGAAGGGAGGCGCTCTGATGAACTTACCGGAGGAGGCCGCTGTGCTGCTGTACCAAGCTGATGCGACCGCCGGACCGGCCTCCTCCTGGTCCATTCGGCTCATTGCGGGGCTGGACGGGGCTTTGACTGTTTTAAGCGGCATGAGAAATCCGGAGCGATTGGGGAACAACACGGGCTACACTGCCAACCAGGAGGCGTATTATGCGGCTCTGCCCCAGACTTACAGAAAGGCATCCGACTGCATCCGCTGTGGCCTGCGGGAGAAAATTGCCCGCAGAGGCTTCCGCCCGTGATCTGCTGGAAACGGTTGCAGAAGCGTTAGAAGCGGAAATATAAAATTTCCGGTGTCCTCAGACAAAACACATTCATAAACAATTGGCTCAGAAACATTAGAAATCTATCTCGGGGCTGTCATTTTGAAGAATATATTGGGACGCCGCACCAAAAGTCCATTGGTGCGGCGTCCGATCTTATTCAATACCTGTGTAAATATTCCTATGTCCAGCCAATTACTTGCTGTGTATTGCCCCCGTAAAATCCATATCCTGCGCCTGCCAGGAACTCCAGACGGGCTGAAGGATAGACCACTCTTTACGGAACAGGGCAGGGGGGACGATGCTGTCCGTATTTACGAGACTCGGAAGGACATCCTTATTCTGGGGGGCTATCGCCGCATAGATACCATAGCCCAGCAGAGTTCCCGCTTAGATGCGGCCAACGGTCATCCACAGGGAAAAGTAGCTGTCCGGAATACCCTCCACGCCAGAAAAAATCTCATTCATCATTCTTTTATAGAAGAAAATCTGAGAAAAATCCCGGGTATGGATGGGCAAGGATGGTCCAAGTTATACTCTGGATCAGCAGTTTCTGAATCTCCGCCTGGAGCAAGCAGGTTTTATGTAATAAAAGGCACAGGATGCGAGGCCGAGATGAGACTGGGCAGAGAAGTGTTTCGGAAGGGGAGATTTGAGGATGGAAGGAGGCTGCTCCATGTCGCTGTTTGCTCAGTATGTTGGAATATCCTCGTTAAAGACCATGGAACATTTTTTTCAGTTCTTCCACATAGGGAGCGGTCAAAGGGTGAGGCGTCTGCCCCTTCTTGGTGACATAATAATGGGCCAGGATACTATCTTCTCCCTTAAGCGGGACCGAGGAAAAATGGTAGTGCTGCGGATGCTGCCAGCGGGTAGAACTGATGAAAAAAGCATCGGATTGAGCCACAATATCCTGGCTGGCAGCACTGTCGTTAATAGAGATGATGCATTTTGGGGGAGACTGAAACAGTTGAGAGATGGACTCGGAATCATCATCGTAAAATCTGCCGAAATTCTCGTGGTTTTCTGCAATCACATAGGGATAGTCCGTCATACGGTCTTCCACCGGAACGGTCTCCTGAGCCTGCAGAATGGGGTGGTCCGCTCTCGTGACGATGCTGATATGGCTCTCCCCCAACAGATGGTAATCCAAGTCCTTTACGCTGCAAAGCCGCGTGATCCGATTACTGTGGGATTTCATCAGGAAGACGATCCCCAGGTCGGAGCGGCAGTGCTGCACATCATCCAGAACATCGTAAAAAGACTGTTTTTTCAGCCTGATATAGATAGAGCCGCCGTGGCCGTCTGAAATCTGCGGCCAAAGCCTTGTGATGGGCGTGCTGAGAAAGAAGGATCGCATGGAAGAGACACTGAAATACTGCTTGCGGAAGTGGCTCTTTGCATACAGATCTTCTACAAAAATTTTTTTGTCTATGATCTCGTTTGCGTAGCTCAAGAACTCCCGCCCCTCTTCCGTGACGGAAACGCCCTTTTTGGTTCGAAGGAAGATCTGGATTCCCAATTCTTCCTCCAAGGCCTTGATGCTGTTGCTGACATTGCTCTGGGACGTATAGAGCCGCTCGGCGGCTTTGTTGATGGATTCGCAGTTGGCGACCTCTACCACGAAGCTGAGCTGTTGGAACGTCATGTTGGATCCTCCCTCCGTACATAATAATGCCCCCCTAGACAGCCTCGGCATTTTCCGCCCAGTTTGCTGAGGGGCCTTTGGGATTGCTCTCCAATGTCCTGTCACAGTCCGGAAAAACGCGGAAGTCGGACAGGAGATCCGGCGTGCGCCCGGGAGAGACAGTCTCCCTGAAGTGTGCCCGTAAAGATATGAAATTCATATATTTAGTACTAACAATACCATATAAACGGATTTCCTGTCAATGTGATAAAATTAAGACAAGCAAAACAGGACAGGATCAGACAAAAAACACAATGTTTGCAGAGAGGAGCAGTACGGACAGGAAAAGAGCTGACGAGATCACCTTCAATCAGGCACAGAAGCCGCGGTAATTTTGGAAATGGAAACAACACCTAAGGAGAAACGCCCTTGGGTATTTTTTCAAAGCAAAATACGTTTGTTCAAATTCCATAGGAAAATGAAATGTGGAGGGAATCAAGATGTTGAAATTTGCGATTATCGGAGCGGGCGCAGGCGGACAGAGCATGGCCGCCATTCTCACCAGCAAGGGCTATATCGCCAAGCTGTATGACATCGACAAGGAAAAAATCCATCGTCTGCAGGAACTCAAAACAATCAAGGTCACCGGCGTCATTGCCTGCGAGGCCGCACCGGCGGTTATTACGGACCGGATCGATGAAGTCATGGATGACGTGGACGTGATCATGGTCGTCTCTACTACGGATGCCCATAGAAGCATCGCCTATGCCTGCAAGCCCTATCTGAAGGATGGGCAGATCGTCATGCTGAATCCCGGCCACTGCGGAGGTGCTCTGGAGATCGCCAATATCCTGCGCGGCGAGGATGGCTGCGGCAAGGATCTTATCATTGCGGAGGCGGGGGACCTGATGTATGGCTGCCGCAGTTATGAGGTCGGCAATATCCTTCACACGGGCCTGAAGGTCCACGTGCCGGTGGCGACACTGCCCGCCAGTGATATCGACCGCCTGATGAAAGTGCTGGGACCCATCTTCCCCTGCCTGCAGCCTGCGGCCAATGTGCTGGAGACCGGCTTTGAGGGCGCCGGCGCCATGCTGCACCCCATGAACCGGCCCAGAGTGGACCCCAGGCGCAGGGTGGTGGTCTCCGGCTATGGTCTGCTCCAGCCTCGGGTGGGGGTGGAGCTGGAGGCGGCCAATCACTCCCAGTTCTCCCGCATCTTCGCCGGCCAGGGGGGGGTGGATCCCTACGGCTCGGCCGCCAGCGACGTGTATCACGACCTCTTTGATGAGGGCACCTATACCGGCAAGGG
>OJSP01003084.1_pt1 | contig 12653 bp, 10 predicted proteins | sample 1599561 | NCBI WGS metagenome assembly OJSP01 (sample SAMN04168659, study PRJEB22393) | human gut metagenome | biome: human gut microbiome; feature: stool | host: Homo sapiens | collected 2014-05-12
ATTCAGATATCCGCCGCCGTCACCATCGGTGGACTGCCAGATGGTATATTTGTACTTTTTCTTGTCAGGAGCCAGGATCCTATCACCATATCGTGCAAGCCATACATCATACCCTGTCATCTTACTCCAGTCAAGCTTGTTGTCATACCAGTCTGTATTGCAGTAGATCATTGGATGATATCCGGCTTTTTTTACCTCATTGCAGAAGGTTTTTGCCAGATCCGCGATCTGTGATGCGGAAAGATTACGCATCTGATCATATTCAATGTCATAAACCACCGGATAGGATACTTTATATCCATCCATTTTGCGGATGGCAAGCTGTGCTTCCTTCAGTGCCTGCTGTGTATTCAGCGCAAGGCTGTACACATAGGTTCCTGTCGGAACTCCTGCCTTCTCCGCCTGTTTCATGTTGTAATCATATGTCTTATCCAGATGGTTCAGGCCATAGGAAATCCTAACAAAGGCAAAATCTACATTAGATTTTTTGACCTGACTCCAGTTGATGGTATCCTGCCACTCGGAAACATCGATTCCACGTGTAACAGCACCTTCCAGCTTCTGGCCGCTTCCGTTATAGCAGACACCGTTGATCTTCTTCCATGCCTTTGAGCTTGCCCTGGAATCCTGTGTTGCCTTCCCGCTGGGGACCTTTTCTTCCTCAGCAACTGCCTCGCTTCGGTCTACGCCTCCGCCGCCCATGGCCATCGCTGTAGTTCCCATTGTTCCGATTCCCAGCAGTGCTGCTATACAACCTGCCACCAGCCATTTCTTCCAGTTTTTCATTTTAGTTTCCTTCCATAAAGTATGTTGTTAATTTGTGCATAACTTTATTATACATATGGAAAAATGGAAAGTAAAGCCATATATGGAAAAAGACCGATGTCAGCTTCATACAGCTGAACATCGGTCTTCGGTTATTCTATATATTTCTTTCTGGTACTGTTCGGTAAAGATCACGGAACTTCCGGGTCTGTAGGATCAAAGTTTCCGGCTCCACGGAAGGTTGCCAGCGGTCTGCGGCCTAACGGTCCCTTGAAGGATTCATTGTTAACGTAATTTCCGCTGCTGTAAATGTGGATCGTAGAACCGTTACAGTTCTCAAATACCCACTTCGCATCAGCCACACAGGTACGGATACATCCGTGAGATGCAGGCTGACCAAGCTTCAGGTACTCGCCTGCCGGAAGATTATAAACACTCCTGGTCGATCCGGCTACGGAATGGATAAAGATTCCTCCCTGTCCGCATCCGTCAACATGTGTTCCATACTGTCCCCAGGACGGTCCCATCAGTGGCTGCCATCTCAGACTGCGGGTCAGTCTGTATGTACCATCCCATGTAGGTGTTCCGGAGAGACCTACAGAAACACGGATTGTCTTAACAGGAATGGTCTTGCTACTATTTGTGTATACAGTCATAACACCGTTGGTCTTATCAACCTCCAGGTAATATGGTCCTCCGTAAATACTGGAAACATCATTGCGGCGGTAACCATCCTTATCAAAGTAATACAGTTTTCCATCGATCCATCTGCTTGTATTGGTCAGATACTTGGAACCGCTGTCCGGATCGATATATTTGACCTGATCATAGTAATCGCTGACGATCACCCAGCCGGTGGAAAAACGTCCCTGGCTGTCCAGATAACCATTTACGGACCCACGCTTCATGGATTTATTTGTCACAACGGTATAGTTCTGCAGATAGTACCAGTATTTACCTACCTTCTGCCAGCCTGACTTTTTCAGAACACCGTTGCCGCCTGCATAATACCACTTATTCTGGTAACGGATCAATGTACTCTTGTACATCCAGCCTCTGTGCGCATTGGCATCTGATGTTGCAAAGAAATAGTATTTTTTGCCGATCTTTGTTTTTCCTGTTGCAAGCTGTCCTGTGCTATTAAAGTAATAGCTCTTTTTGGAGGACTTGTTTGTTATCATCTGGCTCTTATAGTGGTTTCCGTTTTTGTCAAAGTAAAACCATCCGAAGAACTGGCCTTTTGCGTCGGTCACCTTCTGCCAGCCATATTTTTCAACAACTTTTCCTGCTGTGCTTCCGAAATAATAAATCTTGTTGGATGCTCCCGGACAGCCATGCCAGCAGTTCTTCCAGGAAACTCTCTGGCCATTGCCTCCGAAATAATATCTGCTGCCTTTATACTTCACAAGTTTTTTTGTAATGATGCGGCCCTTGCTGTCTGAAACATAATATGCGTTATTCTGCGCCTTCGCCATTGTATTCGTCATAACATAGCCGCTGGCATTCAGCATATATCGATATTTCTTGGACATTACAGGTGATACATAAACTCCATGTTTCATGATCTGTCCACGTGTGGCAGCCTTCGGACTACAATAGATAAAACGTTTTTGATTTTTGCTGTTTAAAACATATGTCCATCCGCCATAAAAAAGCTTTCCTGGAATCTCTCCTGCCTTTGATGCCGGCTGGAAGTAATACTGATATGTTGTGGAACCGGTTGTCAGCTTCAGGATTCCTGTTCGCGGTTTTCCGTTACGCATCAGTGTATAATAAGCATTTCCGATCTTCTTGATCTTGCCTACAAGGTTCTGAGCCTCTATGGATTTGTAATCACCCTGGGAATTATAATAGCGGAAAACAGTTCCTGTCCATAACCAGTAATTTCTCTTCTGCTGGCCAAGATTGGATGTCCACGGTGTGATTGCTTTTCCGGTGGAATCCGAATACAGGGAAGCTTTGGAGTTTTCGAGGAAATACCATTCTGTCTTCTGTGTTCCGGTATAACCTGCTGCACCTGGCTCACGGGTCATACGGCCGGTTACCAGATATCCGTCTTCATTAAAAAGATAATATCCCACATGTCCGTTGGTATTGATCTTAAGAAGACCATCCTGCGCAGTAAAATAATTATCTTCGATGGAACCTGTTTCTGATACCTGAGAAGCGTTCCCTTCATCCAGGGCAAGAGTCTCTGCGTTATCTACGCTCTCTGATGTTTCGGCTGCCGTCTCTGTTTCTGCGGGTGCTGTCTCTGCAGAAGCTTCTGCTGCGGATACTTCCTCTGTAGGCGCTTCTTCTGCTGTACCTTCCTCAGCTGCAGTCTCCTGCTCTCCTTCTGCTGACTCATTCTGGATCGCCTGAGCCTGATCACTCTCTGCTGCACCATCCGGAAGCTCTTCAGTCTGCTGTACTTCCTGTACTGCTGCAGCTGTTTCATCAACTGTTGTTTTCTGCTCTTCTTCACTGCTTTCTGCCGGATCCTCAGAAGCTTTTCCCTCCGGGGCTGCAGATGCAGCAACCTTCTTTTTGCGGAGTCTGTAAAAACCGTTTGCAGAAACCCAGTCACTTGTCTTGGCAACGACTACACCGTTTACCAGTGATGCTCCGGTAGCAGAAGTTTCCTCTGCCTTGTTGTTCTCTACTTTGTTCTGTACTGCGGTATCTGCTGACGGTGCATCCAGCTCCTGTGCATCACCTGCACTGAAATCATCGCCCGGATCTGTACTGTCTTCTGTTGTCGCATCCGGTGCTTCTGTAGCCTCCGGTGCTTCTGTAGTTTCCGGTGTTTCTGTAGCCTCCGGTGTTTCTGTAGTTTCCGGTGTTTCTATAACATCCGGTGTCTCTGCTGGATTCTCCGGTTCAACCGGTATTTCTTCTGAACTGTCAGTACTACCTGTCTGACCCGCTTCTGTCTCCGGCTGCTGTACAGTCGTTCCCTCTTCATCACTGAATACATCCTCAGCCGGATCGCCGGCTGTCTCTGCTGCCATCTGCACGTCTGTACTTCCCAAAGCCGCAGCGCCGGCTTCCAGAGTTCCGCCCATGCATAATGTCAGACTGAGAAAAATTGCCACAACTCTTCTCTTCACGATAATCCCTCCTGATCATGCTGCTGTAAATAATTATTGTATCTGTTACGTATCATTCGCCCAGTCCGCCTTCGATAAGAGCCACAAGCGCATCTATCGCAGCCTGTTCATCCTCACCCTCGCAGACCAGTGTGATCTCATCCCCGCTTTTAACACAGGCACCCAGAACACTCAGAACACTTTTGGCATTCGCTGTACCTCCGGCATACTGAAATGTTATGGACGATTTGTATTTTATTGCCTCGCCGCACAAAAGCCCTGCGGGACGAAGATGAAGCCCTGACGGGTTCCTGACCGTTACCTTATAACTTAACATTGCTGCTGTCTCCCTTTATATTACTTATCCTTCAAGCCTTGTCCAAAGCTGTGATTACTTACTGACTGCTGCTGTCTACATTGGAAACCTTGGAGATTTTGATCTCGGCGGTTACATCCTCCAGCAGCTTGTAGCCTTCCGGAAGGCTGATTTTGATCGGTACTTCGTAGCTGCCCTCCTCCCAGTCATCCATGGAAAGTGCTGCTCCTACCGACTTCAGATCAAATTGGGAAAGATCTCCATCTTCCGCCTGCACCTTCAGTTCAATATCCGCAACTTCAAACGCCAGCTGCAGATCATCAGGCAGACCCTTTACTTTGATATCCTCTGTCGGGAAGCTGTATATCTTACTGCCCTCCGGCAGGATATTGACTGTGATCCAGAGGTCCGTACTGGATCCAGATGTCAGCTTAAGGCCATCCGGAAGAAGTTCTGACAGGTTTACTTTCTTTTCCACGTCATTGCTCTTTCCTGAAATATCCACATTCTCATTATCAAGATAAATAGTATTTCCCTGAAGTTTCAGATTGTTCAGTGCTTCTTCACTTCCAGCTACGCTGAAAGTCTCCGGTACTGTCGTGACACTGTCCACAACATAACCTTCTGCCGGTTCTCCCGTATATCCCGCACTGATCCGTATATCAGAACGCACCTTCCAGAGCTTTGCCGTGACATTAACCTTTCCGTTGTTGTCAAATTTCAGATAGCTCATGGAATTTGATGAAAGTGTATCCTGATTCTTATCTGTGATGGTCAGTTCTGCGCCTGTGATCGTCGTATCCTGGTCGATTCCCTCAAGCTTTGAACTTACATCCACACTCACACTGTCTATCTTACCAACTAGGGATTCCGGTCCTGTAATACGGACTTTTTCCGGATTTGCGGTAAGCGAAGCAACCTCCAGCCCCTGTGCAGGCTTGCTGTCATCACTGGTAACGTTGATCGCAAATTCCTTGGTCACCTTTTTTTCCAGATGGACACTTAGATTCTGCGGTGACACCTGGATATTCTCTGGAAGTATCCCGGAACAGGTTGCTGTAATGGGGATCATTACAGGGTCTGTATCGGTAGACTGAGCCTGCTGCAGGTCTGCAACTGCCTTAATATCACTTGAGGTGAGACGGTTGACTATCTTCCGCTCACCTGTAATATAAACACGTACTGAATTTTCACGATCATCCTGCATGACCATCTTGCCCAGCTGATCCACATAAGCTTCATTGATGATCTGCACATCTGAGATCACAAAGCCTTTCGTAATGATAGGGTCATCAACATTTACTACGATCAGCCACACCAGGATTCCCACAATGATCGACATGATTTTCAAAGGGATGTTCTTAGTCAGATTTTTCTTCATGTTTCACTCTCCCTTTCAGCAGATTTCTCAGCTTACCGTTGTCAACAACCTTTTTATTCTGAGCAGAAACAAGTACTTCACGAAGCTGCTTACTGTTAAGCCCTCTGGATAACTCACCGCCTCTGGCCACAGAAACCTGTCCTGTCTCTTCCGAAACAATGATCGTAAGAGAATCCGTAGCTTCGCTGATACCCACACCTGCTCTGTGTCTTGTTCCCAGCTGTTTACTCAGTTCCATATTATCTGAAAGAGGCAGATAGCAGGTTGCTGCTACTACGCGGTTCCCCCGCACGATCACCGCTCCGTCATGAAGAGGTGTATTATGCTCAAAAATATTGATCAGTAGCTGACTGGTAAGGATACCGTCAATATTGATACCGGTTCTCACATATTCATCAAGCCGGATCTCTTCCTCGATTACGATCAGTGCTCCGGTCTTAACTTCACCCATATCAAAACAGGCCTTTACCAGTTCGTTGATAGTCTTGTCATTGAAACGCTCCTGCACTTCCCTGCCGGAATCAAAGGGAATAATGTTGGAAACAAACTTCTTCTGTCCCAGCTGCTCCAGCGCCTTTCTCAGCTCCGGCTGAAAGATTACGATCACACCGATCACCAGCACATTAGCCAGGTTCCGGAAGATCCAGAGGATCGTATTCATTTTGAAGATATATGCGACCAGGATAAATCCAAGGACGATCAAAATGCCCTTCAGAAGGGTATATGCACGTGTAAATTTGATCCATGCCATAAACTGATATACAAAAAAGGAAATCAGTCCGATCTCAATGATATCTATCACGCCAAGTCCCGGAAGGGAAATTTTCCCAAGATATCCGACCACAACTGTCAGCACATTCTGCATAAGTCTCCTCCTTTCTTCCTGAGCTATTCCAATCGTTCCTGTTTAAAGATCCTTCAGCGATTCCTCCAGCTGTTTTTCGAAATCGATCTTGTCCAATCCCTGCGGTTTCTCACTTACTGTATTTTCGGAAACCATATCCGGCATCTTTACTGTATGCATTTCGTTCTTCTCAGGAAATACATCATCACTGAAAGACACAACATTGTCTTCTTTTTTTTCTTCTTTTACCGGCTCCGCATTGATTTTTTTGATACTTCTCTCAGAAGTGGCGACTGATGCCTTCGGAACGGCTTTTACGTAGTAATAGTACTCATCATCCTCATATTCCAGACGTTCTGTTCTGCTGTAATCTCCGCCAAAAACAAAGAACTCCAGAACAAATCCTGCCAGTACGGAGATCACTGTGGACAGGATCATCGGCACCATGGCTACCGTAATACTAAGGCAGAAATCTCCGGCAAGGATAACCAGGATATAGATCACGCCACCGGCAATGACAGCGATCCTCCATGCATAATCAAACGCCCGTGTTCTCAGAAGGTTCACAAACAGGATCACTACCACAAACGCGATCACCGTGATCCACATTGCCCAGTTGTGGACAAGTCCGTCAGAGATCAGCTTCAGTTTTTCTGTGATCTCTGCAGCAGGATCACTGAGTGCCGCCGACTGTGCATGTACAAACCGTATAAAATAATAGATCACAACACCGCATCCGGCCGGAAGCGCTGACAATGCGCTACCCAGCAGGCCTGCTCCGATCGGCATAAGTGCAGGAACACCAAATCCGAAGGAAAGTGGTGTAAGGATCATTGCAAGATTCTGTGACCTGCTGAATCTTAGGAACAGGATCAGCATCAACAGAATAAGAAGCAGCATAAATCCTGCCGTTTCGATCCCGACTGCATAACAGTGCCCGATCATCAACGCAAATCCCAGAAACATCATCACGGAAACCGGAAGGATCGAACATACAAGCGCCAGGATCAGGACAACAAAAATATTATCCAGCTGTTTCATGTAACCCATATTGCTGTTGATCCAGAGAAAATAGGCAAATGCCAGAACAAACTTCAGGACCGGCAGTATATATACTTCATATTGTCCGTAAAATCTTTTGATATTCTGTTTGATCTCAAGTAAAGCTGTCATTTTCTATGTCCTCCTGCATTTCTCCGGACCGGATTTCTTTTTTCCTCCCGCCCGTAGATTTTTTCCAGTCTTGTAAGATCCTGATAATATTCCCTGACACTTTTTTTTGCCCGGAAATATTTCACAGAATACTGGATGTAGGTCAGTATCGAATATACAACAAGCACGATCAGATAACCGACGATGATATAGATTCCAACCTTGACCAGATTAATCTTATTCACATTATCCATAAGATATTCGCTGAAATATGCGGCAACGCCTGCAAGTCCCAATACATATCCGATCGTTACCAGAAAAAAGTTTCTGATCAGTGCAAGTCCAATATAATCACTTCGATAATATCTGCTCACCGGAAGATACTTCCTGCCTTCGCCATGTTCATACATAGCCAGACGGTTCATGATCTTCACTTTTTCTTCATTTACCATAAAAATAACTCCTCATAAGCTTTCTTTATCAGGAAAATCCCCAATATATGATCCGCATTACGCTTTCCATACAGTTATACTGTTTAACTGCAATCAAATTTATTGTAGCATAGTTCCATACCTATGAAAAGTGTTTTTTCGGCTGTTTCATGCCCTTCCTGCGCATATTGTCAGAAAATAAACTTTCTCTGCACCGGCCTCAAGAAGACACATTGCCATGGCATCTGCCGTACTTCCTGTTGTGTATACATCATCCACCACAAGTACAGAAAAACCCGGGATCCTTTCGGTTACCTGATATGCATTTTTCAGGTTCTGACGCCTCTGTATGGCATTAAGTTTTTTCTGAGATCTTGTGCTTCGTATCTTCTTTACCAGATGCCCATTCCATGGGATCCCTGTAAGAACACTGAGCCTTTCTGCCAGATATGCTGCCTGGTTAAAACCTCTCATCCTTTTTTTTCTGGGATGCAGAGGAACGGGAACGATCAGATCAGGCTTCCACCGTTCCAGATATTTTTTTCCGAAGACGCTCATTGCCTTTGCATAAAAATCCCCATATTCCCGACATCCGTAATACTTAAATCGTACCAGAGACTGTCTCCAGACCTCTCCGTACCAGAAAATACTTCTGCCCTCCGTAAAATGATGGGCACCCTTGCGGCAGTCTTCACAGTATTCCTCTTCCATTTTTACCGGTCTTCCGCATTTCATACACCTGGGACCGGATATAGGCCTGACCTTTCCGGAACACTCCGGGCAGATCAGCCGGTCTTTTTCTTTCAGTATCTGATGACACAGCGGGCATTTTTTCGGGTAAAGCATGTCCAGTAAAAAATCTGCTGTTTTTTTCAAGAAAGTCCTTTCTCCCCGATGGCGCTCTCTTTCTGTTCAGATTCATCCAGCTCCCGGATCCGTCTGTCCAGAGAGCTGTATCTCTGCTGCTGTTTTTCATTACGGATCATCTCCGCAAAAGTGGTCTCGCTGCCTACTACGGTAACACATTTTCTGGCTCTGGTCACTGCTGTATACAGAAGATTCCGATTCATCAGCATCCTTGGTCCGGAAAGGATCGGAAGGATCACTGCCGGATATTCTGAGCCCTGGGACTTATGTATGGTCACTGCATAGGCAAGTTCCAGTTCCTCAAGCTGTTTGAAGGAATATTCTGCCTGTCTGCCATCCTCAAATTCCACGGTAGCCGTTTCCGCAAATTCATTGATCTCCGTCATAATACCGGTATCTCCGTTAAACACGCCCACACCTTTATCCACAGGAATCTTGTATCGTCCAAGGATTTCCCACTCCAGCTGTAATTGTTCTTCACCTGCATCACCTTATCCCCTTCACGGAAAAGACGCTGTCCGATCTCTTTCTCCTTTTTCTTTTCATCCGGCGGGTTCAGATATCTCTGAAGGATCTGGTTCAGCCGCTCCACACCTAAAAGTCCCTTACGCATAGGCGTGAGCACCTGGATCTCATAGGGCTTTGCATCTACATAACGCGGAAGCTTCTCCTGGATCAGCGCGATCACCACACGGATAATGATATCCGCATCATATCTTTTCAGAAAAAAGAAATCCCGGCTCTTGTTATTGATGGTCACCTGCTCGCCCCGGTTGATCTTATGGGCATTCACCACAATATCACTTTCGGATGCCTGGCGGAAAATCTTTTTCAACTCTACTACCGGAAAACAGCCGCTGCGGATAATATCCCTCAGAACATTTCCCGGGCCTACACTGGGAAGCTGATTTTCATCACCTACCAGGATCAGTCTGGTCCCTGCAGTCACTGCAAGAAGCAATGAATGCATCAGTGCGATATCTACCATGGACATCTCATCAATGATGATCACATCCGCTTCCAGCGGATTCTCCGAATTCCTGTCAAAATGAACTGCACGGCCTTCCTGCTCTTCCTCCGGCATTCCATTCAGCTCCAGAAGTCTGTGGATCGTCTGAGCCTCGTATCCGGTAGCCTCTGTCATTCGCTTGGCTGCACGGCCGGTGGGAGCTGCAAGCCGCAGCTCAGCGCCTTCCTCTTCAAAATAACGGATAATCGCATTGATCGTTGTAGTCTTTCCGGTTCCCGGCCCGCCGGTCAGAATGAACAGACCATGACTGGCAGCTGCCGCCACTGCCTGTTTCTGCATTTCATCTAACCGGGTTCCTGTCTCCTTTTCGATCCTGTTGATCCGTTTCTCCATCATCTCCTCATCTTCCGGGCAGAGGATGTTCAGCTCACAGAGCATTCTGGCTGAATTCAGCTCAAGATAATAATATCGTGTGGGATAGACAACTGCACCGTTTTCTGTTTCTTTCAGGATCAGTTTCCGGTCTACTACCATATCCATGAGATGTTTTTCCATGTAGGAGGAATCTACTCCCAAAAGTCCGGATGCCCTGGAAAAAAGTTCCTCCTTCGGGAGATAGATATGGCCTTCTCCTGAAGCCTGTAGGAGAGTATACAACATTCCGCTTCTTATCCTGTAATCTGAATCTGTATGGATCCCGATCCGGGAAGCGATCTCATCTGCGATACGGAATCCCACACCACTGATATCCTCTGCAAGGCGATACGGATTCTCCTGCAGGACTCCATATACAGTCTGCCCATATTTCTGATAGATCTTTGCGCCGAGATTCAGTGATATCCCGTATTTCTGGAGAAAGATCATAGCGCGGCGCATATCTGCTTTCTCCGTCATCTGTTCTGCGATCTCCATGGCCTTTTTTTCACTGATTCCCTTGATCTCAGCCAGCCGCTCCGGCTCTTCCTCTACAATACGCATAGTATCATCGCCGAAACGACGTACGATCCTGGCTGCCAGTGCCGCTCCGATCCCCTTGATCGCGCCGGAACCCAGGTAGCGTTCCATGGCCAATGCATCCTCCGGCATTTTTTCCACGTAGGAGGATATCTGAAACTGCTTGCCATACACCGGATGCGTTGTATAATTTCCGGAAGCTTCAATGGCAGCCCCCTGGGTAATCGCAGGAAATGTTCCCACACAGGTCAGTTCCTGTTCCTCTTCCATCCCTTTCAGTACCATGACCGTATATCCATTATCTTCATTCCGGAAGATCACATGATCTATATATCCTGTAACTGTCTCACTCATTTTCTTCTCCATCTATAAACCTCTGATAACAGCAAAAGGCACTGCAGCTGCAGCGCCTTATCTGTATGAGTTTCCTGCGGCAGTCTCTTCTCTGCTCCTGTGCCGTCCAGACGACTCATAACGGTTTATATCCTTGACATGATTTCCGCATATTTTCCTGTTCCTGCAGCCACTACAAGCATTGCATCCTGTACAGTCAGTGTGCTGACTCCTGTTTTCTGCTCGATCAATGCATCCATTCCATGCAGCATGGCACCTCCGCCTGTAAGAACGATTCCTCTGTCCATGATATCTGCCGCCAGCTCCGGCGGTGTTTTTTCAAGAACGCCATGGACAGTCTCCACAATCTGCCCGGTCGTTTCCCGCAAAGCGGTCCGGATCTCCTCAGAAGTCAGTGTTGCCACCTTCGGAAGTCCTGTGATGATATTTCTGCCCTTGACCTCCATCGTGCGAAGATCCGCTTCTTCACTGGCTGTTCCGATCTTGATCTTGATATCTTCTGCTGTTCTGTCTCCGATCAGCAGATTGTGCTTTTTCCGGACATAACGGACGATTGCTTCATCAAAATCATCACCTGCAACTTTTAATGATGTATTCACAACAGTTCCTCCAAGGGAAATCACCGCAATGTCGGATGTACCACCACCGATATCCACGATCATGTTGCCGCATGGTTTTGAAATATCTATTCCGGCTCCGATTGCCGCTGCAACCGGTTCCTCAATCAAATGTACTTCCCGCGCACCGGCTGCAAAAGCAGCCTCTTCTACCGCCTTTTTTTCAACCTCTGTAACACCGCTTGGCACACAGATACTGATATTCGGCTTCTTAAATGTACGCTTTCCCAGTGCTTTCTGAACAAAATATTTGATCATTTTTTCTGTGACAATGTAATCGGAAATAACGCCCTGTCTGAGAGGTCTTACCGCAACAATGTTCCCCGGTGTCCTTCCAAGCATCAGCCTTGCTTCTTCACCGATTGCTTTTATCATATTGGTATCTCTGTCAAAGGCAACGACTGAAGGTTCTTTCAGTACAACTCCCTTTCCTTTCACATAAACGAGGATACTTGCTGTTCCTAAATCAATTCCTAAATCTATTGACATCACGATTCCCCTTTCACATACTCACCTTATTATAATCAAATCTCTAGTAAATAGAAAGTCTTTTTTTCAAGTTCAGGATTTTTTAAGATTTCTGTATCATTTTCTGTCCAGCATCATTTTGATGTATTTTCCTGTATATGAATTCGGGTTTTCTGCCACTTCTTCTGGTGTACCGCACGCAACAACTGTGCCCCCCTTGTCACCGCCTTCCGGTCCGATATCGATAATATAATCTGCTGTCTTGATCACATCCAGGTTATGTTCGATCACTATAACCGTATTGCCATCTGCCGCGAGTCTGCGCAGGATTTCCGTCAACTTGTGCACATCTGCAAAATGAAGTCCGGTTGTCGGTTCGTCCAGAATGTACACTGTCTTCCCAGTGCTTCTCCGGCTCAGTTCAGTTGCAAGCTTGATCCGCTGTGCTTCACCGCCTGAAAGG
>OJSP01003090.1_pt1 | contig 12624 bp, 10 predicted proteins | sample 1599561 | NCBI WGS metagenome assembly OJSP01 (sample SAMN04168659, study PRJEB22393) | human gut metagenome | biome: human gut microbiome; feature: stool | host: Homo sapiens | collected 2014-05-12
GTTCGCATCGCGGCCGGTGAGATAATGCGAAAGCAGGCAGCGCCCGGACACCGACATGCACATGGCGCCGTGGACAAATGCTTCCAGTTCCAGTTCCGGAGGAGTGTTGTCCCGAATGACCGCGATATCATTCAGAGAAAGCTCCCGCGCAAGCACCACACGCTTCGCCCCCAAATCATACGCTGCAGACGCGGCCGCATAATTGGCAATGCCCGCCTGTGTGGAAACGTGAAGCTCCATTTCCGGCGCAATATGCTTCGCCATCGCCAGCACGCCCAGGTCCGCAACGATGAACGCGTCCACGCCGGTTTCCCGTGCGCGCCGCATAAAATCGGGCATGCGGGCGATCTCCTCGTTGGTAGGCACTGTATTCAATGTCAGATAAACCCGGCGCCCTCTGGCATGGGCAAAGCGCACGCCCTCCGCCAACTGCTCCATCGTGAAATTTTTCGGCGCGCTGCGCATGCCGAATTCCGTAGCGCCCACATATACCGCATCTGCGCCGTACAGCACGGCAAATTTCAGCCGTTCCAGGTCGCCGGCCGGGCTCAAAATTTCGGGCCGTTTCATTCAATCACCTCAAAAATGCAGCCGCACACAGGAGGTGCGGCTGCTTCGCTTATTTTATTGCCTTTTCTTCAAAATCACGGACGGATCCCCTGGCTCTCCAGGTCGGCCGTGATTGCTTCATGCTCGGCATTTGTTTTGGCAAAATGGTAATTGCCCAGTGTGTCCGTCTGGAAATACAGGTAGTCGCAGTTTTCCTCCGGCCACAGCGCCGCTTCAATGGACAGCAGGCCCGGGTTCGACACCGGTCCCGCAGGCAGGCCTGTATGCGTGTAGGTATCGTACGCCTCGCGCAGCTCCGCCGGAATCGCATCCCAGCTGCCATAGCCATAGGGCCCGGCCATGGAGTCATAAATATAGTTGTTGTCGTCGGCCTTTTCTTTGTCCCACGCAACGTTGCTGCCCAGCGTCATGCCGCTGGCAAGGCGGTTGTGGAACACTGCGGAGACCATTTTGCTGTACTCGTTTCCTGCTTCTTCCTGCACGAGGCTGGCCAGCGTAACAACCTCTGTCAGCGTCATATCCAATTCATCCATGCGTGCATACATTTCAGCAGTGATCTTATTGTCGAATTCGCCGTATATCTTGGCAACCATGTTGTACACGGTGTCTCCCACAAAGAATTCATAGGTGTCCGGGAACAGATACCCCTCCGCTTTCATGAACTGGTTGGGCTTTTCCTCGCGCTTGGCCCAGAAGCCGAACTGGGAAAAATCTCCATTGTTGGCCACGTCCAGAAATTCCTGTGCGGAACACAAACCCGCCTGCTCCATAATTTGTGCGTATTGGATCACCGTTTTTCCCTCCGGGAATGTGACCCGAACCGTCTCTCTGTCATCTGTAGCGACCTGCAGTGCGGCGATGATCTCATCATAGCTCATATCGGAGGACAGTTCAAACGTACCGTATTGCAGTGTATCCGCCGCACCGTCCTTGCCGCGTACATAAAAACGGAACACCTGCGCCGAGCGAATTATCCCCGCATCCTGCAGCTTCTGGCCGATGGCCAGCGGGCCGGACCCCTTTTCAATGGTGACGCTTTGTGTGACAGCCGCACCGCGTGAGCCGCTCACCTCGCCGGACAGCCAGAACCAACCTGCTGCTGCCGCCAGTGCCGCCAGCAGCAGAAACACCAGCATCACGATCAGGCATCCGTGTTTTTTGCGTTTTTTCCGTCTGCGTGCGGGCACTTCATCTTCATCCTCTTCTTCATACTCATAGCCGTCCGCATACTCCGGCTCATATGCGGCATCAGCAGCGGGCGGCTGCTGCACCGGCGCAGCCTGCGGCGCCAACGAACGCAGCTTTTGAGCATACAGCCCGCGCAGAGCAGACGGCAGCGCCGCCACACGTTTGTTCAGCTCTTCGATTTTTGCCGCATTGCGCTGCTTTTGCTCTTCCGTCATGTGCAGCACGCGCGCCGAAAGCTCGGCCAGTTGCCGCACATAAGCCTCTTGTGCGGCCTGCTGGGTTCCTTCTTTGTTTTCTTCCATATTCGTCACCTCTTTGCAATCAGTGCCAAAACGTCCTTATGGATGTCTTCCTTAGCGCGCATCCGCCCACCTTCCGTGCAAGCCACGCGCTTCCATCCGAGTGCCTTTGCACAGTATTGCCCGGCCTGGCGGCTGTGCTGCAGGTATTCCATATTTTTTTCGTGGATGTCCTTTTTTTCTTCGTCTCCATGATACCTCTGGGACATCAGCCGCTGGGAAACCTCCGGGTCCACATCCAGGTATACGACGGTATCCGGTTCCGGTATGGCAATTTTGCGATATTCGAAATCAAACAACCAGGCGAGATAAGCGTCCCACTCCTCGCGCGGCAGCTTGGAGCATTGATGCACCGCGTTGGAGGTCGTATAACGGTCCGCTATCACGGTTCCGCCGTCGTGGTAAAAGCACCCCCAAAGTGTCTTATAGCTTGCATACCGGTCCACAGAATAAAAGCTGGACGCCGCATAGGCGTTCACATCATTCACATCCTGCCCAAAAGCCCCGCCCAGATACATTTTCACCAGAGCGCTGGAATCACTCTCATAATTCGGAAAGGTGATCTTCATCGCCTGTTCTCCACGTCCGCACAATGCCTCGTAGAGCAGCCCCGCCTGCGTGGCTTTTCCACTACCGTCCAGCCCTTCCAGCACGATCAAACGTCCGCTCAAACCATTTCGTCTCCTTTGAGAAAAGCATATTTCTTCCGCATCTCTGCGGCACGTCCGCAGCTCATTGAACCCTCCGGGCATGCGCCGGATACACACGGCGGGCCGCTGCGCGCAAACAGTGCAGGGGCCACCTCATTCACCAGGCGCAGCATTTCGTCCGCCAGCTCCCGAATCTCCCACTGGGCGCGCTGGCAGCAGCGGTGCCGGAAGAAATTGTTCAGGCTTCGTGCGTTCATTGTAACGATCATCTTCGTGCTGCAGGCATTGGGCAGCACAAAGCGCGCGTCTTCAATGGCCATTTTTTCCGCCTTGCGCGCGGCCGTTTTTTCATCCGCTCCCTCCTGCATCAGGCGGCGGATGTGCCCGTCTTTCAGCAACTCCGCGATACGGCGGTAGTTTTCCGCCTCCTCCGCCATTGCCGCGTCAAAGGCCTCTCTGGCCTGTTCGTCCCGAGCCACTTCCGGCGGCGTAATATATTCAAACTGGTCCAGCCGTACATACCGCTGACTCTGTACGCTGTACGACGCGATACGGTGGCGCGTGATCTGTGCAAGCAGTGCGCGGCTCACGCCTTCGATTGCAAACGTAAAGGATGCGTGTTCTGTGGGGCTTTCATGCCCCAGGCTGGCGAGCTTTGAAAGAAATTCCCGGCTTTTCTCCGGCGTAAGGCCCTCCAACAGGTCGTCCAGGTGCGCATTGGAATAACACAGCTTTGCCGCAGCCGCGACAACGCGTTCCGGCTCCGGCGTGTGTGCAATCAGCATTACTTTCATGGCTTGTCCTCTCCCGCCGACGATTTCTCCAACACCCGGATGGGAAGGCCGGAGGAATCGTACAGCACTTTTGCATGGTTTATTTTTATGCAGGTGCGCTCCTCGCAAACGCCCGTTTTCACGTTGATGCGGGAGCGGCATATTCGGTTGTTGCGGTAAACGCTTTCTCCTTCACAGGAAAAATATTCATCCTCCGCATGCACATGGTATTTGTACGGGAGCGCATGTTCCGCGCGAAGCTCGCCGCACAAATAAATCTCATCTGTATGAACCAAGATCTGGAACGTTTGTTCCGTAGGGTTATAAAAACGGTAATCGAGATAGTTGTACAGGATCGAGGTCCCCGTTCCGAATGGGATCGTCCGCCCGAAATCCGGAAAAAGATCATATCCGTCATGATGGTGGTGTTCCGTGATGACGAGCGGCGTATGCAGCACCATCCAATGAAGCAGATTCGTAAACTGACACATCCCGCCGCCCACGCCGCAGGCTGTTTCTCCTTTGCTGATTGTCAGGCCCGGTAAATATCCCCGGCGCGCAGTACACGGCCCCACCATCCGCCAGAACGAAAATGTTTCTCCCGGACGAATGAGCACTCCGTTTACTCTGGGTGCGGCAAGCGATAGATTAACAGCTTTATTTTCCTGCAGCTTCTGGTCCACCGTCCCAAGTGTGCGCCGTATCAGTGACTTATGGGCATACACTACGACAGGCAGCGGCTCACACCGCCGATGCCGGGAAAAACGCACACCGGAAAACATATCCTGCACACGCCGCACAAAACGGCACTTTTTCATGGAGAGCCAATAAGCCCACGGGCCCATCTCGCAAAAAAGCCTGCGCGTTTTTTCCATTCTTCAAAACCCTTTCAAAGACGGCTTCGGACCGCGCTGCGTTTCCTCTTGCGGAACGGGTGGCCGCAAGCGCCTGTTTTCAGCCGGAGGCCGGAACACAAAAGGAAATTCCGGCGCGCCGCCCGTCTTAAAGACGTTTTTACTCGGAAATATGTTTCAGCGGCGCATAATTCGCCATCGTCTTTTTTACGCCGGCCGTATCAAAACGAATTTCAACGATGGTATCTCCCGCCACGGGCGTTACCTTCAGCACCTCGCCGCGGCCGAAAACTTTATGCTCCACCAGGTCTCCCGGACGATAGGCTCCGCTGCCCTCCGTTCGCGGAACGGAGGCCGTGCTGCCCGCCTGAACCGTGGAAAAACCGCCTCCCACAGAAGCGCGCTGCCGGGCAGGGCGTGAAGCGCCGCCCACTCCAGAGCCGTGGGAAGCGCCGCCGTAACGGGCCGAATATCCCGCCTGTACCGTGGAGCGCATGCTTGCCGCGCCATATTCCGGCTGCAAATATGCATTTTGCTGCTGCATATAACGCTGACGCATGGCCTTCGTCTGCGCGGCAGCCGGGCTTTGCTCCACCTCCACCAGAGAGGCGTCGATCTCCTCCAAAAAACGGGAAGGGCGGTTATGCTTCGTCTGGCCGAACAGCATGCGCGAGTTCGCACAGGAAAGATAAAGCTCTTTTTTCGCACGGGTAATACCCACATAGCAAAGCCTGCGCTCTTCCTCCAGATCTTCATTGGAATACCGGCTCATCTCGCTGGGGAATATTCCTTCTTCCAGACCGACGATGAACACATAATTAAACTCCAGCCCCTTGGCCGCATGCATGGTCATCAGAACGACAACATCTGCGCCTTCATCATAACTGTCGATATCACTGATGAGCGCCACTTCCTCCAGAAAGCCCGGCAGGCTGGCTTCCGGACCGCGCTGATCGGCATAGGTCTTTACACTGGAAACAAGCTGACCGATGTTTTCCATGCGCGTCTGGCCTTCTTCTCCCTCTGCCTCCAGCATACTGCGGTATCCCGTGATCTCCAACATCTCGCTGACGAACACATCCAGAGGCATCGTATCGTACGCTTCTTTCAGCCTGCGGTAAATGCGCCAAAAGCCGCCAAGCGCCGCGCTTGCCCGCGCCAGCGCCGGATAATCCGGCGCGTGCTCAATAACCTCCAGCATTGAGACGCCAAGCCCCGCCGCAATATCCGCCACGTTCTGCACCGTTGTCGCGCCAATCTTGCGCGCCGGTTCGTTGATGATGCGCCGCAGCCGCAGATCGTCCTGCTCGTTTGCGACGATGCTCATATAAGCAAGCATGTCCTTTATCTCTTTACGGTCGTAGAAACGCTGGCCGCCGACGATTTTATACGGAATGCCCGCACGGGCAAAATAGGTTTCGATTGGCCCGGACTGTGCGTTCATACGGTACAGGATCGCATGATCCCGCAGCTTCGCGCCCTTTTTCACGTTCTGGCCGATCACCGCCGCCACATGGGCCGCCTCGTCGAACTCAGAATCCGCTTCATAGCACATCAGCTTCTCGCCGTTTCCGTTCTCCGTCCAAAGCGTTTTTCCTTTGCGCCCCATATTGTTCTTGATCACACAGTTCGCCGCGTTCAGAATATTGGAGGTAGAGCGGTAGTTCTGTTCCAGCCGAATGACCTTTGCGCCGGGGAAGTGCTGTTCAAAATTAAGAATGTTTTCAATCGTTGCACCGCGGAAACGGTAAATGCTCTGGTCATCGTCGCCAACGACACAAACGTTCCGGTGCTCGCCGCCCAGCAGATATACAAGCTGAAACTGTGCCACGCTGGTGTCTTGATACTCATCCACCAGGATATAGCGGAACCGGTTTTGATAATATTCCCGTACATCCTCAAAATCCCGCAGCAGCTTCACCGTGGCATAAATCAAATCGTCAAAATCGAATGCACCTGCCTGCAAAAGACGTTTTTGATAGGCGTCGTATACCTTGGCGACAAGCCCCGCACGCGTATCTGCGGGCGCGCTCATGGCGTCCTGCGGGCTGATCATCTTGTCTTTCAGACGGCCGATGGCGCCGATGGCCGATTTCAGCGGAAGAAACTTGTCGTCGATGTTCATCGACTTATATACTTCTTTCATGGCGCGCTGCTGATCGTCCGTATCATAAATGGTAAAGCTCTGGGGATACCCCAGCCTGCCGGCTTCCCGGCGCAGGATACGCACGCATGCCGAATGGAATGTAGATGCGTTGACATCCTGACCTGCTTCACCCAGCATGGCGGAAAGACGATTTTTCAGTTCCCCCGCCGCCTTGTTTGTAAAGGTGATGGCGAGAACATTATAGGGGCGCACCGTGTGCTCCCGCAGGAAGGGCCGAAGAGCCTCGGAAGGCTCGCCGCCGCTGTGCAGCAGGCGTTCCAGCTCCGCCACCTGTTCCGGCCCGGCGCCTTGCGGCGCATATGTGCTGCTGTGCGCGCTGCCGAAACGAATCAGATTCGCAATACGGTTGACAAGCACCGTCGTTTTGCCGCTGCCCGCCCCTGCCAGGATCAGCAGCGGCCCGTCTGTGGTAAATACCGCGTCCCGCTGCACCGGGTTCAGCTTTCCGAATTGCGCCTCAATATACTTTTTGCGCAGTGCAAGGAATTGTGTTTCAAATTGGGATTCCATTGTTTTCCGCCTTTGGTCGTATTCTGGCGCATTCTATTTATGCGCACTATCGTATTTAGTATAGCATACTTGCACCTGATTGAAAAGAAAAAGCCGCTCCCAAAGGAACGGCTTTTTCCGTAAAAGCGTCATTTCAACATATTGATGAGGATACCGGCGGCCACAGCGCTGCCGATTACGCCCGCAACATTCGGCCCCATGGCGTGCATAAGCAGGAAATTCTGGGGGTTTTCCTGCTGGCCGACCTTCTGAGAAACACGTGCGGCCATCGGAACAGCGGAAACACCGGCAGAACCGATCAGCGGATTCACCTTGCCATGCGTCGCCCAGCACATGATTTTGCCGAACAGAACACCGCCCGCAGTGCCGAAGCAGAACGCGATCAGGCCCAGCGCCACGATGAACAGCGTGTTCTTGTTGAGGAAGGTCTCTGCATTTGTGGTACAGCCGACAGACACACCGAGGAAAATCGTAATGATGTTCATCAGCTCGTTGCCCGCCGTCTTGTTGATGCGGTCCACAACACCGGACTCTTTCATCAGATTGCCCAGCATCAGCATGCCGACAAGAGGCACGGCTGTGGGAAGGATCAAACAAATGATGATGGTGCAGATAATGGGGAACATGATCTTTTCCAGTTTGGAAACCGGACGAAGCTGTTCCATTACGATCATACGTTCTTTCTTTGTGGTAAGCGCGCGCATGATAGGCGGCTGGATGATGGGCACCAGCGCCATATAGCTGTACGCGGCCACAGCGATAGCGCCAAGCAGTTCAGGCGCCAGCTTGCTGGCAACGAAAATGGCTGTCGGGCCGTCCGCACCGCCGATGATGCCGATGGCGCCGGCCTGCGGGCCGGTAAAATTAAGCAGCTTCGCTCCGATGTAAGTAGTGAAAATGCCAAGCTGTGCGGCAGCGCCCAGCAACAGGCTCTTCGGGTTGGAGATCAAAGGGCCGAAATCCGTCATCGTACCGATACCAAGGAAGATCAGCGGCGGATAAATGCCCAGCTTGACGCCAAGATACAGCATATCAGCCAACCCGCCATGGTGCAGGATCTCGTTGAACATCGGATACAGCGAAGGGTCCGCGCCTTCCGGCGGGATGAAATACTGCATGTGGATAATCTCGCCAAACGGAAGGTTCGCCAGCAGCATGCCGAAGGCGATCGGCAAAAGCAAAAGCGGCTCGAACTGCTTGCCTATGGCAAGATAAATCAGCCCGCAGGCGACGATAATCATAATCAGATAGCCCGGATTCTCCATGATGCCGACAAAGCCGGATTCATTGGCAATACCGGTGACTGCGTTTAAAAAGCCCTGCATGTCTGTTCATCCCCTCCTGTCAAAACGGCTCGGTGTAAGCCACAACACCGGCCTGCCCCCAGGCGGAGCGCCCGGACACTCTTGTGCGCTTAACACTGCGCAGCGTATAATGTTCGCCGCCGTCCATGCAGGCGATAGCGGCGGCAATGGCCGCGACGACCTCGCCCGGGATGCCGGCTTCCACAACCGGAGCCTTCGGAGCAGCCGCTTTCACCGGAGCGGGAGCCGCTTCTTTCTTCGGAGCAGGCGCGCCTTTTTTCCTGCGGTCTACAGATGTAAAAATAATGCCCTCGAGCGTAATGAGCAGGTAGAGCAGCACCAGAACGCCGAATACGAGGATGAGGCCCGTTGCCACAACCACGCCGACGGACGGTTCGGGGTTCCCGGATGCAGTATTTGCCGCAACCGTAAGGAACTGTGAAATGCCCATGAAATAACCTCCCTGTTTTTTTACGATATCTTTTTATATTATAGATGAAATCCGTCCCGGTTGCAACCGTTAAATGAAAAAGTTGTTAAAAAAATCTCAAATATTTTCAGTTTTTCCTTCGACGGCTTACACACAAAAATGCCCGTCTGACGATTGTTCTTCAGACGGGCATAGAGCAGCATACTTACCTTATCTTATATCTTAAAAGGAGCCTTCTTTTTGTTCAAATTGTTCGCACGCCTCGCACACCTTTTGCTGAGGCGCAGGCTTCGGCTCATACCAGCCCCGCTTTTGCATCTCGCTGAACACTTCAAACTGCATGTCATGTTCCTCGGAAAGAATCTCCATCAGCTTATCCTTGCGTTCCTTTGTGGCGCATTCACCGGCATAATGATTATAATTCCCCGTGATGAATTTTTGGGAATTGAGCGCATCCGTCATTTTCGCCTGATCATCAAAGCAATTCATTATTTGTCCCCTCCTCATTTCAGTTCGCTGAGAATCGCATCATAATGCTGCGTATGGCGCTGGGCCATATCCTCGCACATTTCTTTGAGCGCCGGGTCCTCACAGGTCTGTGCATAGCATTTGTATTTTTTAATGATATTTTCCTCGTGAGTGAGCAGTTCGGAAAAACCGGCCAGCTCTACGGCAGTGATTTCTTCCATGGGGTTTGCCTCCTTTTCTGTAATGGTATTAGTTTTTCTCCAAGGCTCGCAAATATACAAAAAGCCCTGCGGCAAAACGCCGCAGGGCAAAGGAAATTTTATGAAAACAGGAGCCGGGCAATCAATACATGCCGCCCATACCGCCGCCCGCCATGGCGGCGTTGGCCGCAGCCGAGGCCGCGGGATCTTCCGGCTCATCCGCGACAAGGCTCTCGGTGGTAAGGACCATGGACGCCACGCTGGCCGCGTTCTCCAACGCAGAACGGGTGACCTTGGTCGGGTCAACGATACCGGCCTTGATCATGTCGCCGTATACTTCTTTCTGGGCATCAAAGCCATAGTTGGCATCGCTGCCGGACATAATTTTGTCGATAATGACACTGCCCTCCAGGCCGGCATTGGCCGCGATCTGGCGCAGCGGAGCCTCCAGTGCTTTGCGCACGATGCGCGCACCCGTGCGCTCATCGCCTTCGAGAGCGTCGATCACAGCGTCAACAGCAGCAGTCGTGTGCAGCGGAGCCGTGCCGCCGCCCGCGACAATGCCCTCTTCCACGGCAGCCTTGGCCGCATTCAGGGCATCCTCAATGCGCAGCTTCTTCTCTTTCATCTCGACCTCAGTGGCAGCGCCGACTTTGATGACGGCAACACCGCCGGACAGCTTGGCAAGACGCTCCTGCAGCTTCTCCTTGTCGAAGTCGCTGGTCGTCTCCGCCATCTGCGCACGGATCTGCGCAACACGGTTGCTGACAGCTTCCTTGTCGCCCATACCGTCTACGATGGTGGTATATTCCTTCGTTACCTTCACCTGGCGGGCACGGCCCAGCATATCGACGGTGGCGTCTTTCAGCTCATAACCCAACTCTTCGCTGACAACCGTGCCGCCCGTCAGAATGGCGATGTCCTGCAGCATTTCCTTGCGGCGGTCGCCAAAGCCGGGAGCTTTGACAGCGACAACCGTGAAGGTCCCGCGCAGGCGGTTCACGATCAGCGTGGACAGAGCCTCGCCCTCCACATCTTCGGCAATGATGACGAGTTTCTTGCCGGACTGTACGATCTGCTCCAGCAGGGGCAGAATATCCTGAATCACACTGATCTTCTTATCCGTGATGAGCAGATATGCATCATCCAGAACAGCCTCCATGCGCTCGGTGTCTGTGACCATATACGGAGTGATATAGCCGCGGTCGAACTGCATGCCCTTTACGACTTCGGAATAGGTCTCAGCCGTCTTGCTCTCTTCAATGGTGATCACGCCGTCAGCGCTTACCTTTTCCATCGCCTCAGCGATCAGGCTGCCGATGACTTCATCGCCCGCAGAAACCGTGGCAACACGCGCCACGTCGGCAGAGCCCTCCATTTTCTTGCTGTTCGCCTTCAAAGCCTCGACAGAAGCCTTCACGGCCTTCTGCATGCCGCGCTTCAGGTCCATGGGGTTTGCACCCGCGGCAACGTTCTTCATGCCCTCGGTAACAAGCGCCTGTGCCAAAACCGTTGCGGTGGTGGTACCGTCGCCGGCAGCATCGTTCGTTTTGGTGGCAACTTCGCGTACGAGCTGAGCGCCCATGTTCTCGAACTGGTCTTTCAGCTCGATCTCTTTGGCGATGGTAACGCCGTCATTGGTGATGACCGGAGCGCCGAACTTTTTGCCCAAAACTACGTTGCGTCCCTTGGGGCCAAGTGTGATCTTGACCGTATCGGCAAGCTTATCAATGCCGGCGCAGAGGGCTTTGCGCGCCTCTTCGCCCATGAGTAACTGTTTTGCCATAAATAACGACTCCTTTTATTTTAAAATAGAATGAAAACAACTTTGCTGAGAGCTTACTCTACAACGGCAAGAATGTCCGACTGGCGCACGATGGTGCACTCGTCGCCGTCCACCTTCACTTCGGTACCCGCGTATTTGGCGATCAATACCCTGTCGCCCACCTTGACGGTCATCTCAACTTGGTTGCCGTCCACAAGGCCGCCCGGGCCCACAGCGACAACTTCGCACACCTGGGGCTTTTCCTTGGCGGAGCCCGTAAGGATGATGCCGCTCTTGGTAGTTTCCTCTGCTTCTACGTTTTTAATGACAACTCTGTCAGCGAGAGGTCTGATTTTCATAAAACTTTCCTCCTAAATTAAATTTTCCTTGTTTAGCACTCTATATCTTTGAGTGCTAAACATATTGTAACCACATTTACAGGAAAAATCAAGGGGGTAAAATAAAAATTTTTTGTGAACTCGCACGAAAACAAAACAATACCGGGCGGCCTGCGAAGGAGCCACCCGGTATTTGTCATATTTGTCTGCCTTCAAGTCATGTCACGCCGTTACGGCGGGAGCTCTGTCCTCAAACTGCGCATACAGCGGAGCCGGCAGCACAAACCGCGCTGCCAGAGGCAGCACTTGTGCGGAAAGACTGTCCGCCGGAGTGCACTCCCCGTCGATATTTGTGATGACAGCCTTCCCATCCATCGGCTCGATCAACACCTTTTGCGCTCTGCGGTATTCCAGCACATCCGAAAGCTCCGGAACGACACGACCATTTTGATAGTGGAGCCCGTTTTTATATTTGGACAGTACTCCCGCAATGCGCATCCGGCTCATTTTCTTTACCATGATCACATCCAGCACTCCGTCCTGCAGGTCCGCCATGGGCGCAGCGCGGAACCCACCCCCGTATGCGACGCCGTTGCATACCGTGGCGATGAGGTAATCCCCCTCCAGCACATCGTCGTCCACCGTAATGCGCAGCCTGTGTCCCATGGGCTGCAAAAGACGTTCTACAATGGAAATATTATATGCCATCTGGCCGCCGCACAGCGGCAGGCGGCGATATTTGGGAATGCTGTATGCAACTTCAGAATCCAGCCCAACCGAACAGATTGCCGCAGAGACCCCGCCGTTTGCCGCGACCAAGTCAACAGGCACCGCCGTGCCTGCGATATTATCCGCAAGGGAAAGGAAATCCTCCGCCGCGCCGAAATTTCGCACAAAATCATTGCCGGAGCCGCACGGAACACTTGCCACCTCTGCGTTTTTATAGGGATACGCCCCCGTAAATACCTCGTTCAAAGTACCGTCCCCGCCGCAGGCGTAAAGGCGCACCGGTTCCCCGTCATCACCGTACTGCCGGGCGATTTCAGCCGCGTGGCCGGCGTGCTGTGTCAGCTCCACAGCATAATCCACACCCGCACCGGCCGCCGCG
>OJSP01003096.1_pt1 | contig 12602 bp, 16 predicted proteins | sample 1599561 | NCBI WGS metagenome assembly OJSP01 (sample SAMN04168659, study PRJEB22393) | human gut metagenome | biome: human gut microbiome; feature: stool | host: Homo sapiens | collected 2014-05-12
CGCCTTTAGCCGGGAGTTCAGGTCATTCCAGTACATATCATTCCGCTTTGGGGGCGGGGTAGGGGATGGAATAGGGCTGGCTGCCCCGTTCCGCCAACTTTTCCTCCAGCCACGCCTTCACCTGCTCCACGCCCTCCTCCGTCCACGGGAAGGTCTGGGATTCCACATCCTTGGCCAGCTCGAAGCTGGTGTTCTCGTAGACCCAGACAGTGAGAGTGCCCTTTCCGTCCGTCCAGCCCTCCCGCTGAAAACGGTAGCGGAAGGTGCCGATGCTGCCGGGGTAAATAGCGGCTTTTGTGAAGAAGGCCACATTCAGATGATCGAAATGTCCCATGATTACCTCGTTTTCCCGCTCTGCGGCGTCCTGATTTTTTCCTCAGCAGTATAGCATACTTCACCGGGTTCCGCAACGGCCCTTGCACCGGCGAAAAAAACAGGGTATACTGTTTTTGACTATGAATATGCCACACAAGAGGAGACTGCCATGAACATTCTGGTGCTTTCGGATTCCCACGGAAATATATCCAATATGGAGGAGGCGGTTGAACGGGAAAAGCCCGACATGATCCTCCATCTGGGGGACTGCTGGCGGGATGCGGAACGGCTGGCGGAACGGTATCCGGACATTCCCATGGAGCACGTTCCCGGAAATTGTGACTGCCGTCCGGAGGAGCCGGCGGAAAAACTGCTGTTTTTAGGGGACTGCCGTGTGTTGATCTGCCACGGCCACACCTGCGGCGTGAAAACCTCCCTGCTGACAGCGGGCTTGAAGGCAGAGCAGGACCATTTAGATGCCTTTCTGTTTGGCCATACCCACAAGCCTTTGGTGGACAAGCGGGGCAGAACACTGTTCCTGAATCCGGGAACTGTGGGCAAGGGCCTGCGGCCTACCTACGGTATATTAACGGTAGAGGGCGACCGGATCGACGGCCGAACCGAGTTTTTGGATAGCGAATCATAAAACCAACAGATACGATAGGTAAAAATATAAGCAGAATTGATATCTGAAAGTGCATTTTTTAATTTTACAAAGGTCAACCTATCTGCTAAAATGAATAAGCTGGGGCAAAAGGCCCTGTGCTTGAAGCTAAAATCATGTGTGCCGCCATGTGGCGGCGGATTGGAGTTATTTATGAGCCGTATGGTCGGTACTGTTTCCCGGGGCGTCCGGGCGCCTATTATCCGCAGCGGCGACGATCTGGTGGAGATCGTCACCAAGTCCGTTTTGGAGGCTGCCGCCCAGCCGGAGGATGGCTTTGCCATCCGGGACCGGGATGTAGTGGCCATGACCGAGGCTATCGTGGCCCGCGCTCAGGGCAACTACGCTTCCGTGGACGATATTGCCGCCGACGTGAAGGAAAAGCTGGGCGGTGAAACGGTGGGCGTTATTTTCCCCATCCTCAGCCGCAACCGTTTCGCCGTCTGCCTGCGGGGCATTGCCAAGGGTGCGAAGAAGATCGTCCTCATGCTGAGCTATCCCTCCGACGAAGTGGGCAACCACCTGATCGACCCGGATGTGATGGACGAAAAGGGCGTGGACCCCTACCGGGACGTGCTGACCCTGGAAAAATACCGGGAGCTGTTCGGCTACACCGTGCACCCCTTCACTGGCGTGGACTATGTGGCCTACTACATGGACCTGATCCGGGACTGCGGCGCGGAGGCGGAGGTCATCTTCGCCAATGACGCCAAGGCCATTCTGCCCTATACCAAGAATGTCATCAACTGCGACATCCACACCCGCAAGCGCACCAAGCGCCGCCTGATCGCCGCCGGTGCGGAAAAGGTGTTCTCTCTGGACGAGATCCTCACCGCCCCTGTCAACGGCAGCGGCTATAACGAGAACTACGGCCTGCTGGGCACCAACAAGGCCACCGAGGATACGGTGAAGCTGTTCCCCCGCAACTGCCAGAGCATGGTGGAGGCCATTCAGAAGAAGCTGTATGACGCCACCGGCAAGCATGTGGAGGTTATGGTCTACGGCGACGGTGCCTTCAAGGACCCCGTTGGTAAGATCTGGGAGCTGGCAGACCCCGTGGTGTCCCCCGCCTACACCGCCGGTCTGGAGGGTACGCCCAACGAACTGAAGCTGAAGTACCTGGCGGACAACGATTTCGCCGGTCTGAACGGCGAGGAGCTGCGGCAGGCCATCAAGGGCCGCATCGCCGCTAAGGACGGCAGCTCTCTGGTGGGCAACATGGTCTCCGAAGGCACTACCCCCCGCCGCCTGACGGACCTGATCGGCTCCCTGTGCGACCTGACCTCCGGCTCCGGCGACAAGGGGACCCCCATCATCCTCATCCAGGGCTATTTCGACAATTTTGCCGTATAAATCGCAAAAGCACCCCCATCCGAGGATGGGGGTGCTTTTCTGTTGCGGGGCTGTTTGCCCGCCCGGCGCACATCCGGGCGGCATGCCCTTACAGCAGGCCGCGAATCAGCTCTGCGGCATCCGCTATGTATTGGGCCAGCGGCTTTTCCGGAAGGCCCGCAATGTGCGCCCCGCATTTGGCAACGGGGATGAGCACCTTGTGAGCCGGGCTTTCCGCCACGGCGCGGGCCATGGCCGGGCTGCATTCGCCCAGCATGCTGTTTGCCATCACAAGGCCGATGGACCCGCCAGAATACGCGCCCGCGCGGCGTTCACGATCACGGCGTTTTCTCCCGTGGCTCCGGCGGATGCACCCGCCCGGAGCATGGCGCTGGTGGCCAGCGCGTTGGTGCCCACCGCCACGATCTCCTGCGTCACGCCGCCCGCGCGCAGCGCCTCGATGAGCGCGCGGCCAAAGCCGCCTCCCTGCCCGTCGATGATAACAATATCCATATTCCGTCCTCCTTACATCAGCGGCGAGAAGAAGCGCAGGAACACCTGCGCCAGCCATTTGTACAGCGGCGTGCGCAGCACATCCGCCATCGTTACCTCATGGCTTTCAGCCAGCGTGGCGCGCACGTCTTCCAGCACGTCCCGCACCATATGGCCGCCGTAAAACGCGCAGCAGTTTTCAAAGTGCAGGTACAGGCTGCGGTAATCCATGTTGGCGCTGCCCACAATGGCCTCGCGGTCGTCGCTGACATACATTTTTGCGTGCACGAAGCCGGGGGTGTACTCGTAAATGCGCACACCCGCTTCCAGCAGGCGCGGATAATAGCTCTGCGTCACATAATACACATACCATTTATCCGGCACACCGGGCGTGAGGATGCGCACGTCCACGCCGCTTTTGGCTGCAAGGCACAGCGCGGTGACCATCTCGTTGTCCACGATCAGGTAGGGCGTAACGATGTACACATAATCCCGCGCGTGCTGAAGCACGTTCAGATACGCGCTTTCGGCCACGGCTTCGCCGTCCAGCGGAGAATCACAATAGGGCTGCACATAGCCGTCCGCTTCGTATTCGCCCAGGGGCATATAATCGGTGTACGGGGTGGTGGTGCCCGCCACAAAGTCCCACATTTTCAAAAATGTTACGGTAAGCGGATAAACGCCCGGCCCTTTCAGCATCAGGCCCGTATCCTTCCACACGCCGCAGCGTTGCTTGCGGTTGATGTACTCGTCCGCAAAGTTCAGCCCGCCGGTGAAAGCTGTTTCACCGTCCACGACGGTGATCTTGCGGTGGTCTCGGTGGTTGAGCATTTTATAGTCAGAGATATGCAGCGAAAAATGCAGCGCATTGAATACATGGCACTTGATGCCCGCGCGGCGTATCTCTTCGTCATAATCACCGGGCAGTGTGAACATGGAACCGAAGCCGTCGTAGATCAGGCGCACGTCCACGCCCGCGGCGGCTTTTTCCTTAAGCACGGCCAGCGTTTCGTTCCACATTTCGCCTTCTTCAACGATAAAATATTCCATGAAGATATATTTCTTCGCGCCGCGGATGACCTCCAGAAAACGGGCGAAAAAATCCTGCCCCATGGGATAATACTCGCTCTGCGTGTTGCAGTAGAGAGGGGCCGAGGCGTTGCGGGACAGATATTCCACGCTGCGGCGAAAAGCGGGCTCCCGGGCGTACAGGGCCTCTGTTACCGCATCGTCCTGCACCATGGCGGCGGACGCGGCCCGTTCGATGTCTGCAAATTTGCGCGCGTTTTTGGGGGTGACGCCCTGGTTGCCCCACCACAGGTAGAATACCGCCCCTGTAACGGGCAGGGCCACCACAATGAGCAGCCACATGATTTTGTAAGCGGGATTGATGTTGTCGCGTTCGATCACGGCGATGACCACCAGCACGCTGACCAGCGTGAGGATGATGTAAGCCACCGTACCCGCGCGGCTGAATACCAGCATGAGCGCCGCAAAAAGTCCCACCTGGCATGCGATCAGAAGCCCGAACAGGAATGTCCGGGAGAGCAGAAATTTGAGTATCTTTTTCACACCGTACCTCCACACAGACGCAAGAGAGCGCTTGTCCCGATGCTTTATAGTGTACCATATTTCGCGCAAAAAAAATAGTAATGCAGTAGGCTTTGCCGGGAGTGACCGGGAAAACTGCCGGTAAAAAGGCGCGCCCCGCAATGCGGAGCGCGCCTTGTAAGGTTTGTATGGGGCGATTCAGGCGGCGCTGTCGGAACCGGATGCGCCGGATGCGGGCGTGCTGCCGCTCTGCGCGGCGGAATAAGTGCCGATGGTAACGCTGTTGACGATGACGTCTTCCAGCGGGCGGTCGTCTTCGCCGCATTCCACGGCGGCAATGGCGTCCACGACGTCCATGCCGTCGTACACCTGGCCGAACACGGTGTTCAGGTTGTCAAGATAAGGCGCGCCGCCCACGGCCTGATAGGCGGTTACCACGGCCTCGCGCACACCTGCCTCGGTCAGCGTTTTGGCCAGAGTCTTATCCACGGAATCCTGGGCGCTCTGCACGATATAAAACTGGCTCAGATTGCCCGAAGCACCGTCCGGGGCGTGCGCCATGGCAACGGCACCGGCATAATGGTGCAGACGGTCGGAGATCTCGTTGGGATAAGAATTTCCGTTCCAAATGGTGGAGCCGCCTGCGCCGGTACCTGTGGCGTCGCCTGTCTGGACCAGAAAGCCCTCGATCACCCGGTGGAAGGACAGGCCGTTGTAATAGCCCTGCTGGGCCAGACCGACAAAATTTTCCACAGCCATGGGGGCGATATCCGGGTACAATACAAAAGAAATATCGCCCAGCGTTGTGGAGAGCGTAGCGATGGGGTCGCCTTCGGCGGGCGTGATGAACTGGAGCTCGCCAAGGTCTGCGGGACGGGTGCGCTTGCCCGCGGCGGCAGCGAGGCTCCCGCTTTCGCAGGCGCCCAGCAGCACGCAGCACGCGGCTGCGGCACAAAAGGTGATAAAGATACGTTTGGTCAAGGCTGTTTCCCCCTGTGCGGCGGTATCCGGGCGCAAACGCCCGGATACCGGATAAAGATAAAAGAATGTTTTTTACGCTCCGCCGCCCTGCGCGGCAGTGTGAACGGAGCTTGCAGGCCGCAGCGCAAAGCGCGTTCACGGCATGTGCGCGCGGGCTTTGGCTTTGAAATTATTTTATCACAAACCCGGAGGGAAAGAAGTGAATGAACTGTAAATTTACGGGGCATGCTTGACGGCGGGCGCCGGATTGGGTACAATAAAAACAGAAACAGGAACGACGAGCAGTGAAGGAGATCATTCCCATGCCTCAGGACGAACAACTGGACGATTACTCCCCGGACCTCATCACCCTGACGGATGAAGACGGCAAGGAGTTCAGCTTTGAAGTGATCGACGCCGCCGATTACAACGACGAGCGCTACCTGGCGGTGGTGCCCTATGCCGAGGATTCCACGGAGCAGTTGGAGGAGGACGCAAACCTCATCATCATGCGCGTGGGCGAAGAGGACGGCGAAGAATATCTGGACGTTGTGGATGACGATGAGGAGCTTTACGAGGTGAGCGACATGTTCGCGCGCCGTCTGGAAGAGTTGTACGACATCGACCTCAACGGCGGCCAATAAACCGGCAGGCAGCCTGCCCTGTGCGATTTGATGCGCCATATATTTAATCCTACTAACCATTTAAAGGGAGCCCGGAGTCCTATGTGAGGGGATCGCAGACCTCCCGCCCGGCCTTGGCCGCAAGCGGAGGAAGGGAGCGTGAAACTCCGGCAGGGCACCCACCTGCCATTTCGGTAGGTTTTGGTGTGGCGCAGACGGCAGGGCAGGTTACTGATTGAAAACAGGAAAGGGCGCGTGCTGAAAAGCACGCGCTCTTTTTGCCGTTGAGGTTCGGGTTCAGTAGCCCAGCTCCTGGCCCACGAGGATGACCTTGATGCGGCCCGGCACGCGCTGGTAGCGGTGCAGCACGTATGTGCAGCAGATGCGGCCGGGGCTTTGGCAGTTTTCGCACTGGCCTGTAACGGCGCAGGGCGTTTTGCAGGAAAGACGTTTGGCATTTGCCGGCGCGGCAACGGCCTTGACACGGGCGTCGGCGGCGGCAAGGTCTTTCACGATTTTGTTGGAGCCCACCACGAGGATAACACTGGCGGGGCCGAAGGTAATGGCGGCCACGCGGTTGGCGTTGCCGTCCACATTCAAAATTTCGCCCGCCTCGGTGACGGCGTTGGCGGAGGCAAAATAGCAGTCGGCGGAAAAGATCTGCCGGTAGATCTTCCCAATGTCCTCCGGCGTCAGGCCGGGAGCGCCACGGTCAAGAAAATGGTATGCGCCGCTTCGCAGCAGATCCATCACGCCGCATTCCTCCAGCGTCATGCTGCCGCCCGCGCCAACGGTCGCGCCTTCCGCCAACAGCGTTTTGACAAGAGGCACCACTTCGTCGGCCGTTTTGACGCAATAGGCCTCCATGTTGTTTTTTCGCAGCGCGGCGGCAGTACGCTCCATGCGCTGCGCAACCACATAAGCAAGAGCTTCGTTCATCCTATCCCATCCTTTCCGTCTGAGCCGCCCGGCGGGCGGCGGGTACACTATCAGTATAGCACGCCGCCGCACCGCGCGCCACAAAAAACGCCGCCGTCCGGATGGGGATCGACCCGGACAGCGGCGTTTTCGGTTATTCTGCCGCAAGCTGTGCCAGCAGAGGCAAAAGCTGCGCCAGCGCGTCGATGACAGGTGCGCCCGTTGCGGCCAGCACTTCCCGTGGCTGGTGCCCGCCCGAAAACAGCACGCAGCGTACGCCCAGCGCACGGGCCACTTCAAAATCATGCTCGCTGTCGCCGACCATCATGATGCGGGCCGGGTCCGCGCCGCTTTCCCGCAGCCAGCGCAGGCCCACTTCCGTTTTGCTTTTGGCATAGATGTCCGACAGGCCCAGCAGCGTGTCGAAACGGGAACGCAGGCCGAAATGCTCCACCTGCTGCTGCAGATTCTCCCGTTTGGAGGCGGAGAGCATCACTTGGCGCATGCCCTGCGCACGCAGCGCGTCCAGCACGGCGCAGGCATCCGGCTGCAGTGGACAGCCAAGGCTGCGGGGCGTGTACAGCCGCATGTATTCATCCGCAAGTGCGGCGAACGGATGACGGGAAAAATCGAACCCCGCCCGGCGGTAATAGGTCTCGATGGGAAAGCAGAAGACCTGCCGGTAGGCTTCCATGCTGCCCACGGGCGCATAACCGTGGCGGGCAAGCATCGTGTTCAAAAGCTCGCAGCACAGCGCGGCGTCATCCAGCAGCGTGCCGTTCCAATCCCACAGGACCGTGTCGAAAACAGGCATGGTCTCACTCCTTGGTCGGTAAAAATGCGAAACAGCCGCGGGCCGTCGGTTCGGCCATACGGGCCGACAGGATAAGCTTTTGTCGCGGAACAAGCGGAAAAAACCGTTCAATCCCGGAACCACGCCCGCAGCGCGGGCGTTTTTTCAATGATGCGCACCAGCGGCAGGCCCAGCGCGAAGCAGGAGAAGAGCTGCCCCAGCGCAACACCGCCGGCCTGAAGCAAAAAGCCCGCAAAGGTGCGCGGGCCGAACGCCCACGCAAGCTCTGCGCCCACGACAACGGCGTTGATGAGCACAGGCGGCACAGCCGCGGCCACGGGCAGGCCCCTGAGGCGCACACGGGCAAGGCGGCGCGTACACAGCGCGGCAGTGAGCGTGGCGGCGGTACCGAATACGATGTCCAGCGCGCCCAGCACGTTTGCCCCGGTAAACACGCCCACAAGGTTCGTGAGGAAACAGCCCAGCGTGACGCCCACAACGGCGTCCGGCACAAGCACGGGCAGCAGCGTGAAGGCCTCGCTCACACGGGCCTGTACGGCGCCAAAGGCGATGGGGGCGAGCACGAGGCTCACAGCGGTGTAGAGCGACGCAATGAGCGCGCAGCGGACGATGGTTCTGGTTTTTGTTTTTTTCATGGTACAGTTTTCCTTAGCGGCAGTATTTTACCCCACCGGTGCCGCCGGGCCGGAGGGGTGGTCCGCGCAAAAGCGCGGCGGGCACAAAATCCCACGGAAGGCACAGCCTTCTAAGTTGCCCGTCAGGCTGTTTCGCGCCTGTAAAAGCGCGGCGCAAAACGGCCTGCTGTGCGGCGCAGGGCCGCAACGCATAGTATAGCACAAACCTGCGCGCTGTGCTATAATTATTTCCAAATATGTGCCCGAAAAAGGGCATGCGAAGGGCGGCGCGGTTTGGCGCGGTCCGGGGAGGGCAAGAGATTATGAAGAGGAAAGCATTGCGGGCGGCGTTTCCCCACACGCTGCCCGTGCTGACGGGCTATGCGTTTTTGGGGCTGGCGTACGGCATTTTGATGCAGAGCGCGGGGTTCCCGTTCTGGTATCCGGCGCTCATCAGCCTGGTGGTATACGCGGGCAGCATGCAGTATGCGGCAGTGCCTCTGCTGGGTGCGGCATTCGATCCTGCGGGCGCGTTTTTTCTGACGCTGATGGTAAACGCGCGGCACCTGTTCTACGGCGTATCCATGCTGGAGCCGTACCGTGCCGCGGGAAAGAAAACGCCGTATCTGGTATTTGCAATGTCGGACGAGACGTTCTCCGTCAATGTGTCCGCCTGCCCGCCCGAAGGCGTGGACCGCGGCTGGTTCATGTTCTGGGTGTCCCTGCTGGACCAATTTTACTGGGTGGCGGCGTCCGCGCTGGGCGGGCTGCTGGGCCGCGTGCTCACTGTCAGTACAAAGGGCATTGAGTTTGTGATGACGGCGCTTTTCGTTACCATTTTTACAGGCCAGTGGATGGAAGACAGAGAGCACCGCCCGGCGCTGGTGGGACTGGGCGCATCGGTGCTGTGCCTCGCGTTGTTCGGGGCGGGGAATTTTATTCTGCCCGCGATGGCGCTTATTGTATTGCTGCTGCTTGTAATGCGGCCCGCACTGGACAAAAAGGGGGCGGTACGATGACGACGGCACAAAGCCTGATCACCATTGGGATAATCGCGCTGGGTACAGTGTTCACACGTTTTCTGCCGTTTTGGCTGTTTCCCAAGGGGAAACCGGCGCCGCGCATCGTGGCATATCTGGGAAAGGTGCTGCCCTGTGCTGTGATGGGCCTGTTGGTGGTGTACTGTTTGAAGGATGTGCAGCCGGCGGCCGCGCCCTACGGCCTGCCGGAGCTGATCGCCGTGGCGGCGACGGCGGGCCTGCATGTTTGGAAAAAGAACACGCTTTTGAGCGTGGGCGTGGGTACGGTACTGTACATGCTGCTGGTGCAGCTTGTGTTTGTTTGAAAGCTGCGGAACGAACGCTGCTTTGCATCAGAAATGTTTTCCTTCGCAAAGCAAGCGGCGCTTCAATTCCGCCTGTGCTTTCCGGGCGGCGGAAAAACGGCGCCGCGCGGTTGAAGCATGCATATAAAACGCGCCCCGGTATCGCTTTTCAGCCGTACCGGGGCGCGTTTTTGCTTCTTTTCAGGTGAACAGGGAATTGCCTTTGCACAGGCGGACGGCCTTATTTCCGCCTGTCGTACTGGGGCTTTTTCTTCTTTTTCTTGACGGAAAAACCGAAATCGCCGATTTTTTTGCCCAGTGCAAAATATTCGCCGTGGGCATATGTGCACAGGCCCGCCTTGGCCAAGCGCAGCCTGCCCTTTTCGTCCAGAAGCTCCTCGTCCACGTTCACGGCAACGATGTCCGCAATGAACATATCATGGGAGCCGCCCAGCTTTACAATGTCTGTCACGCGGCATTCCAGGTTCACGGGGCTTTCGCCCACCAACGGGCAGGAAACCTGCGAAGCGGCAAGCGCAGTAAGGTGCATGGCTTCGAATTTGCTTTCGTCCCGCCCGCTTCGGACGCCGCAATAGTCGATGGCGCGCACCAGCGCGGCGGTGGGCAGGTTGATCACGAATTCCCGGCTTTCCGTTATGAGGCCGTGGCTGTACCGCTCCGGCCGCACGGAGATATAGGTTTTGGGCGGCTGTGACTGCAGCATGCCCGTCCACGCCACCGTCAGCACGTTCGGCGCCTCCAGCGTACCGCAGCTTACCAGCGCGGGCGGCACGGGCGCGACGAGCGCCGAGCCTTTCCAGACCTGCTTGCTCATGGCTTCTCCTTTTCAAACGTCGTCTCGCTGATGATGAAGCGTGGACGCGCTTTTGTTTCGTTGTAGATCTTGCCCACATATTCCCCGATGACGCCGATTCCCAGCAGCTGCACGCCGCCCAGGAAGTAAATGGCGCAGATCATGCTTGTCCAGCCCGTTACCGTAAAGCCCACCAGCTTTGTGATGAGCGTGACGATGATGGCGACAAAGCTGACGGCGCTGACCAGCATGCCCGCCAGTGTGATGAGGCGCAGCGGCTTTACCGAAAGGCTGGTGATGCCGTCGAAGGCAAAGGCAAGCATTTTCTTCAGCGGGTAATGGCTTTCACCCGCAATGCGTTCGGCGCGCTCGTAGTATACGCTGGAGCAGCGGTAGCCCACCAGCGGCACAAGGCCGCGCAGGAACAGGTTCACTTCCCGGAACTCGGCCAGGCCCTCCAGCGCGCGTTTGCTCAGCAGACGGTAATCGGCGTGATTGAACACCACATCCGCTCCCAGCGCCTTCATCACTTTGTAAAAGCCCTCGGCGGTGGTTCGTTTGAACCAGGTGTCCGTCTCGCGCTTGGAGCGCACGCCGTACACCACGTCCATGCCCGCCAGGTATTCGTCGATCATCGCGTCCATGGCGTTGATGTCGTCCTGGCCGTCGCAGTCGATGGAAATGGTCACGTCGGCCAGGTCCTTGGCGGTCATCAGGCCCGCCAGCAGAGCGTTCTGATGGCCGCGGTTGCGGGAAAGGCAAACGCCCCTGTAATGCTCGTCCGCTTCAGCCAGGCTTCGGATGATGTCCCAGGTCTTATCCTTGGAACCGTCGTTGACGAACAGTATGCGGCTTTTGTCCGATATCTTGCCCGCTGCGGCAAGGTCTTTGATTTTTTTCAGGAACATGCCGCTGGTCAGGGGCAGCACGGCCTCTTCATTGTAACAGGGAATCACGATATACAGGATGGGGTTTCCCATTGGGACGTTCTCCTTTTATGTTCTTATGGGGCGCGGACGCTTGTCCATCCGGAAAAAAGGATGGTTCAGCGGCGTTTTTCACCCTGGTATACGATGGCCACGGCATTGGGGCCTGTGTTCGTGGCGACGGCCGCTCCCAGCAGGAAAGTGGCGGCCGGCGCATAACCGAATTCTTTTTTGCACATCTTGGCCAGCATTTTGGCGTTGCCATCGTCCGTTGCGCCGATGAGATAAGGCGTGCCCTCTGCCATCCGTTTTTTGGTCTGGACGACGAGCCCGGGCATCACGGCGCTGTCGCCGCGCACCTTGGCGATGGTGGAGGTGGTGTCGTCCACCATATGGATGATGGGGCGCAGGCCGAGCAGCTCGCCGGCGAATGCGGCTGCCGCAGAGACACGGCCGCTCTTTTTTACAAAACGCAGCGTATACATGGAGAGCATGATCTCCATACGCGCCAGCTGGTCCTCCAGATATTCCACGACGCTTTTTACGTCCGCGCCCGCCTGCAGCTTGCGCGCGGCCTCGCATACGTGCCAGCCGTATGTCATGGAATAGGTGTGGCTGTCCACCACATGCACGTTCATCGTGCAGCCGGGGCGTTCGTCGCGCAGGCTCTCGGCGGCCATGCAGGCCGCGTTGTAGGTGTTGGAACCGGCCGAATTGATGGACACGAAGATCACATCCGTATAGCCTTCGTCGGCATACGCGCAAAACTTTTCCAAAAAGCGCAGCATCGTGATCTGCGATGTTTTGGGGATGCCTTCGGCTTTGGTGAGCATCTCGTAATATTGTTCGTTGGTGAAATCCACGCGTTCGGCATAGCTCTGCCCGTCCACCACGATGCTGAACGGGAGGATATCAATGCCGTATTTTTCTTCCAGCTCGCGTGGGATGTCGCTGGCGGAATCCGTCAAAACAGCTGTTTTACTCACTTGTTCACTTCCATTCATATCCACGCAGGCGCCCGGTGTCGAGCAGACCCGCAAAATCACGCTGGCGCAGGGCCTCGTATACGCCCACAGCCACCGTGTTTGACAAATTCAGGCTGCGTGCGTCCGGGATCATCGGAAGGCGCACGCAGGCTTCCTGGTTTTCTACCAATAATGCTTCGGGCAGGCCCGCGTCTTCGCGCCCGAATACAAGGTACGCGCCGTCGGGATAGGCGACGTCCGTGTAGCGCTGCGGTGCCTTTGTGGTGAAA
>OJSP01003099.1_pt1 | contig 12597 bp, 10 predicted proteins | sample 1599561 | NCBI WGS metagenome assembly OJSP01 (sample SAMN04168659, study PRJEB22393) | human gut metagenome | biome: human gut microbiome; feature: stool | host: Homo sapiens | collected 2014-05-12
ATCAAACAGATTCAGCTTACAATATGAGGTTCGGATCGGGACGGGATGCGGGTTATTGCAGCACACCGGTCCTCCCGTGTCGTTTGCGGGGGTCCCGATTCAGATTTTCCGGGAACGGGACTGCGCAACCCGGCGCATAACCTGCCGGACTCCCGGGAACAGCCGTCGGACAGCCCCGAAAGGTACGGCGAGGCCCCGCGCCCCCTACAGCGGAATACGCCCCTCCGAACGGCTTTCATGCCGCAGACAAAGATAGTTTTTTTCGCGGATCAGCAAACCGACCGGACCCGGTTCCGCCTGTTTTCAACGGATATTCGCCGGAAATTTCACCACAACGGAACCTGTTTTACAAAAATAGCCGTAACTTGAGCCGCAGATCCGACCTGTATCGACAAGGGCTGCGACACTCCCGCCCTCCGGCCCGACAGACCTGATCCACCAAGTATCTATAAAACGAAAAGAGAGAGATGAACGAAAAACTGAAACCGGCCACGCTGTGCGTACAAGCGGGCTGGACGCCGAAAAAAGGGGAGCCGCGCGTGCTTCCGATCTACCAGAGCACCACGTTCAAATACGAAACGAGCGACCAGATGGCCCGCCTGTTCGACCTCGAAGAGAGCGGTTACTTCTATACACGTTTGCAGAATCCGACCAACGATGCGGTAGCGGCCAAAATCGCCGCGCTCGAAGGGGGCGTCGCCGCGATGCTCACCTCGTCGGGACAGGCAGCGAACTTTTACGCCGTACTGAACCTCTGTTCGGCGGGAGACCACTTTGTCAGCGCAGCGACCGTGTACGGCGGCACGTTCAACCTTTTCGCCGTCACGATGGCCAAGATGGGTATCGAAGTAACCTTTATCGACCAGGACGCTTCCGAGGAGGAGATCGCCGCAGCTTTCCGCCCCAACACGAAACTGCTGTTCGGCGAAACGATCACGAATCCCGGCGTAGAGGTGCTCGACATCGAGAAATTCGCACGCATCGCACACAACCACGGCGTACCGCTGATCGTCGACAACACCTTCCCGACGCCGATCAACTGCCGTCCGTTCCAGTACGGCGTGGACATCGTCACGCACGCCACCACCAAGTACATGGACGGCCACGGATCCTGCGTGGGCGGCGCGATCGTCGACTCCGGCAATTTCGACTGGATGGCCCATGCGGAGAAATTCCCGGGCCTCACCACTCCGGACGACTCCTACCATGGCGTCACCTACGCGAAGGAATTCGGCAAGGCCGCATACATCACCAAGGCCACCGCGCAGCTCATGCGCGACTTCGGCTCCACTCCGGCGCCAATCAATTCGTGGATCATGGGCATGCATCTGGAATCCCTCGGCGTGCGCATGGAGCGCCACTGCGCGAACGCACTGGCCGTGGCCAAGTGGCTCGACGCCGATCCGCGCGTCAGCTGGGTGAGCTTCCCGGGCCTCGAAACGGACAAGTACCATGCGCTGGCGCAGAAGTACATGCCGAACGGCACCTGCGGCGTGATCTCCTTCGGTGTGCCGGGCGGGCGCGAGACGGTCTCCGCGTTCCTCGACCATCTGAAGATGGTGTCCATCGCCACGCATGTGGCCGATGCGCGCAGCTGCACGCTGTATCCGGCCGGCACCACGCATCGCCAGCTCACCGAGGAGCAGCTTGAGGAAGCCGGCGTCGGCATCGACCTGGTGCGCCTGAGCTGCGGCATCGAAAACACGGCCGACATCATCGCCGACCTCGACCAAGCCCTCGCCGCCGTGCAGTGAGCCGCAGAAATCCGCCATCTCGCTTATGGATGGCGGATTTCTTCACCCGACCGATGCTATCTCGCTTATAGATGGCAGTCTTCTTGAATCGCTAAGGCCCTAGGGGGTAATATTCATACCTCTTAAGGCCTTTTTGTGGATTTCATCCGCCATCTATAAGCGAAATAGCATCATGCCGCAGCCCGATTCCGCCATTCATAAGCGAGATATGGGCTTGCCCAAGCCTCACAGACGGTTGCCCTTCCTCCGACCATCGGCTATCTGAGCAATCGTCATTCGCCCACATAGCCGCACAGGCTCCCCCAAACGCAATGACATCCTCTGCGCCACACGTTCCGCCAATTCCCTTTGAGAATCCTCATCCCTGAGATTTTCCGCCGTCACCTGGATATACAGCCATCCTTCATCCTCCAACGCTTCCCGACGTTTACTGTCAGCCAACCATCGCGAGGCATGATGCCTGCCGTCGTATTCAATGATGATTTTCAAATTCGGATAAGCCATGTCCGCGAAAAATACATGAGAATAGCCTTTGAGCCGAATGGCATAGTTCACTTCCGGACAAGGCAAACCATAACGCAACAGAACAATTCGACCTCTCGTTTCCTGGGAAGAATCTGTATTCTCCCGCATCAGCCTGAGAGCCCTACGCATTTTCGACACTCCTCTCACCGCACGTAATCTGTCGGAGCCTGAATAGTTGGACAAATCGGACAAGCTATCGACATATATCCGAAACTCCTCCAGTGTGGCCTTTTTCATATGTCCATCACGCCGCATCATCGAATCACCCAAAACCACCAATTCTTCATCTTCAAGCCGATTGGCATGCATGGCCCATGTGGTCACGGAATCCGTGCATCGCAATCGACCATGATGAATCGGCATATGCGTCTGAGGTCCAGACCAAAGCACAAAACAAATCCCCTGCAGTATCGTTCGCACGCCGTTACTTTCAATCACCGCGTGCAGCGTATCAGCCAAAAGCCCTCCGCGCCGGTAGCGAGGCAGTTCGATGCCTTGTAAACTCAGTGCGGTATCAAGCGCGAACACCAGCCGCCTTCCGGTGCGCCTCTGCGCTTCGAGACATTGTTCGATGGTTCTTGTCCTCAGCCGTGCGAGGCTTTCCGAATATTGTGCTCCATTGTCCATAGCGCCAAAGTAGAGGAAATGTCGCCGCGCTGCCTACCGGCTTCTGGCAAACAGTGGATAAGTGGATAACTGCGCCCTTCTTTTTCTGATGCGGATAACCGTATCCCAGCGGAGGAATTCAAAGTGCGCATAGCCGATTGAGACGAGCGCGGCAATCGCAAGCATTGCAAGGATACTATGGCTGGCAATGAGGTCATTTTGTTGAATCGAGGATGTATGGGCGAACCGTATGTGATTGAGAATGTGTGTTTCGTGGGGTCCGATGAGTCTGTCGACATCACGATTGAGCAAGGGCGGATCGCGGATGTACGGTCTTCGGAAAAGTCGGTAGCCAAGGCTTCAAAAACGTGGGTCATTCCCGGCTTGTGGGATTGTCACACGCACTTCACGCAGTGGTCGTACACGCTGGGGCGGCTTGATCTGATTGATGCCCACAGCGCCGATGAGGCAATGAGCCTGCTACGCGAGCACTTGGAGGAACGCCGCGAATCCGGCACGCTCGACCCGGACCAGTACGTGGTCGGCATGCGGTTCAGACACTCCCTGTGGGCCGATGATGCCCAACCGACATTGGCTGCGATCGACGCGGTGTCGGGCGACCAGCCCGTGGCGCTGTCAAGCGCAGACATGCATTGCGGCTGGGTGAATTCAGCCGCGGCTCGTAAGCTCGGCGTGCATGTAGGCGAGTCGGGACTCGTCGGCGAACTTGAATGGTTCGACGCTTACTGCAAGCTGGACAAAGGCCCCGGTGCGGCTGACGAGCTGATGCGATTGCTGCGCAACGCGGAACAGGACGCCGCCGGCAAAGGCGTGGTCGGCGTGCGCGACTATGAGATGGCCGAGAACATCGACACGTGGATTGACCGCTTCAAGCAGGGGCTTGACGGATTGCGCATCGAAGCCGGCGTTTACCCCGAACGACTTCAGCAAGCCATCGACGACGGCTGGCATACCGGCGACGAACTTCCCGGAAGCCATGGCTTGGGCCATGTCGGTGCGATGAAGATGATTTCCGACGGCTCGCTCAACACCCGATCCGCCTACTGCTCCACACCGTATTCGGGCATTACGCCGGAAACCTACGGCACACTGAGCTACGCCCCCGAGCAAATCGAATCGTATATGCGGCTCGCCACCGAGCATGGCTTCGACATCGCCTGCCATGCCATCGGCGACGAAGCGAACACCATCGTGCTCGACTGCGCGGAACGTACCCACGCGCACGGCTCCATCGAGCATGCCCAAATGCTCAAGGAACGCGACATTCCACGTCTTGCGCAATTGGGACTTGCCGCGAGCATCCAGCCACAGCACGCCATGGACGACCGTGACGTCATCACACGATTTTGGGGCAATCCCGCCGGAATTCCCTACGCGTTCAACAGTCTGCATCGGGCTGGAATCAAACTGCTTATGGGATCGGACGCGCCGGTCGCGCCGTTGGATCCGTGGCTGGCCATTTCCGCAGCGGTGTTCGGCACGGAGAGTTCCGATCGAGAGCCTTTCCAGTCTGAGCAATGTCTGGATTTCGAAACCGCTCTCGCTTCGTCCACCGCCCTGGGGCGTACGACGTTGCAAGCTGGAGATGCGGCAGACCTAGTGCTGCTGGATTGCGATCCGAGTGAGCTTGAGTCCCCTGAGGCCATGCGCGCCATGCCCGACCATGTGCTCGCCACTATGCTTGCTGGGTGCTGGACATATCAGTCTCACGTATCTCGCTTATAGATGGCGGAATCGGAAAGCCGCCCGATGCTATTTCGCTTATAGATGGCGGCGCCTCTACGTCATTAAGGTCTTAGAGGGTATGATTTACACCCCCTAAGACCTCTTCGCAAAATTCATCCGCCACCTATAAGCGAGATAGCACTGGACAAGCAGACGAATCCGCCATCTATAAGCGAGATACACGGCCAACAACGCACGAATGGCGCTTCAGTCTTTTTGGCAAGCCATGGACAACCGCTCGAATGCTTCGTCGCTTTCCACGATGAGGCTGTCGATTTTGCGCTTGCCCAGCTCACGCAGCCATTCGCCTGGATCCGTGCAGGCGAGCGCGCCGGCCTCCAGGAGTAACGGCCTGTGGCCGCCAATCACCACTTCGTCTGCGCCGACGGCTTGGACCGGTCCGTTGAAATGCGCGAAAGACTCGTCAGGAACGTCCGATTCAGTTCCGGCAAGCACCGCCGCATATGTGGCATATAGTTCGCGCCGACGGACCGCATACTCAGAGTCCGATTCACCCGCACGCCTTCTGCCGTCCACAATGTACGGCTTTCCCGTGGTGATGTAGTGGAAGAAATGGCGATTGATGGCGTCGCATTCCTCCCGCATCACGTCGCGAACCACTTCGACGCCCGCTTCCTCAAGGATGCGAAGGCCTTTGCCCGCCACAATCGGGTTCGGGTCAACCGATCCGACCACCACGCGTGCGATGCCGTGCGCCAGAATCAAGTCAGTGCACGCCGGCTGCGATCCGACATGGCAGCAGGGTTCAAGCGTGTCGATGACCGTGGCGCCAGTCAGATCGATGCCGTGCGCGTCGGCATAGTCGAACGCCATACGCTCCGCATGCGGGCCACGATACCGGTCATGGTATCCGGTGGCGAGAACCTCGCCATCACGTACCACCACCGCGCCTACCAGCGGATTCGGGTCCACCCATCCCGCACCCTTGCGGGCCAGTTCAAGAGCCTGCGCCATATATTCGCGGTATTGCAACATGTCTTCCATGACCCCAAGCATATTGCACCAGTCCAAGCCGCACACGTTGTACCTCACATCCCGAAGCCGACGCGAACGGTCAGGGAATGGACAGGTTCGCCCAGCCGTCCGTCTCGCAGCCATGCGACGCTACAATATTGGCAGACCGGCAACATCCAACGAGAGGAATCACATGCAGCGTGAGATCATGACGTCCATCCCATTTTTGAGCCAGCCGTCCGCCGCAGCCGAGAACACCGAAGAGGATCTGGCCGTGGCACAGGACCTGAAAGACACGTTGGACGCGCATCGCAATGGTTGCGTGGGCATGGCGGCCAATATGATCGGCGTTCCCAAGCGCATCATCGCTTTTGTGGATGAGGATTTCGGCGGCCGCATTTTCGTGATGTTCAATCCACACATCACCGCCGAAGACGGCGCGTTCGATACGGCGGAAGGTTGCCTCTCGCTCCAGGGCGAGCGCCGCACCGTCCGATACCAGCGCATCGAAGTGGATTATATGGATCGGAAATTCCGCGAGCGCCACGCAGCGTTCACCGGTTTCACCGCGCAGATCATCCAACACGAGATCGACCACTGCGATGGCGTGATCATTTGATCGCCGGCCTGCCGCCCACCAATCAATAGCCGCCCGCCGAAAACAGCCAACCCACCACCCCGTACTCGAAAAGCACGGGAAAACAGGAAGAATCATCAACAAAGTCACGTACGGAGGTACGATTTCGCCCTCAAACGGTCGAAACATACCCCGTACGCGAAAACCCGATTTCACCGCGCAAAATCACCGCCACCGCACCTACGGGGACAACACCGGGACTCCCCTCTCTCCGGCGACATCTCAACTCGGTGCCATCGCGCACACAGAGGCACACGGAGACACCCAGGCTCGGAGACCGCCGCAGCAGGCCACCATCACCACCAACCACGTACGGAGGCACGCTTCCATTCCCACACAACCGACCCACGACCGCTGTGTAGACGGGATATGGGATAATCGGCGATGGTACTTTGCGTATGGACACGGTCCGAAAACACTTGGCTTCGATGAGTTCGCAGCAGACTTGCGATTCGTCCGCAACCAGTCGCGCCGGCAACGCGCCACAGCACGGCGAACAAGTGCGATTTTCCGTCGACCGACATACGCAAAACGCTGGAATTCCAACGTTTCTTAAGGATGGAACACAACATTGGCTGAATTCATTTACCAGATGATCAAGGCCCGCAAGGCTTACGGCGACCGAGTGATTCTTGACGACGTGACCCTGAGCTTCCTGCCGGGCGCGAAGATCGGCGTCGTCGGCCCGAACGGCATGGGTAAGTCCACGCTGCTGAAGATTATGGCCGGCCTCGACACCGTTTCCAACGGCGAAGCCTACCTGACCCCTGGTTTCACCGTCGGCATTCTGCAGCAGGAACCGCCGCTGGATGACACCAAGACCGTCGGCGAGAACATCAAGATGGCGTTCGGCCCGATCGCCGAAAAGGTGGCGCGTTTCAACCAGATTGGCGAGGAAATGGCCAATCCGGACGCCGATTTCGACGCGCTGATGGAAGAAATGGGCAAGCTGCAGAACGATATCGATGCGGCCAACGGTTGGGATCTCGACTCCCAGCTCGAGCAGGCCATGGACGCTCTGCAGTGTCCGGATCCGGATACGCCGGTGAGCGTGTGCTCCGGTGGCGAGCGCCGTCGTGTGGCACTGTGCAAGCTGTTGCTTGAGGCTCCGGATCTGCTGCTGCTCGACGAGCCCACCAACCATTTGGATGCCGAATCGATTCTGTGGCTGGAGCAGTTCCTGCACCAGTACAAGGGCGCCGTCATCGCCGTCACCCACGATCGTTACTTCATGGACAATGTGGCCGAATGGATCTGCGAAGTGGATCGCGGCCACCTGTATCCATACAAGGGCAACTACTCCACCTACCTGGAGACCAAGGCCAAGCGTATGGAGATCCAGGGCGCCAAGGACGCCAAGCTCGCCAAGCGCCTGAAGAGCGAGCTCGACTGGGTGCGTTCCTCGCCGAAGGCCCGTCAGGCCAAGAACAAGGCCCGTCTGGAACGTTACGACCAGATGGAGCAGGAGGCACGCAACAACAAGAAGCTCGACTTCTCCGAAATCCAGATTCCGGCCGGCCCGCGTCTGGGTTCCACCGTTCTGGAAGCCGAGCATATCCACAAGGCGTTCGGCGACCGCGTGCTCATCGACGACTTGAGCTTCACCCTGCCGCGTAACGGCATCGTCGGCGTGATCGGCCCGAACGGCGTAGGCAAGTCCACCCTGTTCAAGACCATCGTCGGCTTGGAGCCGTTGACCTCCGGTTCGCTCAAGATCGGCGACACCGTGAAGATCAGCTACGTCGACCAGAACCGTGCCGGCCTTGACCCGAACAAGAACCTGTGGGAGGCCGTGTCCGACGGACTCGACTTCATCGAGGTGGCCGGCGTGGAAGTGCCGACCCGCGCCTACGTGGCGTCCTTCGGCTTCAAGGGTTCCGACCAGCAGAAGCTGGTGGGCGTGCTGTCCGGCGGCGAACGCAACCGTCTGAACCTGGCGCTGACCCTGAAGCAGGGCGGCAACCTGCTGCTGCTCGACGAACCGACCAACGACCTTGACGTCGAAACCCTGGAATCCCTCGAAAACGCGCTGCTCGCCTTCCCGGGCTGCGCCGTGGTGATCTCCCACGACCGTTGGTTCCTCGACCGTGTGGCCACGCACATCCTCGCATGGGAGGGCACCGACGAGAATCCGGCCAACTGGTACTGGTTCGAAGGCAACTTCCAGGCCTATCAGGAGAACCGCATCGCCCGTCTCGGCGAGGATGCGGCCCGCCCGCACCGCCTGCACCGCAAGCTGACCCGCTAAAGGCAGACAGATCCAATCGAGTCGCGTTAAGCGCAGATTTCAACAAAGCGCCACCCTTCATTACGAGCGGTGGCGCTTTGCCATACGTCAACCGTTGCCGCTAACCAACCGTTCATTCTTCTCACGTACTCGTTACAAAACAATCCGACGAAATTTACTACGCATGGATAGACTCGATGCCAGCATAAAGAGCTATCCACACGCGGAAGGAATCGAGGCCATCATGACGCAGACAGACATGACGCCGCTGCAACGACTGGCAAAGGTGCTCCAGCTGGGCACGCCCTCAAACTATCGCAACCATACGTATAGCAACGGCGAAAGCCTGTACTTCCCCACTGGCCGAGTCTACGGCGGACAGGTCATCGCGCAGTCGCTGATGGCCGCGTCGAAAACCGTCGCTCCATCCCGTCTGCCGAATTCCATCCACGGCTATTTCATTTCGGCCGGCGATATCCGTCAGGATCTGCTGTTCGACGTGGAAAATCTGCGTGACGGACGTTCCTTCTCCGCCCGTCGCGTGAATGTCACGCAGGCGCAGGGCTCGATTTTGACGGCAATCGCCAGCTTCCAGGAACATGACCAGGAAGGCATCGAATTCGCCGACCCGATGCCTGAGAACATTCCCGATCCCGACAGCCTGACCAGTGCGAAGCAACTGATGGAGCCGTATGCGGAACAGTCGCCGTTCGCCAAGTATTATGCGGAGAAGTCGCCGTTCGATATTCGCCATGTGACGCGCACCATCATGCTTGGCGCCGACAAGAAGAGCGCCAGCGAGGATTCCGGCAAGCAGATGGTGTGGATGAAGGCCGACGGCAAGGTGGACGTGCCGCAGGTCATGCATCGTGCGATGCTGGCGATGGGCTGCGACCAGATCATGCTGGAGCCGATTCTGCGCCGTGCTGGCTTAAGCATCGCCACGCCGGGCATTTCGTATGCGTCCATCGACCATTCGATGTGGTGGTACCGCGACATCGACATCAACCAGTGGCATCTGTACGTGCAAGACACGCCGACCGCGGCGCACGGACGCGGCTTGGGCCAAGCGAAGGTCTACACACAGGATGGCGAGCTGGTGGCCTGCATGGCGCAAGAAGCGATGTTCCGCGTGCCGAAGAAGGACTGAGACGAAGTTAAAGAAGGTCTGACGTTCAGACTTTCGATTTCGTGGCAGGATTCGTAGCCGATTTTGTAGACGCCTTCGTGGCGGCGGCCGCATAGCGATTGCGCTGTGCGGCCTTTTTCACGGCCGGACTTTCCTGCCCGTCGATAGGCGGGATGCGGCACAGCCACTCCCCCACGATGCCGACGATCATGTCGGCGACGCATACCACGCAGGCCACCACGCATTCGATGATGGCTTGGCTATAGAATTCCGCCTCACCATGCGGCAGACTCATGATGATCTGCCCACCGTACCAGCCGGCCAACGCCGCGCCCGCAAGTCCGAGCGCTTTGCAGGCCACCAGCGTGCCGAACGCCTTCTGCGGGTCCAATGGCTTGAGCTGCGCGCGTTTGACGGGATCTTTGGTCGTGTATTTATGAATCTGCAAAGCCATGTACAGCACCACACCGCCCAACACGGCCAGCACCACCGGCACGATCCAGGGTGCGCCAACCAACGGCAGGCCTGAAATCTCGCCGTATTTCGCCAATCCCATGCCGGCCAGCACGCCAAGCGCGGCCGCAAGGACGAATGACCACCAAGGGGTTCTGCGTGCTCTCATAGCGTGTCTCCGATAATCCAATTGTCGGTCAGCATGCCCACTTGTGCGGCGTCCGGAGCCATCGCCAGCAGGAACGCGACCGGATCCCTGCCGAGTTTCGCGTCCGGATCCATGTCGAACCATGGGGCGAGCACGGCCGCATGCTCACGTGCGGACGGCCACGGCACCATGCAATCAGGTTCGTTGCGGACCACGCCTTCCATGTCCACAAGGTCGAGGTCGAGGTCATCCGAAATGGAGGATGACACCGATTCCAACGCACCGATAAGCTCACGCGCGTCCATGCGCGTGGAAATCTGCATGACGGCGGCCATTTTGTCCGGATAGTCGTCGACCTGGCTGACATGGTACAGCGGCGAAATACCTTCCACCTGGTTGCCGGGAAGCGCGTCGATGGCCACGATCGCCTGACGGAACTGGTGTTCCGCATCAGTTGAAACGCTATCCAGGGAAATGACCGCTCGACGGGATGCCGGTCCCGGTTTCGCCGCGGCCGCAGCGGCTGCTTTGGAGGCCGCCGTGCCTTCCGGAAGTTCAATGGAATCAATGGATTCAACAGAATCGGCATCGTCAATCGCATCAACGTCATCTGCAGACGTCCCAATGTCGGAATCGCGAACTATGGGATCCTGAGCTCCGGCAACCATCCAATCGTCCGCGATCTCATCGATATGGTCGCGGTCGGACGTTTCGTGCAGCAGTTGTGCCACGGAACCGGCGTGCGCTCCCCCGAGTTCTGCGTCCGGTTCAAGCGCAAGCCACGGCCCCAATACGAAAGCCCGCTGCCATGCGCGCGGATGCGGCAACGTCAGGTCGGGGTCGGCGCTTTCCTGCCCGTCAAAGTCGATGATGTCCAAATCGAGCGTGCGCGACGTCCAATGGTCGGTGCGCACGCGACCATGCGAGGCTTCGATGCGCTGCAAACCGGCCAGCAGTTCGGCGGCCGAAAGCCTGGTATCCACGGACACGACCGCATTGCGGAATTCCGCAGTACCTTCCGGCATGCCCCATGCGTCGGTCCGATAGAGCGGCGACACCCCCGTCACCTGCGTGGAGGGAAGCCCATCAATGCACCGAACGGCGTCACGCAAGGTGGCGGTCACATCGCCCTGATTGCCTCCCATGGCGATGATGGCATGATGCACCTGCCCATGTTCCGACGACCGCTCACGCGATGGACTGTCAACTGTTTCACGGGAACGTTCCACGGTCACGCTGACATCGTCGAACGGCACGGTGATCGGCGCATTCGGCTTATGCACGGTGACCTGCGTGCGGCACACGGCGGGAAAGCCGAGAATCATGCCGACGATACGATTGGCCAGCTTTTCAATCAAATCGACGTGTTCGCCTTCGATGATGGCCACGATGCCTTTGGCGATCGCACCATAGTCGACGGTGTCGTTCAGATCGTCGGAACGGCCGGCGGCAGCGAGGTCGAGGAACAGCGTGGCGTCCACCACGAAGGTCTGGGCCCGCTCATGCTCGAAGTCGAGCACGCCATGTTTGCCCGTCGCGCGGATTCCCGTCAGTCGAATCTGATCCATACCAGCCTTCCTTTGCCGTTCCTACGTTCCGTATTCCTATTATTTCCGCGATTGCGATGTTGTGACTATCTGCGATTCGCACGGTCACGCGTTCGCATACTCGCGCCATGCGTTGCCGACGGCGACCGCGTCGCGGCTTTTCGCCACGTCATGCACGCGCACGGCCCACACGCCATGTTCCGCGCACAGGGCGCTGATGGCCGCGGTGGCGTTGTCTTTTGAGGCCATGTCCGGCTCGGTCACACCGGCGCCGGCAAGCAGCGAGCCGACGAAACGTTTGCGGGACGCGCCGATCAGCACCGGATAGCCAGCCGCGTTGAACCGGTCAAGCGCCGCCAGAATCGGCAGGTTATGCTCCACGCCCGGCTTGGAGAAGCCCAGGCCCGGGTCGATGATGACCTGTTCGGCCTGCACCCCGGCTTCAAGCACCGCATCCACCTGACGCATCAGCTCGTCATACACGTCATTCACCACGCCATGCTCGTAGCGGGAGGTGTCGGCGTCCGGCACATTGCCCGCGGCGCCGGCAAGCCAGCCACGCCAATGCTGCACGATGTACAGGCAGTCGGAATGGTCGGCCACCACATGCGGCAGTTCGCGGTCCAACTGGCCGCCGGACACGTCGTTGATGATCTGCGCGCCATGTTCGAGCGCGGCCAACGCCACCGAAGCGCGCGTGGTGTCGATGGACAGCACCGCCCCTTCGGGAATCAGCGCGTCCACAGCGCCCAGCACACGGGCCTTCTCGTCGGCTTCGCTGACGCGTTTGGCTCCCGGACGGGTGGATTCCGCCCCGATGTCGATGATGTCGGCACCGGCTTTCATCATC
>OJSP01003119.1_pt1 | contig 12484 bp, 10 predicted proteins | sample 1599561 | NCBI WGS metagenome assembly OJSP01 (sample SAMN04168659, study PRJEB22393) | human gut metagenome | biome: human gut microbiome; feature: stool | host: Homo sapiens | collected 2014-05-12
CTGCCGCACCTCGCTCGCCGTATCGGCACTTAGAATTATGCGGTATTGCCCAAGGTCGTTTCTTTACGTTTCGTCCGGGCGGTATTCCAACAGGTCAGCGGGCTGGCAGTCCAGCGCTTTGCACAGGGCTTCCAGGGTGGAAAACCGCACCGCTTTTGCTTTGTTGTTTTTCAGGATGGAAAGGTTGGCCGGGGTAATGCCGATGGTTTCAGCCAGCTCCCCCGCCCCCATGTGGCGCTTTGCCATCATCACATCCAGGTTGACGATAATTGGCATCTTCTGCGCCCCCCTACACGGTATAGTCCAGTTCGTCTTTCATCTTAACGGCCTGGGCAAACGCATTTTTGATGACCCGCACGATCAGCGCCATAAACGCCGCCGCAACGCCAATGGCAAAGATGAACGGCAGCCCCAGCACAGCACCCACCGGCAGGCAGAGCGCTGCAGCCCAGGTGCAGCACCAGCTGATGCGCCGCAGGGCCAACACGTTGGCAGGGGTAAACACCTCTTCTTTTTCAATGCGCGCCAAAAACATGTACAGGTTATACAGCATCCACAGGGCCAGCGCGGCGCTGCAATAGCCCAGCCCCAGCAAAAAATACCCCAGCTTTGGCCCATGCACCAGCTGCAGCGCGTGCACCGCCAAAACCCAGCTGACGATGCGCGGCCCGCACAGCACCATCACCACGCACCCCATGGCCGCCGCCAGGGTGGCGAACTTGGTCAGCATAATGCTTTTGTGGTCGTTCCAGCCAAAAAAGTTTTCTGGTAATTGACGCATTGGTCATTCCCCCTGATGTTTTATGGTATATCCGATGCTGTTATCATAGCATATATTGCATCGTTTTACAATACATTTTTATTGTTTTTCAATATATTTATTCTGTTTTGCAATGCGTTTATGCTTCAGGTTCCTGCACCGGCTGCCCTGCGGCAGATTTTCTGGCTGAAAATGCGGCAAAAAGCTTGACTTTTTCTCCCATACCTGTTACAATATTTAAGCTGTAACAGGCAAATTGAGTATTTGTGCCCGTAGCTCAGTTGGTAGAGCACCTGACTTTTAATCAGGGTGTCCGGGATTCGAATTCCCGCGGGCGCACCAAAAAGCACCAGACAAATTTTTGTCCGGTGCTTTTTTGTTGTGTCATTCAAGATTCTCAAGGCAATACCGCATAATTCTAAGTGCCGATACGGCGAGCGAGGTGCGGCAGATGCCAAGCCAAAAGCGCAGATAATACTGGATGTCTTATCGAGCATTTTGGCAACGCAGATGCCGTGCCGCAGCTGCCGGAGCGGTGCTTAAGCCGCAAGGCGGGAATTGTGCGGTGTTGCCTCAACATTGTGATTCCTTTTTGGCTGCTTAGCCCGCTTTTCATTTCCTCCAGATCATCACCCCCATTCAGAACAGGTTGGCGAAGATCCTGTCGGTGCCGGTGGCCACCATAGCCGGGAACAATGCCCAGGGCAGCACCACCCGATGGCAATATGCCCCAGCATCTGCCGCGTTCCTGGAATACATTCGCTCTCGGCTGGGGGATGCCTTTTGCTGATTTCACCCATACCAACAACAAACACCGTGCCGCCATGCAGGGGGTTCTCCTGCTTGCGGCACGGTGCTTTGTTGTATCAGGCTATTGTCGGGTTATTGTTTCTTTTTGGCAAGCTGTCTGCCCACGGCCCACAGCCAATCCAATGCGGCGGCGGCAAGGGCGGGGTACACGATCAGGGCGAACAGCTGGTACCAGGTGGGGATAAAGTAATCTGCCCCGCCGGGCAGGGTGCTGGCGGCGTTCAGGGTAATGCTTTGCGGAGTAAAGGTCAGGCCCACGGTCTTGTTTTCATCGGGGCTGCAGGGATCCAGCCGCAGTGCCACGATCTGGGTGCGCGGCAGGGTGTACACATAGGTGCCGTCTGCCAGCACTTTGGGGAAGACGCGGCGGTCCTGGCTGTAGGGCTCCCCCGTTTTTGTGGTGTAATACAGGCACATTTCGCGGGAATCGCCGTCAAACTCCACGTTGTAGCTCACGGTACGCACCACGCGGCCGGATACATCCTCCAAAATCATCTGCGGGTCGCCGCCTGTGGTAATCAGCTGGCCCTGGGGTGCGCTGTTCTCCCCCGGCTCCCCCCAGGTCAGCTCGGCCAGCTGCCAGCTTTCAATGGGGATCGAGGTTTCAGTCAGGGTGCCTTTTGCCTTGGCGGAGCTGTCCCCCGCAAAGGCCACCGCACCCTGCACCAGCCAGAACACCAGCGCCGCACACCAGCACAGCACCAGCAAGGCAAAGCGATGGGCAAACAGTCGGTTCAGGCGGCTTTTCCATGTCATCTCTTTCATTGGGCCGCCTCCTTGCTCATCTGCATTGTGACCGGCTCATACCCGGCATCCGTTACGCGGTAGAGCAGGGTCTGCCCCGCCTGCGCAGCGGCCAGGTGGTCGGTAAACAGGTTCTGATAGCTCTGCACAAAGATATCGTCGATCTTTTGCAGGTAAAGCACCGTACAGCCGTTGGCACGCACGGTTTCATCCAGGCGTTCAGCGGTGTAGGGGTGGTAGTAGCGCTGCTTCACGCCCTCCTCCTGCGGTTCCAGCTCCGGCAGGCCGAAGGTTCCGCCGCCGCCCTCCTGCGTGGCCCCCACGCCGGAGTAATCCACCAGGACGGGGTAAAAATCAAACACGGCAGAGAACCAGTGTTCGCCGTTATCCCCCTGGCTGACAAAAAACACGCGGTCGTTTTCGTTCAGGTAATCGCTGCACAGCCAGTCAGCTTCGGCGCGGGCGGTCTTGCGGTCGGCGAATTCGCCATCCGAGAAGCCCAGCACCGAAAGCTGCGGCAGGATCATGCCGTTCACCCGCACCAGCATGGCGGCGGCCATCAGCAGAACACCGGCCTGGCCCGCCAGGGCAATCCAGCGGCGGGCCGGGGCTTTCTGTTCGCCATCCACGGTTTGCAGGGCGGTGCTCCAGCAGGCCAGCGCCATAAAGAACCAGCCGATATAGTAAGTATAGATATAGCGGTTATAATCCACCAGCCCCACGGCCTGATCCGGCTTGAAAATAAAGCCATAGCTGAGCGCCAGCATGAGGTTATACCCCACAAAGCATGCAAGGGACAGCACCCCGATGCAGCCAATGCGCAGCTTGAGCTGGCGGCCTCTGGCGCAGATGGCCGCCACCAAGAACACCAGCAGAATCAGCACCACAACATTGCGGCCCTGGCCGATCATGCTCAGCCGACCATCCGAAGTCCAGAACTGGTGGCCCATATCGGCCATGGCTTGGGTGAACTGGCTCTGGCGCTCGGCGTAAAAACCCTCCACCGGCTGGCCCAGCAAAATCTTGATGCCGTTGATGACCACAGCGGACAAGGGGGCGCTGGTTTCGCCGGTGCCGCCCTCGCTGGCACTTTTGGCAACCAGAATGCCCACATAGCGGATGTTCCAGAAATAATAGATCAGCATGGGCGCGGCAAAGCAGGCAATGGCAAAGCCGGTGCGGCGGGCAAGGCCCTTTTTGAAGGGGTGCTCCGCAAACAGCCAGGCATCCACAGCCATCAGCCCCGCCGCCACCAGGGACAGCACAAAGGTGTTGGCCTTGATGTTGGCCGCCAGCGCCAGTACCGGCAGTACGGCCCACTTGGGGCCGCCGGTTTTGCGCAGCGCCAGCCACAGCGCCACAGCGCCGCCCAGTGCAAGGCCCGCGGGCACATCGCCATAGGCGGTCATATAAGTGGTATCCAGATAGATCGTATGGTTATACACCGTCAAAAACCAGGGGGCAAACCAGCAGATTGCTGCCAGCGGCACCGCAATGCGGTACTGGCGGAAGTTCAGCCCGCCCAGCACCGCGGCAAACACGGCGGCGGCCAGCGCATCATACGCCACATAGATCTTCCAGTCTGCATAATGGCCCAAAAACTGGAAGAAGTAGGAGAGCAGCGGCAGGCCGGGGTTCTGGGTCTGGGGCCAGGGGGTTCCAAGGATAGCCAGGGCATACAGGCGGTTATCCGCCTTGGTCACCTTTACGGCGGTAGCCCACAGGCTGAGTTCATCATACTTGGTTGCCAGCGGCTGGCGGATGAAAAAGTACACCGCAAATGCCAGCGCCATGCCCCAGAACAGCACCGCCCCCGGTGTAACCAGGCGGCGGTAGGCCGGGCGCTGGCCTTTGTGGGGCACCAGCGCCCACACGCCGCTGCCCGCAAACACCGCCCACAGCAGCACAGTGCCGGGCAGCAGCAGGTTTGCCATGCCCGCAGCCGTCAGCCAGGCAACGGCAATGCCCAGCGCGCTCAGCGGGGCCAGCGCAGCATGCAGGTTACATTTGAGCGTTAGGAACGCGCAGAACAAAAACAGCACCGCCAGCGCGGCAAAGATGCAAAGCAGCTCCATAGAATCACCATTTTATACAACATAAAAGCCCTGCGGGTGTGCCCCCAAGCCATGGGCGCACCGCCCCACAGGGCTCTTTTTTACTTTTTGCGGAAAACATCAACGGCAAGGCAGGCAAACGCAGCCCCCACAGCCGGGGCAAACAACAGCAGCAGCCATTGGCCGCCGTTTGGCACAAAGCGCAGGTACCACGGCCGCACCGGGTTGAGCGCCACGCCGTCCAGCCGGGTAGGCACGCCGCCCACACTGTCCGGGTCAATGCGCAGCCCGGTCACGGTAAGGCCGCCCAGGTCAAAGGTATACTGGTTTTCGCCGCTCACGCGGGCAAAAACTTTCTGGGTCTCGCTGTACTCGGTCTGGCCGGGGCGCAGGTAATACAATGCTACGCTGCCGGACGGCAGGTAGTGCACGGCGTCCAGCTCCACCGTTTCCAGCCAGGCTTCGCCCCGCCAGATGATGTGCGGGTCGTTGTCGGTGGAAAGATACCAGCCGGGTTCATCCACCGGCGCGGTATGCCATTCATCGTCATCATAATTGACAAAGCTTTCAAATTCCAGGTCATCCGCCGTCAGGGTGCGGGTCACCATAGTGCCGTCTGCTTTATGGTTCAGCATCACAGCGCTGCCCACCAGCACGTACACCAGCCACACAATAACAGCGGCGGCATATGCCAATATCAGCAGCTGCTGGGGGCGCAGCGGGCGGCCCGCACGGGCGGGGGCGGCAAAACGCTTGGTTGGGCGTTTATCTTTCATTGTACCACCCCGCTTTCTGCCACAGCCACCGGGGTAAAGGCGATAGGCTTGCTGCGGCCTTCAAACCGGTAGAGGGTTGCGGGCATATTAGCTTTCAGCCCGCCTTCAAACCGGCTGCTGAACTCCCGCTCCAGATAGTCGTCCGCGCGGTCGATCAGCAGGTAGTCGATCTGCTTTTCTTCCATATAGGCGGTCAGAGAGTCTGCGGTGCAGACCGCCTCAAAGTCATACAAGGTCCAGTTCAGGCTTTCCACCAGGTTCATAAAGTCGGAGTCCCACCGGCTGGAATAATCATCGTTGCCCCACCAGGTACCGCCATAGCCGTTGACCACCTTGGCGGTCAGCTCATACTTGTAGTAGTACCAGCGGGTGGCATCATCGCCCTGGCTGATGACCAGCACGCGGTCCGGCCAGTCCAGCACAGTGTTCATTGCTTCAGCGCGGTTCTTTACATCGCGGCGCAGGGTGTACAGGCTGTCGGCGTTGGTCCAGAACCCGGCTGCGGGCACACCGCGCCAGGCAAAAATACCCAGCACTGCCGCAGCGGCCAGCCCCAGCGCCGCACGGCCCAGCCGCTGCGCCGCGCCGCTGCCCTGCCCCACCGCAAAGCCCAGCACACAGAAGCCGTACAGCATCCACCCCTGCAGGTAGGGCGCGATATAACGCTCATAGTCCTTCAAGGCGGAGCCTTCGGCCTCGGAGAAATTGTAGAAGTACAAAATCAGGTGGAAGAGATACAGCGCGGCAAAGCAGAACGCCCCGCCCACAAAGCCAACCACGGTGCGGCGGCGTGCGGCACCGGCAGGCGCTGCCACAAAGGCCGCCGTGAACAGCAGCAGAATGCAGCTGACGGCCATGATGGGCGCGCCCACCAAACAGACGCGGCGGTACAAAAATGCCTGGCCCATGCTCTGCATGATCTGGGCAAAGCGTTCTTCGCGCCCAATGCCCAGCAGCTGCTTGATGCCGCCGGTCAGCACAGCACCATAGCTCAGGCCCGCGCTACCCACGCTGGCCCCAGTGGTTTCGGTTGGGGTCACGGCGGCGGTATAGCGGTTCCAGCTGATAAACACCGCCAGCACCACCGCCGCCAGAATACTGCATTTTGCCAGCGATACGCCGAAAATGCGGGCAGGCTTTGTATCCGGGTGCGGCGTACCGAACAGCTGATCCAGCCCGATCAGGAACGTAACGATCAAGGCATAGGCAAAACCGATATCTTTGGTCATGGTCAGCACGGCAAGTGGCATGGCACAGGCAAAAAAGCCGGTTTTGCGCCCGCCCGCCGCGGCATACAGGCACAGGGTTCCGCCAAACAGCAGCGCCAGGGGGGTATCCGCCATGGCGTTGGCATAAATGGTGGATGGGGTGCCCGCCGGAACCACGCTGAAAAAGAACGGCAGAAGAAAGCCCGCAGCAAACACCAACACAGCACCCGCCCAGTTTTTGCGCGGCATGGCTGCCGCCGGGGCAATGCAGGCCAGGAACAAAATATCCAGCCCGGCCAGGCACTGCCATTCATAAAACTGGCCCGGTACGCGCTGGAAGAGATAGGAAACCAGGCTGGTTGCCGGGTAGGTAAAGCTCGCCGTCAGGTTGATGGGATCCGCCACATACAGCGCAGCGCGCTCCGCCACCATCTTGGGGGCAAGGCCCCAGGCGGTAAATTCATCCCACTGGGTAAACATGGGCTGCTGCACGGCAAACAGCACCCACAAAAAACAGCTGCCGCCCACAAACAGCAAAAAGCCGGGGCTGAACAGCGCCCGCCGGATAGCCCGCCACCCGGCGCGCACCCCAAAATAAACCCCGCCGGCCAGCCAGACCGCCATGACGATAAAATGGCCGAACTGCAAAAGCCCCAGCAGGGAAAGCAGATACAGCACCACGACCGACCCGCACAAAGCAGGCAGCGGCAGCAGGGCGGCATCGAACCGGGTACATGCCGCCACGCACAGACAGCATGCGGAGAAGAACAGCAAAAACAGCAGGCCGAATACAATCTGCACGGTACAGCACCTCCCGGATTGAAATTAAAAAATAATAGAGAATAATGAATAATGTTGGTGGACCGCCGCCCGTTGGGCGGCTCAGAAAATTGGGGCAAGATAATATATAAAGGCTCATTCTATACCTGCAGACTATCACGCAAAGACTGCGAAAAATATCATATCCAATCGTGCTGCAGGCACACCGACATTATTCTTTATTCTTTTTTAAACGCGTAATCCAGCTCACGCGTATATGACATACACCGGCCCCACAAAATAGTGCTGGAAGAGCAGCACAGCGCCCAAAACGGCATAGCAGGCGCACAGCGGGGTGATTGCCGCTTCGGCTTTTTCTTCCGTGATGGCGGGGCAGATGGTCTTGCGCAGCAGTACGGCCAGGGCGGGCAGCAATGCCAGCCAGACGCAGAGGAAATACCGCGCCTGCAGCCCCACAATGCGCACCATGCCCACCGGGGTATAGGTGATATACATGGCTGCCATGGCACCGGCGGCGTACACCAGCGCCAGCAGCGCCGCCCCACCCACGCGGCAGCGGGTGGGGAACGCATTGACATCGACGCGTTTTTGCTGCGCAGCAGCCAGCAGGGCGGCCAACAGCAGCACCAGCGGGCCGGTCAGGTTTAAAAAGCTGATGGGCAGGTCCTTCCAGCCGAACAGGCCGAGCTGCCCAATAAAGAAATCATTCTCTCCCAGGGTCCCCCAGAACGCAGCAATGGTCCGCAGAGGGTTGCGCAGCACAAAGGCCAGCTGTTCACCGCCGTTTACCGTGCTGCCGCCCTGGCGCTCAATGATGGGATAGTTATAGCGGAACGCCGTTCCGTACCATTCCGTCAGCAGGGTAACGGCCATAGCACCGCCAAAGCCGCCCAGCGCCCACAGCGGGCGGCGTCCCTTGGCGTGCCATTCCCGCTTTGCCACCAAAAAGATGGGCAGGACCCACAAAAGGTTCAGGTACGGTTTGGCGATATTGACAAAGATGCAGGCGGCGGTGTAAATGCCCGCCGTTTGGGTGTCCCACTCCTTGCAGGTCAGCAGGGCAAGCATCAGGTAATAGCAGCCCAGCAGGGTTGCATCATAGCTCAGCGACGACCCCATAAACAGCGACATCGGCAGCAGCATAATGGCCGCAAAGGCCGGGCGGTAACGCTCCGCTTTGGCCAGCGCCAACGCGCACAACAGCGTGTAGGCCAGCAGGTTGACGATGCGCCCGCCATATAGGCAGCCCAGCGCGCCAAAGCCCAGCAGGCGTGCCAGCGCCATACCGACCGCGCCCGGCAGGAATGGAATGATCAGAAAGCTAACCGGCTCGCTGACCGGGTCCGGCACAGAATCCCGCACATCATGCGCCAGGTACAGGGCAAAGCTGTCCGCCATGCTCTGCACTGCGCCTTCCTTGCCGTATTGCTTCAGGGCATAGCCCGCGGTGTTATAGGCTTTTTCCGCCCCGGTATCGGGGTCAGTGCCCACACCGGAAGAGGTATGCGCATTCACCCATGCACCGGGGAACGCTTCCAGCAGGTAGGCCACATCGTCCGGGTAGGTGCGGGAAGCATCAAAATCAAAGTGCCCGGTGGAGATGGCATAGGTGCGCAGGTAATGGTCGGCTTCGTCCGGCGTTTGCAGCGGCGGGTTGGCAAATGCAAACAGCAGCCCGCACAAAAAGATGCACACGGCCCCTTTTGCCGCAAATCCTTTTGCAAACCGCCGCACACAATACCCGGCCAGCAGACATACTTCCAGAAAGGCCGCACACCCCAGTGTAACCACCAGGGGGGACACACGGTTATCCAGCCCAAAGAACACCCGCCAGTAATAGGCCCACAGCACGCCGCACACGGCGGCGCACAGCACAGCCAGCCCCCACCGCACAGCGGCGGGCAGCTTTTGTAATTTTATTGGCATAAAACTTCCTTACAACCGCCCTTACAGAATGTACTGGCCGACCTTGTACTGGTCCAGGTTGCCGCGCAGGAACTCAATGGTTTCGGCAAGGCCCTGTTCAAAGGTATACTGCGGTTTCCAATCGGTCAGGGTGCGCAGCTTGGTGGCATCGCCCAGCAGGCGGTTGACCTCGCTCTTTTCGGGGCGCAGGCGCTCGGCTTCGCAGACGATCCTGGCGCTGGGGTTGATCTGGGCAATCAGCTCATTGGCCAAATCGCCGATGGAATGTTCCACGCCGGTGGCAATGTTGATTTCCTGGCCAATGGCGGCATCGCAGTCCGCAATGGCCATAAAGCCGTGGGCGGTGTCCTTAACATAGTTAAAGTCGCGGGTGGGGGTCAGGCTGCCTAGCTTGATCTCCTGCTGGCCGGCCAGCAGCTGGGTGATGATGGTGGGGATGATGGCGCGGCCGCTCTGGCGCGGGCCATAGGTGTTGAAGGGACGCACAATGGAAACCGGCAGGTCAAAGCTGCGGTAAAAGCTTTCAGCCAGGCGGTCCGCGCCGATCTTGGTGGCAGAGTAGGGGCTCTGGCCCTGGAACGGGTGATGCTCGTCAATGGGCACATACTGGGCGGTGCCGTATACTTCGCTGGTGGAAGTAACCATCACGCGCTGGGTGCCCAGCTCACGGGCGGCGTTCAGCACGTTCAGGGTGCCCTTGATGTTGGTATCCACATAGCTGTCCGGGCTGTGGTAGCTGAACGGAATGGCAATCAGGGCCGCCAGATGGAACACGCGTTCCTGCCCGCGCATGGCAGTACGCACGCCGTTGGGGTCACGCACATCGCCCATAAAGATATCCATTTCATTGCGGATTTCCGGGGGCAGGGTATCGATCCAGCCCAGGGAACCAAACGAGTTATACAGGCAGAAAGCACGCACTTTCTCGCCGCTTTTTACCAGCTCTTCGGCCAGATGGCTGCCGATAAAGCCATCGGCACCGGTCACCATAACGGTATGGGACATTGTAAAAACACTCCTTTTTATGTGGCAATACCGCCCACAGGGCAGAACAATCCAATTATTACAAAATAGTATAACCGATTTGCGGCCTGATTTCAACCAATGCCCCGCCCAGCGTGCAAAAAAGTGCCGGGGCTGCCGCGGATAGGGTAGGCCTACATTAAATTTATATAAAGATTATTCCGTTTGTATCAAAGAGTTCGGCAATATGTTATAATAGGATAAATACAGTGCTGGGCCGCCTTGCCGCATTCCCTGCCCTGTAGTGGAAAGGAGCCTGCACCCATGCCGCAACGCGAACCTGCCCTGCTTTGGCTGCGGGACTTCGCCCTGACCGCATTGGTCCTTGCGCTGTGTACGCTGACAAGCTGGGTATTTTTCCGGCTGGATTTTGTTTCTTCCAACTATATCCTGACCTATATCCTGGGCGTCATGTATATCAATGTCTTTACATCGGGGTTGGTGTACGGCGTTGTGGCTTCGCTGTTCTCGGTGATGCTGGTCAACTATATGTTCATTGACCCCTTTATGCAGTTCCGCATCCGGTCAGACGACATGGTAACGGCGCTGGTCATGCTCTGCGTTTCGCTGCTCTGCTCCTCGCTGACGGGGCGTATCAAGGTACAGGCCGCCCAAAGCGAGCGCAAAGCCTACGCTTCGCAGGTGCTGCTGGAAGCCAGCCGCAGCCTGTTGGGGGCCGAAGACCCCGACACCATTCTGCGGATAACGGCCACCCAGCTGGGCAAGCTGTTGGAGCGCCCGGTCTGCTTTGCCCCCGCACCGGAGCACATTGCACCGGGAACCCTGATTCTGCCCCCGCCCAGCCAGACGGATTACCGCAGTTGCCCGGCGCTGCATGAATTCAGCACCTATGAGCACAATCTGGCATTATCCATCCTGGATGTGTGTTCCCTGGCGCTGGAAAAAGAAGCCTCCAACCGCACCCGGCGCGAAATTGAGGAAGCCGCCCGCCAGGAACAGCTGTGCGCCAACCTGCTGCGCAGCATCAGCCATGACCTGCGCACCCCGCTGACAAGCATTTCCGGCAACGCGCTGATTTTGACCGAGAAAAATCCCCTGCTGACCGAGGAAAAGCGCCGGGAGCTTTCTGCCGCAATTTATGAGGACGCCAACTGGCTGAACCATCTGGTGGAAAATCTGCTTTCCATCACCCGGATGGAGAACGGCCAGGTAAACCTGCGCATTCAGCCGGAGCTGATTCAAGACATTTTTGACGATGTACTGGCTCATTTAGACCATGACGCCGCCCGCCACACCATTGTGACCAACGTGGCGGATGACCTGCTGATGGCCGATATGGACGCCCAGCTGATCGAGCAGGTGCTGGTGAACCTCATCAACAACGCCATCAAATATACCCCCGAACATTCCCGCATCGAGCTTTTCGCCGCGCCGGAGGGTAAATTTGTCCGCATCTGCGTAACGGATGACGGCCCCGGCATCCCGGAAGAAAGCCGGGATAAGCTGTTTGATATGTTTTATACCCTTGGCAAAACCCGCAGCGATGGCCGCCGCGGGCTGGGTCTTGGGCTGGCCTTGTGCCGTTCCATTGTTGCCGCCCATGGCGGTGTGATCGATGTACAGAACGCTGCACCGCACGGTGCCTGCTTCCGTTTTACACTCCCGCGAACTGAGGTGACCCTGTATGAATAAACCGCTGATCCTTGTGGTGGAGGATGACCCGGCTGTTGCACGGCTGATCTCCACCACACTGGAAACCCGCAATTATCAGTACCACCGTGTACAGAACGGAGCCGGTGCCCTGTTGGAAGCTGCTTCGGCACGGCCGGATGTAATTTTGCTGGACCTTGGCCTGCCGGATATGGACGGTATTGATGTGATCCGCAAGATTCGCGGGTGGAGCAACGTGCCCATTCTGGTGGTTTCGGCCCGCAGTGATGATACCGACAAAGTATCCGCCCTGGATGCCGGTGCAGATGATTACCTGACCAAGCCGTTCAGCGTAGAGGAGCTTTTGGCCCGGCTGCGCGTGGCACTGCGCCGTGTGCGGTATGATACTTCCCGCGCAGGTGACCAGGCCAGCATATACGAGAACGGAGAACTGCGCATTGACTATGCCGCAGGCTGTGTGTACCGCGGCGGAACGGAGATTCACCTGACCCCCATCGAGTACAAGCTGATCTGCGTGCTGGCCAAGAACACCGGCAAAGTGCTGACCCACAACTATCTGCTGAACGAAGTCTGGGGCAGCCCGGCCGCATCGGACACACCGTCCCTGCGCGTGTTTATGGCAACGCTGCGCAAAAAAATTGAGGAAGACCCCAGCCACCCCCGCTATATCCAGACCCACATCGGCGTTGGTTACCGCATGATCCGCCAGTAAAGTTTGGGGCAACACCGCACAATTCCCGCCTTGCGGCTTAAGCACCGCTCCGGCAGCTG
>OJSP01003131.1_pt1 | contig 12431 bp, 14 predicted proteins | sample 1599561 | NCBI WGS metagenome assembly OJSP01 (sample SAMN04168659, study PRJEB22393) | human gut metagenome | biome: human gut microbiome; feature: stool | host: Homo sapiens | collected 2014-05-12
CGTGGGCATCAGCGGGCCGCCCACCCGGGTGACCATCAGCATGCCGCTGTCGCTTATTGAGCGCACCATCAGGCCCAGCGTGTCCACGTGGGCGCAGAGCCCCACGCGTCGGCCGCTCTCCCGGCCGGGCACGGTCACGAACAGATTGCCCTTGTTGGTGCGATGGGCGTCAAATCCCAGTTCCCGGGCGATCTCCTCTGCCACAGTCACGACCCGTTCGGTAAAGCCGGTGGGACTGTCCTGTCCCAGCAGCTTCTGCAGCGTATTCACCAGAAAGACCTGCCGGGCCTCTCCCTGCATCTTTTCCTCTGTCATATCTAAGCCCTCTCTTTGTGATAAAATATCCGGTTCCATCTTACAAAAAAAGTCGCTTGTTGGCAAGAGGCGGTTCGGGAGAAGCAGGTCCGGGCCAGACAGAGGGGAGATCTCACAGGATCAGACGCAGCCGGAACCAGCCATCTGTCAGGTCGAACTGACAGACCGCTCCGTTTTTATGGCAAAACGCGGAGATGGACTGTACCCCCAGACCATGCCCCTTTCTCTGGGCGATGGGAAGACCATTGCTGTCAAAGACTACATCGTCAGCAAATGGATTGGAAAGCTCCAGCATAACGCCGGGAGCCCCCACCATCCTGCACCGGATCTTCCGCTGCTCCGTGGGCAGCAGGAGATTGGCATGGATGGCATTTTCCAGGGCATTTGCCAGGACAATCGCAAGCTCTCCTTCGTCCACCGGCAGCTGTTCCGGCTGGGAGATCTTTGCCTCCACCAGAACCCCCTGACCCTGTGCCTGGGCAAAATAGGAGGAAAATACAGTATCCAGCACCGGCGACCGGCACCAGTGGATCTCCCTGCGCTCGTCCAGCCGCTTCCGGGCTGTATCCAGGAAATTCAGCGCCGATTCCCGGTCTCCCCGGGACAGCAGTTCGGCAGCGGTCTGGAGCTGATGGCGCAGATCATGCCGCTGCACCCGGATTCTCTCCTCCACCTCTTCCATCTCATGCAGCTTCTCCCGGAGAGCTGAGATCTGCACCGTCAGCAGCGCCGCATTCTGCCGTTCCATCTGGATGCGGTACTGTCCCAGAAGGCTCCGGAACACCGCAATATACACAACCACCAGCGGAACTACCGCGGCATAGGCATAGATCATCTGCACCGGGTTGTCCAGATAGCTGCCCGGCCAGGACGCCACAAAGATGAGATAGGCGCAGAATACACAGGGGATCAGGGTCAGGATTCCCCAGTGGGCAGGAATTGCCTTGATCAGCACCCGGAACGGTTTGCGCAGGAAGCGCCATTCCAGATAGATGGCTGTGCCATAGAATATTCCCATCAGCAGGATATTCATCAGCGCCGACAGCCCCAGTACGCTGGTGATATGACGGATCACCGATGCCGCCAGCACCGACAGCAGGAGCAGCGTCAGCTTCTGGGTCAGCACGCCGGTGGTCAGCAGCCGGGCCGCCAGAAAGCCGCTGGAGATCAGCAGCAGAAAGAAGGTGAGTATACCGAACCGATCCGCCCCGGTGCGGCGGCGTGAGGAACCGTAGCCGCCGTAGGAGCGGGAGGAATAATGTCTGGACATAGAGGAAAAACTCCTTTCCGAAAATCAGCAAGGCACGACAGGATAGCCCACCGGCCGAAGGCACATAGTCTCTCTATTATAAAGCGGCGGCGACAGGAAATCCAGTGTAAAAGGTTACAGATTTGTGAACTTTACGGCGAATGCGGCGGATGTGACGATTTTGTTATCCGGGGATTTCCCGGCGGAAACGGTTGAAGCGGCGGCGGGAGTGTGGTATAATCATCGAAACGGCCACGGGCCGTTACGGAAAAACAAGCCGCCGCCCCTGCGGAATGGAGGCGGCGTATTTCAGGAGGATCACCATGAAGGCAGCACTGGTCATTATGGCGGCGGGACTGGGTTCCCGCTACGGTGGAAATAAACAGGTGGACGGCGTAGGACCCCAGGGGGAGATGTTGATGGAGTATTCCATCTACGATGCCGTTCGGGCGGGCTTTACCAAGGTGGTGTTCATCATCAAGCCCGATATGCGGGAGCTGATGGATCGCCTGTGGGGGGACCGCACACTCATAACAAAAACAGGAGAGCCGCTGGAGGTCTGCTACGCCATGCAGGACTTCACCAGCATACCGGATTACTACACCATTCCGGCGGGCCGCACCAAGCCCTTCGGCACCGCCCATGCGGTGCTGTGCGCCCGGCCCTATCTCGCCGAGCCCTTCTGCGTCATCAACGCCGACGACTACTACGGCGTGGATGCCTACCGGGCCATGTATGAGGAGCTTCAGCGCCTGCCCCGGCAGGGACGGGCCACCATGGTGGGGTATCTGCTGAAAAACACCGTCAGCGCCAACGGCACCGTGTCCCGTGGCGTGTGCCGGGTGGAGGACGGCTGGCTCCGTGGCATCCATGAGACGCTGAAGATCCAGCTGTTCCCGGACGGCTCCATCGCTGATGTGGCGGAGGGCCAGCACCGGGAGCTGGCGCCGGACACGGTGGTGTCCATGAACTTCTGGGGCTTCATGCCCTCCATCTTTCAGGAGCTGGAGGCCTACTTCGACCACTTCCTGCGCTGCGAGGCCGGGGACAACATCAAGGCGGAGTGCCTGCTGCCGGGCATGGTGGGAGACCTGCTGGAGCAGGGACGGCTGGAGGTATCCGTGCTGCACTCGGCAGACCGCTGGTTCGGCATGACGTACCACGAGGACCGGCAGGCGGTGGCGGCGGAGCTGCAGAAGCTCCACGCCGGCGGTGTGTATCCACCCACCCTGCGGGCCTGAGAGGGGAGACCGACACATGAGCGACTATTACGATCAGACCCCGGAGCAGCGCCGTCAGCTGCGGGCGCAGCGGAATCGGCGGCGGCAGGCGCAGGTGCGTCGGCGGAAGCTGCTGCTGGGCCTGCTGGTGCTGGCGGTATTGGCTGTGGTGCTGATACTGGTGCTGCGGGGCTGCGGCAAGGATAAGGAACCGGCGCAGCCCACCCCCAGCGAGAATGTGGACAAGCCCGATACCCCAAACACTCCGGCGGAGCCTTCGGATAGAGAGCAGAACCAGAAGCCTGACGACCAGCAGAGCGACCGGGAGCAGGAGATCCCGTGGAATCTGACGCTGGTGAACCGGTGGAATCCCCTGCCGGAGGGCTGGACCGTAGACGAGGTGGAGCTCTCCAACGGCTGGACGGTGGACAGCCGCTGCTACGACGCCCTCCAGCAGATGATGGACGCCTGCCGGGCGGAGGGGCTGCATCCCGTGGTGTGCTCTGCCTACCGGACGCAGGCCGTGCAGCAGAACATCTTCGACCAGATGAAGCAGTCCCTGTTGGATCAGGGGTACAGCGATGCCGACGCCGAGACGGAGGCGGGCCGTCAGGTGGCCGTTCCCGGCACCAGCGAGCATCAGCTGGGGCTGGCGGTGGACATCGTGGATCTGGACCACCAGCTGTTGGACGAGAGTCAGGAGCAGACGGCGGTGCAGCAGTGGCTTATGACCAACAGCTGGCGCTACGGCTTCATCCTGCGCTATCCCACCGCCAAGACGGAGACCACCGGCATCATCTATGAGCCGTGGCACTACCGCTATGTAGGACAGGAGGCCGCTGCGGAGATCTATCAGCAGGGTGTGTGCCTGGAGGAGTATGTCGCCGCCAAATACGGCGCTTGACCGGAGGGACGAGGAATGAGATCGAGAAAGTAAGCAGCTCACATTTGTATAAAGGAGTTGCTGATGGATGCATATCGAGGAATATACCACTTATCAGGAGTCGGAGGTGCTGGCTCTGTATGGAAGCGTCGGATGGACGGCCTATACGGAACAGCCGGAGGCGCTGCGCCGAGGCTTTGCCGGGTCGCTGCTGACACTGGCCGCCCGTGAGAACGGGACGCTGGTGGGGCTGCTGCGGGCTGTGGGTGACGGCTGTACCGTGGTGCTGGTACAGGACCTATTGGTGCGGCCGGATCACCAGCGGCGGGGGATCGGCACGGCGCTGATGCAGGCGGCGCTGGAGCGCTTCCGATCGGTGCGGCAGGTGCAGCTGCTGACGGACGACACGGAGAAAACCAAGGGGTTCTACCGGTCGCTGGGTCTGCTGACACTGCCGGAGCTGGGGTGCTGCGGCTTCATGCGCCCGTAAAACCACATGGGGGAGAGTGTCCTTGGACACTCTCCCCCATGCTTTGTCCTGTGTACCGGGCGGTCAGCGCCGGTTCTGGTTCTGCTGCTCCTGCTGATTCTGATTCTGGTTTTGGTTCTGCTTGTTCTGCTTCTGCTGATTCTGGTTCTGCTGATTCTGGTTCTGCTGATTTTTGCCGGACATCGAGGCACCTCCTTCCGTATCTGCGATACAGCTTCAGTTTGCCCGAAAACCGGCGGAGCATACATCCTCCCGTGAAAAATTTCCGGCGGCAGATAAAAAATCCGCTTGACAGGCGGGAGGAGCGATGGTATACTACTGGAGAAAACAAAGAAGGCAGGATGCATCCGCCTCACCTCCAGCAAAGGCAAAGAGGTCAACAGCGAGTATGGCGGCGGCCCGGAAGGGGCGCAGGCTTTGTTGTGCGGATGCAGCTTTGCATCCGTGTTTTTATTTTCTGAAGGAGGTGCTTCGGTTATTAGCAATGTAGTGCATCAACTCAACGAGGAGATCCGTGACAAGGAGATCCGCCTCATCGGTGAGACCGGTGAACAGCTGGGTATCATGTCCTCCGCCGACGCTCTGCACATTGCGGACGAGCGGGGGCTGGATCTGGTGAAGATCTCTCCCCAGGCGACCCCGCCGGTGTGCAAGCTCATGAACTACGGCAAATACCGGTTCGAGCAGAGCAAGCGGGAGAAGGAAGCCAGAAAGAACCAGCACGTGGTGGAGATCAAGGAGATCCGGATGTCTCCGGGCATTGACGTGGGGGATTTCAACACCAAACTGAAAAATGCCCAGAAGTTCCTGACGGAGGGGAACCGGGTGAAGGTCTCTGTTCGCTTCCGTGGCCGTGAGATGGCACATACCGAGATCGGCCGGGAGCTTCTGAAGAAGTTTGCCGAACAGTGCGCCGAGGTCGCCACCATGGATAAGGCCACCAAGCTGGAGGGCCGGAATATGTCGATGTTCCTCTCTCCCAAGACCGGCAAGTAAACAAAAGTTCTGCTTGCCCCCGGCAAGAGAATAGATGGAAGGAGTAAAAATTATGCCTAAACTGAAGACTCACAGCGGCGCCAAGAAGCGCTTCAATCTGACGAAATCCGGTAAGGTCAAGAGAGCTCACGCTTTCAAGAGCCACATCCTCACCAAGAAGGACACCAAGCGTGGCCGTCGCCTGCGGTCCGGCACCTACGCCGACTGCACCAACGAGGCGACCATCCGCAAGATGATCCCCTACAAATAAGAGACGGAATCGTTAGAATAGGAGGCAATTAAGATATGGCACGTGTAAAAGGCGCTATGATGGCGCGTAAAAGAAGAAACAAGACGCTGAAGCTGGCCAAGGGTTACTGGGGCGCTAAGTCCAAGCACTTCAAGATGGCCAATGAGCAGGTCATGAAGTCTCTGACCTACGCCTATGTGGGCCGCCGCCTGAAGAAGCGGGACTTCCGTCAGCTGTGGATCACCCGCATCTCCGCCGCCTGCAAGATCAACGGCATGAACTACTCTACCTTCATGCACGGTCTGAAGGTGGCCGGCATCCAGATCAACCGCAAGATGCTCTCCGAGATGGCCATCTACGATGCCCCGGCGTTCGCCGCCCTGTGCGACATCGCCAAGAAGGCGTAACTGTCTTAAAAAGCACGTCGCATATGCGGCGTGCTTTTTCCTGTGGCAAAGGGCGGAAATATCTGGTATACTACCAAGGAAACACATCATCGATGGTACCAAGAGAAAGGAGCATTTCCATGTACTGCACGAGAAGGATCAATGACGATTACACATGGGTGGGTGCCGACGGGAGGCGGCTGGCCATGTTTGAGGGCGTGTTCGACGTACCGGCAGGCATCTCCTTCAACAGCTATCTGCTGCGGGACGAAAAGACCGTACTGTTTGACACGACGGATGCGGCGGTGCGCCGCACCTTCCGGGAAAATCTCCTCCATGCGCTGGAGGGGCGGTCGCTGGACTACGTGGTGGTACACCACATGGAGCCGGATCACACGGCGGAGCTGGAAGAGCTGGTGCTGCGCTTCCCGGAGGTGCAGATCTATTGCAGCGCTATGGCCAAGACCATGATGACCCAGTTCTTCGGCCCCGGCTTTCAGGAGCGCATCCATGTGGTGAAGGAGGGGGATACCCTCTGCACCGGGCGGCACACGCTGCGCTTTATTGCGGCCCCCATGGTCCACTGGCCGGAGGTACTGATGACCTATGATGAGACGGATCGTCTGCTGCTGACGGCGGATGCCTTCGGCTGCTTCGGGGCCTTGAATGGACGGCTGTTTGCCGATGAGGTGGACTTCGACCGGGACTATCTGGACGAGACCCGGCGCTACTACACCAATATCGTGGGCAAATACGGCTCTCAGGTACAGACGGTGCTGAAGAAGGCGGCAGAGCTGGACATCGCCATGCTGCTGCCCCTCCACGGCTTTGTGTGGCGGAAGGAGTTGGGGTATCTCCTGCACAAGTACGACCTCTGGAGCCGCTACGAGCCGGAGGAGCGGGGGGTGCTCATCGCCTATGCCTCCGTGTACGGCAACACGGAGAACGCCGCCAACATTCTGGCCTGCCGGCTGTCGGAGCGGGGCGTGAAGGTGCAGATGTTCGATACCTCCGTGACGCCTACCTCTTACATTCTGTCGGCGGCCTTCCGTTACAGCCATCTGGTGTTTGCTGCCACTACCTACAACGCCGGGGTGTTCATCACCATGGAGGAGCTGCTCCACGATATCGCTGCCCACGATCTCCAGAATCGCCGGGTGGTGCTGCTGGAGAACGGCTCCTGGGCCCCGGCCAGCGGCAAGGGGATGCAGAAGATCCTCCAGCCTCTGAAGGAGTGGCAGCAGATGGAGGACACCTTTACCATCCGTTCCGCCCTGCGGGAGGATCAGACCATGCAGCTGGAGCGGCTGGCGGCCACGCTGGCGGCGGACGTACAGGCTGCGGCCCCGGCGGAGGAAAAGCCGGAGGGGCAGCACCGCTATGTGTGCAAGGTCTGCGGCTATGTATACGAGGGGGACTCTCTGCCGGAGGATTATAAGTGCCCCCTGTGCGGCGCCGGTGCGGAGTATTTCAAGCAGGAGTCGTAAAGAGCGCTTTTCCCCATGAAAAAACAGCAGGATGGCAATACCATCCTGCTGTTCTTATATCATTCTGCGGAAGAAGCTTCCACCGGAGCAGCCTCCGCAGGTTCCTCCTCCGGCTCCGTCCACGGCTCCATGGTAGCCACGCAGCGGTTGATGTTCTTCCCCAGCTCATAGAACTTGGCTTCATAGTCCGTCATGATCCCCACGGGGCCGTTGGCGTGGAGGTCACGGGTCACCTCCGACAGGGCGAAGCCGTACTGGGGGATCTCCTCCACGGACCACTGGAACAGCTTATCGTTGTCCGTCTTGAAGTGGAGTTGCCCGCCCATAGGCAGCACCTGCCGGTAGCACTTGAGAAAATTGCCGTGGGTCAGACGGCGGCGCTTCTGGTTGCTCTTGGGCCACGGGTCGCAGAAGTTGATGTACAGCCGGTCCACCTCCGCCGGGGCAAACATATCCGGCAGCAGGGCGGCGTCCCCCACCACGAAGAACACGTTGTGCAGCCCCGCCGCCTGCGCCCGTTCCATGGCCACCACCATGGCGTCCGGCCCCTTCTCCACGGCGATGAGCAGAACATCCGGCTCCGCTTGGGCCGTACCCACGGTGAAGCGCCCCTTGCCGCAGCCCAGTTCTACCCGCAGCTCACGGGCATCGGGCATCAGCTCCCGCCAGTGGCCCCGCATGGCGAAGGGGTCCTGTACCTGACAGGCCCGGCAGGCCTCCATCCGGGGCAGTAGATTCTTCTTTTTCCGCATACGCATGGTGTCGTTCCTCCTGAAAAACGCCGCATGGCGATGGTATCCGACTACCCAATATACCGGTTTTCCGGTGAAAAAGCAAGAGGGAACACCGGAAAATCTCTCCCGGCAAGGGAGAGCCGCCGAAGCGACGTTTTCGTAGGACGACGCATCGAAGAACAGGTGCGGCAAAAAGATGGAAAAGTACGCAAAAAATCCGACGAAATTTGTGATTTCCTCTAAAAAGAGAAAAGCCGGGTGAGAAGTGCTTGATAAATTTTAGACGAACGTCTATAATGGATAAGGTATATGAGAAAGTGCATTTTGCGGGTGAAACACCCCCCGCAGAAAGCGCTTTTTCCCATGATGTTGCCGCTGCTTCGGCGGCGGCTGCCACAGTAAGGAGGAACCATTGTGACGAACGTACTGTTGGAGAAAAAAGGTCCATATGCCGTGGCCACCATCCACCGTCCGGAGGCGCTGAACGCCCTGAATTCTCAGGTGCTGGCGGATCTGGCGGAGTTGCTGGACACCGTGGAGGCCGACGAGGAGATCCGTGTACTGGTCATCACCGGTGCCGGGGAGAAAGCCTTCGTGGCGGGGGCCGACATCGGAGAGATGAGCACCCTCACCAAGGCCGAGGGCGAGGCCTTCGGCAAGAAGGGCAACGACGTATTCCGCCGGCTGGAGACGCTGCCCATCCCCACCATCGCCGCTGTCAACGGCTTTGCACTGGGCGGCGGCTGCGAGCTGAGCATGAGCTGCGACATTCGCATCTGCGCCGACACCGCCGTGTTCGGTCAGCCGGAGGCCGGTCTGGGCATCACCCCCGGCTTCGGCGGCACCCAGCGGCTGGCCCGTCTGGTTGGCCCCGGTATGGCCAAGCAGCTGATCTACACCGCCAAGAACATCAAGGCCGACGAGGCCCTGCGGATCGGGCTGGTGAACGCCGTCTATCCGGCGCAGGAGCTGCTGCCCGCAGCGGAGAAGCTGGCCGGGACCATCGCCAAGAACGCCCCCATCGCCGTGCGGGCCTGCAAGAAGGCCATCAATGACGGCCTGCAGGTGGACATGGATCGGGCCGTGACCATCGAGGAGAAGCTGTTCGGCAGCTGCTTCGAGACGGCGGACCAGAAGGAGGGCATGGGCGCTTTTCTGGAAAAGCGCAAGCACGAGCCCTACCAGAACCGGTAAAGCTCTGTCAGAACGTTGTTTTCCGGGCATAGCGCCCGGTGGACAAACCAAGGACCCTATATATTCTAATTAGGAGGAATCATTATGAAGATCGCTGTTTTTGGTGCAGGTACTATGGGTAGCGGTATCGCTCAGGTGTTTGCCGGCAAGGGCCACACCGTCCTGCTGTATGCTTCCAGCACGGCCAGTGCGCAGCGCCACAAGGATAAGCTGGCTGCTTCTCTGAATAAGCGTGTGGCCAAGGGCAAGATGGCGCAGGAGGCCGCTGACGATCTGATGAGCCGTGTGCTGGTGGAGGAGTTCGAGGCCGCCGCTGACGCCGATCTGGTCATCGAGTGCGTGGCTGAGAACATGGCCGTGAAGAAGGAGCTGCTGGGCCGTCTGGACGCTCTGTGCAAGGATGAGGCCATCTTTGCCTCCAACACCTCCTCTCTGTCCATCACCGAGATGGGTCAGGGTCTGAAGCACCATCTGATCGGTATGCACTTCTTTAACCCCGTGCCTGCCATGAAGCTGGTAGAGGTCATTGCCGGCGGCAATACCCCCGCTGAGCTGGTGGACTACATCAAGAACCTGTCCACCGAGATCGGCAAGACCCCCGTGGTGGTCAACGAGGCCCCCGGCTTTGTGGTCAACAAGATCCTTATCCCCTATTGCAACGAAGGCGTTTGCGTTCTGCAGGAGGGCGTTGCCTCTGCGGAAGATATCGATATTGCCATGCAGCTGGGCTGCAATCACCCCATGGGTCCCCTGCATCTGGGTGACCTCATTGGCTGGGACGTGGTGCTGAATATCATGGATGTGCTGTTCAACGAGACCCACGACAGCAAGTATCGTGCAAACGTATTGATTCGGAAGATGGTTCGCGCCGGCAAGTTGGGCATCAAGTCTGGCGAGGGCTTCTTTAAGTATACCAAGTAAAATTTCGTAAAGGAGAAAAGAGTATGGACTTCCATCTGACTAAGGAACAGCTGCTCGTTCGCAAGATGTACCGCGAATTTGCAGAGAACGAAGTGAAGCCCCTGGCCGCCGAGATCGACGAGGAAGAGCGTTTCCCCATGGAGACCGTCGAGAAGATGGCGAAGCTGGGCATGATGGGCATTTACTTCCCCAAGGAGTATGGCGGCGCCGGCGGCGACGTCCTCTCCTATGCCATGTGCGTGGAGGAGCTGGCCAAGGTCTGCGGCACCACTGCTGTTATCGTTTCCGCTCACACCTCTCTGTGCTGCGCTCCCATTTATGAGAACGGCACCGAGGAGCAGAAGCGGAAGTACCTGCCCGACCTGCTGAGCGGCCGCAAGATCGGTGCGTTCGGTCTGACCGAGCCCAACGCCGGTACCGACGCCTCCGGCCAGCAGACCACCGCTGTCAAGAACGAGAACGGCGACTATGTCCTCAATGGCAGCAAGTGCTTCATCACCAACGGCAACGTGGCCGATACCTTCGTGGTGTTCGCCATGACCGACAAGTCCAAGGGCAACCACGGCATCTCCGCCTTCATCGTTGAGAAGAGCTTCCCCGGTTTCTCCACCGGTAAGCACGAGAAGAAGATGGGTATCCGCGGCAGCTCCACCTGCGACCTGATCTTTGAGGATTGCATCGTGCCCAAGGAGAACCTGCTGGGCAAGGAAGGCAAGGGCTTCAAGATCGCTATGCAGACTTTGGACGGCGGCCGTATCGGTATCGCTTCTCAGGCTTTGGGCCTGGGCGAGGGCGCTGTCAACGAGGCTGTCAAGTACACCCAGGAGCGCGTCCAGTTCGGCCGCCGCCTGAGCCAGTTCCAGAACACTCAGTTCCAGCTGGCTGATATGCACACCCGTATGCAGGCTGCTCAGTACCTGGTGTACGCTGCCGCTATGAAGAAGCAGCTCCATGAGGATTACTCCATGGACGCTTCCATGGCTAAGCTGTTCGCTGCTGAGGCCGCTTCCGACGTGACTCGCCGCGCTGTTCAGCTCTTCGGCGGTTACGGCTACACCCGTGAGTATCCCGTGGAGCGCATGATGCGCGACGCCAAGATCACCGAGATCTATGAGGGTACTTCTGAGGTCCAGCGTATGGTCATTTCCAGCCACCTGGGCGTGAAATAAGGATAGGAGGTAAAGGTTAAAATGAAAATCATTGTTTCTATTAAGCAGGTACCCGATACCTCCGGTAAGGTGGCTGTCAATCCCGATGGTACTCTGAACCGCGCTTCCATGCAGACCATCACCAACCCCGACGATATGAACGCTCTGGAGGCTGCCCTGAAGATCAAGGACGCCACCGGCTGCAAGGTCACCGTTGTCACCATGGGCCCCCCTCCCGCTGCCGGTATGCTGCGTGAGCTGATGGCCATGGGCGCTGACGAGGGCGTGCTGGTTTCCGCCCGTGAGTTCGGCGGTTCCGATACCTACGCTACTTCCCAGATCCTGGCCGCTGCCATCAACAAGATCGGCGTGGAGAAGGATGACATCGTGCTGTGCGGCCGTCAGGCTATCGACGGCGATACCGCTCAGGTTGGTCCCCAGATCGCTGAGAAGCTGCACCTGCCCCAGATCACTTACGCTGCCGAGATCACCAAGAATGGTGACGAGGTCACCGTCAAGCGTATGCTGGAGGACGGCTACATGACCATCAAGGTCCAGACTCCCTGCCTGCTGACCTGCATCAAGGAGCTCAACGAGCCCCGTTACATGAGCGTTGGCGGCGTGTTCGAGGCTTACGGCAAGCCCCTGACCACTCTGGGTTATGAGGACCTGAAGGACGATCCCCTGATCGATGCCACCACCATCGGCCTGAAGGGCTCTCCCACCAACATCTTCAAGAGCTTCACGCCTCCCCAGAAGGGTGCTGGCATGATGCTGGAGGGTGCTGATAAGGCTACCTGCGAGAAGCTGGCCGGTATTCTGGCCGCTAAGCACATCATCTAAGAAAGGGGATAGAAAATCATGTCTAATTTCAATAGTGCTGATATCGCTGCTTTCAAGGATGTATGGGTGTTCTGCGAGCAGCGCGAGGGCAAGCTGATGCCCACCGATTTCGAGCTGATCTCCAAGGGCCGCGACCTGGCCAACGAGCTGGGCGTGAACCTGTGCGGTCTGCTGCTGGGCGGCGAGGGCATTGAGTCCGCCGCTAAGGAGCTGGGCGGCTACGGCGCCGACAAGGTCATTGTCTGCGAGAGCCCCCTGCTGGCCACCTACACCACCGACGGCTATGCCAAGGTCATCTGCGACGTGATCGAGGATCTGAAGCCCGAGGCGTTCCTG
>OJSP01003149.1_pt1 | contig 12379 bp, 10 predicted proteins | sample 1599561 | NCBI WGS metagenome assembly OJSP01 (sample SAMN04168659, study PRJEB22393) | human gut metagenome | biome: human gut microbiome; feature: stool | host: Homo sapiens | collected 2014-05-12
CTGGGACTGACCTGGAACAATGTCCACATCTCCGATGACGATATTGCCGATGACAACGCCTATGTTTTCATCGACAAGGAGCTGGCGCGGGCCTCCAAGCGGGCCATTGAGATGCTGGGGCAGAAGGATGTCTACCACATCTTTACGCCGTTGTTTCCCAACACCAGCACCAGGGTGATTCTGAAAAAGCCCAAGACGGATTCCAGTATCCGCAAGGTGTGGCTGCCCAAGACGCTGGCCTACATCCTGCGGGAATGGAAGAAAGCCCAGGATGAGCTGCGGGGCTTTCTCGGTGACGAGTATCAGGATTATGACCTGGTAGTGGCGCTGCCCAACGGACGCCCCTGCGAGGACCGCATCATCCTGAAGGAGTTTGAGAAGCTGCGGGAGAAGGCAGGGCTGCCCAGGGTGGTCTTTCATTCCCTCCGTCATTCCAGCACCACCTACAAGCTGAAACTGAACCACGGCGACCTGAAGGCCACCCAGGGCGACACGGGCCATGCGGAGATTGACATGATTACCAGCGTGTATGCCCATATCCTGGACGAGGACCGCAAGATCAACGCCCAGAAGTTTGAGAGCGCCTTCTACGCAAATCCCAACCTGCGCGCGGTCCGTCCCCCAGAGGAGCCGAAGGAACCGGCACCGGCGACGCTTGACCTAGAGGCCCTGGTGGAACAGCTCCGGCAGTCGCCGGAACTGGCAAATACCCTGGCTGCGCTGCTCTCGGCGGCACCAGGCGGCAGGTAAGTCCGAAAACTCCAATTAGCAAAGATGGGATTTTTCTTAGCAGGAACATGGAAATCGTTCGTTTCTTCTTAGCAGGATATACATTGCAGCGCATAAAATTCTCCCGGTCCCAAACGAGCAAGAGACCGGGAGAAGCAAAATAAAAAACGCTGCAAACCAGCGAAAAATGGCTTGCAGCGGTGTTTTTGGCGTCCCAGACACGACTCGAACGTGCGACCCCGGGCTTAGGAGGCTCGTGCTCTATCCAACTGAGCTACTGGGACATATATCAAAAATATTCAATTTTCCTCCGCCCACGGACTCGAACGAACTGCCGCTTAGGAGGCGGACGCTCTATCCTGCTGAGCTACAGAGACATCTATTCAATTAAAAATGGTAACAATCACTTTTCATCGTAAGGCGGCCGGTAGAGCATAACCTTAGGAGGACCCTGTTATATCCATTTAACTAAGGGAACATTTTTATTTTCAACATCTCTCATTCTACCACGAATGAGAGATGTTGTGAAGTGTTTTTAAAAATTGATTTTTCCTTGAAGCCAGATATTTCCTTTGAATCGTCTTCCAACTTCCGGAACTCCCATAACTTCTTTTTCAGGAATACACACATCAAATTGTAATTCATTCACATCCAATGTCATTATGTAGAGCGTTTCCTGCGTTACTTTGTTCTGTGTTTTGCGCAAGTCTATGATTTCTCCCAAAATCGAATACTCGTCGCATTCCACACCATACGGCATGAAATATGTCTCTACAATCGTAAAAATATCTTCTGTAATCAATCGCTTTGATACTTTGGAATAAGTGTCAATGTCATCCAACGTAAGACTTTCCATTGCCTCCTGATCGCCATTTCTAGCTGCACTCAAAAGCATCATGCGATTACGCTCCTCTTCTTTTCTTGTCTTTTCCAAATGTTCATCTTTTGAAATCGGGAAAAGAATCATTCCAGAAGAGCCAAGTCCGGATAGCGTCACGGATGTTGTTTTCTTTGCAAGTCCGCCAAGCTGCTTTTCTTTCATATACTCGATTGCATTTTGTATATGGAAAATAATACTTGCTCCCACCTTTACATCCTCGCAGATTCCGACATACATCTCTTTTTCAATGCGTCGCTCCACAAGCACATCCGCATAAGTTGTGATTCCTGAGCCTTCAAAATATGGCACATAATATTCCCTCTCGAAGATTTTATCCTGATCCATCTCTCCGTACACAGAAATCCCTACATTGTCACCATATTGTTTTTTTAACTCACAAAATTCTGATGTTTCATCCAAAGATACTGCCCGTTGCAAATCAAATTCGTCTGCGGTCTGCTTTAGTATCTCTCGAATCCCCTGCTTTTTCTTTAACTCTGTAAAACCGATTGCTTTTAAATACTTGTGCACGTTTTTACCTTTCTATTATCTAATCTCTGTCTTTCCACCCATGTATGGCTGTAATGCAGCTGGAATCTTTACAGAACCATCTTCCTGTAAATTATTTTCCAAAAATGCAATCAACATTCTCGGTGGAGCAACTACTGTATTATTAAGTGTATGAGCAAAATACTTGCCATCTTTCCCTTTTACACGAATATTTAACCTTCTTGCCTGTGCATCTCCAAGATTTGAGCAGCTTCCTACTTCAAAATACTTTTGCTGTCTTGGTGACCATGCTTCTACATCGACAGATTTCACTTTTAAATCTGCCAAATCTCCTGAACAGCACTCTAAAGTACGAACCGGAATATCTAATGAACGGAACAGATCCACTGTATTCTTCCACATTTTATCATACCATTCCATGCTCTCTTCTGGTTTACACACAACGATCATTTCTTGTTTTTCGAACTGGTGAATACGATATACACCACGTTCTTCAATACCATGAGCACCTTTTTCTTTACGGAAACATGGTGAATATGATGTCAATGTTTTAGGAAGAGTCTCTTCTTCTAACATTGTATCAATAAATTTACCAATCATAGAATGTTCACTTGTTCCAATCAGATACAAATCTTCTCCTTCAATTTTATACATCATGGAATCCATTTCTGCAAAGCTCATAACGCCTGTAACAACGTTACTTCTGATCATATATGGAGGAATACAGTACGTAAATCCTCTGTCAATCATGAAATCACGTGCGTAAGAAATCACTGCTGAATGCAATCTTGCGATATCTCCCATTAAATAGTAGAAACCGTTTCCAGCTACTTTTCCAGCTGCTTCAAGATCAATACCATTAAATTTTTCCATAATTTCTGTATGATATGGGATTTCAAAATCCGGAACAACCGGTTCTCCATATTTCTGCAATTCCACATTTTCGCTGTCATCTTTTCCGATTGGAACAGACGGATCAATAATATTTGGAATTGTCATCATAATTGTTTTGATCTTTTCTTCCACTTCTTTTTCTTCTACAGAAAGCTGTTCAATCTTTTGTCCATCTTCAGCAATACGCTTTTTGACTTCTTCTGCTTCTTCTTTTTTTCCCTGAGCCATCAACGCACCAATTTGTTTTGACACCTTGTTTTTTTCTGCTCTCAGCGCTTCTACTTCCTGTTTGATTTCTCTGTTTCTCAAATCCAGTTCAATCACTTCATCCACAAGTGGTAATTTACTGTCCTGAAATTTATTCTTAATATTTTGTTTTACAATTTCCGGGTTTACTCTTAAAAATTTAATATCTAACATGTTTTTTCTCCTCTACTCTCTACTTTTTGATATTTTTTAAATCAAGTCCAAATGTTTCTTGATACATTGCTTTTTCCAATGATTCTGCTTCTTCTTCTGACAGTTCGATATAGCTTTGTCCGTTTACAATCTCTTTTACATAATTGTAACAGCCATCTCTGCTATGCATAGAATTTAAAATAAATCCATTATCTTTTCCATCCAACAATGTAATTGTAAAGCTTAGCTTTCCCCCCATCTCATTAAAGGTATCATACTTCACAATTCCCATTTTTTGATAATTTCCTCTGACCTTTTTGTTAAGTTCTCGAATATCTTTATTATTTTTTTCAACAGTCTCTGACATATTATCTAGTTCACTAAACTTCTCAAAAATGCTATCTTCTAAAGTTTTACCATCTTTTCCACGCATAAACGCTACGTAACTGGCTTTTAATCGATTATATTTCATACTAGTGCTAATTGCAATAAAAAATAATACAATTATAAAAAGGCACATCACAATTAAAATAATACCGGGATCAATCCCTATTGTTTCTAATAACTTACTTTCCATATTACAAATTTCCTCTTTTACCCTTATGAATTATTTGTAACAGTCATAATCAACTCGAATATACGTTCGAGCTCTTCATCCGAATAATATTCAATTTCGATTTTTCCTTTTCCCTTTGTTTTTGGATTGACATGAACTTTTGTTCCCATGACTGTTTTCATTCTCTCTTCTAAATCTTTATAAATAAAATCATGTTCTATGACTTTTTTTTCTTTTTCTTTCTTTGGATTTTTTAGCTCCTTAATTAATTTTTCTGTCTCTCGCACACTTAATTTTTCATCAAAAATTTTATTTGCCAGATTATATTGTTCTTCATGATCTTCAATTGCAAGCAATGTTCTTGCATGTCCTGTAGAAATCATATCATCTACAATCATCTGTTGAACTCTTTCATCCAACTTTAAAAGACGCATAGAATTTGTAACTGTTGTTCTGCTTTTTGAAACACGCTCTGCTACTTCATCTTGTTTGAGCGAAAATTCTGTCAAAAGTCGTTTGAACGCCATTGCCTCTTCAATTGGATTCAAATTTTCTCTTTGAATATTTTCAATTAAAGCAATCTCAACTGCCTCTCTTTTCGTATATTCTTTAATAATTACCGGAATTTCTTTTATTCCAGCCATTTTTGCAGCTCTCCAACGTCTTTCACCTGCAATAATTTCATAATAATCATGTCTTTTTTGAACAATCAAAGGCTGTAGCACACCAAACTGCTTAATAGAATCAGCAAGTTCCAACAACGAATCTTCTTCAAAATTTCTTCTTGGTTGTTCATGGTTTGGCTCTATTTTATTGATATTAATAAGCTGTTCGCCTTCTTTTTTTTCTTCTACTTCTTGCTTTTTTCTTTCAGTTGTTTTTACGGTCTTATGGTCTGGAATCAGACTATCTAGTCCTTTTCCTAGTCCTCCACGCTTTACTGCCATTATTCTTCTCCTTTATTAATTACCTCTTCTGCCAATAATATATAGCTTTCTGCACCTGCAGACTTTGGGTCATACAAATTAATTGGTAATCCATGACTCGGTGCTTCAGCAAGACGGATATTTCTAGGGATAATTGTTTTATAAATCGCTTGTTGTAAATTGTCTTTTACATTTTCCACTACTTGCAAAGATAAATTTGTTCTGGCATCATACATTGTAAATACAACACCTTCTATTTTTAGTTCTGGATTCAAACGTTCCTTTACCAAATCAATTGTATGTATCAATTGACTTAATCCTTCTAATGCATAATATTCACATTGAATGGGCACCAATACACTATTAGCAGTAGTCATTGCATTAATTGTGAGCATACTTAATGAAGGTGGACAATCAATTATTATAAAATCATAGTTTTCTCTAATTTTATCCACTTCTTTTCGAATAATAAATTCTTTTTCTTCTACTCCTATTAATTCAATTTCTGCAGCTGATAAATCTATATTTGTCGGTAAGATATCAAGATTTTCCAGAGCATTTTTACAGATAACTTTTTTAATATCAACTTGTCCAAGAATTAAATCATAAACAGTATATTTCACCTCATTTTTATCAATCCCTAAACCACTTGTCATATTCCCCTGCGGATCCATGTCTATAGCTAATACTTTTTTTCCCAATGAAGCCAAACATGAAGATAGGTTAATTGCAGTTGTTGTTTTTCCCACACCACCCTTTTGATTGGCTACAGCTATTATTCTTCCCATTTTTTCAGCTACCCCTTTCTGTCCTCAGATAATTATACCACCTTTTTAAATTATAATCTACACAAAATGTTTCACGTGAAACAAAAAAACGGAAAATATTAAATTTGCTGTGAACTGTAACATTAAAAATGTTTCACGTGAAACATTTACTCCATTGTTGTATTGATTTCCTTTGTGTAGTATAATAAAAGAAAAGTATTTATAAGAAAGGTAGGTGCTTTATGAACTGGAAGAAGAAACTGGCAACTTATGCTTCTTTAAGTATTTTAGCAACCTTTATCATCCACATTATCAATAAACTTATTTATTTTATGTCCACTATTGATAATTTGCTCGGCAAAAAAGAAGGTCTTTATTATGAATGGAGATTTGGAAAAATTTTCTATACAAAAGAGGGCACTGGCAAACCAATTTTATTAATTCACGATCTTTCAGCGTGCAGTTCAGAATACGAGTGGAATCGAATTGTTTCTGATCTTTCTAAGACAAATACCGTGTATACATTAGACTTGTTAGGATGTGGAAAATCTGATAAACCTAATTTTACCTACACAAACTTTTTATATGTGCAATTAGTCACAGACTTTATTAACAATGTTATTGGTGAAAAGGCAGATATCATTGTTACTGGAAACTCTTGTTCTTTTGTATTAATGGCTTGCCATAACAATGACGAAATAATAGATAAAATACTATTGATTAATCCTCCTAGTATTTCCTCTATTTCAAAAGCTCCTACAAAACGAACAAAAATGTTAAAATTTATTATTAACATTCCTTTTATTGGAACTCTTCTGTTCAATCTTTTGCATAGCAAAGACAGTATTGAACAAACTTTTATGACCGAATACTTCTACACTCCTCAATTTGTTGATGATGAAATAGTTAAGACTTATTGTGAATCCGCTCAGATTTCAAAAACGCAATCTAAATATCTATTTGCAAGTATCAAGGGAAAATATACAACTGCAAATATCACAGAATGTTTAACTCATATTGATAATAGTATTTTTATTTTAGTTGGAAGTGGAAACCCTACTTACAAAGAATATGCGCAACAATATCAGTCTTATACTCCTGCAATTGAAGTGCAAACAATTAAAAAAGCAAAATATTTGCCACAATTAGAGGTACCAGAAAAAGTGCTTGAACAGATAAAAATTCTATTTGAATTATAATTATTCATAAAAAATCAGCATATCATCTAAGATGATATGCTGATTTTTTATGCTATTGGCTCCTTTGCAGGTAACCCCGCTTTTCTCGGATATTTTTTTGGTGTGTTTTGATATTTTTTTATCTTTACAAAAGAACGCCCAATTTCAGTTCCCGGAAGTTGAAACTTCACCACATCCTCAATTTTTCCACCAAGCACATGCACTGCTTTCTTTGCCCCAGTCACCTCTTCCTCAATTTCTCCAGACTTGTAGGGGATAAATCTTCCATCAGTGTGGATATATGGCATGCAATACTCAGAAAGTGTGGATAAGTTTGCCACTGCTCTTGACACACAAAGATCAAATTGTTCCCGATATTTTCCCTGTTTTGCAAAATCTTCTGCTCTTCCGTGGATTGTTTCTATGTCAATCAATCCAAGTTCCTCAATTACTGTATTCAAAAATTTAATTCTTTTATTTAATGAATCCAATAATACTACTTTCAGATGAGGAAATGCAATCTTTAACGGAATTCCCGGGAAACCAGCTCCTGTTCCAATATCAATCAAGTTATCCACACAATTCATGTCAATCGCCTTTGTTATCGACAAACTATCCACAAAATGTTTTTCATTTACCTCTTCATATTCGGTAATACCAGTCAGATTCATGACCTTATTCCATTCCACCAAGAGTTCATAAAAAAAATCAAATTGACGTTTCTGGTCATCATTTAATACAATGCCAAGCTCTTTTAACTTATTCTCAAATATCTGACTCATTCACAACTACCTCGTTTCATTCTTTCCACTCAAATATACTAACAATACAGAAATATCTGCAGGTGATACTCCTGAAATTCTAGATGCCTGCCCAATGGACAAAGGACGATACTGCTTCAATTTTTGTACTGCCTCGATACGAAGACTCTTAATCACATCATAGTCAATATCTTCTGGAATTCTTTTCTTTTCCAACTTTTTAAACTGCTCTACTTGCTTTTGCTGTCTCTTAATATATCCATCATATTTAATATTGATATTTACTTGCTCTACAACTTCCTGATACAATTTATCTACATTTTCAGGATATTTTTCCGCACATTTTTGTACGATATTTCTTCTCTTATCAATCGGCTCTAATACTTCATAAGAAAGTTCTGGTCTGCGAATCAATTCTGCAAGTGTTGTTCCTGAGTTCAAAGGTGTACTTCCATATTTCACAAGTAAATCCTGTACTTCCTGTGCTGCACCGATATTTGCATGTTCTAATCGTTCTACCTCAGATGCAATAATTCTTTCTTTTTCCAAAAGATACTCATAACGCTCATCTAAAATCAATCCAATCTCATGTCCAATCTTCGTCAAACGCTGGTCTGCATTATCCTGACGGAGCAACAGACGATATTCCGCACGGGACGTCATCATACGGTAAGGCTCATGGCTCTCTTTTGTAACCAAATCATCAATCAAAACGCCGATATAAGCCTGCGAACGGTCCAAGACGATCTGTTGCCTGCCTAAGATCTTTAAAGCCGCATTTATCCCTGCTACAAGCCCTTGTGCGGCAGCTTCCTCATATCCGGAACTTCCATTGAATTGTCCTCCACTGTACAAACCTTCAACGTTCTTAAACTCCAATGTTGGATACAGCTGTCTGGCATCGATACAGTCGTACTCAATCGCATATGCGTTTCTCACGATTTTTGCATGTTCAAGCCCCGGTACACTGCGGTACATAGCATACTGGACATCCTCCGGCAGCGAGCTTGACATTCCTCCCACATACATCTCATTTGTATCCAGACCTTCCGGCTCAATAAATACCTGATGCTTATTTTTATCCGCAAATTTCACTACCTTATCTTCAATAGATGGACAATATCTCGGTCCGGTTCCTTCTATCATCCCTGAAAATAATGGGGAACGGTCTAGATTTGCCCGAATGATCTCATGTGTCTTTTCGTTTGTGTAAGTCAGCCAACAAGAGGCCTGCTCAATCTGAACATCTTCCGGATTTGTCGTAAAGGAAAACGGAACAACTCTCTCATCACCGAATTGTTCCTCCATCTTTGAAAAATCAATGGAATTTTTATCAATTCTTGCCGGTGTTCCTGTTTTAAAGCGATACATCTCGATTCCGAGTTTTTTCAAGGAATCTGTCAGATAAGTCGCTGCCTGAAGTCCGTTTGGTCCTGTCTCCTGACTGATTTCTCCATAAATACATCTCGCTTTCAAATACGTTCCTGTACACAAAATAACAGCTTTACATTTATAAACTGCTCCGGAGTAGGTCTGCACTCCCTCAATTTTTCCGTCTTTTGCAAGAATGTCTGTCACTTCCGCCTGTTTGATTTCAAGATTTTCCTGATTTTCCAAAACCATGCGCATCGTCTTGCTGTAATTTGCTTTATCTGCCTGTGCTCTCAACGAATGTACTGCCGGCCCCTTTGACTTATTTAACATTTTTGACTGGATAAATGTCTGATCGATCACTTTCCCCATCTCACCGCCGAGTGCGTCTACTTCCTTTACCAAATGTCCTTTCGAGCTTCCTCCGATATTTGGATTACAAGGCATCAAAGCAATACTATCCACACTCACTGTAAAAATAATTGTTTTTATCCCCAGTCGTGCACAGGCAAGCGCCGCTTCACAGCCTGCATGCCCTGCTCCGATTACAACTACATCATATTCATCTTTATTTTCCCATACAGAATTTACTGAATATTTCATTTACCAAATCTTCTCCTATCGTCTCGCCGGTAATGCTTCCAAGAGATTCGTACGCATCCAACAAATCAATGGAATAAAAATCCTCCGGCATATTATTTTCTATACTTATATTTACTTTTTCCAAACTGTCATAAGCATCCTGAATTGCCGCCTTATGACGAATATTTGTAATATAAACCTCATCATTAAAAGAAATATCTCCATGGAAAAACATATCTTTTAATGTCTGTTCCAACTCTTTGATTCCACTCTCTTCTTTTGCAGATATCTCAATCATCGGCTTTTCAATATATGATTTTAACATATCTTTTGATACAACAGTAGCAAGATCTGATTTATTTAATAAAATCACTGCCTTTTTATCCTGAATCATCTGAATGATCTCCATATCATTCTCATCCAGATTTCTAGATGCATCTACAACATAAATAATTAAATCAGCCTCATTCGCATGCTCTTTTGCTTTGTCCACACCGATTTTTTCCACTATATCCTCTGTATTGCGGATCCCTGCGGTATCCATGATATTCAGACTGATTCCCTGAAGCTGAATGGATTCCTCCAAAACATCTCTCGTTGTCCCTTCAATATCTGTCACAATCGCACGGTCTTCACCGACCAATACATTCAAAAGCGAGGACTTTCCTGCATTTGGTTTTCCGACAATAACCGTCTTAATCCCTTCTTTGATAATACGTCCATTGTCAGAACTTATCAACAATGCCTTCAGTTCTTTCAGTAGTTTATCCACAACCACCTTCAGTTCTCCACCATATCCATCCACACTGATATGCTCCGGATCATCTAAGGCAGTCTCAATAAATGCAGTGTGATACAAAATTTCCTCTCTTATTTTCTTTATCTTCTGATGAACCGTTCCTTTTAACTGGCTCACAGAACTCTTCAGTGCATACTCGTTTTTGGAATGAATGACATCAATGACTGCTTCCGCCCGGGACAGGTCGATCCTTCCATTCAGAAAGGCTCTCTTAGTGAATTCTCCCGGCTCTGCTATTCTTGCACCGTTTTCAAGTACAGTCTGCAGCACTTTCTGCACTACAAGTACACCGCCATGACAGTTAATCTCCACGGTATCTTCCGTGGTATAACTTTTTGGTGCTTTCATGACAACTACCATGACTTCATCTATGACATTTTCTTCCTTGTCCACAATATAGCCATAATGCACCGTATGACTCTGTACTTTCGTCAGAATCCTTTTGCCGGATGGTGAACGAAAAATACTATCTACTATATATATGGCATCATCACCACTGATTCTAATAATTCCGATTCCGGAATCTGATAACGCTGTCGCAATAGCAGCGATCGTATCATTTTTGTAATTTTCCATAAGATTACCTGTTTCATATTTCAAACAAATTTATAAATGAAAATAACTATTCAGAATAGTTACAATTATACTCCATATAAAGGTCTGTTGTAAATAAAGCCGGTAAATAGAATAAAATTCTAATACCGGCTTTTTGAATACTTTCTGTAACTATTCTCTCACTATCTCTTCAGAGTAACTACAACTCTGCGGAAAGGTTCCTCACCCTCACTGTGAGTAGTAACATATTTGTCATTCTGTAATGCAGAATGAATGATTCTTCTCTCATAAGGATTCATGGGCTCCAGAGATACGCTTCTCTTGGTTCTCTTAACCTTATAAGCAATGTTTTTGGCAAGATTCTCAAGAGTTTCTTTTCTGCGCTGACGATAATTCTCGGTGTCAACCTTTACATGAATATACTCTTCAGATTCTTTGTTCACCACCAGAGATACCAGGTACTGGAGAGAATCCAGTGTCTGTCCTCTCTTACCGATCAGAACACCCATCTCATTACCGCTTAATTCGATATCCATGTTCTTCTCTTCTTCGTTGTACTTAATGGCAATTACTACTTCCATATTCATTGCCTGGAATACATCGTTTAAGAATACTCTGGCAACTTCTTCTACAGAACTTTTTTTAACAGATGCTTTGATCACAGCAGACTTTGCTCCGATTCCTAAGAATCCGGAAGAACCTTCTTCTACTACTTCATAATCCAGCTTATCACTGGTAACACCCAGCTTCTGGCAAGCTTCTGTAATAGCATCACTGACTGTCTTTGCAGATACTTCGATCATGTCCATATTATTTACCTCCTCAATTATTAAGGAAACTTTTTATTTACGGCTGTTTTTCTCGTTATAGTCTCTGACCATATTAGCCTTAGACATCATACTTCCGGGTTTTGCTTCTTTTACTTCGGAATAGCTGTCAGCAGATACTTCACTATTATCTGTTTTAGAAGAAATATTAGCCTTCTTCTGAAGATTTTTAGTATTCATGCTTGCATAAGCATTCAGTTTTTCCTGCTGTTCCTTCATTTTTTCAAGCTTTTTCGCACTCTTCTCAGAATTTTTCTTGATAATATCATCAAAATTCATCTTATCAATATGCTTATTGATCACTATCTGCTGGATACTTCTGACAACGCTACCTGCAACCCAGTACAGACCCAGACCGGAAGGTAATGTAAAACAGAACCATGCAGACATCAGAGGCATGATCATATTCATAGTCTTCATGGAAGAAGCCATTGCTGCCGCCTGATCATTGCCATTGTTAGAAGAAGTATCCTGCTGAGGCATCAGCTTTACGTTGATCCATTGTGTCAAAGCAGACAGAACCGGAATAGCAATTGCTCCGATTACTAAAAGCCATGCTCCGTTAGCCCATGCTTCCTTCAACACATAAGAAGGAGAGTTGCCGATATTCAGTCCTAAAAAATTATTATACTCTTCCAGCTTGCT
>OJSP01003152.1_pt1 | contig 12375 bp, 10 predicted proteins | sample 1599561 | NCBI WGS metagenome assembly OJSP01 (sample SAMN04168659, study PRJEB22393) | human gut metagenome | biome: human gut microbiome; feature: stool | host: Homo sapiens | collected 2014-05-12
GACCACGATCAGGCCCAGCATAATGGCATATAGAATATTGCCCTGCTCTTCGAACAGCGTGGGGCCGGGGATCATGCCGTGGATCATGAATGCACCCATCAAGATAGCGGTGGCGCCGTCCCCTGGGACCCCCAGCGTCAGCATGGGGATCATCGTTGCGCCGCAGGCGCCATTGTTGGCGGACTCGGAGGCGGCCACACCCTCGATCTCGCCGTGGCCAAAAGTCTCGGGATGGCTGGAGGATTGCTTCACCTGGTTATAAGAGATGAACGCCGCCAAACCACCGCCAGTTCCAGGGGTTGCGCCGATAATGACACCGATCAGGGAGCCAATGCCGATTGGTTTGCGGCATCGCCGATACTCGTCCTTCGTGATTTTATCTCTGGTGATGGCTGAAGAACTGATAGTCTTGTGGTCGGTCCTTGGATCATACTGGGACTTCATCATAATCTCAGAGATAGCAAACAGTCCAATGAGGGCGATGATCAGGTCGATACCACTCATGAGCCGATTGCTTCCAAAGGTAAAGCGGGCGGTGCCGCTGATATTGTCCATGCCGATGGTAGCCATGAACAAGCCGATGCAAGCGCCGATCAGTCCCTTGAAAATACTGTTGTTAGAGACGCCCGCAATCACGGATAGTCCAAAAACTGCCAAAGCAAAATATTCGGCAGGGCCAAACAGCAGTGTGATTTTTGCGATCTGGGGAGCCAGAAACAGTAGGGCAAATGCGCTTATAAGGCCACCGATGGTTGATGCGTACAGTGCCATTTGCAGTGCCTTGAACGCTTGTCCTCTTTGGGTCATGGGATAACCGTCAAACAGCGTTGCCGCATTGGCCGAGGTACCCGGGGTGTTGATGAGAATCGCAGTGATGGAACCGCCGTAGGTACCGCCGCAGTAGATGGCCAGCAGCATTAAAATAGCCATCGTGGGATCCATGCCATAGGTCAAGGGTATACAAAGGATGAGACCTAAATCGGAGGTCAGTCCGGGGATAGCACCCACAATAATGCCGATTGCCAGCCCCACCGGAATAATCAAAAAGTTCTGCCACTGCAGCAGAACTTGCAGTCCGCCTAAAAATTGTTCCATAAGTATTCTCCTTTTCGATCAGGGCAGGGAAATATGAAGAAGCACCTTGAATACGTAGTACACGATGCCCACCATCCCCAGAGGAATCGCATAGTAGTACCACTTTCTGGCTTTATAGAACATCATGACCGCCAGTACCAGCAGGATTGTGGAGACAATATAGCCCAGATGTCCAATCAGGAAACAGTAGGCGATCAAAAGCAATGCGAACACTACGGAACGCATTTCTTTTTTAAAGGCATTGGAGCGAAAACTCTCTTTCGTCACATACAACTCCTGCTTCTCCCGGACGAAGATCCCCTCCAGCAGCAGACCGACAGAGCAGAGGAACATACCACCAATGGCGATACGGGGGAAGGTCTGTGCGTTGATTGGCGTTTTCTCCAGCGTCTGGACCTGTACGGGAATCAGGAACCACAGCACTGCGCTCAGAACCACAAAAATAGCGCCCGATATTATTTCTCTGTTATATCTGATTTTCATAATTCAATACCTCTTTTTAAAATGGGTGCCCCATATCTCGGCGATATGGGGCACCGCAGAGTGTCACTGCACCAGAGGAATATACTCGGTCATCGCCTCGGTCTGAGCTTCTACCATATCAACGATCTCGCTCTCAGTGGCCTCCCAGGCTTCCATGCCCATGCCTTTCATAAATTCCTGGAACTCGGGATCAGCATAAACCTCCGCGATGAAGTTGGTCAAAACTTCCTTCTTGCTGTCATCCACAGAGGAGCGGACCGCAAAGTAGTCCATGCCGGTGAAGTCCACGTCGACTCCCTGATCCCTAAAGGAACTGATGTGGCCAATGCCTTCCACCTCCAGCCCCTCGGGAATGAAGGTTCCCAGGCAGTTCAATTCGCCGTTGATCACATAATCGCGGTAAGTCGGGGGAGAACCGATAGCCACGTCAACATGGCCGCCCACCAACGCATTGATGGCCTCCTGGCCGCCGTCGTAGGGAACAGGCTCAGCGGGGATGTCCAATAACTTGAACAGGACGGAAATCATAGTATAGCTGTCGTTGCCAGGGCCGCCTGTGGTAGCGTACTTGATTGTGTTCCCCTCTGCGGCATAGGCTTTCAGCTCGTCGATATTGGTGATGCCGCTCTTAGAGTTAGTCAGAACAACGAACTCCGTGATACGCATACCAATCAGAGGCGTAATATCATCCAGTGTGTAGTTGACATTAATGAAGCTGGGAGTCAGTGAGAACAAGGGGCCGTTGGCAACCACCATGGTATAACCGTCATCCTCCGCCTGCAATGCATCGTTCATGGCGATAGTTCCGGAACCACCGGTATGGTTTTCCACAATCACGGGCACACCCAGATACTTCTCACCATAGGAGGCAACCTGGCGGGCAATGGTATCGGGTCCGCCGCCAAGGCTCCAGGGCATAATAATAGTGATCTGCTTTTCAGGGAAAGCGCCGTCCGAAGTCGCGGGAGTTTCCTGCTGGGAATCGCCTGCGCTGTCAGGTGACGTTCCCGTGGTTTTGCCGCCGCAGGCAGCCAAACTCAGAATCATAGCGAGTGCGAGGACCAGCGACATGAGTTTTTTCATTGTTTTCTCTCCTCTTTTCATTGAATTCTAATAAACTCCGGTATAACCATCCCGGAATCCATTACAAGTTTGATAGCCTGAAAGCCTTCGGGCTGTGAGAAATAAGGCGGATACTCTCGCTCATCCGAAAACAAAAAGTGTGGTGGATGCTCCGCCGGAAAGATTGCGGCCAGCTTCTGATATACCGCCTGATTCGCGCTATGATACCGTCTATCAGATGCCGAGGTCGTAATAATATACTCCAACGGCATATTTTTCATAAAAGATTCCGAAATTGAATCTATTTGTCCATGATGTGGCAATTTGAGAACGTTTACATTTTTGAAAAAAATTTCAGGCACCTCATCCCATTCAGATGGACAGCTATCCGCCGCGCTGAGAAAAACGATGTCTCCCAGTTCAAAGCGCAACAGCATACTGGTGTGATTGGATGTAGCGTCCAACCGGATCAGGCACTCAGTCACGGCATTTGTATCCGCCTCAAGACTGTATGCCCGTTCCACGATCTCCATATATGCATCTACAACACAGCTTTTGGGTGCCAGTATCCGCATCTTCGTGTCTATTCCAAATTTCAGTACCTGTCCTGCTTTCAACACGGTAACAGGAATGCCTTTTTCCTTCGCATGAAGCAAAATCCTCCGATACGCATTCAAGGCCGCAACATATAGCGGTACACTGCGGGGAGCGTTACTGGCTGGAGTCAGTTCACAGCCTTTTAAGAAAGGCTCTACCGGGTACGGAACATAGAGATGATCTACCACTGTCTGCTGTAATACCGCCTCCAGCCCGCATACATGATCTTCATGGATATGCGAAATAATCACAGCATTCAAATGCTCAATCTGCTGTCTGGCAAGATAATCTGCTGACCGAATGCGATAAGAATCGCCTTCAAATTCTGACTCCAGGGCACTTCCTCCATCCAGCAGTGCAGTATACCCATTCTTTAACTGAAAGAGGATTGCGTCTCCGTAACCGACATTGATGACTGTAACACACATGGCATCACATCCTTCCGCACTTTGACTTCACCATTTAAAACGCTCTATCAGGAGCGTGTCAAATTTCTACATAGCATCAAGCGGTTCCCCGCACTATAAGCTCCGTAGGAATTTGAATATGCGCCTTTTCTACCGGCATCCCCGCAATTAAGTCAAATAACGTTTGCATGGCAAGGCATCCCATCTTAGCAGCATCAATTCGAACAGTGGTCAACTCGGGTTCCACCACACGGCTGATATAGCTGTCATCAAACCCTATGATCGCTATATCTTCCGGCACTCTCAGCCCTGCCCGGGTAACTGCCTTCATGGCGCCTGCGGCAATGGTGTCATTGGTGCAGAAAAAAGCTGTGGGGCGATCCACCTCCCGCAGCATCCGGGTCATGATTTCCTCGCCATCTTCCAGCGCCGGCTCGATATCAGCAATAAAACGATCATCAACGGGAATATCATACTTAGCAAGAGTTTTAACGAAGCCCTCTATACGAGCTTCACTAACTTGTGGTGAAAACCGGCCGGACAACAGGCCGATTTTACAATGTCCCAGCTTGCAAAGATATTCCGTAGCCTGCACAGCACCGCCATAGTGATCTGCCGAAATGCATACTAAGCCATCCATATCCAAATAGTTGTTTACCAACACTACCGGAATGCTCTGTTTACGAAACTCTTCAATGACCCGGATATCAACCTCGCCAGCAAAAATCACTCCATCCATGTGCTTTTTGATATAAATATCTCCATTGGGCAGGTGGATATCCTGACTGGTCGTTACGAACAGGCTGTAATTCCTTCGGGTTCCCTCCTGCATGGCTGCTTCCAGCATCGGAGAATAAAAAGGATTCAAAATAGCGGGATACTGCTTTTCGTGGATAATAAATGCAATATTTTCTGTCTGTTGCCGAACCATCGCCCTTGCGATGGCATTAGGCGCATAGTTCAACTGCTTCGCTGCCGCATATATCTTTTCACGCGCCTTCTCACTGACTGCTTCCGGAGACGCATATGCTCTGGAAACTGTTGCCTTTGAGTAACCACATAACCGTGCGACGTCAATGATTGTTGCTGCCATGTATGTATCCCACGCCCTCTTGAAAACGTTCTCATTTTTAAGGTCAAAAAAACACTGGCACTCTATTGTGAAAAATAAACAACCAGTATCGCCGCGTCCTCTTTTCTTAACATGTTTTTAACATAAAGCCGCCATCAAAAAAAGTCAACACTTTTTTTGACAAACCACACTATTTTGGAATCATTCCCAAATTTTGCATGTCTTTTTTTGCAATTTTGACTTAAGCAGTAGGCCCTGTTATTGCTGCACAAACAAACTCATTCCCAAATAGCATTATATGGATTTGGCGCGCTTTAGCGGCAGTATCAGGAGCTGACACAGGATCTCCGAAGAAAACGAGCCGTACATATTACGGGCTCTCTTCCCTGCCCCGCACAGATGAACCACGGGAATGCTTTACAGAGTTCTCATTCGTCTGCCTGTGGAATGATGGGACATTTGTACGCTCTGGGGGCAGCTACGGCGTGCAGACGAGCCAACATCACATTCGATAATATCCAGTCCCTTCACTTTCATGTCCTTCGCCACACCTCCACAAGCAACATAATTTATGGCGGAGCGTCTTTAAAGATGTCCGAGAGCTGCTGGGCCTTTCCAGCGTGAACACCACCATGAACATCTACGCCCATGCAAAGAAAGAAACCACAGGTTCTTCCGCCCGGTTTCTGGATAAGGGGGCGGGTGAAAGCTGAGAGCTTTCCCTTACAGACATCTCGTAAGGAAAAAAGCAAGGGAAATGGCCAAGAAAATATCCCCGGAAACCTTGAAAACACAAGGATTTCCGGGGAGCGCGGCCCAAATGTATTAGAAAAATGACAGGAGGAATTCAAAATGCGCAGAACCCAAAAAGGTGGTCATCCTGAAAATCCGTTCGAGCAAGCCGGGAGAAAGCCGGATACACCCAAGCGGCCGCAGCAAAGCACGTACACTTGTTGTATGAGGCAGGGACTTCTGCCCCTCCATTTGGCATCGTGTGCCGCATGGCCGATCTGTACCATTGCAGTCCAGCTGACTTCCGTCTTATGGAATACAGGCCGAAGTGATGGATGGAGTCTGTACCGATGTGACATTGATTCCAGCCGTTTCCTGCGACAGGGACTTCGTTGATTCACTTGCCAGCGTTATGACAGAGGGCAGCTTAACCCTATGCATCTGTTCGATGTGGTGTTGGATGCGCTGTCCTGATATTTTCCGCCGCTGGAGGGCGTGGCAGAGCCACGCCCCCCTCTTGGCTTCTCAATCCGCCATTTTCAGGCTCGGTTTATTCCTCTTCATCAAAAAGTCTGAAGTTCGGATCAACGGTACCGATTCCCAGATAACGAGCCTTGTAGTCCTTAAGCAATTGGAAGAACTTTCCGCTCAGTATGACAATGACAATCAGGTTTACAAAGGCAGGTATTCCCGTTGTCAAATTGGCGATTTCCCAAATATCCGCACCAGAAATATCGTTTCCCACCGCAGCCAGAAGCACTACAAGGAACCCGGGAATGGGGTAGATTACCTTAAATACGTTAATCAAGGTCCGCTTGAGCTTTTCATTCGTGCCGCACAAATGGCGCAACAGCACTTCGAAATAAGCCCACCATCCGGTAGTAGTAGAAAGAGCAAAGAGGAAAATGGCCACCGTGATGATGATAGTTCCAACAGGCCCAAGCACTGTTTCGAAAGCCGCCAAGGTCAATGGAGCACCATCCAGGCCGGAATCCCACAGGCCGGTAACGACGATAACCAAGGAGGTAACCGTGCAGATACACATCGTACCGACAAAAACCTCAAATGCCCCCCACAATCCCTGCTTCACCGGATGCTCCGTTTTGGCGGAGGCGTGAATCATAGGCGATGTACCCCAGCCAGCCTCGCTGGAGAACATGGCGCGGGATAAGCCGGTTCGGATAATCAAAGCCACGCCCGCTCCCATGAAAGCGCCGGTGGCTGCGGTCCCGGTAAATGCATCGCTGATAATCAGTCCAAGTGCTGCGGGCAATTGTGTGATATTTACTATGATAATCACGATTCCGCCTACCAGGTAAAAGACGCACATGGGGGGAACTACTTTCGCCGCCAGCTTGCCCAGCCAAGGAATTTCACGGACAGTAGCCAAATAGGTGAGACCAACATAGACTAAACCTACCGCCAGCATGGGAATGCCAAAAGTGGCGTTGACGGACTGTGCGACCGTGAAGTTTTGCATGGAAAAGACATTTCCAAAAATGCCGATCCCGAAGATAACCGCCAGCACGCCCCAGAATTTGAAGCCCTTATCCCGTCCCAACCCTTTCTCCATATAGTATGTAGGCCCGCCATAATAGCCGCCCTTTTCATCCTTTGAACGGTAGTATACCGCCAGGGAAACTTCGGCCATTTTCATCATCATGCCCAAAAAGGCCGCAACCCAAATCCAAAAGGCTGCACCCGGTCCGCCCACCGCGATAGCGGTCGCCACGCCGCCGATATTGCCAACACCTACTGCTCCGCCAACGGCAATGCTGATTACTTCCAAGGGTTTCATCATGCCCTTACCGTTGTCCTTTTTTGAAAAAAGTGTTCCAATGGTGTTTTTCAGAATATGCTTTAAGTGTGCGATTTGAAAGAATTTGGAGCCGACCGTAAAGATAATGCCCGCCAACAGAATAAGTACGATGAGAGGCATTCCCCACAGAAGGTCCGAGATCGTCTTAATAATGGCCATAACAAGTTTTCTCCTTTTTCTATATGTCTGTCATCACACTCGTGTATAGTGCAGGCTCACTGTCCGGATTACCTGCTCAAAGGCCGGTACATCAGTTTCATTGGATACAAATACCAGAACACAGGGTTCTCTCCCATATAGAATCCCCACATCATTCGTAATCCCCTCATCCTCGCCGGTCTTGTGCTCCACCCGCACGGTGGGCGGAAGCAGGCTGGGGATTTTATGGTTAATCTGCTGTTGCGATAGCATCGCCCGCATTCGCTCAGACGCATTGGCACTCACGCAGCGTCCGTGGTAGATTTCCTCCAGAAGGCTACCGATCTCCTTCGGTTGACATAAATTCTCCTTTCCCTGACGTGCGGCCTCCGTGTCAAACAGAAAGCGAAAAATCTTGGTTTCCTGAAGGCCGAGCACCCGGAATCGCTCATTCAGGAACTCAATGCCAAAGCGGCGGATTAACACATTCGTAGCCGTATTGTCACTGATAGTAATCATCAGCTTACAGAGGCTTTCTATGTCATACGCCTGCGTACCGGAGATATGCTGCAATGCGCCGCATCCGGGCACTTTGTCGCCGTCCCGGACCAAGAGCCGCTCCTGCAGCACACCGGGATGCTCCCGCTCCTCCAGCAGGATGGCCGCCAAAATTGGCAGTTTAATTACGCTGGCCGCTTGGAACAACTCCGTTTGGCGGCTTCCGTCCGTTTCTCCCGTGACCAGGTTTTTGTAGTAAAATCCGATATGCCCCGGAACTGAGGAAAGCTGCCGCTTCACATATTCGTCCATGCCGTCTCTCCCTCCTGCTCCATTGCTAAGCGCGAATGGCTCGTCCTAGACTTGACTGCTTGACTGTTCCGTGTTCCACAGCGATTTTTCCCCCAATCAAGACCCATTCTATCCCTTCCGGAGGACGGTCGGGATGCTCAAACGTAGCACAGTCCCGGATCCGATCCATATCAAAAATTACGATGTCTGCATCTGCGCCCTTGCGTAAGGTCCCCTTTCTCGTCAGCCCCAGTTTTTGGGCCGGCATGGCACTCATCTTGGCGACCGCATCATCCAAGTTCATCTTCCCGGCTGCAACATACCGGCACAGCAGGCGTGGAAACGCCCCTGCACCTCTCGGGTGTCCTTGCCCCCGATCCATCAGCCCATCACTGGCCAGCATAATGGCCGGATGAGACAGGGCCAAAGCTACATCCTCCGCCTTCATAACATGGCAGACCGTCAATGTGTCCGGTGCTGTCTGACGCAGTTCATGAAACAATCTCTCCGTGCATCGTTGTCCCTTGTACATACCCTCGCAGATTTCTATCGCAGAATACTGTGTGCAGTAACGCTCCAAAAATCCCTCATCGTAGGTTGTTTCCCCTATTCGCGTGCTGAAAGCGTCATACGGATAGCAATCTCCGCTCAGTTCCATACCGGAGGCACGATATCTATCTATGAGGGCCAGCAGTCGTTCCATCTGCCCAAATCCCCCCATGCTTCCCACATGGGAAACTTGAACCGGAAGATCCAGCTGCCGCCCTATGGAAACCAACTCCTCCACCGCGCCGAATACATTATCCGCGTCATCTCGCACATGGGCGGCCACAAGACGGCCATGGCTTTGGCAGAAGCAGGCGGCTTTCACCATCTCATCCCGTGTCACACCGGGTACATAGCGAATACCGAAGGACACCCCAAAGCAACCTGCTTCCAGAGCCTCTTTGGCCAGCCTTGACAACCGTTGTTGTTCATCGGGCCGAATTGCACTGTACTTGTCCCGGTGCCCGGCCTGCTCCCGCAGGAAGGTATGGCCGGCTAGTAGTCCCATATTGATCGGGCCGCCATCACGGTCCATCAATTCTAAATACCGCAGAGGCGAGACCGTATTGATACCGCAGTTTCCACCAATCGCTGTAGTGACTCCCATGCGAAGCATGGAGGTCATAATGCTGGGAATCAGTCGCCCCTCCTCTGGGTCATAAGGATCCTCGTGCATGTGGATATCCACAAAACCAGGTGAAACCACCATCCCTTCGGCATCCAAAATCACATCAGCTTCCGGCTCTTCAGCAGTCAGCCCCTGAATACGCCCGTCTTCCACTAGCAGATTATTTTTGGAGTGAACATGACTGGCCGGGTCTACAATCAGTCCGTGTTTAATCAGTGTGCGCATCACTTTGCCCCCTTTCTCCGTCCGTCAGCCATTCAGGCAGGCCCGTATTTTGCGGCACGCCTTCATATCCTTGGCGGCGGACAACCAGCGCATCCTCTCCGAGGTTCAACAGCACAACCATCGGCATACAATGCATATTGTAATTCTTCTTCATCCGTGCTTCTACATCCGCCCAGACAAAAAGATAGCGCCCATCGGCGCCGAACAGTACCACTTTGCGGTGATTCACTCACATTACAGAGGGGGATTCATTCTAGAAATTATGCTCTGGACAGCGTAAGGGTATCATACCATAAGATCACGAAAAAGCCAATTATATAATGAAGTTATTTTCCATCTCCTGACTCCAGTATTCTGAGCACTTCCTTGTTAGAGTCGGAGACCATTTTCCGGGTCTTGTTGAACGCATCATGCTCCTTGTCTGCCTTGACGACGGCCGCTTGTCTGGGGGCGCGCCCTTATCCCAAAATATCCTATCGGCGGAAAACCAGAAGCTCACTGACACAGGCGGCAAATTTCCACATGGCGAAGGTGCTCTGGCGCTCGATCAGATACTCAATGCAGTTGGAATACCCGCTCATCGTACGCCCATCCAGCACGCGTTTCCAGGCGATCAGGTCCATTGGTCTTGCTGCGGTCCGCACTGGCACAAATGATCTCTGCCCGGCTGTGCCCTGTGACGGCGTAAAAGCCCGCAGAACTGTTTTATATCATGGTGTATAGAAGTCCCGCGCGGTGGGCGGCCCGCAATGACGGATACGGGTTGTAAAAGCGTGCCTCCCTTGTTTTGGTCTTTCTCCCCATCGCTCCGCAGGGCGTGCTTGTTGTATTTTTGCAATGACTTCTTCCTGCAATTCGCCTTTCTGAACGATATTAGTTTCCTTTCTGAGAATGGCTTGGAATGGCGAGAAGGCAGATGTCGCTCTGCTGACAAATCCGCATGGGATATGTCGCGTCACACGGCAGGATATCGGTCTGCTGAAGCTGTGCTCCGGACAAATCAGGATCACTTCTCAGCCTTTGCCATCATCCGGTTCCGCAGCAGAAATCCAGTAACCTTTGTTGTTGCAAAGATGGTCCATGGCCAGGCGCACAAGCGCAGGCCACCGTCCCGCCATGTAGTTGATGCGTGCAGGACAGGATTTTGGGATGCAGAAGATGAAGAACTGCCATACGCTGTCGGAAGCTCTGAGGACGGAGCGCTGACCGCCGCATTGGTGACGCGATCTGAAAAAGCGGTGTGTGCCATTGGTATTGGGGCAAAGACAGCAGTGGCGAGGTCTGCTGTCTGATCGGAGACTTTTTATCTATCAGTAATACGCCAAAACAAAGCCAGCCGGGGATCTTCAAAATTTCCGGCTGGCTCTTATAATGTTCACTCCATTGCTTTCCGATATGGGGATGCAGCAGCTCCCTATCAGCTCTGCTTTTCAGCTTTCAGGAATACGGACGGTGCGCGCTTATAAGTCGCAAGGCTCACAACGACCAGTGCGATACCGCAGGCAACCGTGCCCGGCACCGCCGCCCCAAGGCCGAAGGGCTGGCCTGCCAGCTTCCAGCCAACGCAGACAACAAACCCGCCCAGCAACCCGGCCATGACGCCGGTCTTGGTTGCCTTCTTCCAGAACAGCGCTGCAAATGCGGGAATCCCAGCCGATGCGGCATAGAAGCTCCAGGCGAACATGAGGATGTTGTATGCATTGTGGATGTACAACGCGATCACCAGCGCGCCCAGGGGCAGGACAATGGAGAAGATGCGGGAGAGGGAGATCTCGGTCCGCTCCGGCATTTGGGGACGGATGGTCTTTCCGATGTCGTGGACGCAGGTCTGCACAGATACCAGCAGATAGCTGTCCGCCGTGGACATGATGACCGAGAGCATACCGGCCAACGCAAGTCCCGTCAGACCGGCGGGAAGGATCCGGATCGCCAGGGCCGGAACGACAGCGTCCGTCGAGCCATACTGCGCCAGGATGTCGCCGCCGAGGATCTGACGGCCCACAACACCCATGAAGTAGACCAGCACAATGGTCACGCCGTATACGGCCGTACCCAGGAACATCCCGCGCTTTGCCGCCCTTCGGCTCTTGGCGGCAAATGCGCGCTGCCACATTTCCGCACCTGCCATGGTGAAAACCAGATAGGTGATGATGTCTCCCAAAATGCTGCCGTCAATATGCGGCTCCACCAGCGCCGGGTCCAGGTTGGCCGCAAAGTTCGCAAAGCCGCCTACGTTGAACAGGGCCGCCACCGGGATCAGGATATACACGAAGACGATCAACATATAAAACTGCAGCACGTCGGTGTATACCACGCCGAACAGGCCGGAGGTGGCTGTGTAGACCATAAAGACCACTGTTGCGATCAGCGCGCCCATCTCATAGGAGAGGCCGAACTCTCCCCCCAGCATCCGGATGATCGTGGCCGTGGCGGTGACCTGGGAGGCCACCGTCCCCATCATGGCGAACGCGATCAGCACAGAGAGGGTGATCTTGGCTGCCCGGCCAAACCGCCGTTCAAACAGCTCCGGGAGAAGGATGATCTGCGCTCCCTCTGCCGCCGCCTTCCGCACCAGGGCCTCAGCCCTGGCGATATTTTCTTCTGCATTTTCCGTGCAGCGCATCTGCACTGCCGCCACAGTTACCTTACGCATAAAAACCTCCTTATAAAGACTCACAGACGCCGGACGCAGGGATCTGCTGGGTGATGCAGTGGATGTTGCCTCCGCCCAGAAGAATATCCCTGGCTACCACCGGATGCACCTTCCGCCCCGGGAACATCT
>OJSP01003180.1_pt1 | contig 12272 bp, 7 predicted proteins | sample 1599561 | NCBI WGS metagenome assembly OJSP01 (sample SAMN04168659, study PRJEB22393) | human gut metagenome | biome: human gut microbiome; feature: stool | host: Homo sapiens | collected 2014-05-12
AACTAATAGGATTTCCGGGCTTGACTCCCTGATTCAAACAGGTAGCTATATATGCACCTTCCCAGTCGGCGAAACCTTCTAGAATTACAAATATTACTTCTTTCATATAAACTTCTATCTTTTTGCGTGTACGAAGATACTATATTTAATTGATTGTAGAACGTTTTTATTTAATTGTTATTATCTCATGTGATGTATAACCTTTCTGTTATATTTTCCATTATCCCTTTATTAGTACGGCATCATAAACTTATGTATGAAAAGAAAATATCTTTTGATGTGCTCGGTGTGTGCAGGAGGGAGTGATAAAAGAAAAAAGCTCTGTAATTCAATGTTTACAGAGCTTTTTCCTTTTCTTAAGAAGCGGTGCGTACGGGACTCGAACATAAGTCGTAATCCATTTTGTACCAATATCTTATTTAATCAAGTTTTCAAAGTCCAACGTTTAATCCAACGTGAAGAGTTCGCTGTTCTGCTTAGCTTTGATAGGCTAATTGGAACAATGCAAATGTAGTTCTTTATTTTGTAACAAGCAAACTATCAGTGGGCTAAATAATGATTGCCCCTAATTCGAATTCTGATTTATTCGTCGATATGTCATCAACCAAAAGAATTTTGAACGAATGCGCATTTTACAATATGAAATTTTTATAAAATAAATGATCCAATATTTGTCGCTAATCTACAATACTCAACAAAACTCCTATAATTAATGAATTTCATATCTTTCATAATTTATTTTACGTCCTTCAATACGAGGTCTTCTATTCACTATATAATCAGTCCATATTGTATTAGCTGACTTTAATCCATTAGTATCCAATAAAATTAAATCACACTCTCTCTTTCCTAATCCACTTAGTGAGTTTAAATGCAGGCCTGTTTGCTCATTGGTTTCACTATCAACAAGCACCCACCATCTATCATGAACAGGACAACTATTCTTATCATCTTCATAACAAAAAGACACAACTGATATTTCACCTGTTAAATCAGCAGAAACTTTATTCCAACCTTTTTGATAATCCTCGATTTCTATTTCAGAACCTTTATTCGTTAAAATTGAAACTCTAAGATCATTATTAATATCAAAAAATGTTTTAATTATATTGAAATCCTTAGGGCTAAAATAGGGATCTATGATTCTTAAAGAATCATATTTATATTTAGTAAACCAGTTCTTCAAATATTGAAATGCTTTACTCTCTTCACCTACACGGATATGTGTCGCATTTATATCCGTACAATTATCTTGAATTAATCTATTTATTAATTCGAATCTTTCTTTTGTTCCTGCTGCCAAAGAAAGAACAACCTTCAAATTATAAAGAATTGCTTTATGAATATCTCTTATCAAATCCTTATGAAAATTGGATAATCTATTTTTTTCATAAAGGTTCTCCATGAAATAATTTATTGCATGTTTAGTGTCTGATATGGAATTGTCGAAAATTATTTGCATTATAGAAAATGTCGATAATATATCTTTTGTAATACTCTTTCCTCTAATAAGATTTTCCATTTTCTCTTCAAAGAACATTTGCTGCTCCACATTTGTCAATGAAGCTACTTGTTTTATATCCTTTTGCGCAACCCCAATCTTCTTTTTTTTATCAATATGGCGTTTTAGTTTTTGTTTATATTTATACTGAATACGAGCAGGATCTTTATCAGTCTGCTCTAAAATATCTTTGGCTAACTCTTCGTCATACTCTTGTATTAAATCTATTATTTTTTTAGCATCCTGATAATTACCATTTTTATCTCCCAATATCCATTCCCATGTTTTAAATGTAAAGTTTCTGACTAAAGATGGAGCACTTTCAATCGCTTCACTTACACTCATATCATATCTATTCATTTTATCATAAGCAGAATTTAATTCACCTGCTTTTTGAAAACCTAAATTTAAGAACTCTTGTTTCTTGTCTGTTTTCTTTATATAATGAGATATATGGGTGTATAAAAAGGATTGATCAGCTAAATTATTAATATTTTCTATTTCTAATTTAACTTTATCCCAATCATTATTACTAGGAGCGCATATTCTTGAACCCATTATTGTAGCCATACATGATAATTTATATCCATCATGTGTAAGTCCTCCTACAATTGGGAATTTTAGTTTTATAATATCCTCAAGTTTTTTCAATAAAATAGAAATGTGTTCGCGACTTAGCTTATTACCTTTATTTTCTTTTAAACAGTTACAAATCGATACTGTGTAATTAAAAATAAGACTTTCATCTGTTGCGTGAGTAATTAAATCAAAAAGAATCTCATATTCAGTATATTGTAGTTCTGCAAAAATTTGATGGGTATTTGTATATTCCAAGTAAGCACATTTGTTAAAAATAAAACATCCGACATTATCCAAACAATGATTTTTAAATTCATCATCAAATTGCTCCAACACTGAATAGAACATTGATTTAACAGATAGATACAATGTTGGAGCAATATTAAACAATATTCTCTTTTGATATGCTATAGAATATCCATTTATAGGTTTTGCAACATATTTAGTAGCTATATCAAAAAAATCATCATGTTCTTTAGCAATATAATACTCTAAAGCTATTTTAGACCAAAGTATCATAGATTCGCCTTCAGATCCTAAAAAAGCTATCAATTCTTTAAATTGCTCTATATCATTGTTTTCGCACAAGTGAGAGCGAATTAAAATACCGAGAGAGTGTGTTAACAAATCTAAACTTACCGTATAGGTTTCTACACATGAAGCAGAGCAAAACAATTGTTTTTGCTTTAACTGCGAAGCTACTCGAATCATCTCATGCGCCTCTTCTTTCATTGACAATTTTGAAAATTGTCTAGCAACTTCAAATCCTGTTGTAACTTTTAGCCATGGGACATCTATCTTGTTCCATGTATTATTAAGTTCTGTCTTTATACTACAAATAAAACTATCTTCTGGGAAATTGCGTTTAACCCATACATATAAAATAGATAATATATAGCACAATGCAAATTCACTTTCAATTTCCTTAATCTTCCCATACATACTTTTTATATTACCAAGTAATGATGTTGTATCACATTTTGAGAAAACAATATCTCTAATAAGAGTTATTAACGGTTCTGTCCTGTCAGATAAATCATAATTAATATTTTTATATAAATTATCGAAATACCCAAAGTCTATATCTAAAATATCCGTACGATTCAAATATTCAGATATAGCTATTCGATACGCTCTACTTCTTCTTTCAGATGTGTTAATTAATGGAATTATATCACTGATAAAAGATCTATAATCACAAACCAATTCTCGAATAGGACCTTCTACTATTTTTAGATGATAGGCTGTTGTATTTAGTAATTCCTTTATTTCTTTTGTTATCTCTTTTTGAAGTTCAAAAGCAGGTTTTAAACAATCTTCAATATCTTTTTTATTTCCAAGATTTTCATATTTTGCTAAAATTTTAGACTTACAATAAACGATAATTGACTTATCTTCAAAATTGCATATATCATCATAAAGCTGCATTAAACGATATTGAGCATTTTCTTTATCATATTGAATTTGAGCCTCAATAATCATTAATTGCAAATCAACATAATCTACACTCGGATATTTTACAGAGTCATCAACAGCATCTAATATATCTAAAACATCTTTTAAAATATCTCCTGATATCAATTTAAGCGGTTCGCAATATTTGCAAAGCAAAGAAGCTTTAGGAAGTGTTACATTTGAATCTTTTATCACAAGTTTTATCGCATAAAGAACAATTTTATCAATATCTTCTACTTCTTTATGGTCAGGTATCCAGAATTGAAGAAAATATAGCCTACTAGTCAGATTTGGAATTTCATCTAGTTTACTAATAATTTGATCTACTGAATTATCATGCAATACCGTTCTCATTGCAATAGCCATCTTTCTAACCCCTTCATCACTTATTTTAGTTGCGGCCAAATCCATTTTAGAAGAATCATCTTTGTCCTTTGAAATCTCATTATATGACAAAGAAATTGCTGTATAAAGACGATCATATTGAATTTTATCTTTTGTCAATTTAGCGACTCTATCAATAATTGAAAGGGCCATAACAAAATCAACAGGTAGCATAAGTTTGGCTATTTCTATAGCTTTTTGTGGCATGTGGTCAAAATCAATAGATTCTGCTAGTGATTTAATATTTGCAATCAATTCATCATATAAAGTTGCAGGTAGCCTATTCCCTTTTCTTGCAATTAATAATAAGCACTTCAGTCTTTCTTCTTTTAGATATACCTTTTGAGTTAAAGCATATGCAGCATCATCTTCTCCAACAGATAAGAGAGCTTCTATTTCTGAATCATATAATTCATTTTTTTCTATTTCTCGAGAAGCACTTCTATTAACAGCAAATCTAAAATGAGCAGCTACAACTTCATTAAGATCTCGACATGCTTCAAAGCCATATTCACACTGTTCATTAAAAGCTGCCTGTGATTTTCTATCTATTAAAAATTGTTGAACATTATCAGACGTTAAATAAGAAATCATAGATTTATTTTTTCCAACTTGCTTGTATAATGATGGCATATATGAAAAAAAATCTGCAGAATTGGTACTATTCTCAAATGTTTCAAGTTGTATAAGTTCAATTTTACGTTTTAAATCTGCAAGATGCTTTCTTACATATTTTCTAAAACTATACTCCTTAAATAAAACATGACCATCCTTAACTTCTAATTTGTCTTTACATATATCAAGTAATTCCTGTAGTTTCTCGCTGTCTATTTTTAACATTTTCTGCAACATTGACAGAGATAGTTTCATCTCTGCAAAAGCTATTAATGCTAATAAAATATAGATATTTTCATTTTCCATACATTCATACTTTTCCCAATCTACAGCATATAAATCGGATGTATTATATGTATAAATATCTTCTATTTGCGAAATACTGATATTTGCTCGTAATTTGTCTACAATAATACCTAATTTTTCTGCATTTCCACCGCTAATAGAATAAAGTATTTCAACTTGTTCTTCATCAATGTCTGGTTTGATTAAATTAAAAAAATCTTTTACTTCTGCTTTATGAAATTTTAAAAGGCTATTTGTCTCTTTTGCTTGTATTGAATCAGGTAATAACTCATTTATATCTATTGCTTTACCCGAAAAAAGGAATCTTGCATTATCAATATCCAGTAATAAAGTTAAAATAGATCTTATACTATCTTTAAGTGTAGAGGGTATTTTGTCAAAACCATCAAAAATGAAATATAAATAATTTTTAGATGATTTCAATCTTCTCTTAACTCGAACGATGTGAGGCGATAAATCAATCTCCTTATCCTCATTCATAAGCGAAAAATGTTTATCAAAATAAGCGAACTGCACATACAAACTATGTTCTATGATACGTGGTTCCATTGCTAATCTTGAAAAGCCATCAATGAAATATGATATGCAATATTGATTATGCATTTTAGCAAACTCTGCTAAAGCCGTAGTTAATCCAACCCCCTCCGCACCAGGCAAACATAAGACTTTATATGTTTCAAATTGCTCTTCAAAAAGATCAAAATATGATTTTCTAGATATTAATGTTGTAGGAATAGATGGGAATGTAACACTATGTCTACAAACATCTTCAATTTTTATTTCAGTTTTCTTGTTCATTTTTTTATAATTATAAATATCGTAATTTGTTTATCCCAAAAACTCAAGAATACTTTTCCTAGACAGAACTGAGTATTGCATTCATTTTTAGTTTAACTGAATAATTTTATTTAAGCACTATATTTATATAGTTAGTTAACTATTATAGTTATAAATGTAATATTGAGTATAAAGTTAAGAAAAACTTATTATCTGAGCAAATGATTTCAATGAAATTGAAGCGACGTATAACATATTTGCAGGATGAAGTTACGAAAAGTGTGTAAATTATTGGAAATGAGCGTAGGTTAATTGCTCATGATAGTAATAGGTTACGATTTAGTTAGTTATCTACTGCATCATCCTTCTGCGCGTTGCGTAACCTTCAAAGAACTCTTCGTATGCAAAAGTAACAATAAAACGGGAGATTTTGATATGAATCTCCCTGATTTTTTTTCTATCTCATACAAGTTTTTCCGTAAAAGCGGCTTTATTCGGGCACACCATCGTACAAAAGGATTTTGAACGAACGTGTGCCGACTATCGCATAAGCGGAGAAAAGGGCTTTGCCTCACGCCTAAACAACAGTTTAGACTGATGATGCAAGGCCCATTTCTTTTGTGCTTATGCCAATGAGGTGCTTTTACGGGTTCGCAGACGATTTCTTTTTTCGCTGTTCCTTTGTGCCGTAAGCGGAAAGCCGTGTCTGACCGCCCGATCCATAAATGGAACAAGCCGTCACACACGGCAGGCAAACCGGGAAGAATGATTTTATCCGTCCGACCGGACACGCTCGGCCAGACAGACAAAATCATACTTCCTTGCCGATGGTTTGCCCGGTTTCACGCTTCCGGCTGATGTTCCTTTTCCTTTTGGCGTTTTCCCTTTTTTACGGATTTCTCTTTTGAAGTTTTCCTGTCTAATCTGCCTCCACTTCCGTTTACCTCCATTTTCGCGCCTTTCAGTGGGCCGCATCAGGCAGTCATTTTCGTTCTGGGCGCAAAGGTAACTCCGGGATTGGACGGGAAAGCAAGGTCAAGCCTCCTGTTTTCGGAAAAAATCTCCAGCCCTGCGGGTAGTATTTTTCCCGAAAAACCTTGCATCCCCTAATCCCTACCTTTTCAAGCACCCGAAACGAAAACGACCGATGCGACAGAAAGACGCATAAAAAAAATGTCGGATAAACGAGAGGCAGATAAGATAGTTTGAAACTCAACTCCCTCAGCTCTTGAATCCGCATTAAAAAAAATCAAAACAGCGAAGATATGACGGCAACGGCAAATTTCAGACAAATGGCGCAGTACATAGGACTTGCGATATGCGGCTTAATGGTGCGCACCGCTTTCGGGGTGTTCAGCATCCTTTGGGGCATCATTAGAGAGATTGTAAACGGAGTGTTCCGAGTGGCGATAGGCATAATCGTGGCTATCCTTTCCGCAACCGCCTTCTTCGGCTTCATCCTTTGGTTATTCACCCTTTAACCCTTACCGACATGGCAAAGAGAAGCAGCAAAACGGCAGCGCAACAGTGCAGATACTACGAGGTGGACAACATCTTCGTGTACATGGTGGAAACGTACATCAACGGCAACATATCCGTGTTCCGTGAACTCTACCGAGAACTGAACAAGGACGCACGGAGGAACTTCACCGACTTCCTTTTGAGCGAGGTGGAGCCGACCTATTGGAGAGAGATACTGAAACAGACCATCTAAAACGACAGCGATATGAGAACGATAACAAGGACATACGACCTATTCCAATTAGCCGAACTCTCCGCAGCAGCGAGAGATACCGCATACAATGAATGGCTACACACTTTTGAATACGGTTGGGACAGCGACAACCGCAACACGCTGGAAGCATTTGAAAGTGTGTTCAAAGTCAAAGTGAACGATTGGAGTTACGACACGTGCCGTTATTCCTACCGCTTCACCTCACGTTACAGCGGAGAGGAAGAGGAACTCAGCGGCATACGGCTTATGAAACACATCGTCAATAACTATTGGCATACTCTCTTCAAGCCGAAAACCTATTACCTCAAAGGAAATTTCAATAAGCAGCGCAAAAGCCGGATATTCACGGATAACTGTTGCGTACTGACAGGCTATTGCGCAGACGAGGACATCCTGCGACCCATCTACGACTTTCTGAAAGCACCCGAACCACTCTGTACGACCTCATGGACAAGTGCCTTGACAGCTTCTTCAAGTCGTGCCGTGACGATATGGAATACCAGTGCAGCGAAGAGAGTTTTGAGGAGAGTTGCGCAGCCAACGACTACGAGTTTTTGGAAAACGGAAAAATGTATAACTGATAAAAACGACAGCGATATGAAAGGAACAGAACATTTCAAGAGAACGATACAGATGTATCTGGAGCAGCGTGCAGCGGAAGATACACTCTTTGCGAGGAACTACCGCAACCCTGCCAAGAACATAGACGATTGCGTCACCTACATTCTCAACTACGTGCAGCGGAGCGGTTGCAACGGCTTCACGGACGGGGAGATATTCGGGCAAGCCGTCCACTACTATGACGAGAACGAGATAGAGGTGGGCAAGCCCATTCAGTGCCAAGTGGCAGTGAACCACGTTGTGGAACTCACCGCAGAGGAAAAGGCGGAAGTACGGCAGAACGCAGTCCGCAGATACCAAGAGGAAGAACTCCGCAAGTTGCAGAACCGCAGCAAGCCGAGAACCGCCACCAAAGCGACCGCACAAGAAGTACAACAACCCAACCTATTCAATTTCTGATTATGAAACCGAGGACACCCATACAGCAGGAAGTCGCACGATTGAGCGAGCGACTGCCCAAATTGACCGCCACACAGAGGGCATACGCTTTCCGACATTGCTTCAAGCATTACGCCATCAAGAGGGCGGACGGCACGAACATCTGCACCGAGTGCGGACATTCGTGGAAAAGTGAACACGACCTTGCGGACACCGTTTGCGGATGCACCTGCCCGCATTGCGGAATGGAGTTGGAAGCGTTGCGCACCCGAAAGAGCGTGTTCAGCGAGAACGAGTATTTCTCCATCGTCACCACCTGCAAGCAGTACCAAGTGATACGCTTCTTCTTCGTCAAGTCCCGATACAAGGCAGGGCAGGCAGCCGGGTATTCCATTTATGAAGTGGTGCAAAGGTGGATTTCAGCCAAAGGCACAACCGTCACCGTCGCCCGACTGCGTGGAATGTCCATCCTTTACTATGACCTATGGGCGGAATACAGCGACATGGAGGTACGCAAGAACAACAAACTCCGTGCATACGATATAAACCCCGTCTGCACCTATCCCCGACAGCGTTTCATTCCCGAACTGAAACGCAACGGCTTCAATGGCGAATACCACAACATACTGCCTTACGACCTTTTCACGGCTATCCTTTCCGACAGCCGAGCCGAAACGCTGTTGAAGGCAGGGCAATATCCCATGTTGCGCCACTACATCCGCAGTTCCTTTGACATAGAGAGGTATTGGGCATCCGTGAAGATATGTATCCGCAACGGCTACACCATTGCTGACGGCTCCATGTGGCGTGACACCATAGACCTCCTGCGGCATTTCGGCAAGGATACGAACAGCCCGAAGTACGTTTGCCCCACCGACCTCAAAGCCGAACACGACAGACTTATGCACAAGCGCAACAAGGAGATAGAGCGCAAGAAGTTGGAGGAACGTATCCGCCAAGCGAAGAAGCACGAGAAGGCATACCGCAAACTCAAAGGCATATTCTTCGGCATCGCCTTCACGGACGGCACTTTGCAGGTGCGTGTGTTGGAGAGCGTGGCGGAGTTTGCAGCGGAAGGGACGAACTGCACCATTGCGTGTTTTCCAACTCCTATTTCCTTGAAAAGAACTCCCTTATCCTATCCGCCACCATTGACGGCAAGCGCATAGAAACGGTGGAGGTTTCCTTGAAGACATTGGAGGTGGTGCAAAGTCGTGGCTTGCACAATTCCAATACCGAGTACCACGACCGCATTGTAAACCTTGTGAACAGCAACGTGAACCTTATCCGCCAGCGGATGGAAGCGGCATAGTATCAACCTATAATACCCAATAGGTATGGAAGTAAGAATTGAAAGCATGGTTTGTCCGTGGGACGATAAAATCCCCACGATGTTCCTTGAATTTGTGAACCTCCTCACTCTGGCAACGAGTGAGGAGCAGTTAAGACGGAGTGTAAAGGACTTTGCCGAGAAGCACGAACTTGACAGGTTCTTCCTTTACGGCTTCGGCTCCCACCATTTTTACCTGCACCAACGCTATACGAGCGACCCCGAAATGGTGATGAAGAACAGAGTTTTGTCAGTACATTTTTAACCACCCTAAAATCAACGATTATGGCAACACGGATGACCATCAACGGTATAAGCACCTGCACCGAAGCAGGTACGGAGAAATATGAGCGTTTCCAATTAGGTATCGGCAGACGCAAGCGAACACTTGTGCAGTACGACTACCGCCACCCCACAGACGGAGAGTTGTTCTCTTGTGTAAAACCCACATTGGACGAGTGCCGAGCCGCACGGGACAAGTGGCTCACGGCAAAGGAAGGAAAGGAGGGCAACCGATGAATGCAGCCTATCAAACGCTGATAGTGAAGTTCAGCGAGCCTATCAAAGTATTGGACGGCATCTTTGACGATGCCGAAGCGTGGGGAGTTGATACCCTAAAAAAGTGGATAGATGACTATGAAAGTAGCAGGTTCACCGCCATTGACAGCCATACGGCAGTCATAACAAGCGAGTATAATATGGAGTGCCTGATGGAATGGTTGAAACGAAACACACCCATTGCCGAGATAACAGAATGTTAAACAAGGTGGCGGTGTCCGCACCGCCAACCTAAAACCAAGAAAAGCATGATAGCAAAGACGATTTTACAGCAGATAGGCGGCAGACGCTTTGTCGCCATGACGGGAAGCAAGGACTTCATAGACATGGGCAACGGCTTGCGCATGAGCCTTGCAAGGAACAAGACGAGCGCGAACCGCCTTGACATCATCTACGATGCAGGATTAGACCTCTACAATATGCGTTTCTACCGCAAGACGTTCAGTAAAAAGACATTTGAGTGCAAGACAAAGAACATAGCAACGCACGAGGGGGTATATTGCGATATGCTGGAAGAAATGTTCACGATGGTAACGGGGCTTTACACCCGTTTTTGAGTGGTGGGCGGCAAAAGCCGCCTACTTTCTTTCGTGAGCATGATGGCGAAAAAGAAAGTAGGCAAAGAAACCTTGTACAATCTACGATAATCAGTTATTTCAAATAGATTAATTCATAGGAAATTTCTCATTATGAATAATATTGCGTAATTTTGCAAAAAAGGAAATATGCTATGAACGAAGAAAAAACTTTTTCAGATATACTATTTAAATCAACTCTGGCTGTAAGACTAATAAATTTAGTTAAGCCTATCGTTAGTTCACATTTGGAACAATGTTTAGCTGATAAAAGTCTTAATTATGATGAGTTAGGTGATGAACATGAAAAAATGCTCAAAAAGGCAATTGCCATATATGCCAATCTTGGAACAGTTGTTTCAGATTTAGAAAAAGTTGTTGTTTTTTTGAGGCTTGATAAAGAAAAGGTTTCCCAAATATATCCTGATTTAAGTCTTGAAGAGTATTATAATTATCATCTTGAAAACTATGTTATTAGAATAAACTCACTTCCTGATATATTAGCACAATTGGGTAATACAATTTGTAATTGGGGCATACCGAAAAAGAAATGTTATGGAACTACTATCCCAGACAGCACAAAAGTTACTGATGAGGATATAAAAAATAAGATGCAACTTTTGTTGTCAAGAATTTCTTCAATAAAAACAATTAGGAATGAGAAAATCCACACAGGAGATGCGGAGATAGGTTATTTTGATAAATCATTATGTTGGGATACGCTTCCAACATTAGGTATTCCATTATCTCCATTACTTGAAGAATATTCAAAAGGAAAAAAAGTTGAAGCCATAGACTTAATCTGTGATGAAATAGTTGAAGTTATAAATATAGCTGTTGAGATATTAAATATATATAATTCTTATCTTTAAGACTTTAGATACATTTGCACATGATAAAAACATTAGAGAGAACATTTGAATGTTCTCTCTAATGTTTTAAGGTATATATAGCAGTGCAAACTCCGCCTTTCTCCGTTTGAGCAGCATGGCGTGCCGTTTCCCCTTGTAGTTGCAGAAAGCGATATATTCCCGGTAAATGTTCCTGTCGCCCGCCTCCAATTTTCGGATCAGCGTGCTTTTGGGTATCTTCCCGCTTCCCAAAAGCCGGTATGGACCGACATTGTAGGCGAGCGTGGCAAGGAGCAAACTGTCACGCCCGAACTTGCGGAACATGGCGCAGAACTTCCGCAAGTCTTTCCGCAGGAGCGCGTCCGCCTGCCGTTTCGTCATGGTGCGTGCCGAATACTTTTCCCCCGGCTGCACCCGGTGTCCATACCCCACATACGGGTGATGTTTTTCCGAGTGCCAGCCTTCAAAATACTTCGTACAGCGAACCGCCCGCTCGAAAGGCGGCAGGCGGTAGATTGCCGCCTGCCCGTCCGTCCCCTTCTGACGGCTGTCCCGTGCGGACACGGAACAGACCGCCAGAAGCGAACAGAGGATAGCCATGAATACA
>OJSP01003182.1_pt1 | contig 12268 bp, 9 predicted proteins | sample 1599561 | NCBI WGS metagenome assembly OJSP01 (sample SAMN04168659, study PRJEB22393) | human gut metagenome | biome: human gut microbiome; feature: stool | host: Homo sapiens | collected 2014-05-12
ATCATACTATTTCTACAAATATTCTACAAAAATCACAATATCCGTTGTAATCCACTGATTATTAGAGTTAGAACAAGACTTTCCTAAACTTTAAATGGCAGTTCGATTCTGCCCGGGGGTACAGAAAGTTAAAAGCTAAAAGTTAAGCAGGGAGAACTTACTTTTAGCTTTTATTTATTATTGCATCCCAGTAATTGATAGCCGATTCGTTTTCGTTCGTTAGTCCCTCGATTTTTTACTTGTAATTCGGCAAGTGTTTGGTTGATTAGTTCGAGTTGCATTCGGGTGTCCTCGTTTATATCGTTTTGGTCGGCAAACATTTCCTTGATATACTCTTTCAGTTCTTTCAATTCGTTTTTAATTTCCCCTATTTTATCTGTTGGAGAGTTGGCTATTAACTGTCGAACGGCAACAAAAGCTCGCATGATGCCCATGTTTACCTCGATAGCGATTTCTGAATTAAGGACGCTACTTAGCATGGCGACACCTAATTCCGTGAAAGCAAAAGGCATATATCTATTACCACCTCTTTGGTTTGAGGTGCAATTTCTGCACCTCAAACTATCGTACTCTTCTTTTGTCAACTCGAACATGAAATCCGACGGGAATCGTTTTAAATTATTCTTCACGGAACGTTTCAAATATTTTGTTTCTGTTCCATATAATTCAGCCAGATCAAAATCAAGCATGACCCTTTGTCCTCGGATTTCATAAATTTTATCTTGAATGATTTGCAGGTCCATCACGGTTATATTATTTAGTAGGACAAATGTAGTAAAAATAGATATGAATCATCACTATATAGCCACAAAATTAAAGAATATGCAAATCAAAAGTACGTGTTCCATGAATTTCTATTAACTTAGCAGGCGGATAAACAGGATTAAATATGCTGAAAAGCTTGAGGTATAGAAAAGAGTTTGAGCTTTATAATTTTTCATTTTCACATCCCGGTAACTCATACCCGATTCTTCTTCTTTCCTTAAAGCCCCGGTCTTTTGCTTGTAACTCTGCTAGGGTTTGGTTTATTAATTCGAGTTGCATCCGGGTATCATCGTTAATATCATTATAGTCGGTAAAAACTTCTTCAAGGTACTCTTTGAGTTCTTTCATTTCCTGCTGGAGGAGTGAAACTCTATCCATAGGATGATTTAGCAATAGTTGTCGCATCGCCACGAAAGCACGTGTTATTAGAACACTTGTTTGTATAGCGATGCCACTTCGTAGTACACTGGATAGCATTACCACACCATGCTCGGTGAACGCAAGTGGTAGAGCTGACTTTGGGCGTTTATTTCGAGATGTCATCACAATTTGTGATGACATGTTTTCCCATTCTGTAATTGAGAGTTGAAACATGAAATCTTCGGGGAAACGTTCTGCGTTACGTTTTACTGCTTGGTTCAATACCCGGGTTTCAACTTGATACATTTCAGCCAGATCGAAGTCAAGCATGACCTTTTGTCCTCGGATTTCATGAATTTTATCTTGAATGATTTGCAGGTCCATCACGGTGATATTATTTAGTAGGACAAATGTAGTAAAAGTAAATATAAAACCTTGCTATATAGCTATAAAATAAAAGAATATGCAAATCAAAAGTACGCATTCCATGAAATTTTATTAACTTAGCGGATGGATAAATAGGATTAAATGTGCTGAAAAGCTTGAGGTATGGAAAAGAGTTTGAGCTTTATAATTTTTCATCTTCACATCCCGGTAACTCATACCCGATTCTTTTTCTTCCCTTAAATCCCTGATCTTTTACTTGTAGTTCTGCTAAGGTTTGATTTATCAGTTCGAGCTGAACCATCGTGTCCTCGTTTATGTCATTTTGATCAACCAAGACTTCTTCCATGTATTGCTTTAGTTCCTTTACTTGTGTTTCGATTGTCTCGAATCGACGTTCTATCGGATTAGATAGCATTTGCCGGACAGACACGAAAGCTCGCATAATACCCATGTTTATTTGTATAGCTGTCTTTGAGTTAAGTACGCTACTAAGCATAGCTACACCTAACTCGGTGAAAGCGTATGGATTACGCCTCATTCCCATTTTTATAGAATTGGAGGTCACAATTTGTGACTTCCAATTTTGTGTTTCTTCATTTGTCAACTGAAACATGAAATCTGAAGGGAAACGATCAATATTTCGTTTGACAGCTTGGTTTAATGCTTTCGTGAGGACCCCATACATTTCTGCAAGATCCCGGTCAAGCATGACCCTTTGCCCTCGGATTTCATAAATTTTATCTTGAATGATTTGCAGGTCCATCACGGTTATATTATTTAGTAGGACAAATGTAGTAAAAATAGATATGAATCATCACTATATAGCCACAAAATTAAAGAATATGCAAATCAAAAGTACGTGTTCCATGAATTTCTATTAACTTAGCAGGCGGATAAACAGGATTAAATATGCTGAAAAGCTTGAGGTATGGAAAAGAGTTCGAAGAACTGTACACGGGGAACTATTCCCGTCTGTACTACTATGCTTATCAGTTTTTGAATGATGCGGAGGTCAGTCGGGATGTGGTGAATGATGCGTTCGAGTACGTGTGGAAAAACTACGAGAACTTTCGGAAGATGAATGTGGTGGCGATTCTTTTCCAGAGCGTGCGGAATAAAAGTATAGACACGTTCCGTCACAATAAGGTGGAAGAGAATTACGTGGCATTGTATTCCCGTATGCTTTCGGAAGAGGATGCGGGGCTGGACGAGGAAAACGAGAAGATCGAACGGGTATATAAAGTGCTGGATAGTCTGTCACCGCAGACAAGGCATATCATGGAAGAATGTTATTTTAACCGGAAAAAATATGCAGAGGTTGCGGAGATGCTAAACATCAGTCCCAGTGCGGTGAAAAAGCATGTTATGAAAGCCTTGCGTTTATTGCGGGAAGAATTTCATATAAATAATGGCTCGGAGGGGGTGCCCGAAAATGAGGTCTAAACGTATTAATATAAATTAGGTCGTTAATAAACATGGATGATCAGGATATGAAGAATAAAAAGGATTTGCTGGATGCTTTGGATGATCCCGGCTCGTTGAGTCAGGAGGAGCTTGATGCAATTCTGGATGATCCGAAAGAACTGGAAGATGCTCGCTTGCTAGGGGATTATAGGCAGGCGTTTGTACGTTGTCATGCGTCCTTGAAACCTGATGTGAATAAAGAATGGAATAACTTCCGGCAGAGTAGAATCTCCGGTGAAAATAAAGGAAAACAATTGTGGATCGGTATCTCGATAGGTGTGGCAGCCTCTGTGCTTTTATTTTTCAGTTGGCAGATGTTCGATCGGACAGCCCCTGTCCCGGTTAACCAACCGATCGTGGCTTTTACCGCCAGCTCGCAATCTCAAGAAGTCCTATTGTCCACGGGTGACGGGCGTATGGTATCACTGTCCGCACCTCAGGCCGACAGCCTATTGCGAGAGACGGGAATCACCCGGGGAGAAGAGGAGTTGGATTACCAGCAAACGATCCGGGAAACAGAGATACATACCTTGACAACCCCTAGATGCGGAGCCTATCAACTTCGCTTGGCAGATGGTACTCAAGTATGGTTAAATGCCGAGAGCCGCCTGAAATATCCCAGTCGTTTTACCGGGGAACAGCGGGTAGTCGAGCTAGAGGGAGAAGGTTATTTCAAGGTAACGCCCGATTCCCAGAGACCTTTTATCGTGAAATCCGGCAATATCACGACGGAAGTTTTGGGAACCGAGTTTAATGTCAGGACTTACGTCCCCGATGATTCACACGTGACCTTGTTAAAAGGAAGCGTGAAAGTGAAGAACACGGATTCATCCTCGGAAGTGGTAATACAACCCGGGGAAGACGCTCATTTACAAGGAGACGGGACTTTTGACGTGCGGGAAGTTGACACGGACAATTACTATTTATGGACGGAAGGATATTTCTATTTTGATAATGAATCCGTGGTTGAGATCATGCGTGAATTAGGGCGGTGGTATAATATACGGGTAGAATTCGAGAACCCGCGAGCGATGAATTACCGCTTGCATTTCCTTGCCGAACGCGATCAGAAAATAGAAGAAGTACTACAATTATTGAACATGCTTGGTAAAGTACAAGCGACTTACGAAAACAATAAAATTTCGGTAAAATAAAAAATTTTTATCGTTTCTGGTACCCGATTTACATCTCAAAACGAAATCAGAATAAAGAATACGTATTTGAGTCATGTAAAAATAAATTAAATGAACAAATTTATGAAACACCAGAAACTCCAATTCAATTCGGGCAGTTTTCGACTGGCCGGGTTACTCCGGGTTGTGTTCTTGATGTGTTGCCTGTTATCGGCGGGTTTGACACAGGCGCAAGAGAAGAAAATCACGGCGGAATTCAAGGATACACCCTTATCCAACGTGTTAAAACAACTGGAAAAACTTTCTACCTACAAGATTCTCTTTACTTATGACGACGTGCAGTCCTACAAAGTCACGGCCTCTTTGAAGGACGCGACGATCACCGAGGCCTTGCAAAAAGTGCTTGATGGGAAGCCTTTTGTTTTCTCGGATGTGGCTAGCGGGAAGTATATCTCGGTTGTATATCAACCCAAGAAAAAATCCGATACCACGAAAGAGATCAAGGGAAAAGTCGTGGATAGTAAAGGGGAAACGGTTATCGGGGCCACTGTTCGGGTGGTGAATGCCACGATCGGGACGGCCACGGACGTTGACGGTAATTTCACTTTGCGTGTTCCGGAAGACGTGATGACACTTGAAGTCGGTTTTGTCGGGATGAAGACACAACTGGTATCCATCAAAGACAAAACCGAAGTCCGTGTTGTGATGGAAGAAGATAATACCGTGTTGGAAGACGTGGTGGTTACCGGTATTTTCAAAAAGGCCAAGGAAAGTTACACGGGGGCTGTTTCCAGCATCTCTTCCGAACAATTAAAAATGTACAAGGGACAGAATGTTCTGCAAACCTTGAAAAACATTGATGCGTCCTTGAATTTCATGGTAAACAATGCAATGGGTAGTAACCCGAATAATGTACCTCAAATAAACATTCGAGGTAATTCTTCTTTACCCATGAGCGTGCAGGAATATAACGAAAGTATCAAAAATGATGTGAACTCTCCTTTGATCATCATGGATGGTTTCGAAATCACGTTGGAAAAGTTAATGGACTACAATGACGACGAGATCGAGTCCATCAATATATTGAAAGATGCGGCAGCCACGGCCATTTACGGTTCTCGCGGGTCCAATGGTGTGATCGTGATCGTCACGAGACAACCGGAAGCGGGCAAGTTGAGGGTTAATGCCGAAATAGGAATGGATATTGAGGCTCCGGACTTGAGTTCCTATGATTTGCTGAATGCGGCAGAAAAACTGCAATTGGAAAAGATGGCCGGGCTATATGATTCCGATCTGCCGGGGAATGACGTGAAATATTCCGAAAGATATAATAAACGTTTGAAAGCCGTACTCTCCGGGGTGGACACGGATTGGTTGAGTAAACCTTTGCACACGGGTGTCGGTACCCATTATAATTTGCGTTTAGAAGGAGGAAGTGAGCAATTTCGTTGGAGTGGTGCTTTGGCTTATAAAAACGTGGTTGGAGCCATGAAAGGTTCTTCCCGGCGCAATTTTAACGGTTCCATCGTTTTGATGTACATGATGGATAAGTTGACATTCAAGAATTACACCTCTTACGGGATGAACCGGGGACGTGAAAGTCGGTATGGGGAATTTAGCACGTATGCGCAGCAACAACCTTATGATGCCCCGTATGACGAGAAGGGTAATCTCGTGCGTTATTTCGACGGTTTCCAGTATAACAATCCTGATAAGCAGAATCCGTTATATGATGCTTCACTAAACTCTTTCGATAAATCGGGATACCAATCGTTGACCAACAACTTTTCGATTGAATGGGATATTATCGAAGGATTGAAATTAAGAGGACAGCTGGGAATCTCCAGCACGGACAACAGCAGTGATTATTTCTTGCCGGCAGAACATTCTTATTTTACCTCCGGGGATAAAAAAGCGGAATATGCCACGGACGAGGGATTCTTCCGTCGTGGCTTGTATCGTTACGGAACCGGGAAAGAATATAGTTACAGCGGGAATGTTACGGTGACCTATAATAAAACTTTTGCCGAGAAACATCTTTTGTCCGTGGGTGTTGACTGGTCATTGGCCGAAACAAAATCCCGTTCATATAGTTTCGAGTTGGAAGGATTTTCGAGCGAGGATATGAATTTTTTAGGAAATGCCCGTCAGTACATGAAGGATGGGATTCCTAGCGGAACAAAAACAAGTACCCGTCGCTTTGGCTTGACCGGGAACGTGAACTACATCTATGATGGGCGCTACTACGTGGACTTGGCCTATCGTGTCGATGGTAGCTCTACGTTTGGGAGTGACAAGAAATACGCGCCTTTCTGGAGTACCGGTATCGGTTGGAACTTGCATAACGAACAATTCCTGCAAGGCCATCCCGTGCTTACGACCTTACGGTTGAAAGCCTCTTACGGGGAAACCGGTTCACAACAGGGTTCCTCTACCGGGGCATCGACTACCTACAAGTATTCCACGGATAACAAATACATGAACTGGAACGGGACGATCCTGCAAGGATGGGGAAACCCCAAACTGACTTGGCAAAAGACGGACGAATTTAATGTCGGGATGGAGTTCGGTTTGTGGACAGGACGTGTAAAAGGAGAAATCAACGTGTACACGAAAAAGACGGCAAACCTTCTTTCCAACATGGACCTACCCCTGTCAATGGGATTTTCTTCCTATATCGCGAACGTAGGGGAAGTCGAGAATAAAGGTTGGGAAGCCTCTTTTAGCGGTTATGCCATTCGGAACTCGGAACGTAGGATGAACTTGATGTTTAGCGGGCAATTGGTTTACAACAAGAATAAAATCACCAAACTTTCCGATGCGATCAAGGCCCAGAATGAATTGTACTTGCAGGAGGATGTAGATGTGAGCAATCTGTTCTACGAGGGACGTCCGCAGAATGCCATTTATGCCGTCCGCTCTTTAGGTATTGATCCGAGTACGGGAAACGAGATCTTCTTGGATAAAAACGGGAAAATCACCGATACTTGGAAACCCTCCGATAAAGTATATTTAGGATCAAAAGATCAGAAATACAGGGGAAATGGCAGCATCATGTTTATGTGGAAAGGACTGACGGTCAACGTGGCCTGTTCCTATTACTGGGGAGGAAAGGTGTACAACGAGACTTTGTTGAACAAGGTAGAGGTAACAAAGAATACGTTATCCTCCCAAAACGTGGATGCTCGTGTGCTGAAATCCCGTTGGTTCCAAGCGGGTGACGTGACATTTTTCAAGCAATTGAGTAACACCCAGACCCGTGCAACCTCTCGTTTCGTGATGGATGACAACGTGTTCGAGATCTCGTCTATCGGCGTGCAATATCGATGGGATACCCCTTGGATTCAGAAATATACTCGTGCCACGTCGATCACGTTCGGTGTGAATATGTCTGACATCCTGCATTTATCATCCATTAAAATGGAACGGGGAACCAGCTACCCGTATGCTCGTAACATACAGGGATATATCAAGTTCTTATTCTAACACGTAACTAAAAACTGTATTTATGAAAAGATTATATATCATAACGGTACTCGTGGCTTTGTTGTCCGTTTCCTGTAATGACTGGCTGGATGTCCGGCCGGACACGGAACAGAAAGACAAAGATTTGTTTACCACGTACAAAGGATTCCAAGATGCCCTCACCGGTTGTTACATGAGTTTAGCTAGTCAGGACATTTACGGTGAAAGATTAACGATGTCGAATATTGAATCTTTAGCCAATCTCTGGTACCAGTTCCGTAATTCGACACGTTACGAGGACAACGACCTCATGAACCATGACTACACGGGCGACTACTCCAAGACAGCCGTGAAGACCATTTACGCAGGATTGTTCAACGTGATCGCCCAAGCGAACATGATTATTAAATATGCCGAGAAGAACGGGGAGGTTATCGAGGATCCCGCGGCTCGTGCCGTTATCACGGGAGAGGCATACGCTATTCGTGCTTTTTGCCAGTTGGACGTGCTGCGTTTGTTCGGGCAAATGCCGCAAGGTGCCTCCCGGCAAGTGGAATTACCTTATTCCGAAACGACCTCGATTGACGAGATGCCCGCTTATTATAGTTTTGATGATTACGTCGTGAAATTGGAAAGCGACTTGTCGAAAGCGGAATCTTTGTTGAAAGACAATGATCCCTTGTTCCAATATACTTTTTCCGAGTTGAATTCAGCGCACAGGAATGAATTAAGCGATAGCTACATGTACTATCGTCAGTCCCGGATGAATTATTGGGCGGTGAAAGCCATCCAAGCCCGTATGTACCTTTACTTGGGAAAGAAAGACAAGGCGTACATGCTGGCCAAAGAAATTATAGAAGCCAAAGGTGCTGACGGGGAACTGGTAATGACTATGAGCGGCGAAACTGATATTGCCAAGGGATATAAAGCTTGCCCGTCGGAATGTTTGCTCTATCTCAGTAAATATGACGTGAAAACATACTCGTCCGTTTTCCTGATCGGCAACAAGGTAGACCAACAGGCTGGAGCCGGACACCTCGTGATTTCCAGCTCCATGCTGAGTGACCTCTACGCGGGACAAAACACGGGTTCGCACAACAGGTATCTGAATTGTTGGAACCGGAACGTGAAAGATGCGTCGGCTAACCTGTATGGAGCCCTTACAAAATATTATTTTGCAGATGACGCTGAAAACCAGATGTTATATTACCAGATTATCCCGTTGTTACGGATGTCCGAGATTTATTTGATCGCGATGGAAACCTCTTCCGATCTGGACGAAATAAACGAATGGTACCACGATTATATGCTGGCTCACTCCGTTGTGTTGAACGAAGCGGGATTCTCCGCCTTGAGCGAGGTCCCCGGGGAGATAGTTAACGAGTACCGTCGAGAGTTTTACGGTGAGGGACAAATGTTCTACACGTATAAAAGAACCGGGGCGACGACAATACTTTGGGGGAACGGGAATGCTGACGAGAACGTGTACATCGTTCCTCTCCCGGAAACCGAATATAATCCTAACTCTCAAATAAAGTAAATGGTTATGAAACAGTTAATAAATATACTGATCGGGTGCCTGTTCCTTTTCGGAATGAGTTCTTGCGAGAAAGATTTGCCAGTGTACGAAACCCCGGATTGTTGGTTGAATTTCGTGTACTACAATTATGACGGTTCCATACTGGAGACGGAAAAAGTTACCGACGAGATACGATATGCTTCCTATTCGTTCGTGTATGCCGGGGACGAAGTGGAGATCGACACGGTTTGGTTTGAAATTTCAACCATGGGATTCGTGTCGGATGAGGACCGGCCGTTAGAACTGGAACAAATTCAGACCGGGAAAAATGACGCGAAGGCCGATGTGCATTATGTCGCTTTTACCAATGAAGAACTGAAGGCGAAATATTACATGATTCCCGCCCGTAAAACGGGAACTAAAATTCCCATTGTTGTGAAGAAAGATCCTTCATTGAACAGTGGAGACGTGATTCTGCAGTTTACTTTCAAGGATAACGGTTATTTCAAACCGGGATATGACGGGTTGACAACCCGCACGTTATCTATTTCTTCGAAGTTAACAAAACCATCGGTATGGGAGGAATCCTATTGTGACTATACGTTTGGTCTTTACGGGCCGGAAAAACATCGCTTGATGATCGAGTGGACTGGAGAAAAGTGGGATGACGAGTATATCAAGGAATTGATGGACGGGGATTCGGCCTATGTTAACTACTTGGCCGGTTGGTTTGCCCGGAAGTTGGAAGAAGAGAACGCGAAACGGGAAGAGGCCGGAGAGGAACCCTACAAGGAAGAAGATGGAACGCCAGTTAGTTTTGAGCCTAAAAGTTGGAGTTAATTTTAAAAGTAAGAAGATATGAAAAAATATATCATATTATCCGTGTTATTCACGTTGTTCGGATTGGTATCCTGTTATGATGATGATAGTAGCTTGGGAACCAAGAACATCGGGGACATAACGATCGGAACCTTGGAAGACGCGTCGATTATTTCTTATAGTGGGAATAAATTAATTCGTGAGCCGGAAATCGAGACGACTTACCCGGACGATCAATTAACCTATGCGTGGTACATTTACAAGGAAGATCAAGACAAAGGATTCCGGACGAATAAAATCGATTCGGTCAAGAACCTGTCGTACGAGGTAAATTTGCCGGCAGGAAGTTACACGATTATTTTTGAAGCCACGGCAACCGAGAATGGCTACGCTGCGACGGCAGAGATGAAACTTGCCGTTTCCACCACGTTTTCGCAGGGATTCTATATCTTGAAAGAGACGGCAGACGGGAACACGGAACTGGACGTGTACACGCAGAACGGGCTAGTCTCCGATCTTTTAGCCTCGACCCAAGGGGAAGCGTTGCCCGGTTCTCCTCGTAACCTCTCCGTGGGTTATAGCCAAGCCTTTATCGATACCGAGGAAAACAAAATGGTGAACGCCAATACCGTCTGTATCACCACGGAACAGAATCAACTTATTTGCCTTCGCACCGTGGACATGCTGAAAGCGTTTGATAATTCGAATCTACTTTTCGAGGAAATGGAAGCGGACGAGGAACCCTATTGCATGATTCGTGGTCTTTCCAGAATATTCTATTTCTCAAATAAAGGAATCCGCTCTTCTTCAACCAGTGAAAATAGCGGGAAAATGGGTCTCCCGCTGGATAATGGGGGAAGTAAACACGTTCAGAGTGTAGATGGGGGATTCGGGGGACACGTGTATTGGAATAACACAAAACATCGCGTTATGACCGTGGATTACAATTGTATTGCGGCCTCCGAAGTCGAGTACAACACGGAGATCAATCAAGATAATCTGGAATGCCTATCGAGCGGCCTGAACTACGTGGGTGGTGTCGAAACCATCTATTTCCTGTGTCAGGATAAAGTTTCCGGTACCCGTTACCTGTACTTGCTTTCCGGTGGCGCAATCGTGGAAATCCGGCCGTTGAGTTCGGCTTTGCATTTGGCGCAAGGAGATATGATAGCCGTGAACGGGTTAACCGGGACATTTATTTACAGCGTACACAACAATAAACTGTATGCCTATAATTTTGACGCGGAAACGGAAATCGAGATCCCCGTCACGGGTCTTCCGGCAGGAGAAACGATTTCCTATATTTTTAACCTGTATTGGAATATGGGTCCATTTGGGGACACCTCTTTGAACTTTGACAATATCGTGATTGGGACGCAGAAAGAAAATACCTATACCGTGTACTTGTACAATATCCGCGGGGGACAGCCGTATGGTGAGCCTATCGATCAATTCTCCGGGGAAGGGAAATTGAAAAGTGTCCGTTATGTTTGCCAGCTAGTCGTAGATGAGTTTGACATTATAGGACCGATGAATGGGTATGGCCCGTGTTTCCCTTATTGATAAATGATACTTTACTAAAAATTTAATACGATGAAAAAAATAATTCTATTCTTGTCCGTTTCCTTGTTTGCCTTTTCGTTAATGGCCCAGACGAATTTCCGGGACATCACTTACAAGGAAGCGCTTGCTGCCGCTAAAACCGAGAAAAAGCTAGTATTCATTGATTTCTATACCTCTTGGTGTGGTCCCTGCAAGATGATGACGAACAACGTTTTCCCGATGAAAAACGTGGGAGATTACTTGAATGCCAAATTCGTTTGTATAAAAATTGATGCTGAGAAGGGCGAAGGGCCAGAACTGGCAAAACGCTATCAGGTAAAAGCTTATCCGACTTTTATCGCGATAACTCCCGATGAAAAGATTTTAATGACCAAGGTGGGCGGGACGATGGACGGGAATGCTTTTATCGGTAGCATCGACCGCTTGATCGATCCAGACAAAACACCCGAACGTATGCAACAACGCTATGAAAGCGGGGAGCGCACGGCAGACTTGATCTCCGCTTATGCCGGGATGAAAATGGAAGAGGTTTATAAAAACCGTCAGCCGGACATGACCAAAAAGGACGAGGCTTTCAAGATGGTGCAGGATTATTTTGATGGTTTGAAGGATCAGGAGCGTCTGGCAGAAGAAAACCTGTTTATCTACACGACTTACACGGGGAATACCACGGATGCTATTGCACAATATATGATTGCGAACCGAGATAGATTTGTTCCTGCAATTAAGAGTGATATTTCTGATCGAATAAGAGAATTGTACAGGATGGACGTTTTGAATTATCTATCCGCAC